>PVBE012205155.1_pt1 | contig 17378 bp, 13 predicted proteins | sample 1631181 | NCBI WGS metagenome assembly PVBE01 (sample SAMN08397723, study PRJNA350692) | Marine metagenome, whole genome shotgun sequencing project. | isolation source: water | place: Pacific Ocean | collected 2012-04 | reverse complement strand
GTTTCAAAGAAATGCATACTCGATTTTGATAAGTAATTGCCATGATCATAATAAAATTATGCAGGTCTCTTTACCCGGAGTTGAATCTGGGGGAATTGATGTGATGGAGGATGGAAAGCACTTAGCTGATTACACCTGTTATACAATCGAAGAATGCTTAGACTATTTGTCAAATATCACATGGATATTTTTTAGCACTCGCGGAAAGTGGGGTATAGAGCAGGTAATATTGTACACGGAAAATTGGTTTGGTAAAAACACCTTCGGTCTCAATATGGAAGGGATGATGTTTCACAGCAAATTCGGTTATGCCCACCATCCCGAACTGCTCAAGCTGACATCTTTAGATTCCATATTTAAGTTGATACAGACAACCATTCTCAAGGAATATGACAGTCTTGAAAAGGCAATCGAGATAACCAACGATCTTAACCGGGACATGGAGTCTGGGGAGGCCTTTGTCACCGAAGCTGGAATAATGAAAGACGACCAAGCTGAATGCCAAGCCCTAATTGGCCGAATAGCGGTCGAAATTGATCTGAACTCGGAAACCCTTGATGGATTAAAAGGGGTAAAAATACCTGACCGCAATATCAAGGATCCAAAATACAACCGTATTTTTGATGAAACCGCGAGACGATTATATAAAATAATTGTGAGCCGGAAGTGTCCAAAATCGGTTAAGGTGATGTAAATTTTCTTGGCCTATACTTGATTTGACAAGCGAAAAACGGGATAAAACATCGATTGACGTCATGATGATATCACAGCTTTTTGAAAGCCGCTAATTGTTTGAGTATGTATGGAGATATCTTCACAAAGTAGGCGCCTGAGATGGTTGGTTTTAGACCGGATTCTTCAGTAAAGATCCTACTCCTTCTAACGCGCCGCCCCTGAATATCCACATAGATAACACAGATTTCCAGATCCCATCCGATGAGGATAATCGCTACTGCGATCCCGATTATTCCATAGAAAAGTATGCCTCATAAAAAAAAACCTGGATATTCAAGGGATGAGTCCGTCCAAAATGGCCTAAAATGGGGTAATTCCCATCAATTTATGGGTGATCACATCTACTCACCTCTTTTTGCCACCATTCACAACCTTTTCTGCTATACCGTGCTCCTAAATCTCCATATATTGTGGCCCATTATTTCTTGACATACAAGGCTAATTCCGCTATATTTCTTCCTCGAAAAAGCAATGTCTTATCTCTTTAATCACTGGTAACTTGTTAATAACCTGAAAACAGGAGGGAAAAATGAAAAAATTTGTTTGTTCAATATGCGGATTTGTTCACGAAGGCGAATATCCACCGGGAAGGTGCCCCGGTTGCGGTGCAGGCGGGTTTAAATTTAAGGAACAGCAAACTGGTGAATAATCCTGGGCCGACGAGCATGTAACCAGTGTGGACAAAGATGTTGACCCTGAAATCATTGAAGGTCTCAAGATGAATTTTATCGGTGAATCCACGGAGGTACGAATATATCTAGCCATCTGTGATTGAAATCAAACGGACTGTGGATAAAACACTAATCAAATATCGCGGGAATTTTCAGAACTGATATATGCCGAATCGTATGGAGATATGTAAACTGAACGACCCTGCTCAGGGGGCTAATCATGCACTCGGCCCGGAAACTTGCTCCAACACCGAAAAGATAGCCCTGGACTTGACGATCGGGCACCGCCCGCCACCTTATCCAACTCTTTATCACTCAACTCTACCGATCCATTTAAATCCTCAGCGGTGAATGCATAGCCCTGCTCTGCTCCTAAGGCAATCAGAGACTCGCTATCAATTTCGTCGCTAATCCTTGCCTTAAGTTCATCACTCTCTGCTACCTGTTTCATAAATTGTTCAAAATTCTCTTTACTCATGATGGCTTTCCTGTTGGTTGAAGCGGTTCCAGATTTGAAATTCCCCCAGTTTCGGGCCATTCCAGACCTTTTGTCTGATCTGGAATTTTGGATGGTTAAATTGGAGATAGCTAAATTATGGTTCAATGTCAATATGGATAAACAAGATTTTATGGTTTGTTTCTTGATGATGTTTTTGCGGTATCTTGAAGGTTTTTGTCAGAAAACCTTATATCACGGAACCTTTGTCAGTTGATTCTAACGCATCTATTTCATATGGCTTGCAAGCCGATTTGTTAATTCAACGGCATTGATGATAATGTGTCAATAATCATATTTCCACTTCAATGAGCGATTAATAACAAAATAAAACCCCTGTCTTGTCCAGGTAAAAAGGGTTTTATGCAATATCTCTATGGATCCCTCCTATTAAAGTCGAAACCAATTTTAAAAATATAGCGAAAAATTACCTATATTCATTCAGTTAGTAAAGAATTTTTATGAGAAAATCCAAGCAGTTATCCTAAAAAGACAAAATACTATAACAATGAATTGAAGCGTTATCTCCGACAATCCTTTTCATTGTCCGCGTTCGTTGACATTAAATATAGATTTTTCAATAACTTTATGTAATATCTTTAAAATTTCAGGTTTTCAATTATTAAAATGATTAAGAGAAATAGGAATGGAAATGAATTTAAAAAACGGTTATCGATGGAATATTCTTGGGCTCGCTACTTTTTGCTTATTGACATTTGGTGTTATTTTTCAAGGTATTCCCCCGCTTATACGAATTTTGGTTAATGTCTTAAATATCTCCTACGCAAAGGCCGGTGCACTGATGGGCATATTTACACTCCCATCGATTTTTTTGTCGCTTCCCAGTGGTATGCTGGCGGACCGTTATGGATCCAAAAAAGCGGGTATTGCTTCACTTTTCAGTATGGCTCTCGGATCGGTAATAGTCGCTTTGGCCGGCAGCTATTGGGTTATGGCAACTGGGAGACTGGTGGCGGGGATCGGAGCAACCGTCTTGGTCGTTGTGACACCAAAAATTGTCACCTCATGGTTCTATGATCGGGAGATAGGCCTATCGATGGGAATATTTAACACTGCAATGCCGCTGGGTACGATTTTATCCCTTAATTTTATGGGAATCATTGCATACCGATTCAGCTGGCAGGCATCAATATGGGTTGACTTTGCCATCAGTATAGCCGCGTTAAGTCTTTTCCTCTTGTTATACCGAAGCCGAAACGCTGATGAAGGGTTACGATCAGACCCGCAGAATTTGCCAACGGTGATAAAACAGGCCGGCGGGAAAGTCTGGCTGGTCGGGCTGTCATGGGGTTTATTCAACGCCGGCATTATCTCGTTTTTTACCTATGCACCGGATTACTTCGTTGCCCAAGGAGAAAACATTGCCAAAGCGGGGCTTCTGGCAAGTTATCCGATGTGGGGTTCTATCTTCCTATCACCGCTAGTGGGTATGTCAATTGACAGAATTGGGAGCAAATGGCTGTTTGTCTCAGTTGGGTGCTGTGGTGTAGCCATATTATTATATTTGCTCCCGCAATTAACTCATCATGCCGCAATCCTTTCCATTTCTATTGGAATCTTCATAGCTCTCCTGACTCCAGCGATATTTTCATTACCGGCAGAGCTTCTGCCAGAACCGATGATGGGCTTCGCATTTGGTATCTTTGGCACTACCCTCGGCATTGGGATATCAGTTGGCCCCTATATCGTTGGCAGTTTACGGGATGCGACTGGCGACTACTTACAGAGTTTCGCCGCAATGGCCATTTTCTCTGGATTAGGTATAATACCTATGTTGATACTCAGAATGAAGAAAAATTTGATCCATTTTGAACTATAGGAATGGTGCCCCAAATCCCATAAGCGCTAAGTTATTTTTACACCGGGGGACCGTGGAAGGTTAACTGAAAAAAAATGAATATTCGAACATCGAACGTCCAACATCGAATGTTGAATGGGAAAAGATAAAGAAACAGACTTATTACTTAGAAAAACGGTAAGTGTTGTGGTAAAGATGGAGGAAAGAGAAAGGAATTTTTTCCAAATGGAAGATAAAATTCGCTGGGTGAAGACACATTGTGGAAGAATGGACCATGGAGGTTGCGCCCTTCTGGCTGGGGTCAAGGATAACGAAATCGTAAAGGTTAAAGGAGATCCGGACGGTTTTTTAAACAAGGGCTATGTTTGTCCCAAAGGCCTGGCCTCGCAGGACCGACTCTCCCATCCTGATCGCCTCAAACACCCATTGAAGCGGGTCGGAAAACAGGGAGAAGGAAAATGGGAACGGATATCCTGGCCCAATGCCATCGAGGAAATCAGTGAAAACCTCAACAGAATAAAAACAAAGTATGGGGCCAAAGGTGTCGCCTTCTGCCAAGGCATGCCTAAAGGGCTGGAACTTTTTGTGCTGATTCGCCTGGCCAATATCTTCGGTTCTCCCAACGCGGTTGGAATACAGGACGTCTGTCATATACCGCGTGAAATAACAGGGAACCACAGCTGCGGGTTTTATCCTGTGACAGATTTCCATCACCCCAGTAAGCTTGTCATGCTCTGGGGAAGCAATATCACCAGCACCAACGAGGAAGGAACCATATGCAGCCTTCTGTTAAACCAAATGAAAAATGGAACCGAGCTGATTGGTATAGACCCCAAAAAGACAGAGTTGGCGGGTAAGGCCAAGTTCTGGCTTCAGATTAGACCGGGTTCGGATAATGCCCTGGCACTCGCTTTTCTAAATGTGGTTATCGAGGAAGGGCTTTATGATCGAATGTTCGTTGAAAACTGGACATACGGCTTTGACGAGCTGGCCGGTCATGTACGGGAATATACCCCGGAGAAAATGTCCGAGGTAACCTGGGTGCCTGCACATCTCATTCGAGACGCTGCAAGGTTTTATGCCCGGTCCAGTCCAGCAGCAATCCAGTGGGGGAATCCCATTGAACACAATGTACACACGTTCGATACGGTGAGGGCGCTTGTTTGTCTGATGGCCATATGCGGAAACCTGGATGTACCGGGCGGCAACATTCAGGCCAATGAACCCAAAACCAGTAACTTAGGACGGTTTGTGAGGGCCGATCTCATACCTTCAAAAAGAAAGGAAATGATTCATGCCTATCATCACACCATTCCTAGACTGATGAATGTCCCACCCGCTTTTTTCAGAAAAGCGGTTCTGGAAGGGTTCCCCTATCCTGTGAAAGGGGCCTACATGCAGGGAACCAACCCCATGCTTACCTATGCGGATAGCCGAAAGACGCATGAAACTTTAATGAACCTGGATTATTTGGTTGTTTCTGACATATTTATGACCCCGACAGCCGCCTTTGCGAACGTGGTGCTCCCGGCCGCCACTCAATTCGAATTCAATGATATCGGTCATTGGGGCATGGGGCATGGTCTTATATTGGCCCGACCCAAGGTGGTTGATCCCCCTGTGGAATGCTGGCCTGACATAAAGATACTGAATGAATTGGGCAAAGCCATCACATCCGGTGAATACTGGTACAAGGACTATGAGGAGCTTTTAGAAGAGGTTGTGAAACCAAGTGGCCTCAGCTACGAAGAGTTTGCGGATAAGGGATATCTAAAGGGCCAAGATCTATTCAAAAAGTACCTATCTTCGGGTTTTAAAACACCGACTGGGAAGGTGGAGTTAGCCTTATCTCAGGCGGAAAAGTATAAACTCCCTTTGCTGCCTCGATTTGTTGGCCTTCCAGAGGAGAGTAATATTCAGTACCCTCTGGTCCTCACCAGTTCCAAGAGCCGCTATTACCTCCATTCCTCCTACAGGTGGGTAGATCGATTAAGAAAACATAGACCACATCCAAAAACTGAGATCCATCCGGAGACTGCTGCAAAGTATGGTATCCAAGAAGGAGATGAGGTAATCATTGAAACAGAGCGGGGCGAGATAGCCCAAATGGCTCATCTAACCGAAAGGATGCATCCAAAGGTCATTAACGCGGCCTACGGGTGGTGGTTCCGGGAAGGGAAGGCTGGATCTCAATATGACTGGGAGAAATCCAACTTTAACATCCTTACCTCAATGGAGAAATTGGGAAAGGAGTTCGGCACACCCAACCTCAAAGGAATCGGATGTAGCGTAAGAAGAAAATAATCGTGAAAAACAGCAAAATCTGAAAGAAACCATGTTTTGATTGCAAAAGGTATGTCCTAGAGTTTTCTTAAAATTTTAAACACTGCGCCTTCAAGTATCAACTTTGGATTCTGTCCGGTTGACTTGAGTCGCAGATCTGCTTCTCTCAGAGACTCAATTGCATGGATCAATTCTTTTTTAGTAAAATTTTCAGATTGTTGGAGCATCATGTAAACCGGGTAAGGACTCTTTGGGGTTTTTGCAATGAGCAGATCGGTGATGGTTTTTTTCTTGACAGTCTCACCGGTTTCCCATGTCTCAACCGCTTTAATGAACAACCGGTCATAATTTTCAACCCCGGGGAATACCTCTCTTTTGAAATAGCCGTAGTCACGCCCTGAATCCCAAAGCCTACCCTGATCGCTATCGGTAAAATCCTTAAGCTGGATCATTCTCCGGAACAGATTCGCCATGGCGGTCAGGATCTGTAGCGGATGGAAACCGGCTGCAAGGAGGGAATCTAAAAAAAAGAGCGCTCCATGAATGTTTTTGTCCAGTACGGAACCGGTCAGATCGTACACCGGATCTTTTTTGGTGCGGTGTAAAACAGCTTCAATGTCCTCAATCGTTATCTTTTTTCGATCTCCCGCATAACTGATCAGTTTCCCCAGGTTATTTGAAAACGTTCGAAGGTCGAAGCCGGTCATTTCAACCAGTGCCTGATAAGCATCCCTCGTCATTGTTTTGTTGTTTTTGGAAAGAATTCTCCCCATTTCTTCATAAAGAACCTCCTCCTGCACCTTCTTGTCCGCAGTACGATCTCCTTTTGGCACAGAACAATCAATAATGATTCCGTTTTTGTCGATGGTGTTATAAAGACGTCGTCTTTTATCTACCAAATCGGTGGTGATAATCAGATGATTATCGCCCGGAAAACCGTTTTCGATCGCTTTTTCCAAAACCTCTCCGGTATCCATCATCGATGGAATGGTCATGCCATGGTCCCGGCAGTAATCGATGATCTTGTCAATCCAGTGGCCGGCCTGGGAATCTAAAAGGTCAACCACAGCGATTTTGTCTCGATATACCCCGCGCAAATCATCGAAGGAAAGATTCGAAAAGGCCAGATAGCTTAAGAGGTGTTTTGCCGCTTTCTGGATCTTGTCCTTATCATAGGCTTCATGCGCTTTTTCGAGAAACTTTTCTTTATCTTCTTTTCTGTAAAAAACCTTTGAATCGCAAATCGCCACAATCTTTTTCCCCAAAAGGAGAGAAAATGTATTTATTCGCTCAGCCGCTTCGGGAATATTCTCATTTGCACCTTCTATCGGCTCATAGTTAAAGTCCTTCAAAGCGCCGGGCGAATCTGATATAATCCGGTTTAAAACGCCCTCTAATGCTTTTTTATAGAGTAGTTCGTCGCCATAGATCAAATAGACCGGTGCCACCTGCTTTTCCTTTAGATCATGAAGATATGTTTTTAGATGTTTATAATTGAGTACAGACATGATGCCAAATGTTTACGGTGAAACCGGAAAGTTAAGAGAGATAATTGTGTTAATCACTTTTGGTTGATACCATTTCATTCCGGCATCTTTTTGAAGAGAAGATGGAATAAAAAAATCACGATACCCACAGAGACGGCACTGTCCGCAATATTAAAAGCAGGCCAGTGAAAATCATCGAGATAAAAATCGAGAAAGTCAACCACTTTTCCAAAACGGACCCTGTCGATCAGATTTCCAACAGCCCCTCCCAGGATCAACGAAATCCCTGTTGCAAGCACGGGAGAGGTTTTCGGTGTATTTTTATACAGATAAAAAACGAGGCCTATCGATAGCAGAGAGCCGGTCAGAAAAACAATGCTTCGCAGACCTGAAGGCTGTTGGGCAAGAAATCCAAAAGCACCTCCTGGGTTTTGGATGTGGGTAAGGTTGAACAGACCGGGTATGACCGGAACAGAGCTGTAAAGGGAGAGTCTGTTTACAATGATGGCCTTGGCGACTTGGTCAAAAACAACCACCAATCCGGAAATGGCGGCGAGTCTAATGTATTTGTTATCGGTGTTTTTCATCTCTTCCCCGGCTCATCACCGGTTACCGACAGACTAAATTTTCTGATCCTGTGTCTGGGCATCCAATTTTAACTCCCCCAGCACATCTATGCACCGATCACAAATCGTGGGATGATCTGCGCTTTGTCCGATCGTTGGCTCGTGTACCCAGCACCGTTCGCATTTGTCACCCTTCGCGGGTTCAACGAGGATCGAAAGATCCTTGATTTCAGCGCTTTCATAGGCGTCTGCCGATTTTTCGCTTTTTACCAGCGTTGCCCTGGAAACAATAAATACGGATCTTAAATCATCAGAAAACTGCATAAGTTTTTGATACAAATCTCCATTTGAAGCGATCGTAACGGCAGCATCCAACGGGTGTCCAATCCTCTTCTCAGCCCTGGCTTTCTCGAGTGCTTTGGTCACCTCCCCCCGAACCGCTATCAACTGTTCCCATCTTTCAGCCAAATTATCGTCTTTCCATTCTTCTTTTACGTCCGGCATGGATAAGAGATGGATACTTATCTCATTTTCTCCCCTACCCGGCATATATTGCCAAATTTCTTCCCCTGTAAAGGAAAGTATAGGTGCCATCAGCCTGACAAGTGTTCCCAACACCGTATGCATGACGGTCTGGGCGCTTCTTCTCCCCGGAGAACCCGACGCCGATGTGTATAGCCGGTCTTTGAGTATATCGAGGTAAAATGCGGAAAGATCGAGGGTGCAATAATTGTAAAGCCCATGGTAAATAGAGTGAAATTCATAGATATCATAAGCCTTGCGTGTCTTCTCAACCAGTTCCTGGAGTTTATGGAGAGCGAACCGGTCGATATCCGGCATCGATCCAAAAGGTACCTGATCGTTTTCCGGATCAAAATCCGATAGATTTCCCAACATAAATCTGCAGGTATTCCGGATTCGCCGATAGGCATCGGTCAACTGCTTCAGGATATTTTCTGAAATACGGATATCCTCTCTGTAATCCGTTGCCGACACCCAAAGACGTAGAATTTCAGCACCGTATCTATCGATTACCTTTCTTGGGGAAACAATATTCCCGATCGATTTAGACATTTTTTTTCCATCCGCGTCGACCACAAATCCATGGGTTAACACCGCATCGTAGGGTGCGCGATCCCTCGTGCCAACCGACGTCAGGAGGGAGCTGTGAAACCATCCACGATGCTGATCACTTCCCTCCAGGTAAAGATCGGCGGGCCATCTTAAATTCTCGCGCTGTTCCAATACCGCCGCGTGGCTGACACCTGAATCAAACCATACATCCAGAATATCTGTCTCCTTAATGAAGGAAGCTCCCCCGCACTCGTTACAGATGGTACCCTCAGGAACAAAGTTCGCAACCTCCCTTTCAAACCAGATATCTGCACCGTGTTTTTCAAACAGATCATACACAGAATCCATGATTTTCCGATCGAGGAGAAGGGCTTCACAATCTTCACAGTAAAATACAGTTATCGGAACGCCCCATACTCGTTGTCTGGAAACACACCAGTCCGGACGGTTTTCAATCATGCTGTATATCCGGTCTTTTCCCCAGGACGGTATCCACTCTACCCGCTCGATTTCGGCAAGTGCTTTCTTTCTCAACTCTGTTTTCTCCATTGAAATAAACCATTGGGGGGTCGCCCGGAAAATAACGGGCTTTTTGCAGCGCCAGCAGTGTGGATAGGAGTGCTCAATCGTCTCCTCCTTGATGAGCATTCCGGAATCTCTCAATCGTGCATTGATTTCCTTATTGGCGGAAAACACGAATTTGCCTTTGAAAAAGTCGACCTCCTCTGTGAAACAACCACTGTCATCCACGGGAGAGTATACATCAATACCATATTGGAGCCCCACCTCATAATCTTCGCGTCCATGACCGGGGGCGGTATGGACACAGCCGGTGCCCTCCTCTAAAGTGACATGGGCGCCCAAAATGATCAAAGACTCCCGGTCATAGAGGGGATGGATACATTTTCTGTATTCAAGGGTTTTGGGATCAATGGAAACGAGGACTGAATAATCTGTAATACCAAAGGTCTGCATACACTGGTCCAACAGATCCCGGGCAATGATAAAAACCACATCGTTTCCCACATCAACCGCAACATATTCAAGTTCGGGGTGCAGTGCCACGGCCAGATTGGCCGGGATGGTCCAAGGTGTGGTGGTCCAAATCAGAACAAAGACCTCTTTATTTGACAGCTCCGGAACTGTTTCACCGATTTTATCTTTCAAAGGGAATTTGACGTAAATCGATGGCGAAGACTCGTCATGATATTCGACCTCGGCATCGGCAAGGGCGGTTTGACAGGTACTGCACCAGAAGATCGGTTTTTGGCTTCTGAAAAAACTCCCATTTCTGGCGAATTTCCCGCACTCCCGGGCGATGGTAGCTTCATACTTGTAGTTCATCGTCAGGTAGGGATTTTCCCAGTCACCAATGACACCGAGTCGCTTGAATTCTTTACGCTGGATGTCTATGAATTTTTCAGCATATGTACGGCACAACTTTCGGATCTCCGCCTGTGTAAGATCCTTTTTTTTGTCTCCGAGTTCCAGGTCAACATTGTGTTCGATCGGCAGACCGTGACAATCCCATCCCGGCACGTATACCGCGTCAAAACCTGACATCTGCCTGGAACGGACGATAATATCTTTCAAGATCTTATTCAGGGCGGTGCCGATGTGAATATAGCCATTGGCATAGGGTGGTCCGTCATGCAAAACAAATAATTTTCGGCCCTTGGATTTTTCCCTTATCCGATCGTACAGGCTATTCTCTTCCCATGATTTTAACTGCTCAGGTTCGCGTTTCGATAGATTTGCTTTCATAGCAAAGGCGGTAGTTGGAAGGTTGAGTGTTTTTTTATAGTCCATTAATTCCCCACAAATACTTTGGTTCCAAATAGCAAGCGCCAATCCTTTCCCCGAAGTGACTGGATTGGCGAACAACAAAATCGAGGGTAATTTCCACCATGTCACCGACAACGATACCGCATCGAGGAAATCGGTGCTTTGAAGATGCCCATCCCGTTCCTGCTCACCGGTCCAAATTTGTGTCGCATCGATGGTCACCTCGATCCAAACAAAAAAATAAAATTCAAAACATCCTAGTACAGGTAATTTAGATATCACATGGCAACCTCAAATGTAAACAGATCTATTCGTAAAACCGTAATATGGAAAGTGAAGCGGTTACGATGGCACCTATAAAAGAGGCATCGACCCTTCGTCATCGCTTTTTAAAATGTTCGCCGAGAAATGCTGCGCTGGATGATCCTTACTTGACAAAGAGACCGAGTTGTCCGTATATTTGATGGTCATCAGGGGGAGGCATGCATCTTTTCGCGCTCTTGTCTAATCTGCGATTCCAGGATATACTCGACATCCTGTTTCTTTCAGTGGTCGCCTATCATCTCTACCTTTGGTTTCAGGGAACAAAAGCCTTTAAGGCGCTGGTGGGATTGTTGGGCTTTGGGGTGATCTATACCATCGCCCAATCCTGGGGGCTTTTTTTGACCACCTGGGTATTTCAGGTTTTCTGGCAGGTTCTGGTCATCCTCCTTATTATCCTCTTCCAATCTGAAATCCGTCAAGTCCTTGAACGGGTCAACCCCCTTTCTGCGCTCGGATTAAGAAAAATATCCAAACCCGAGCATTGGATACCCGAGTTCTCAAAAGCGATCTTTTCCCTCGCAAAACGGAAAATCGGTGCTTTGGTGATCATTGAGCGGATGGACATGGTAGAAGACATGGTTACTGACGGACAGGCGCTGTATGGAGAGCCTGGGCCCGAACTTCTAATGAGTATTTTTCATAAAGAATCTCCTTTACACGACGGCGCCATGCTAATCAGAAAGGGTCGAGTTGATCAGGTCGCGTGCTATCTACCTCTAAGCGCGGATGAAGGTCTTCCAAAGGAATGGGGCACCCGGCACCGAGCGGCTTTGGGTATCACTCAACGTTGTGATGCCTGCGTGGTAGCGGTCTCTGAAGAACGGGGTAAAGTATCCTTTGCAAGGGGAAAGAAGGTGTCACCCGTGGATGATGCCGAAATACTTTCTGACTGGTTGATAGAGGCGATTATCCCGGGCAGTCCCGAAAAAAACTCCTTATTGGAAAAGGCACTTTCAATCTTCCACCATCGCTGGCCGATAAAAATCGGCACCCTGGTTCTGGTGGGTCTGGTTTGGCTGCTGCTGGCAGGACAACAAAACTTTGAAGTGGCCATTGAGATTCCGCTGGAGATTAAAAACATTCCCGCAAACATCGAGAGGCTCGGGGCAACAAGCCCACAGGTGAAAATCACCGTTAGGGGGCTTCGAAAGGATGCCAGCACCCTGGACAAAAGCGACCTACATGCCGGGATTGATCTTTCATCGGCACGATCCGGTATACAGTCTTTTCGTATCACACGTGATCAAATTGTTCTGCCGAACGATCGATTGTATGTCATTGAGATTGTCCCTTCAATTTTGCAATTTGAATTCCAAGAAAAACCATGAGCAAATCCTCCACATCCCCCCGTCCCCAAGGAGAAATGACAAGTGCGGAACGGTTCCGGGAAATTATGCGGTTTGGATCTTCGGACCGCGTGCCCTACTTTGAAGAAGGTATTAGAGACGAAGTTATCAAAGCCTGACAAACAGAGGGACTGACCCCGCAGACCGACCTCAATCAGCTCTTTCCAACCGATCGACGTCGGGAAATACAAATCGATCTGGAGCCATTGCCGAGACTTGAGAACTGGCCCATACGCATCGCCGATCTCGATACGATGGAAGACAGACTCGACCATCTTGATCCCGACCGCTTTCCTGAAAATTGGTCGGATGTCGTTCGGAGTTCTAAAACAGATGGCCAGGTAAACATGTTAAGGGTACACAGGGGCTTTTTCCAGTCCATGGGGGTTAAGGGGTGGGACCGGTTTCACAAATTGATGCAATTAACTGTTTACAACCCGGAATTCGTACGCCAGGCGATGCTGATCCAGAGTCAATTTTCAGCCAGGCTGGTTGAACGGGTACTCAATGAGATTCAGACCGATGCGGCCATCTTCAGCGAGCCGATTGGAGGAAATGACCGACCGCTGATCTCACCAAAGATGTATGAAGAGCTGGTGCTCAAAAGCTATTCCCCGATCCTGAAAGCTCTGAACCGCAGGAAGGTTCACACGATCATTTTCAGAACTTACGCCAATACAAAAATATTGATCCCGAGTATTTTGAAATGGGGCTTCAATTGCCTGTGGGCCTGTGAGGTCAACGCCGAAGCGATGGACTATCGGACACTGCAGCGAGAGTTTGGCCCTGATCTGCGTCTTATAGGAGGAATCGACCTCGATGCCCTGCGACAGGGAAAGGCGTCGATGAAGCGAGAATTGCACGCGAAAATTCCCCCGCTCCTTATAGATGGTGGATATGTGCCGATGGCTGACGGTCGGGTTCGCGAAGATGTATCGTTTAAAAATTATATTTATTACCGCCGGTTGTTGAAAAAAATAACCGGGATCCTATAGTTACATGTGAAAAGGGTACATGGCTCAACACAAAAGAAACATAAGGAAATGTTTTTGAAGAAATTTTTATTGGTAATCGGCCTTCTCCTGTTCATCTTTTTTCATGGATGTGCCACTTTTGCACCTGCACCGCCTCCCGCCATTTCAAAAAGACCGCCAACTCACGACCGGTTTTTTAAGCTTTTGGATACAGAGGTTAAAAAAGCAGGCGTACGGGATGCCTCCAGTGAATCGGTCACCGATTTTCCATATCTTTGAAACAATCGCTTTCTAACTTTTCCAGGCAAAAGGTTGGCACATAATTATAAACAAGAGCTGTGGGCTAAACAGATGTTGAAATTGAATCTCAACGCCAGAAAAAAAAATTCAGCACCTCCCCGCCATTGCAATATTCCATCTGGCAGATCAACTCGGTTTCGAGCCCCAACGAAACGCTATACTGAACCGGATAACCTATTTGGCTTCAAATCTTTTCAAATTCGATCAAGGACAGATAAATTACTATCAATCGATTCGATCCGCCGCCCCTTATCCAGACGAATATTTTACTGCCTTGAGGGTTATCGGACTTTATCAAGTCGCCTCTTTACCCATTGCTTTTCTCACCCGCAAGACCAGAAGGGAATTCAAGACCTGGTATGCAACTCCCCTCGACCATCTATCCACCAGAGGGAGAGTGATCGCCATGGCACCACTTGAAAACAGAAACTTCTTTGGGCGGAATCTTTCTGAAATTTTACGCTCAGCAAAAGATGGACTCGGTATTCCCCGGTTAGCCGAAGAAGTAAAAAAGGACCTCTTACTGCATTTTGCTCCGATCTTCTATCAGGATGTGGCAGCGCCTTACGACTGGCCGGGTGAGGTGGTCTGGGATGAAGACCGGGTGAGCATCAATACCCAAAAGCCGACGGTCTATTATTACTTCTCTTTTGCATTTTTTAAGGGTGAACCAGTCCTGCAGATCAATTATGTCACCTGGTATTTAGAGCGTAAAGGTCCTGATACGCCTTGGATCAAACGGGATCATCTGGACGGATTGACGGTCCGGTTCACACTGCCTCCTGACGGTGAGCCTTTTATGGTGGATATAATAAACAACTGCGGCAGTCATCACTTTTTTGTCCCCAATGAAAAGTCCGTGAAACAGCAGATCTTCAAACCGCTTCAACCCGACGCCTTTGTTCCCCAGTGGCTACCCGATCTTTTTCCCCAAAAACGACTCGGCATCCGTATCAATTCAGGGTGGCATCAGGTGCAACGCATTCGGGCCGAAAATACCCCGTCAGGCGCTATCACATACAAGTTAAGCCCGTATACCGTACTTGAAATTACCCCATGAAGATGGGAGAACCGAAAGCATTTTCAACGATAAAGGGATTGACAAAGGTTCTCATCGGATAGAGCCCCTCCTGCTTTTTTCGATGGGTGTTCCGGATATAGGTAGCATGCGCCAGAGGGGCACCATGCCATCGAGCTTGTTGGCCGCGCCCATTTTGATGACCCGGATTTGTTTGAACAAAACTTTGTTCTGAAGTAAAAATGACGGTTTTGGAAAAAGTCATATCGCTAAATTTTTTATCGGGGCAGATCAATTGATCAATGCCAATTGAATAACTCTGCAGGCCCTTTGAGGCGGGCGGGGAATGCGCTCGTTGTTTCGGTTCAGTTAGCCTGTAGCTTGCTGCTGGATGCTTGAAAATCTTTTTTAAATTGACCCACGGACAATCTACTGATAAGATTGATATGGTTTTCCAAAGGTCAAATGAGACAAAGCCGATGAAGTCTTCCAAACCTTCAGATATCTTCAAATCGTTTAAGGATCTCAAATTCCTCTTTGATAAAAAAGCTTTATCCACAACCCGCCGCAGAGAAAATGACATAGAAGTTCACCGGGTAGTCAAAATCGATATTAAAAAGGAAAGCCAGCTTTTTTTTGGATGCAATGGATGGTGTAAAACCGTGGCTGTGGCCTCTCTTTCGCTTCAAAACCGATACTCAAAACCAAAGTTTTCAGTGGCTCGCCAGCGAGCCATGGCAAAAGTGGGTTATCGCCTTCTCCAGCGCAAGGCTTTGTGATGGTGGCGCCGGAGCTGCCTATGTAATCCTGCGACAGCGCCCTGTCACTATACGGTTAAGAAAACAAAAGAACGCCCGCCTTCTCAATTTCATCAATGTTTGACGGGATCAGAAAAAGATACTTATTAGAAAAATATCGCTTGACAAATCAATTTTAAAAAACTACATGATTTCGCTTTTGCCCCTGTTTCATGCATCAAAATTTTATCGGAGGCATTGCACAAAGCCCCATGAAAAATGATAATACTATAGTGAGGAACATCGGAATCAGTGCCCACATCGATGCGGGGAAAACCACGCTCACCGAAAGAATCCTCTATTATACAAAGCGAATCCATACCATACACGATGTCAAAGGAAAAGATGGCGTCGGGGCGACGATGGACTATATGGAGATCGAAAAAGAACGCGGGATCACCATTGCTTCCGCTGCCACATACAGTGAATGGAATGGCCATAAAATCAACATCATTGATACCCCCGGCCATGTCGATTTCACTATAGAGGTAGAGCGCTCACTAAGGATACTCGATGGCGCCATACTCGTCCTTTGTTCGGTGGGTGGGGTTCAGTCCCAATCTATCACGGTGGACCAGCAGATGGCCAGATATAAGGTGCCCTGTATTGCTTTTGTCAACAAATGCGACCGAAGCGGTGCCAATCCGTCCCGTGTGATTGGCCAGCTCAAAGAAAAACTCGGTCATAATGCCGTTGCCCTGCAAATACCGATCGGTCTTGAAGCTAATTTGGCAGGTATCATCGATCTTATCGAGATGAAGGCCGTATATTTTGACGGGGATAATGGAGAAGAGGTCCGAACCGAAGATATACCTGCAGCCCTCCTTCCAGAAGCGAAGGAAAAACGTGAGGCGCTCATCGATGCAGCTGCCATGTTTTCAGATGAATTGACGGAAGCCGCCTTTGAAGAGCGAATCACCTCCGATTTGTTGATTTCAGCCATCCGAAAAGCGACCTTAACACGCGAACTGACACCCGTCTTAATGGGGTCCGCGTATAAAAACAAGGGAGTTCAACCTCTCCTCGATGCAATCAATCGCTTACTCCCCTCTCCTTTTGAGGTGAAAAACCTGGCGATTGACCTTGAGGATGAAGACAAAGAGATTGTTCTCTCAAGCGATGCCGACCTTCCACTGATCTCGCTCGTCTTTAAACTGGAGGACGGCCCATATGGCCAGCTTACCTACATCCGGGTTTACCAGGGCATCCTTGCCAAAGGAAATACATTGGTCAATGTTCGGACAGGAAAAAAGGTCAAGATCGGCAGAGTGATCCGCATGCATGCGGATCAAATGGAAGACATTGAAAAAATCCCGGCAGGATACATCGGAGCCCTTTTCGGTATTGACTGCACCTCGGGCGATACCTTAGTAACGCCGGGAATCCGAGTGAGCATGACATCCATGCACGTACCGGATCCGGTGATCTCTTTAGCAATTACACCCGAAGACTACAAATCTGAAATAGGCATGTCCAAGGCGTTAGAACGGTTTACCAAGGAGGATCCCACCTTCAAGACCCATCACAATGACGAGACCGATGAAACCATCATCTCCGGAATGGGAGAACTCCATTTGGAGGTCTATATCGAGCGGATGCGAAGAGAATTTGACACAACCGTATTCACAGGGGCACCCCAGGTGGCTTATAAGGAGACCATCACCTGCAGGGTGGAATTCAATTATACCCACAAAAAGCAGACC
>PVBE010187332.1_pt1 | contig 17379 bp, 11 predicted proteins | sample 1631181 | NCBI WGS metagenome assembly PVBE01 (sample SAMN08397723, study PRJNA350692) | Marine metagenome, whole genome shotgun sequencing project. | isolation source: water | place: Pacific Ocean | collected 2012-04 | reverse complement strand
CTGCATCGACAATATGCGCATGTTCGCGGGTTGGCAGGGTGCTCGCGTCATCCCCGGTGACTACGAGGTCAGGGTCACCGTGGGCGGACGAAGTCAGACGCGGCCGTTGAAAATACTGCCCGACCCGCGTGTCGATATTGCAGCGGAGCAGTTCGCTGAGCTCGATGCCCACCTCGAGGAGGTCGCAGCTCTCTTCACCGATCTGGTTGCCCACCTCGACAGCTTACGCACCGCCCTCGATCAGGTGGCCCTGATTGCCGATCAGACCGAAGGTCATGAGCGGCATCAGGATATCGAGGAAAGTACGAATGGCATCTTGACGCGCGTCGCCGCGTGGGAAGCAAAGGTCATCCAGCCGCAGCACGAAAGTGTCGAGGACGAAATCAACTGGCCGAACATGTTCGACGTGCAGGTCATGCATGTGCTGCGGTCGAGCGATAGGGGCGACGCACCCGTCTCCGACGGCGCCAAGACGCGACTCGCCGATTTGAACGCCGAGTGGGATGTTCTGCTGGCGGAATACGACAGCATCGTGAACGGAGATATTGCGGCGTTGAACAGGCTGCTCAGGCAGGCAAGGATCGATCCGGTTGTCGTGAGGAGATGAGACCTTGGAGCCGTTCACGAGGTGGGCGGTAGTGTGCGTGTCGAGCCCCAAGTTCGACGTCATATGAGCCTAAGAGGGAGGGTGCCGTGGGCATGGTCCTTAGCAAGCTCGTGATAATTGCGCACGATTTACGCCGGGCAGCGTCAACCAATTTGATCGGAACTGGCGTTCCCGAGGTTGTCGCCATGAAGATCACCGGTCACAAAACCCGCTCCGTGTTCGACCGATACCACATCGTCGATGAAACCGATTTGAAGCAAGCTCTAGGCAAACTTGCCGACCAAGAAAATGGCTCCATCGGGCAAATTTCGGGACAATCAGCCAAATTAGGCCGAATTTCACAGTTTGATCGGTCGTCGGATGTCGCTGTAAACTCTTAGTAGGCAAGGCTTTCGAGTTTTTTGCCCCTGTAGCTCAGGTGGATAGAGCACGGGATTCCTAAGCCTCCCCCCGCCTTTTTCCTGAACCTAGTCCTGGCGCGGGTTTGCGCCGAAACCCTTGTAGCCATTGGGCGCGATATCGCTTGATATCCCCTGAAGCGTCTCCGAGGTATCCGAGGCATCCGGCGCTTTAGGGACCATTTTGGGGACCATTATTGTCACCGCCTGATCGACGGTTTCCCGCGAAACTCCGCCGTTACCGGCGTAGAGTTTCCGGCATCAAAACTGCCAGGAAGAAAGGTGGCAAGAAGTGATAATCAGACGTGTCGGGGTTTTCTCATGCGCCAAGATCGAGGCCGCTCTCTGCGCCGTGCTCGGCTTGTTCGTCGGTGCCATGATCGCGTTGTTATCGATGCTTGACATAGCCATTTTACCCAACGTCAGCGGCGGGATATTAGGTGTCATGCTCGGTGCCGGTGCAATCATCATGGTGCCGCTCGCCGGTTCCATCTACGGGGCCATCATGGGCGTCTTGTGGGCGCTGCTCTACAACGTGGCCGCTCGCCTGGCCGGCGGCATCGAACTGGAGACGGAATAGCCGAAATGAGCGGCCCGACCCTCGACGGCCACCCGCGAAATTCCGCCACCATCGGCGTAGAGTTTAGGTGGCGTCCCCTCTCTCCATCTCGCGTAGGATCGCCTCTTCGGTGATGGGGTGAATTCCGTAAGGACGAAAGTGTCGAGGACGCTTTGATTGTTACTCTTCTTCCCGACTCGGGTGAGCGGTACCTGTCGAAGCTCAACGACGACTGGTTACGGGAGCATGACTTGCTTGATTAACGTCGCACCTCAAGCACTTGGTTGTCTGCGCCCGACATCCAGATGCCAACCTCCTGGTCAGCGCCCTACCGCCTTCTCTGCCTGCCGTGCCAAGGAGAGCTCACGCTCAACGTCTGCCGGGCGCCCGAGCCGGTTGTAGATATCGGCAAGCACGTAGTGGGCCAGTGGCAGCAGTTCCGGTGGTGCGCCTAGCGTGATCCCCCGACGGGCAGCTGCTTCAGCGTCCGAATAAGTCGACGGGTCTTCCAGCGCCAACAAAGAGCGTGCCAGAAGAATGTGTGCTGGAGCACGTTGCGGATCGGCATCGACCCCGCGGCGCAGTGCCTCGACCGCTGCTTGATGATCGCCCTGTTGGACGTAAATTTGCGAGAGGTTCAACCACGAACGGTGATGCTGCGGGTTGAGGTCTACTTCGGCTTGGTACAGTTCCTTCGCGGCACCAAGATCTCCACGTCGTTCAGAGATCAAGGCGCGATAGTAGCGGAGTTCCAGATACAAAGAGGCGAGGGATTCGACCCGATCGAACTGGGCGCTGGCGCGATCGATGAAACCTTGCTGGTAGGCGGCGACCCCTAGCCCGAAGTGAGGACCAGGTTGCTGATCGTTGATCTCAATCGCGTTTTCGAAGTGTCGTTCCGCAGTGCGTGGGTCGTCGGCTTCTAGGGCCATTTCCCCAAGGTTGAAATAGGCCGTGGTGCTCATCGGGTCGAGCGCCAAGAGGGCCTCGAAATCGGAACGTGCTGTTTCGACGTCGCCGAGCCGACGGTGGGCCAGCCCGAGGTTAGAAAGAGCGATGTCTTCATCTGGGCTGAGTGCCAAGCTTGCCTCGAAAGCCTCAGCCGCCTCCGGAAATCTGCCTTGTCGAAACAACGCGTTGCCGAGTGTGAGATGGGCACTAACGATACGCGGATCCTCGTCGATGACCTCACGAAGGGTTCTGATGGCCTCGGCATAGTCACCCCTGACCAACTTTCCTTGCGCGTCAGTCGTGCGTGTGAACAGGTGTATCTTGCTTTTCGGATCGGGAAGTGGACCATCACCGAGGTCGGTGGGGGCATTGCCGATATAGCCGAGAGCACGGAGGCGTTCAGTTGCTTCCCCCGATAGTCGCCCGGGGCCGGTGAGAATGCCCCCGCCTCGTATTCTCTCGACCTCCTCGCGGAGGGCGGCGACCCGGGCTGGTTCCTGTGCCACCAGATTATTGATCTCAGTTGGGTCGGAGCGGAGGTCGTAGAGTTCTTCGTCGGGGGCGAGGATGTACTTAAAACCGTCCTTGCGAAGAGCGTGGAGTTCCTGCCAGCCGAAATGCCAGCGGGGATAGTAGGTTTCCGAATATGCGACGCGTGAGCTTCCACCTTCGCCCTGGAAAAATGGCGTCAAGCTCAGCCCCGAAAAAGACTCCGGGATCGCGGTGCCGACAAGCTCTAGGATCGTCGGCGCGACGTCGATTAACTGGACCTGCTCCCCTACCTCCCTTCCTTCTCCGAGCCGGTCTGGCAGCCGGATTACGAGGGGCACGAGGATCGTAGTGTCGTAAAGAAACATTCCGTGGCCAGGTTCGTCGTGCTCGCCGAGACCCTCGCCGTGATCTGCAGTCAGCACCACGACCGTATTGTCAAACTCGCCGTCAGAGTCGAGTTCGTCGAGGAGTCGACCTATTTGTGCGTCTGAGTAAGCGATCTCAGCGTCGTAGGGTCGATCCGCATAACGGCTCAGATATGGTTCTGGGGCCGAATACGGCGAATGAGGGTCGTAAAGGTGTACCCAGGCGAACCATGGCCCTTCACGTGGTTGCCGAAGCCACTCCAGGGCCGCGTCGATGACCGCTTCGGCACGTCTCTCGACCTGGCCTGGCATCCCCCCGGGTTGTGCGTACTCAAAGTTGTCGTTGTATTCAGCGAAGCCACGGTTCAGTCCCCAGCGAGAATGTAGGACGAAGGCGCCGATAAATGCACCGTTTTCGTAGCCGGCTTCCTGAAGTTGCTCCGCCAGGGTCGTCGCCCCAAGGGCGATCTCGAAGGCGCCGTTATCCTGGACACCGTGGGCTGGCGTCGGCAGAGCGGTCATGAGTGACGTATGAGCTGGCAAGGTCAAGGGCATTGGCGAGATGACTTGCTCAAAGCGGATGCCCTCGCGAGCCAATCGGTCGATGTGCGGTGTCTCGGCACGCGCGTACCCATAGACACCAAGGCGGTCGGCACGGAGCGTGTCGATCGAGATTAATACGATGTTGGCACCGTCATACTTTGGAGACGCGGGGCCGATCGCGCAGGCGGACGTCAAGGCCAGGGGGGCGAAGTTCAGCAACGCTGTGACAGCGAATGCTAGTCTGGCTAGAGGGCGTCGCTTCATAGGAGAGAACCGGGTACGGTGGAGGAACATTTTTGATGGTATCGAAGCCGGAAGCGATGAGTCAATCGTGGTGCCGTGCAGTTCAGCGGTACCTAGTGCTGTGTCTGGCTGGCCTCGTCATCGCGGCGGTGCCGTTGCCGCATGAGGCTGGCACGATGCAACAGGAAGATGCCCCGAGCCAGACGGCGGGTAATTCTGGGGTGTTGCCGCAGCTGATTGTTGTGACCCAGGAAGTGGGCATCTCCTTTACTAACATCTACGGGGGCCCCGACAAGAGCTACATAATGGAGATGGGAGGCTCTGGCGGCGCTTGGATCGATTACGATGTGGACGGTCGAATCGACCTTCTGTTAGTCAACGCCTTACCTGACGTGACCGCCGATCCACCAGCCCTTACCGCTGCGTATGAACGCGGCCAGCGGCGCCTTCCCGAGGGGGCGGGCCACCGCATGTTCCGCAATCGTGGCGGGGTGTTTGACGACGCGACTGCAGCGGCGGGTGTCGGCGACATCGTTTGGGGCAATGGCGCGGCAGTTGCTGACGTCGACAATGATGGCTTCGTTGATTTGTATGTCACGGCTATCGGGCCGAATAGGCTTTATCGCAACAACGGGGACGGAACATTTTCTCACTGGCAATCTGGTACCGAAGACAATCAGTGGGGTGTGAGCGCCGTATTTACTGATTGGGATGGCGACGGCAACCTCGATCTTTACGTCGCCAACTACGTCGACTTCGGAGTTGCCAGGATACCGGCGCTCGCTGACGGAGCATGCGCATACCGGGGCATCAACGTACACTGCGGGCCGGAGGGGCTCGCGGGCGCGGTTGACGTTTTCTACCGCAACCGTGGGGACGGACGCTTCGAGCCCTGGCCTGGGGTCGAAATCGATGCAGACGCGACCTACGGTTTGGCTCTGCTGGCCACCGACTGCGACGCGGACGGGCAACCAGACATCTATGTGGCGACGGATTCGACCATCAACTTGTTGTATCGGCGTGACGCAACCGGGAATCTTGAGGATTGGTCGCTGTTTAGCGGTGCTGGCTATAGTGGCGACGGCCGTGAACAGGCTGGCATGGGGGTAACTGCGGCCGACTATGACGCCGATGGTGACTTCGACCTGTTCGTGACCAATTTCCAACACGACTACAACACGTTGTACACGAACGTCGGTGGCTGCATCTTCGACGACGACACGGCTCGGTACGGGCTTGCGATCGATAGTCTGCCCTACATGGGCTGGGGTACCCAGTTTTTCGACGTCGACGGCGATGGTGACCAGGACATATTTGTAGCTAACGGACACGTGTATCCGCAGATGGATGCCGAGGGTCTCGAGCCTTGGCGCCAGCGCAACTTGCTATACCTTAACGATCTGGCGGCAACCGGGGAACCGGGGTTTCACGAGGTTGGGGTAGAGGCGGGCCTGGGGATGGGGAACTTAGCCTCGTCGCGTGGCACCGCGGTTGCAGACTTCGACAACGACTCCGACTACGACGTGTTGGTCACTAACATCAACGACTCGCCGACGCTGTTACGCAACGCTGGGCACAGCGCAGTGCCCGCATTGCGCATCAGTTTAGTCGGGCGGGTTGCGAACCGCAGCGCCTACGGAGCCGTTGTCACCGTGCAATCAGGGGGAAGGCTACAGACCTTCGAACTGCGTGGCAGCGACGGTTACCTCGGTAGCAACGATGTACGCCTGCTGGTTCACCTTCCCGGCGGTACCGCCGAGACGGTACAGGTTGCCTGGCCCGGCGGTCAGGTCACGAGCCTACAAAACGTCGATCCCGGATGGCTGGTAATCGATGAACTGCGTGGTGTCGTCGCGAGGAGGCAGCCGTGAGAGTGACGCGCTGTCTCGTTGTTGTCGCTGTGACAATGGTTGCGACCCTCGCGCTGACCTCGACCGGCGCTCCCCAGGGGCAGGCCGAGCAGCATCTACAACGTGGCGTAGAGCTTCTTGAAGCCGGCCACCTTGCGGAAGCTATCGACGAACTCCAACATGCTGTCGCTCTACAACCAGGTGACGCACGCGCCCAGTATCAGCTTGGCAGGGCTCTTTCAACAGCTGGCCGCCAGACGGCAGCGGCCGAGCACCTGCGGGCGGCGCTCGAAAATACCGACGAGCCTGGAGCTGTTCACTTCCTGCTCGGCCAAGTGCTGCTGGAAACCGGTGATCTTGAAGCTGCCCACGTTTCTCTGGAGGAGGCGGCGAGCTCCCGCCCCGCTTATCCACCAATCGACTTCTACCGCGCTGAACTTTGTTACCGCCTCGGGCGTGTGGATACTGCCCGGCAACGTTTCGCAGTGTTGTCGGCGGTAGTCCCGGATTGGACGGCGCCGCTAGTACGCAGCGGCACTTTGGCTCTCGAGCAGGGCGAATCATCGGACGCCGTTCGTTGGTTCAATGCGCTCGTCGAAGCTTCGCCGAGCGATCCGGTGGTGTGGATGCGGTTTGCAACCGCACTGGTCGAGGATGGGCAAGCCTACGAAGCTCTGTCTGCCTACCGGCGGGCCGCTGAGGTGATGCCCAATTATGTTCCCGCACTGGTCGCGGTGGCCGTTCAACTCATAAACCTCGATGAATATGGGGAGGCGATGGCGGCCCTCGGTGTGGTGCTTGCGGAGGATCCAGATCATGGCCTGATTCGTTATCACAGGGCGAAGTTGATCGCTCGGGCAGGTGACCATCTCAAAGCACTTACCGAAATTGAAATTTCCCTCGAGGATCTACGCAGCGCGCCTCGGGCTCGTACCCCCGGACCGGAGGGCGACAGCTCATTTCCCCAAGCGGCTCTGTTGCGCGCCGAACTGTTGCTGGAAGTCGGTCGCGACCAGGAGGCTGTGGAAGCGGCGCGTCAGATTATCGGTAATGAGCCGGACTACCCGGAAGCGCTATTCCTGCTCGGCAACGTGCTGTTAAGGCGTGGAGACCGCGAGGGCGAGGATTTGCTCCGCAGGTTCCAGGTATTGTCGGACGCCCGTGAGCAGCGCCAGCTTGGTGATCAATACCGCTTGCGAGACGGGGACCCAGAGAGAGCTCGGGGTGCCTACGAAGAAGCCCTCCAGAAGCTTCCAGACGACGCTCGGTCGTTGCTTGGCCTGGGTGCGATACAGCGACAGACCGGTGACGCACAGGGCGCCGTTGAAACGCTTGCAGCAGCGCACGAGGTGGGCGCCGCCGGGGCTGATTGGCATCTCGAGTGGGTTCTGGCGCTGTTTGAAGCTGGACGCTCCGATGAGGCGCGGCGAGCCTGGATTGAGGCAAAGGCCCAGGGTCTGACGCTTGGACCAGCCGTCTGGGCCCTGATGCGCGAACCGTTGGGTGACTGCTGAGCGCAGGCGGCAGACCATATTCTGGGGATCCCGCGAGGGTCCTGGAACGCGTGCTTGCTACAACAAAATAATGCGCGAGTGCCTGAATTTCCGTTGCTCCAGGGGAGTGGTTCCTGCAAGCTGTATGTTCTAGTATCAAGTCTCATGTATTCGTTGCCCAACAAATTTGAAACGAAGCAGTGATTCTGAGGAACGCGCGGATTGGCATCAACTTCCCTGCCTGCCGATTCCGCGACCTCAATCGATTAGGGAGATTCCTATGAAACGGGGCATCATCGTTGTGTTGGTTCTGGGAGTAATGTTCGGGACGGCCAGTATTGCCAGTGCCCAAGTCAGGACGACCGGCGTCATCCAGGGTCGGACGATTGATCAAGACGGCGTGCCGTTGCCAGGTGTCATGATCACGGTGAACAGCCCCTCTCTGATGGGCACACAGACGGTGTACTCCGGTAGCGACGGCGGGTTTCGCGTCCCGTTGTTGCCGCGTGGATCCTACACAGTGACGTTCGCGCTCCAGGGCTTCATGACCATCATACGCGAAGAGGTCGACGTGGGCGTGCAGCGTACTACTTCGCTCGAGGCGGAGATGGCGCTTAGCTCGACGGAAGAGACCATCACGGTCACCGGTCGATCGCCGCTCGTGGACGTTAGGAGCACTAAGCGCTCGAGCGATTACTCCGACGAGCTTCGCAACGCTCTTCCAGAGGCTCGCGGTGTCGGCGGTGACTTCATGAACTACGCGCCCGAGGCGACGCCCAGTGGTGGCTCTACCAGTGCTTCGGGAGCCAACTTCTTCGGTGACAACTCCACCGCGTATATGGTCGACGGTGTCACTGTCACGGATCCCAGCGGCGGTAGTCAGTTTCCGTTCTACAGCCCCGATTTCTTCGACGTTGTCGAACTTACTTCGATCGGTGGTAGTGCCGATATGGGCAAGTTTCAGGGCGTGGCGTTCAACGTCGTCACCAAGTCAGGCGGCAACGAGTTCCACGGCGAAGGAAACTTCTTCTACCAGAACAATTCCTTCATTAACGATAATACGGAGGGCATCAATCAGCAGATCTGTCCCGACGATCCGACCTGCTTCGAGCCCCCGACAATCCAGTATCGTTACGACGGTACTTTCAGCATCGGTGGTCCGATGCTCCAGGACAAGGCCTGGTTCTTTACCTCGTATCAGGCTTTTTACGAGCAGGACACCCGGGCTGGGGTGAGCTATCCGCTTACGGAGGACTCCGACCGCTTCTTGGGCAAGGTGACCTGGCAGGCCAGTGACAACAACCGAATCATCGGTTCCGTGATGTCGGATACCTACACGCTCTACGGACGGCCCTCAAGCAGTAGCCGCACGTACGACCAGACCGGCCTCGAGCCGTCGATGAACATCACCCCGAACATCACCTGGAACAGCGTGCTAAGCCCCGACAGTTTCCTGGAGGTTAAATACTCGGGCTTCTACGGCTACTTCGACCTGATTCCGTTTGTTGATCTGCCGCAAACGGTCGAGGATACGACCGGCATCGTGACCGGTGGCCTCGACGGGCACTTCGCTGCCGACCGCTCGCGGTCTGGCGTGCAGGCGAGTCTGTCGCACTTTGCCGAGGACTTTGCAGGAGACCACGCGTTTAAATTTGGTGCCGAGTGGGAGCGAAACACGCTGGCCAATACCTGGCAGTACAATGCCAACCTCGCCCCGGTCACTCTTAATCTGGAGGGCGATGTATATAACATTGGCGCGGGTGGACTCGGGATCAGCTACGTCACCTACCTGGGTGATCCTTATCTTGCCTACATCTACTACACGGATGGTCTCGACGAGCCGAGTCGCTCGCGGAACACGTCGAAAATCAACCCGTACACGATTTACGCCCAGGATGATTGGACGGTCGGCGACCGGCTGACGATGAACCTGGGGTTGCGGATGGACCACTGGCGGACTGGGTTCAAGGGCGGCCCAGGTCTCAGCAACACGCCGCAGACCACCGACATTGCACCGCGTATCGGTCTGAACTTAGACTTGCTGGGCGACGGGCGGACGTCACTGAATGCCTTCTGGGGTCGGTTCTACGAGGAGTTCCATGGCACTACCATGAACGACTTCGACCCCCAGGCGGGTACCTGGTGGGGCCTGTATTACGACGGTGGCGTTTGGTATGACTGGTACAGGGACGATCCCACGGCGGACGTCTCGTTCGATGTTAACTTGACGAACCAGTATGCTGACCAGTTCGTGGTCGGCTTAGATCACCAGCTTACTGAGGATCTGGCCGTAACGGCCCGTTACATCCAAAAGGACAACAAGAACATCCTCGGTGCCGAGGACATTTCAACCACCTTCGCGCCGGTGACGGTTACCGATGACGACGGGGATACGATCACGCTGTTCAACAAGACTGGCGGGAGTCGGCACCGCTTCCTGACCAACAATCCGAACGAAAGCTTCGTCGGCGAGTCGTTCCGCGAGTACAAGGGATACCAGTTCAAGCTAACGAAGCGCATGTCGAACGACTGGTCGATGATTGCCTCACTATTGGTTCAGGAGGCAAGAGGCAACAACTTCACCGATACGGGGTCGATGAGTCACCGGGATGACCCTAACGACTTCATCGGCTATCCGGGTCTGTCCAGCAACAATCGACGCTACGTGTCCAAGATCCAGGGCTCTTACGACTGGAACCACCCGATCTTTGGAGCGCAAATAGGCTTCATCGTCAACGCGCTTGCTGGCGGCAACTGGACGCGTATGGAACGCTTTCAATATTTCACCAACACGGCGGGCGAACAGGAACGACTCGGCCAGCGCAGCCTAACGGTTCGCATCGAGGAGGCTGGCTCCCAGACGCTACCGAGCCAGTTCAAGATCGATTTTAGAATCGACAAGCAGTTCGAACTGAATAACGCTTGGGGAACGTTGGGATTGGTCTTCGACATCTTCAACCTGACCAACGACGATTCCCATGTGGGGGTTTATTCATCGAGAATCGACCACACTCGGTTCGGCGAACCCAGCAGAATCGTCCAGCCGCGCATCTTCAGGATGGGCGTCAGGTGGCTGTTCTAGATTAGGGCGTGCCTACACGACCACGTTTTGCAATATTCCGAATACGAGAAAACAAGAGGAGAGTTCGATGAAGAGAACACTGGCACTGCTGGTGGTCGCCAGTCTGGTGACGACACCGGCCTTGGCCTACGGAGGACCTGACGACCAGGACAAGATCGCGATCGATGCCAAGGCTTTGGGAGAAGCAGTTGTCAAGGCCGCCCGCGAGGTGGTCGTCACCGACTCGACAAAGTCCACGCTCGCAATCACGCCGCAGACCACGCCGGGTCGTGCCGGTCCGGGTTGGCGCACGGCTATTGGCATCGCGATGATAGCCGGAGGCGCCGGGATCATCGCCAAGGGTGTCACTGCCTGGGAAGAGGAGGATCGCTTTGGCCGCGTCAAGAACGCTGACTCCTTATTGGGGTTCGGCATAGGCGGCGGCATCATGATTTTCGGGTTTCTCACCCTGAAGGGTGGTCTCGAAGGCCGCGGTTTCTAGACGCTCACGACCAATAATTTCGTCGCTTGTGGCCTCCAAGCGAGATCCAGGCAACAGCGGATGTGGAATAACGAGCGGCCCGGCGGGGCTTTCCGCCGGCCGCTCTTCCTGTATTGTTCAGAGCCATCGAGAACGTGCGCCGAACTGTGATGAAGAGGATGGTCTCGTTGTCAAAGTCGGATGACGGGCGCCGGAGCGTGGCGTGCGTCGCTGCGTTCTTGCTGTTTGCCTGCCTATCTATAACTGCAGACGCGCTCGCCTCGCAGCAACAAGCACTGGAACCGCAAGTTGTTGCAGAATTGCCCCCCCCCCACCAGCAGTGGCTAGAACAGATTGTTGGGTACATCATCTCGCCGCTCGAACGCGAGGCATTCTTGGTTCTTACCAGCAACGAGTTGCGCGATGGTTTCATCAATGCATTTTGGCGAAGCCGGGACCCGACACCGGGAACGGTACGGAACGAGAGGCGCGAAGAGCACCAGGAACGCATTGCTTACGCCAATCGGTATCTTGGGACCGAGACACCTCGTCCAGGTTGGCGGACTGATCGGGGCCGAGTCTACATCAAGCTTGGTCCGCCGGCTGACAAGCTGACCTATCCCGACCCGCGCTCCTTCTATCCTATCGAGCTCTGGTTCTACCGGTCAGATCCTGGGACCTCGGGTTTGCCCCCCTTCTTTTACGTGATGTTCTTTCGGCCTTTCCAGGCGGGCGAATTCAAGATGTACGATCCGATCACCGACGGGCCGGGAGCCCTGGCCAAAGATTTTATGCTGGAGATGGCTGACGCCCGGGAGATTGTTGATCGCCTATTGACCGGAATTGGTCACGAGGTGGCCCTGGCAAGTATCAACCTCATTCCCACTGAAAGGACGAACTTGAATCGCCCGCGGCCTTCAGCGCGCAACAACTTCCTGTTCGCCGCAATAGAAGAGGCGCCGTTGAAGGGCTTAAACGATAGCTATGCTCGGGAATTCGTGGCAAATAGCGGTGACGTCGAGGCGCGCGTGGTCTTCGACATCATACCTCTCCAGCTCTCGACGGCGGCTTTTTGGGACGAGCGCGGGTTGCCCTACCTTCACTACGGTGTCGAGGTCCCACAGGAAAAAGTTCTTATCGGCGAGTATGAATCCGAGTTTTACCTGAGTCTTGATCTCACCGTCGATATCACCGATCCGCGTGGCCAAACGGTGATCTACGGTGGCGATGATATCGAAGAGTACTTCGACGAGACTCGAGCGGCGCGCGTGGTACAGGCGCCTCTTGCCTACTACGACCGTGTCGAGCTGGTTCCCGGTTTTTATCGAATCGCGGTTACCTTGACGAATCGGATCACTGATGACAGCGCCGTGGCTGAAACGAGGGTGAGCGTGCCCAACGTGTCCGACGACAACATCATGCTCAGCGATCTTCTCGTTGCTTCGTCGGCAACTCCTGTGATCGGAGCGGAGGCTGCTGAACGGCGCGCTTTCAGGTTCGGTGGCGAACAATTCACACCGGCACCACAAGGGCGACTCCCGGTGAACGGGACTGCCGAGCTTTTCATGCAAATGGCCGCAACCCCTGATCTCGGAACAGATACGACTGTTGAAGTATCTGCGGCCCTGCTCACGGAACAGGGAACGGAGGTGTCGACCACTCGCGTTGCGCCGACGAGCATTGTTCCGGCCCCGGAGTTGACGCCGTTGCGAGTGTCTCTGTCGCTCGCGGGAGCGGATGAGGCACCCCACACGATCCGAATGGTTGCTCTGCTGTCAAACGGACAGCGTCTGCTACGCGACGCCCGGGTCGAGATCGTTCCCGCAGCCGTTTTTGAGCTTCCCGAGGTGCTGGTTGCGCGAGAAGACGCGGGCGACGGTACCAGTGAATATCAACTCCGCGGCTGGCAACATCTACGCAAGGGGGAACTGCGCGCTGCTGAGGCCTATTTCAGCGGGGGTCTGGAACGGGATCCTGAGAACATCCCGTTGCGCCGTACCCTTGCCAGCATAGAGATGAACCTCGGTGAATACGTCGCCGCGGCTGCGATCATGAGCCCACTGGCGCAACGGCGGGGAGCGATGGGATTTGACCTCCTGGTCTACAGCCAGGCTTTGCGGAAAGCGGGCGCGCCCACCGAGGCTGCCGCCGTTGCCCGCACGCTTTTGCAGGCAAATCGCCCGACGGCGCCCGCCTATCAGGCGCTCGCCGAGGCGTTGGCCGACCTCGGTAGTAACGCTGAGGCGATCGCGGCCTGCGAGTTATCGCTCGCCTTGGATCCTGACCAACCTGAGGTTCGCGAGTTGTTGACTCGATTGAGAGAGCTCGGGGTTTAGTCTTTGCGCGCCTTGGTCGCTTGCCTCGTCATGCTCGTGGTTCCTTTGTCCACCACGGCCTCCCAGCAGCAAGCTACCTTCTCTGCCACCGTTGCCCGGGTCCGTGTCGACGTGATCGTTACGGATTCCGCTGGTCGTTTCGTCGACGACCTGCGACCAGAGGAGTTCGTGCTCTACGAAGATGGTGTCGAACAGCGAATCCTCAGTACCCAGGTGGTTGATCTGGCCGCCGGGAGGATCACGGAGTTTGTTCCTGACCTTTCACGCCGTGCCGACCTCACGATGCGCCCGGTACCCTCAGCCTCGATGGCAGGCGACCTCGGTGCCGTGATCTTTCTCGTTGATCTCCCTGGTCTTGACCGCCGCAATAAGGATCGTTTCGCCGACGCCTGGATCAAGCTGATCGACGAAACCGAGTTGATGGGTATCCCGCGCGCTGTTTACCTAATCGATCAGGTAGGCTACCTTCGCGAGTTGGCGCCGCTAACACTGAGCGTTGATGAGCTGCGGGGGGCGGCGCAAGAGGTACGCGATGCGCCCCTGGTGCGCCGCGGAGTTCACGACCAGTTGGTGCGGGCGGCCGCGGACATACCTGGCGAGGAAGCGCTGGACTTTCTCTTCTTGAACGAAGTTAGAATCTTCGAGGCGCAGGAACGCGCCCGGACACGGAGCACGTTCCGTCTCCTGACCCAGTTTTGCAGTGTCCTATCAGCCCGGGAAGGGCGTACCGCGCTCGTCTGGGTGACGTCCGAAGTCCAGCTTGCGGAGGGTGGTCCGGGCACGGCGCTTGCCGCCGCCGCGTTGGCCAACAGCGACCCCGGCTTTGTCAGCGGGACGGTCGACCGATCGCGAGGCACCGGAGACATTTTGTTTTCGTATTTGAGCATCGCCCCCCAAATGTCCGAACTCCAACGAGATCTGCACGACACTGCCAACAGCTCCAACGTCAGCATCTACACCCTCGATCCCAGGCCCGCTCGTGAACACCGGTCGTTGCCGCTAGACATGCGGGTAGGTAACGGGGACCTCGCGGATCTGTTGAATGACTCGGCCGTCCAGACGTCCCTTGATGGGCTCAAGGACGCTCTCTGGCAGGCGGCAGACGAAACAGGAGGCCAAGCATTTATCGGCGCAACTGAGCTGGACCAGGCGCTGCGCCGCATCGATATCGACACCAGCAAGTTTTACCTTCTAAGCTACGAACCGTCGGCGCCGCAGGGCGACGGCGAGTTCCACACGCTTCGTGTCGACGTGCGGCGGTCCGGCGTCAACGTTCGGGAGCGCCGTGGCTACGTGGGTTTGACGCCCCAGGACCGCGAGGCGCAGGCGCTGGCGGCGGCGCTCGTGCTTCCGGGCGCGGTGTCAGCGGTTCCGGTTGAGGTGCGGGCCTACCGAGGGTGGTCGGCTGCGGGCAAGCCCATCGTGCGGCTGGTAGTCGCATTCGAACAGGATCTCGGGCAGCAACAAGCTGGGCCAACGCAAGTGATCTCTCATCAGATACACGCTGTGGCGCTGGACGCCATTGGTGTCACCGTCGACGAAATCAATCAGCAACTAAGTCCTCGCGGATCAGTATCGCCCAGAATTCGATCGGGAGAACGTCCGATTGTTTACATGCATGACTGGTCATTGTTGCCCGGCACCTACAACATTCGCGTTGCCGTACGCGACGGTACCAACGGAGAGATCGGTGCAACGGCCATCGATGCCGAACTACCGGCACCGTCGTCGCAATGGATGGCGAGCGATCTCATGCTCACGGTGGCCGATCCATCGGGATCGGCCCAGCCGCTCATGACCGGTTGGATCTTCTCGGATGAAACGTTGCTCGCCTACGTCGAGGTTTCGGTCGGCGGCGAACCATTTCTCTCGGGCCGGATTCTGGATGCGGACGGGCTTCAGCCAAGGGCCATCTTGCCTGAGACAATGCTCACTGAAGATTCTGTTGGCATCCACCGTGGCGCAATGAGAATTCGGAATGTACCCCCTGGCGATTACATTCTCGAATTAGAACTTGCCGATCATACCGACGGAAACACGAGGAGTTTCCGGGTCCCACTGCAGGTGCTCCCCGGCTGATCTCGCGACGGGCGCAGAGTTCAGGGATCCAGAGTCCCGTGCAAGGTGGCTCGGTGCGGGATCGCCTACTTGGAACGGAAATAAAGAGAGGCGATGACCGAGATCTCCACGGTAAACTGCGGAGCTGCGAGTCTGGATTCAACGCACGCCCGGGAAGGGGGTATGACCGGAAACCACCCAGGCGTCCCAGACTTCGTTCATTTCATTGAAGGTAGAAATGTCACTGAGCCAGATGTTGGCGGAAATGAGTCTGGATTTGTCGGTCCCCGGCTTCTGCGAGCAATTCATCGATTTGAGCCAGGATGGCGCGGGTCTGGTTGGCAACCGAAGCCCCCGGAGCCGACTGGGCCACCTGCCCGGCTGTGTAGACCGTGGTGCCGTGCACGATGCATTGGCTCATGCGTTCACTGATTCGAAATCGTTGGATCTCTGCCATGAATATTTTCGTGTAATGAGGTGATGGAATTATGGGTGAAAGTAAACAGGGAGGTGAAAACAAAAAGCTTTCCTTGCCTTTCCTGCCCTGAGATCTGGCCGTTGTTTTGCCGTGTCCCTTTCTTATTCCTGACTGTAGGGAGTTCCACCTAGCGCTTCTGCTCAGTGATCCATACTTCCATGTAGCCGAGGTAGCGGGCGATCTCATTGCGCAAGTTTGAGACCGATGCGATATCGGTGAGCTCAAGTGGCCGGCTGTAGACTTCTTCCTGAGTCTTGGCGTCGAACAGCTTGACAAATCCCTTTAATGGCAACCGAGCGCCTTCGCCGACGTCATCGACTTTGATGAAGAGCACATGGCTAGCAAGGCTCAGGTTCGAGACGACGCCGAATTCCTCGGAACGAACGAACTCCTCACCGAACCGGCGCCGGACCTCGTGAATTTCTCCCTGGATCTGCGCCAGTTGACCTGCACCCGCGGCACCGATCTCCATTGGGAACGTCCCCGTCGCCGTCTCGCCCCCGGCCCCGGCGCCCGAACTGCCAGGCGTCACGAGCCCGGCGAACGGATCAGCTCTCGCGCTTCCGGTCTGGTCGGCCCCGGCGGCGCCAAACTCGGTTTGCGTGCCGCCGAAAACAGATGCCTCCTGCTGGAACAATGCTTCGGTGTCTATGGGGCCGATCAGTACTCGCGGAGCTTCGAGTCGTCGCCGCAAATCCGATGGTGGCGCGGCAACAGCTTCAAGGCCGGCAATGGCGCCGGTCATGTCGATTCCCGCCTGGGCAGCCCAAACGGCATGCATATAGGCGTCTTCATAATTCTGCAAGCTATACGCCACCCGGCACGCTTGCATGTGCGCGTCGCCATAGCCCGCCATTTGCTGGGTTGCGGCAACGAAGTAGTCGTACGCCTTTTGCCATTGCTTCGCCTGGGCATTCGCCATGCCTGCGTAGTAGTGCGCCTGTGCAAGCCTCGGTTCGGAGGCAATGACCTTCTCGATCTCCTCAAGGCCCTTCTCGAGGTTCCCTTGTTGCAACTCGTCGATTCCTCGTTGGAGTTGCTGTAGAAGCTCCTGCTGGGTGGTCGCTTGGGGAGCCGCCAGCAACGTTGTTCCTGTCAGCAGCAGGAGAACCAATACAATTGTTGTTGGCCCCGAGATATAAGTCTTGAACATGACGATCCTCTTTCTTTCATAGCAGCGAGTGTCGACAAGTGAAGAATATTCGCACACGGCGAACGAATCCAGAGAGGCTGCTAGGGTGGCCGCTCTTCGGTTTAGCGAAACTCCGCCGCCGTCGGCGTAGAGTTCGGCATCCAATAGCGGTCTTCATGGGGGACCTATTGGCGCCGAAGAGCGCTTATCGCGCGGACAAATTCGGGGTACCTAGAATGTCGTTGGACGACTATCTCTCCAAACTCCTGAAGGACTAGAGAATTCGTTTGCCGACCGCTGACAGGGCGAGTTCAGTGGCGAGTTTGGCTGTG
>PVBE011154722.1_pt1 | contig 17384 bp, 17 predicted proteins | sample 1631181 | NCBI WGS metagenome assembly PVBE01 (sample SAMN08397723, study PRJNA350692) | Marine metagenome, whole genome shotgun sequencing project. | isolation source: water | place: Pacific Ocean | collected 2012-04 | reverse complement strand
CGCGATCGTCCCTTCATCACCGGCGAGCGCACGGCGGAAGGCTTCCATCGCCTCCGCGAAGACGAGGGCATGGCACGCTGCGTCGCCCGCAGCCTTGCCTATGCGCCACATGCCGATCTCCTGTGGATGGAAACCTCGCGCCCCAATCTGGAGCAGGCCAAGACCTTCGCCGAGGCGATCCACCGGGAATATCCCAACCAGCTGCTCTCTTACAATTGCTCGCCCTCGTTCAACTGGCGGGCAAATTTAGACGAAGCCGACATCGCCCGTTTCCAGCGCGAGCTCGGCGCCATGGGTTATAAATTCCAGTTCGTCACCCTGGCCGGTTTCCACAGCCTCAACCATGGCATGTTCGAGCTCGCACGCGATTACGGCAAGCGCGGCATGGCGGCCTATTCGGAGCTGCAACAGGCGGAGTTCGATTCTGAGAGCTCCGGCTATACCGCAACGCGCCATCAACGCGAGGCCGGCACGAGCTATTTCGACGCCGTCAGCCTGGCCATTACCGGCGGCAAATCCTCAACCACGGCAATGGCCGATTCGACCGAAACCGGCCAATTCACCTCCACCGAGCAATCCTCGGAAGCGGCCTGAGTCCAACAAAGGGGCGCGCGTTTTCGGACGCGCGCCTCATTTTTCAGCTATTCAACGGGAGTTATCAAAAGAAAAAAAGACGGGCAAAGCCCGAGCAGATATGAAGGCGGCGAGGCATCCCCCTGTCCGTAGCTGTCGTTTTCTCTCTCGGCCCCTTTGCGGGCCGTTTTTTTGTCCCGCTCGCAGCGGTGCGCTACTATCGCACCGCAAAAGCGAATCAGGTTAATTTGGACCATGGCGAAGGTCGCTATAATAATATGTCGATTGCGCTGGGCCGCTGGCCTGCTGCTCATCGCCTGTTTGACGCTGCCGGCCCATGCCGCCGGCGCGGCCAACTCAGCCGCGTCATTGGTCGACGCCGCCTGGGCGGTATCGCGCATCGGTGAGGAGAATGTCCGCTTTCTCGATATTCGTGCTGGCGGGGCGGCTGATTTTGCCGCCGGACATATTCCGGGCGCTGTCTTCAGCGATTATTTCAGCGCCGGCTGGCGTGTCCGCGGTCGAGACGGCACACCCGGCATGTTGCCGCCGGTGGCCGATCTCGAGAATCTCGTGGGTGGGCTAGGCATTGCCAATACCGACCATGTGGTGATCGTCGCGCGCGGTTTAAGTGCCGTCGAGATGGCCAGCGCGGCGCGTGTCTTTTGGACCTTCAAGGTGCTCGGCCATGATGCGGTATCGATCCTCGATGGCGGCATGACGACCTATCGGGCGCTCGTGGGCGCGGCTCTGCAACAGGGCGCGGCCAACACCGAAAGAACGGCGTTTAAGGCGGTGTTCCGCCCGGCTCTGGTGGCCAGCAAGAAAGACGTGATAAGTGCCCAGCAAGATGGTGGCGCCCTGCTTGATCTCCGGCCTAAAAGCCAATACTCCGGCACCATCGCCGGGGCGCGGAATTTGCCGCTCACCCGCCTCACCAGGGAGGGTGCATTCAAGACGCCGGCGGCGCTGGCGGAGGTGTTTTCACACGCGGCCGTGGCGGCGGATGAGCCGCTTACCTGTTTTTGTAATACCGGCCATATGGCAGCGCTTGGCTGGTTTGTCGCTTATGCACTGCTCGGCAATGATGCGGCGCGGCTCTATGATGGCTCCATGGCTGAGTGGAGCCAAGACCCTGCTCTCGAAATCGTTAAGGGCGTGGTCGCGGATTAACGCGCCGCCGACCAGGCTTCCGGGTCCTGGAGAAATGTGCGCACTTCGGCGATTGCCGCCTCGGTTGCCACGCCTTCTTCCTGGGCCATGTTGAGCAGGGTCTCCAAATCGCACAGCAAGTTCAAACTCAAATTCAGACCGTCGAGCGCTGGCTGGGCGGCTTCCGTCATGCGCGCGAAGACCACCGAGACATGGTCGATGGAGGCATTTGCCACGCGCAGCGCATTGGTAAAGAGGACAATACTGGTCGCCGTGGTGATCAAATCCTCGACCAGCACCACTTTGCGGCCGCTCACATCGCTGCCTTCGATTTGCCCGCCGGTGCCGTGGCTTTTCGGCTGTGGGCGGATATAGGCGAGCGGCAGTCCGAGCCGGTCGGCCACCATGGTGGCGAAGGGCACACCGGCGGTAACCCCGCCGGCGACAATTTCCGCGCCCTGCTTGCCGACATCTTGCGCCAGCGCATCGGCGATCTGCGCCCGTGCCTGGGCGTGGCCGAGGATCAGGCGGCAGTTAATATAAAACGGCGCCAGTAGCCCGGAAGTGAGGTGGAAGGGCTCGTTTGGACGGATCAAGAAGGCGCCAGCATCGAGCAGCGCGCGCGCTGTGATATGAGAAGCGTTGTCGCTCATGGCAACAATGAATAATCTAGCCATATGACAGATGCAACAGACATCTAGCAAGATGACGGACGTACAAAAAGATAAACCCACACGTATTTTTTGCGCCCTCGACAGCTCCGATCTTAAGAAAGTGCGTACTTTGGCGCAATCTATCGCCGGCACGGTCGATGGGCTCAAGCTCGGCCTCGAGTTTTTCTCAGCCCAGGGGCCGGGGGGTATTCGTGAGATCGCCAAATTGGGCGTGCCGATTTTCCTCGATATGAAGCTGCACGATATTCCCAACACCGTGGCCGGCGCGATTCGCAGCTTGGCACCGCTCGCGCCCTATTATCTCACGCTGCATGCCGGCGGCGGAGCGGAGATGATGCGTATCGCCCGCCAAATCGCGCATGAGGAAGCGGCGCGCCTGTTGCTGGCGCCGCCGCGTCTCTTGGCCGTCACCGTGCTGACCAGCCTTGATGAAAGCGATTTGGCGCGCCAGGGCGTGGCCGGTACTTCGAGCGAGCAGGTCGTGCGCTTGGCCGAGTTGGCGCGCGCGGCGGAAATCGACGGAATCGTCTCGAGCCCGCGCGAGATCAGCGCCATTCGCGCTGCCTGCGGTGAGGGTTTCGATATCGTCGTGCCCGGCATCCGCCCCGGCGGCGCGTCCACGGGCGATCAAAAGCGCATCATGACGCCGGGCGGAGCGGTGCGCGCGGGTGCAAGCGCCCTTGTCATCGGCCGCCCCATCACCGGCGCCGCAGACCCAGCCCAGGCGGCGGCGCTGATCCGCCAGGAGATCGACGCCGCTTAAAGCGAAACGTCGAAGCCCGCCGACAGCACGCGTGCTGCCTCTTCGAAACGGTGAGCCGGAACGAGAACATAATCCGTTTCGAAAGTAGAAATTGAAAAGATTGGAATTTCCGCTTTAGCGAGCGCTGTGGCAATGGCGGCGAGGATGCCGGTCTGGCTGAAATCGAGCGGCCCGGCGACCTTGAAGGCGCGCAAATCGCGTTCGCCCGGCACATCCGCCGGCACATCCCGTTGCGCTGAGAGCAGCGACAGTTCATCCGCCGTGCGGCAAACGCAGGCGAGCGGAGATCTGAGCGAAAACCAGCCCGGCAGTGCCGCGTTCGGGTCCTGACGGACGACGCAGAATAGCCCGGGTAGTGCGCTGAGGCGCAGTTTCATGCGTCGGCGCCCACGGCCTGTCGGATATGCTCGAAGCCGTCCGCTTTCAGGCGCGCGGCCAGGCCGGCCGTGATGTCATCGATCAGGCGCGGGCCGTGATAGATGAAGCCAGTATATATTTGCACCAGCGAGGCACCGGCGCGGATGCGCGCATAGGCGTCCTCGGCCGAGGCGATGCCGCCGACGCCGATCAGCGGCAGGCGGCCTTCGCTCAGGTCATGGACCTCGCGCATCATGCGAAGCGCCGGCGCGCATAGTGGCGCACCGCTGAGGCCGCCCTGCTCGCCGCACGCTGGCGAGCGCAGGCTGTCGGGGCGGGCCGTCGTGGTGTTGCAGAGGATCAAGCCGGCAAGGCCGAATTCGCCGGCGGCGCGCACGCTCTCGGCCAAGGCCGCGCCTTCGAGCTCAGGCGCCAGCTTGAGCAGCAGCGGCACCGGCTTTTCCAGCCCGGCGGCGGTTTCCGTCATGCGCCCAAGCAGGCGTTTCAGCGCCTCGCCTTCTTGCAACGAGCGCAGGCCCGGCGTGTTGGGCGAGGATAGGTTGAGGGTGATGTAATCGGCGAGCGGTGCCAGCTTTATCAGGCAGGTGACGTAATCCTCGGCGCGATCGCCGCTGTCACGGTTGGCGCCGATATTGATGCCGAGCGGCCCGCCAAGCCCGCCTTCGCGGGCACGCGATACATTGCGCGCGAAGACATCAAGGCCGGCACAGTTAAAGCCCATGCGATTGATCAGGGCGCCGTCGACGGCAAGGCGAAACAGGCGCGGGCGCGGATTGCCGGCCTGCGGGCGTGGCGTCACCGTGCCGGCCTCGACGAATGCAAAGCCGAGGCGATAAAGCCCGCTGAGCGCCACAGCATCTTTGTCGAAGCCCGCCGCGAGGCCGAGCGGTGAGGCAAAATCCAGCCCCCATAATTTGCTGCGTAGGGAAGGCGGCGGGACGCTGCCGGCGGCGGAGATCAAGTTCCGGCGCAACAGGCGGAGTGCCAAACCATGCGCGGTTTCCGGCGGCAAGCAACGCAGCGCCGCAGCGCCGATGTCAGATAGGGAGGTCATCTATAGTTGGCAGTGCGTGATAAACGCAATATGAGTTAAACCAAAAATTTTAATTTTTGCCATAAACATAAATTTAATATTTTCTTGAAATAATCCCAAATTCTTCATGGTTATTTCGATAGTGCTGCTGTTTCGGGTGGCAAATATCGGTGGTGTATCTCGTTGGAGCAAAGCAACGTTTAAGTTTGGGCACAGTGTCGTTTGGCGGTTGGTTCTGCCAATTCCCGTAATTCTCGTCGCGATTATCGTTGGAACGTGGATATTAGTGCCAAATTGGGTGGCGGAAAACACGCGCGAATCTGCGGTTGAATTGGCGGTTCAGACCGCCAATCAGTTTAAAACCATACGTGGATACTATACCAATAATGTTGTCAAGAAGGCGGTCGCCAACGGCAACATAATATCCTCTTATAATCACAAGACCGATCCTGACGTGATCCCCCTGCCGGCTACGTTCATTCACGATATGAGAGAACTGCTGAGTGAAGAGGATACAAACATTGCGCTCTACAGCCCTTACCCCTTTCCGGTTCGCCAGGAACGTCAGCTCGACGAATTTCAACGCAAAGCCTGGCAAGAATTGAATGCGAATCCAACCGGCGTGTTTTCCCAACAGGTATCGCGTGATGGCATCGAAGTGGTGCGCGTTGCCATTGCTGACACAATGGTCGCGGAAGGTTGCGTAAACTGCCACAACAGCCATGCGGCGTCACCCAAGACGGATTGGAAATTAGGCGACGTCCGGGGTGTGCTGCAAGTCGATATCGCCATTGGCAACGAACTCGCGGCGGGCCAGGAATTGAGCGATACCATTGTCATCGCGCTGGCCATCGCTGCCGCGTTACTGGTGATAATCGCCATCCTCATGGCACGTGGCGTGACGGGCCCGCTCACAACCATCACCCGGGCGATCAAGAGGCTCGCTGGCGGCGATACCGATGTTGAAATGCCGGCGCGCCAGCGCTAGGACGAATTGGGCGCTATTTCCGCTGCGGTCCAGTTTTTCAAGGAAAACGCGATTGAGATGACAAACTTGCGCGAAGAGCAGGAAGCTGACCGGGTCAAGGCTGAAGAGGAGAAGCGCCAGGCCATGTTGGCGATGGCCGATTCATTCGAGGGGTCGATTGGCAGCGTCGCCAATGGTGTGACCTCCGCAGCCACCGAAATGGAAAGCATGTCGCGCTCGGTGAGCCAAACCGCCGCCACCGCCGGCAAAAAAAGCGATGCGGTTGCTGAGGCCGCCCTCCAGGCCAATACCGGCGTACAGTCCGCCGCCAGTGCGGCTGAGGAACTCACCGCCTCGATTGGTAAAATAGCCCGCCAGGTTGAAAGTTTAAGCTCAATCGCCAGTGAAGCGGTGGATCAAATCGCGCGAATCAATGAAACCGTTAACGGTCTTACGCAAGCCGGGCAGAGCATCGGCGAAGTGGTAAGTTTGATCAGCGATATCGCCGAGCAGGCCAATTTGCTTGCGCTCAACGCCACCATCGAGGCGGCGCACGCCGGAGAGGCGGGTAAGGGCTTTGCCGTGGTGGCCAATGAGGTTAAGAACCTGGCCAGCCAAACGGCGCGTGCAACGGAAGATATCTCCAAACAAATTGCCAGCGTGCAGAGCGCCACCGGCGAAGCGGTAACGGCGATTGACGGCGTTGGTGAGACTATTCACCAGATCCACGAAATCGCCACTACTATTGCGGCGGCGGTTGAGGAGCAGCGCACCGCCACCGGCGAGATTTCAAGCGGCGTTCAAAATGCGGCGACTGAAACTCAGATCGTGACGTCCAACATAGGCGAGGTACGCGATACCGTAAACGAGACCGGTGCGACGGCGGGTCAGATGAATGGTGCTGCAGCGGAGTTTTCCGAGCAGGCCGAAACATTGCGCCGCGAAATGGACAGCTTCATCGCCGAAATTCGCTTAGCTTAAGGGCTCCTCCGGCTCGTCATTACCGACATAGGCACGGTTCCAGGTCGGGCTGAGGAGGATTTCGTTGACGCAGGCGCTGGCCGGCATGCGGGCAACGAAAAGTATCGTCTCGCCGAGATCGATTGGTTTGAGCATGCGCGCCTTGACCGCTTCGGGCACCGGCTGGGCGCGTTTGTCGATCAGCGGCGTCGCTACTTCGGCCGGGCAAATGGCGCAGGCGCGGATGCCGTTGCGGCCGTCTTCGAGATTGACGTTGGTGGTAAGCGCCATCATGGCGCGCTTAGCCGCTGTGTAGGCGACCCCGCCGATGGCCGAATCATAGCGCCCGGCCCATGATGAAATATTAATAATCAAACCGTCGCGCTGGCGCCGCATCTGTGGCAGCACCGCCGCCATGCAATAGAGTGCGCCCTTGATATCGATGTCGATAAGCTTGTCCCAGCTCGCCGCCTCATAGTTCGCCCATTCGCGGTTTGGCACATTGATGGCGGCGCTGTTGAGCATGATTTCGAGCCTGCCGAAGCGCTCGATAAGCGCCCCGCCGAGCGCCGCCACGGCTTCCCCATCGGCGATATCGAGCGGTTCTGCGTAGGCTTCGCCGCCGGCCGCCTGGATGCGCGCCACCATTTCCTCAAGCGGCTCGCGACGTCGGCCAGAAAGAATCACCCGCGCTCCCGCGCCAGCCAACAATTCCGCTCCCGACGCGCCGATGCCCGTTCCCGCACCGATCGCCCAAACCACTATTCCCGTCAAATCGCGCATGTGAATATTACCTTTTGATAATTTTCCGCCCGGAAATATAAGTTGTCGGGGCGATCCGTATGAATCATTTTCACCGATCCTCGGTATAGGGTATATGTGCATTTCAAATTTGCCTAGCAGGGGAGACGGAGAATGGACGAAGCAACAAGAAAAACGGCACTGCGCATGATTCCCTACGGGATTTATGTGCTCACCACCGTGGCAGAAGATGGCGAGATCGGCGCTGCGACGGTCAATTGGGTCACCCAGACCGCCTTTAACCCGCCGCTCGTTGCCATCGGCGTAAAGACCGATTCGGTGACCTATGAGGTAATCAAAAAATCCGGTCATTTCGCGCTCAATATGCTTGGCAAGGGGCAGCAGGCCATGGCCTTTGCATTTTTCCGCCCGGCCGAGGTCGACGGCAACAAGCTGAGCGGCGAGCCCTTTATCGCTGGCGAGACCGGTGCGCCGATCCTCGAGAGTGCCCAGGCCGCGGTGGAATGCAAGCTGGTGGAAATCGTCGAGCTTGGCGATCACCATATTGTCGTTGGTGAGGTCGTCGCCGCTGTGGTTCACAAATCGCCCGATGGCCGCCCCGACGAGGCGATCCTCGAGATGAAGGAACTGGGCGACAACGTCTTCTACGGCGGATAGTCTCCGGAGAGGCGGTGTTTGCGATGATACGCGCCTGTCGGGAAAGTGATATTCCGGCGATATTGACGCTTGTCAACGCCGCCGCCGAGGCTTATCGCGGCATCATTCCGCCGGACCGGTGGAAGGAGCCCTATATGCCGGACCATGAGCTTGCCGATGAGATCGCCGCCGGGGTTAATTTTCAGATCTTCGAGGAGCTGGATGCGCTCAAGGGCGTGATGGGGGTGCAGGAGGTAAAGGACGTGACCTTGATCCGTCACGCCTATGTCGATCCTGAGGCGCAAGCCCAGGGCATCGGCGGCGCCTTATTGGCGGACTGCCGCGGCCTGGCCCGCGGACCACTCCTGATCGGCACCTGGGCCGCCGCCGATTGGGCGATTCGCTTTTACGAGAAACACGGCTTCCAACAGACAAGCACGGCGGAGAAAGAACTCCTGCTGCGCACCTATTGGACCATTCCGGAACGCCAGGTCGAGACTTCGGTGGTGCTGGCCGAGGAGCGCTGGTTCGAGGCCAATCCGGCATGAGGGCATTGGTGCAGCGGGTCAGCGAAGCGCGGGTGGCTGTCGGTGAGCGCGTCACCGGTGAGATCGGTGCCGGCGCGCTTATCCTGATATGCGCCGTCGATGGCGATTGCACGGCGGAAGTGGAATTGCTGGCCCGTAAGATCGCCAAATTGCGCATCTTCCGCGATGAAGAAGATCGCATGAACCGCTCGATATTGGATACCGGCGGCAGTGCCCTGGTGGTTAGCCAATTCACCCTTGCCGCCGACCTCAGCCGCGGCAACCGGCCCGGCTTCTCGCGCGCCGCGCCGCCCGAGCTTGGGCGCGAGCTCTATCAGCGCTTCTGCGAGCTTCTGGCTGAGCACGGCATCGCCGTCGAGACCGGTGAATTCGGCGCCGATATGGCGGTAAGCTTAATCAATGATGGGCCGGTGACAATTTGGATGGACAGCCAGGATTGGGCCAAAGGCGCGTAAATTGATATAAGGAGTGGAGGATAGATGTTTATTGCGATGAACCGATTCAGAGTAACGCCGGGCCGCGAGGCCGATTTTGAGGAATTGTGGCTGAGCCGCGATTCTCATTTGAAAGGCGTGCCTGGCTTTGTCGAATTTCATCTTCTCAAGGGGCCGGATAGAGAGGACTACAGGCTCTATTCATCCCACTCCGTTTGGGCTTCGCTTGAGGCTTTCGAAGTCTGGACCCAGTCGGAAGCCTTTCGCCAGGCCCACCAGGGGGCAAGACCAAGCGAGGGCATGTATCTTGGCCCACCTAATTTCGAGGGTTTCGAAGTTCTTCAGACCGTTTCATGACATGTAAATTACGTAAATAACGCGATCATAAAGGAGAAAAAATGGCCAGCGAAGGCGAAAGCACCTATCCGAATATTGAGCGCGGACCCGGCATGCCCGGCATGCGCGGTCTCGATCATCACGGCATGACGGTTCCCGATGTGGACGCGGCGGTGGAATTCTTTTGCGGTGTGCTCGGTTGCACGGAGCTCTACCGGCTCGGCACTTTCAAGGTCGAAGAAGGCGACTGGATGACCGAGAGTCTCAATGTGCACCCGCGTGCCGAGATCACCAATATGCGTATGATCCGTTGCGGCCATGGCGCCAATGTTGAACTTTTCGAGTATGAAGCGCCGGACAAACGCACCGAACAGCCGCGCAATTCAGATAATGCCGGCCATCATCTGTGCTTTTACGTAGATGATATTTTCGCCGCGGTCGATTATTTGAAGGACCAGGACGTGCAGATCTTAGGCGAGCCATCGCTCAATGTCGGCGCCTAGGCAGGCGAATATTGGTGCTATTTCCTAAGCCCCTGGGGCGCCCAGTTCGAACTGGTGAGCTTCCCGGCCGGGCGTGGCTATGAGCAGCACACCACCAAACGCCTCTGGGACGTGCGCAACCCGGCTGCTTGATTTGTAAGCCCGTAGACGCCGGGCCGGGGCATTCGCCCCCTTGGCTACCTCGATAGCTCGGGCGCACTCTTTTTTGGACCCTCAATCGCCGGGCGCGCGCATCCGCGCGCTTGGCTTGGCACGCTTGCCGGAATGCTTTGTGCATTCCGGTTAGTGGTGCCGCTTGCTGGGACTGAGAGTTCTAATTATGGCGCCAGTGCGCGGGTCATGAAGTCGCGCCAGATGGCGGCGGGGGCGCCGCCGCCGGTGACCTTTTGCATCGGCTTGCCATTGTCGTTGCCGAGCCAGACGCCGGCGACCACATCGCCGGCGAAGCCGACGAACCAGGCATCGCGGAAATTCTGGCTGGTGCCGGTTTTGCCGTAGGCCGGCCCCAGCCCCTCGGGCAGCGCCGCGCCGCGCCCGGTGCCCTCTGTTACCACGGCGGCAAGCAGGTCGCGCATGGCCGCCGCCGCTTCGGCCGAGACAACGCGGCCCGCACCGGAGCCGCTTCGGCCATAGACAATATCGCCGCCGCGGTTGCGCACTTGCAGAATACCATGCGGCAGGGCGCGGGCGCCGTCGCCGGCGAGTGCCGCATAGGCAGCCGTCAGCTCGATCAGGGAGAGCTCGCCGCTACCGAGGCTGAGGCTCGCATCGGGCGGCAAATCGTTGCTGATGCCGAGACGGTGCGCCAGCTTGGCGACCTTGCCGATGCCGGCATGCTGGCCGACACGCACGGCAACGCTGTTGATCGACCCGGCGAAGGCGTGGCGCAACGTCACTGGCCCCTGATAGTTGCCGCTATAATTGCCCGGCGCCCAACCGGCAATCTCAATCGGCGAATCGTCAAATATATCGTCCGGCTTTAACCCGGCCTCGAAGCCGGCGAGATAGACGATGGTCTTAAAAGCCGAGCCTGGTTGGCGTAGCGCCTGGCTGGCCCGGTTGAACTGGCTGGTGCCGTAATCCTTGCCGCCCAACATGGCAAGCACCGCACCGTCCGGTGAGAGCGCCACCAGCGCGCCCTGGTTGGCGTTGCGTTCGGAAGCGTTTTTAAGCCCCGTTGCCAGTGCCGCCTCGGCGGCGCGTTGCATGCGTGCATCGAGAGTTGTGCGGACGGTCAAGGCCGGTGCTTCGCGCCCGGCATAGGCGGGCAGTTGCGCTCTCACCCAATCATTGAAACAGTTAGCGCCGCCGTTCGATATGCTTTCCTGTCTGGCGAGGCGCGCCGGCGCCTTTTTTGCCTGTGCGGCGTCCTTGGCGCTGATAAAGCCGGCTTCGGCCATGCTGTCGAGCACCAGAGCCGCGCGGCGTTGTGCTGCGCTAAGGTCACGCGCCGGCGAGAGGCGCGAAGGCGCTTTCAACAGGCCTGCCAGAAGGGCAGCTTCAGCGAGGTCAACGGAGCTGGCGGGTTTGGCTAAATAGCGCCGCGCCGCCGCATCGACGCCATAGCTTCCGGCGCCGAGATAGACCCGATTGAGATAGAGGGTGAGGATTTCATCCTTCGTAAATTCGCGTTCCAGTTGGAAGGCGAGAAACAGTTCCTGAACCTTGCGCTTAAGCGTTTTGGCCGGCGTGAGAAAGGCGATCTTGGCCAATTGCTGAGTGATGGTACTGCCGCCCTGGCTGAGACGCCCGGCGGTAATGTTGCGCCACACAGCCCGAATCACGCCCATCGCATCCATGCCGCCATGCTCATAAAAGCGCCGGTCCTCAATCGCGATCACCGCTTGCGGCAGCAGTGGCGACATCTCCGCCACAGTCACAAACTCGCCCCAATGGGCACCAAAAGTGGCGAGCGTCGCGCCGTCGGCCGTCTGCAGGGTTACCGATGGCGCGCTTTTCGGCCCGCTAAGGTTGTCGCTGCTGGGCAGATCATGGGCGGCATAGGCAATGAAGCCGGCCGTCGGTACGGACAGCCAGATCAGCACGATCAGCACCAGCCTAATTTCGCGCCACGGCGATTTACGCCGCTGCGTGCTTTTCTTTTTCGGGTCTGCCTTGGTGGCGCTCTTGGGCTTTTTGTCGTTTTCCTTGGCTTTGCTTTTGCCTTTGGCGCCTTTAGCGCCATTCGGCTTTTTAGTGCCGTCTTTCGGTGGGGCTTTCTTGCCCGGTTTTTTCTTGCTTTGTGGTTTCTTGGATTTGGCCATGGTCGGCGCGGCTGACCTCAGACGTCCAGGTTGACGACCTTGAGTGCGTTATTCTGGATGAAATCGCGGCGCGGCTCGACCACCTCGCCCATCAGGGTAGAGAATATTTCATCGGCTTCGAGCGCGTCCTTGATCTCGACGCGGCGCAGCGTGCGGGCGTCAGGGTCGAGCGTGGTTTCCCACAGTTGATCCGGGTTCATCTCGCCAAGGCCCTTGTAGCGCTGGATCGAGAGCCCCTTGCGTCCGGCTGCGTAAACCGCCTCGAGCAGCATCGTCGGCGAGGTAATTTCGCGCTCCGAATCCTTGCGCTGGAGGATCGCCGGGTGGCTGTAAATCTCCTGCAGGCCAGGCGCGAAGCTGTCCAATTTTATCGCTTCGGGCGTGGTGATCAGCACCGAATCTATGTGATGGGTTTCGGTGACGCTCCTCAATGTGCGGCTAAATCTAAAAGTGCGGCCCTCGGGTAAATCCACAGCCTCGCCGGTCCAACCGCGCTCAAGCTCAGAGGACAGCCTGTCGAGGCGCCCGGCAATATAGGCGGCTGCCGCCGCCGCCTGCTCCGGGTCGTTAAGAATATCTGGATTGAGCACGCCGGCGATGGCGGCCTGCTCGACGATGCGTTGATCGATGCGCCGGGTTAGCGCCTTGATCAAAACATCGGTGTTGCGCGCGTCCTCGAGGATTTTGGCGAGGTCGGCGCCGGCGCGATTTTCGCCGCCATGCAGTTCCAGCACGGTGTCTTCGAGGCCGGCTTCGAGGAGATGGTTTTCCAGTTCGCTGTCATCCTTCAGATAGCGTTCGCTGGCGCCTCGCTTGACCCGGTAGAGTGGCGGTTGGGCAATATAGAGATGACCGTAATCCTCTTCGTAGGTCGGGTCCTGGATGAGCGCCAGCATGTTGCGGAAGAAGAAGGTGAGGAGGAGGGTGCGGATGTGCGAGCCATCGACATCCGCATCGGTCATGATGATGATCTTGTCGTAGCGAAGCTTGGTGATATCGAATTCATCGGCGCCGATGCCGGTGCCGAGCGCCGTGATGATGGTGCCGATCTCGGCCGAGTTCAGCATCTTGGCGAGGCGCGCGCGCTCGACATTGAGGATCTTGCCGCGCAAGGGCAAGATCGCCTGGTTGCGCCGGTTGCGGCCCTGTTTGGCCGAGCCGCCGGCGGAATCGCCCTCGACCAGGAAGAGCTCGCATTTCTTCGGGTCGCGCTCTTGGCAATCGGCCAGTTTGCCGGGCAGGCTGGAGACACTGAGCACGCCCTTGCGCCGTGTCAGGTCGCGCGCCTTGCGCGCCGCTTCGCGTGCCGCCGCCGCTTCGACGACCTTGCCGATGATCGACTTGGCTTCGTTCGGATGCTCCTCGAACCATTGCCCGAGGCGATCGCCGATCACGCTTTCGACGACCGGCCGCACCTCGGAGGAGACCAGCTTCTCTTTGGTTTGCGAGGAGAATTTCGGATCCGGCACCTTGACCGAAAGGACGCAAGTGAGCCCTTCGCGTGCATCGTCACCGGATATCGATACCTTCTCGCGCTTGGCCAGGCCGCTATCCGCCGCGTAGGCGTTGACGCAGCGCGTTAGCGCGCCGCGAAAGCCGGCCAGATGAGTGCCGCCGTCCGCTTGGCGGATATTGTTGGTAAAGCACAGCACCGTCTCGTGATAGCTGTCGTTCCACTGCATCGCCACCTGGCAGACAATATTGTCCTTTTCGTCCTGGAAGGTGATGGTGTCGCCGACCAGCGATTGCTTGGCCCGATCGAGATAATCAACATAGGCAACGATGCCGCCGGCATAGTGCAGTTCGGAGGTCTGAGTTTCGGCCGCCCGTTCGTCGGTCAGCACAATTTTGACGTTGGCGTTGAGAAACGCCAGCTCGCGCAGGCGGTGTTCCAATATGTCGAAATCGAATTCGGTGCGGCTGAATGTATTGCCCGACGGCAGAAAGGTTACTTCGGTTCCGGTGCGCCCGTCCGATTTACCGGTTTTTTCCAGCGGCGCCTCCGCGTCACCGTTCAAGAAGCGCATGAAATATTCCGAGCCGCCGCGCCAGACACGAAGTTCAAGCCAATCAGATAGCGCGTTGACGACGGAAACGCCGACGCCGTGCAGGCCGCCCGAGACCTTATAGGTGTTTTGGTCGAATTTACCGCCGGCATGCAATTTGGTCATGATGACCTCGGCGGCGGAGACGCCTTCTTCCTCATGGATATCGGTCGGCACGCCGCGGCCATTATCGCGCACCGTCGCTGAGCCATTGGCATTGAGCGTGACGTCGACCTGATCGCAATGGCCGGCGAGCGCTTCATCGACCGCATTGTCGACCGCCTCATAGATCATGCGGTGCAGGCCCGAGCCGTCATCGGTATCGCCGATATACATGCCTGGGCGTTTGCGCACCGCATCGAGGCCGCGCAGGATCTTGATCGAATCCGCGCCGTAATCCTCCGCCGGCGGCACGTCGGATTGTTGCGCGGTGGTGTCGGCGCTCGGGTCAGCCATGGGTTACCTGCTTAAGTATTCGGCCGTTCGCCACCGAATAGAATTGTACGCTCTGGCGAATAGGCGCGAACAGAGCTTCATCCGTACCGGTAAGCCAGGCTTGAGCGCCAAGGTCTTCAATTGCCTCGAACAATGCGGCGCGGCGCCTGGCATCGAGATGGGCGGTAATTTCATCGAGCAACAGCACCGGCACCCGGCCCTTGAGGCGGGCGAGCAGGCGGCCATGGGCGAGGATCAGGGATATGAGAATCGCTTTCTGCTCGCCGGTTGAGGCTTGCTCGGCGTCTGGGCCGCCGACGCTCAACCTCGCCATGAGATCGCTGCGGTGGACGCCCTCGCAACTGCCGCTGTCGCTGTCTTCGGGGCGGGATTTTTGCAGGGCGGCGCGGTAGTTCTCCTCGACCTCAAGCGCGGGGTGCCGTTCGAGCCAATCCTCGATGACGCCGCGCATGGCGATCTCCGGGCGCGGAAAAGATCCTGTTTCCTCAGCTATGGCGCGCTTTAGACGCTCAATCAGGTCGAGCCGCGCCGCGGCAATGGCGACGGCGCGCTCGGCCATGCTGCGCTCGAGCGCGCCAAGCCATGAATCATCCGACCGTCCCTCGCGCAACAGCCGGGCGCGCTCGCGCCTGGCCTTGTCATAGGCTTGCAGCCGTCCTGCATGGGCGGGGTCGAAGGCAAATACCAAGCGGTCCAAAAAGCGCCGCCGGCCGGCTGGCGCCTCGACGAACAGGCGGTCCATGGCCGGTGTCAGCCAGACCATCGAGGCATGCTCCGCGAGTGCCGTCTGGCCGCTTGCGGGCGTGCCATTGATGCGCACGGCCCGCCGATTGCCGTGTTCGCCATCAGCTTCCGCCCAGCCGACGCCAATCGATACTGCGCCGTGCGGGGTCGTGAATTCCGCCGCGACGGCCCATTCGACCTGCGACGTCGGCGTGTTGTCGCCTGACTGGCGTGAGATATCAGCCAGCCGCGCACCGCGCAGGCCGCGCCCTGGGCTGAGCAGCGAGAGCGCTTCCAACAGGTTCGTCTTACCAGCACCGTTTGCGCCGGTGAGGACGACAAGCCCCGCATCCGGCTCGAGGCGCAAGGTCTCATAAGAGCGGAAATTGCTCAGCGTGATACGGCTGAGAGCAAGGCGCGGCGCGGGATCAAGGCCGGAGCCAGAGCCAGGATAGACTGGGTCGGAATAAGACAGCGCGGCGCTCACCTAAGCACGCACCGGTCAAACACGCATCGGCATGATGACATAAACAGCGTTTTCGTCCTCCGAATCGCGCACCAGGGTCGGCGAGGCCGAATCGGCGAAGCGGAATTCGATGGTCTCGCCTTTGATTTGTTTGGCCATGTCGAGCACGTAGCGCGAGTTAAAGCCGATTTCGATTTTTTCCAAGCTGTACTGGGCCTCAAGTTCCTCAGAGGCAGCACCCGCATCCGGGCTGTTGGCCGAGAGCGTCATGACGGAATCTTCCAGCGTAACCTTGATGGCGCGCGATTTTTCGGTCGAAATCGTCGACACCCGGTCGACCGCCTGGGCGAAGGATTTATTGTCGACGGTCATGATCTTGTCGTTGCCGGCCGGAATAACCCGCTCATAATCGGGAAACGAGCCGTCGATCAATTTGGAAGTCAGAATAGCGCCGTCGAGGGTAAAGCGGATTTTGCTGTCCGAGAGCGCTATCATGACCTCGCTCTCGCTCTCTTCGATTAATTTGCGCACCTCGCCGACGGTTTTGCGCGGCACGATAATGCCGGGAATATCCGCCGCACCCTCCGGCAATGCGGTATCGACCCGCGCCAGACGGTGGCCGTCGGTCGCCACGGAGCGTAAGCTGGCCGGGCCGTCGTCACTCGTCGCATGCAGGTAAATGCCGTTTAAATAATATCGAGTTTCTTCGGTCGAGATGGCGAAGCCGGTCTTGTCGATCAAGCGCCTGAGCTCGGCGGCGGAGATGGCGAAGCTGTGCGCCAGATCGCCCTCGGCCATGACGGGAAAATCCTCGACCGGCAAAGAGGCTAATTTGAAGCGCGAGCGTCCGGAACGGATTTCGAGCTTGCCGCCATCCTCGATCAGCGACAATTCGACCTCGGAACCCTCGGCTAATTTGCGCACAATATCATAGAGCATGTGGGCCGATGTGGTGGTCGCGCCCGCTTGCGCCACATTTGCGCTGGCCGCCTCGATGACCGCCAAATCCATGTCCGTCGCGGTTAGATGCAGCTTTTCGTCATCGCCCGCGTCGAGCCGGACATTGGAGAGAATGGGAATGGTATTACGTCGCTCGACGACACTCTGAACATGGCTTAGCGATTTCAGTAGTGCGCCCCTATCGATGGTCAATTTCATGGCAATACAATTACAGTTATCTAATTGAGAATGACAAAAACTAGTCCGGAAACGGCGCCACCCGAAGGTCCTTCCCGACACCGCGAATCGCAACCCTCATTTGAAGCGTAAATATATCAGATAGCGGCCGAAATCGGCACTAAAAAGGACGGGTGATATTGCCCCATTTAAAGCTGCCGGGAGCCAAATTCAGGCGCGAATAATACCTGAGCACTTAGTTTTTTACAGCCACCGGGTTTAGCTTTCCCCAGCCCCTGGTTTTAGCTTTCCAAAGTGCGCTTAAGGAGATCGACATCTTCGGCGATGGCGGCATCGCTTTGGCGCAATTCTTCGATCCTGCGCACCGCGTGCATCACCGTCGTATGGTCGCGCCCGCCGAACTTGCGGCCGATTTCGGGCAGCGAGCGCGAGGTTAGTTGTTTGCTCAGGAACATCGCCACCTGGCGCGGCCGGGCGACGGTCCTGGCGCGGCGCTCAGACGACATCTCCGACAGCTTGATATTGTAATGCTCGGCGACGCGGCGCTGAATTTCCTCGATGGTGATGCGCCGCT
>PVBE010612371.1_pt1 | contig 17385 bp, 14 predicted proteins | sample 1631181 | NCBI WGS metagenome assembly PVBE01 (sample SAMN08397723, study PRJNA350692) | Marine metagenome, whole genome shotgun sequencing project. | isolation source: water | place: Pacific Ocean | collected 2012-04 | reverse complement strand
TGTTTATTGCAAGTTGGGTGGTCGTGCGCAGCAAGCTCTTGTCACTCTCAAGAGCCATGGCATCGAAGGCATCAATGTGACTGGTGGCATTGATGCTTGGGCTCAGCAGGTTGATAGCTCATTACCTCGCTATTGAGTGGGCTAGTGAGCTGCTGTAGGAGCGATAGTCATGCCACTAGATCAACCATTGCTTTGAGATGTTCGCCTTTCTTTATAGGTGTTGATTTCAGTGGGTTTGAACATTTTGCGTTTAAGCAGTTGTTCAGTAATCAACGCCTCGCTTTAGGTCTACGCCCTGCTCTGCATAGTGCTTGTGGCACACCATTTCTGAGTGAACGCCTGCTAGGTCGAAGTAGGCAGGTTGGTTTTTGCATCTACCAGTAATGATCACTTCGGTTTCAGCTGGCTTGCGGAGCAGGGTCTGAACAATGGGCTCTACAGGTAATAGCTCGAGATCCACGCTTGGATTGAGTTCATCGAGGATGACAGTTTTATAAAGCCCACTTGCGATGGCGGCCCTGGCGATTTCCCAAGCTCGTTCTGCTTCCACATAATCGATCGGTTGCTGTTGCCCTCGCCAGACGATGGCATCACGACCAGAGCGAAGATGATCCACTAGGTGGGGGTAACTTTCACGTAGGGCTGCAATGGCGGCATCCTCGGTGTAGCCACTGCCTCCTTTAAGCCATTGCAGGATCAACACCCGATGGCTTTTGTCTTGGCTGATTCCGCGACCAATGGCCTGTAGGGCTTTGCCTAGGGCACTGGTGGATTTGCCTTTGCCTTCACCTGTGTAGATCTCAATGCCACCGGTGGACTTGAAGGGAATGACACTGCCATCCTCAGGTTTAGGACGACGATGTGCGCGCATTTCGGAATGCAAATCTGCCACCTGCACCAGAGCTCGTGGGGCAGCCCGACCGGTGACGATGATCTCCATGCCATCAGGTCGGTTGCTGAGTGTGTGCACCACATCTTCAACAGCTAGTAGGCCCAGATCCAGCACGGGATTGAGTTCATCAAGCACTACTACTGAATAGAGTGCGCTGGCAATAGCTCCTTTGGCTATATCCCAGCCTCGTTGTGCTTCTTGGCGATCAAATGGGGTAGCTTCCTCGGCGATGAAAAATTCACCACGGCCTGTGCGCACTTGATCGATCAGATGTGGGAAGCCTTGTTGCAGTGCCTCGATCGCAGCGTCTTCGTCGTAGGCGCGGCCAGGGCCTTTTAGAAACCGCAGCAGCAGCACCCTGGTTCGTCGTTGCTCGCAGATGCCAAGACCGATAGTGCGCAGTACAACGCCAAGTGCGGCTTGGCTTTTGCCTTTCCCTTCTCCGTCATAGACATGTAGTTGACCATGGCTGCGTTCATTGCTTTCGGCGGCGGTGGCGATGCCAATCCCACGACCTTTGCTGCTCTTTGCTGCCTTTTTATCTTTGGATTTTTCAGATGCTGCCGCCTGCGAAGCCATGGACGGTTCCTCTAGGGTTTGAGCTTAACGAGGTCGATAGGCTGAGTAGGTATTTGTGGGGACGGCTGGAGTAGCGGTGTTTCGTCAGTTGGAACCTTTGCCAGAGCGGGAGCAGACCCAGCTGCAGTTGTTGCGGGAGTGTCTTGCCAGTCTGGCTCGTGTTTGTGTGGCCTACTCCGGTGGAGTTGATAGTGCGCTAGTGGCGGCGATTGCACGTGAACAACTTGGTTTTAACGCTTTTGCTGTGACAGGAGTTTCTCCTGCGCTTGCTCCTTATCTTTTAGAAGAAGCCCGCCAACAGGCGGCCTGGATTGATATTCGCCACCATGAATGTGTAACCAGTGAATTGGAAGATCCGGCTTACAGAAAAAATCCCGTAGATCGCTGTTTTGCTTGTAAGCGGGAATTACATCGGCATCTAGGAGTGATTGCAAAAGCGGCAGGTGGAGTACAGGTGGTGGACGGGGTGAATCGCGACGACCTTGATGAGCATCGACCAGGGATTGACGCGGCCCGTCAGGTAGGTGTGCGATCTCCTCTTGTTGAGCTTGAGATTGACAAAGCAGCTGTGCGCCAGATTTCACGGGCTCTTGGCTTCCCTTGGTGGGATAAGCCAGCTCAGCCCTGTCTGGCCTCACGTTTTCCCTATGGCAACAGCATCAGCGCTCAACGTTTGCAACAGGTTGGCTTAGCAGAAGCCTGGTTAAGAACAAATGGTTTCCCTGAGGTGCGGGTGCGATGCCATGGCCTGGCGGCTCGGATCGAAGTGCCGGCTGATCGGATTGAGGAGTTACTGCTTGATCTTGATCGGATGGAAGTTGTAGGTCATTTTCTTGCCCTTGGTTTTACCTCGGTAAGCCTCGACTTAGAAGGGTTGGTTAGCGGCAAGCTCAATCGAAGTATTCAAGCTGATAGTGGCGCTGGTAAATGAATGCCGGCATAGAAAGTTTCTTGACCCCCTTCTTGTAAAGCATTTTTTGCTCATAGCGTTGAAATGAATGCGTTAGCGGAGTTGATTCCTAGCAGCGCCAAGAGTCGAGTGGTTCTAGTTTTTTGAGCCAGATCACAGAAAGCTGTGATGCTAATCATGCTATTTGCATTAGAGCTGAGTGAGAGTTGGTGAGAAGTTGGTTAGGGCCCTGATTTATTTTGTGGCTATTACTTTGATCTCAGCAGATGTGAGCTAGCTCACAGATATGTTTGCTCTAGATCAACGCCATTTCGGCTGAGAAAAAGCGATGGTATGTGCATCGGAGGCAGTTAAGTCTTCGGTATTACACACACTATCAACTTCAAAATCATGACTACTTTTAATAGCACACAACCAAATAGTGAACTCATTGATGAGGAACTTGCATTGACAAGCTTGAATGGAATAGCAGGTGGAATTGACTTTGACGAGCCCGAAACGCCTGAGGAGGAGAAAGAGCAAGATGCATTGCTTATGCGCTGGGTAAGAGGTGAATTCTAATCGCAATTAGATTAGAAGAAGCCTTGAGCAATCTGAGGCAAGAGACCCATCCTCATCGCAACAGCCTTATCAGTGAACTGCTTCACCAAGAGTTTAATTTTTTACATACCTACTAAAGACACCTATTTTCTTCAAACCCATGACTACTTTTAATGACGACGGCAACAATGCACTGTTCGAACAAGAGCTCTCATGAAAAGTTCTATCGGGTGCAGTCGGTGGCCTTGTTTCAGTATTTAGGAAATCAGTTGAGCAACGATCTGGCACTATGCTTGGCAAAATTCCGTGGCATCCCCACTCTTTCCCCAGGCCTTGACTAAGGAAAATCCCCTGTCATTAAAGGGGATTTTCTTTTGCCTACTCGCATGCTTGAACTGCTTTATATTATCCGATTCCTAGCATCTTTGTGGCGTCCAAATGCTCATTCATGTGTGCTATTGGTTAATAACTAAGCTGACATAAATTGATCTGCATTGCAGAGCCAACTATCAATTTCTTGGTATTAATTAATGCATCTATTCCTTAAGTTCGAGTGCCAAAACTGCACGTCAACATCCTTTGTTTCATCTGCCCTGTGGAACTTCAGTGCAACTTGATGCCGCCTCATGCTTCTAAGCATGAGGCGGCAATTTTTGTAGGTAGTCTGCCAGGCATTAACCTTGGCAAACTAATTGATTGAGATGGCCTTGACATCACCTATGTACTCAACTCCGTTGACCGAGTTGGCTACGTTTTCGGAGGCTGTGAGTACTTTTATATGGTAGAGCTTGCCGTCCTTGTCGTATCCTTTTACAGGCGAAATGGAATCGTCGGCATGTATTGCCTTGACGTTATGAATTAAGGAATTGTTCGCGAGCAAACCCTTCACGTCGATCTTGTTCCCATTGTTGTCAATTCCTTTTACATCAACTATTTCCCCAAGCTCTGTTATTGCTTTAATTGATAGCCTGCCTCCACCTTCATTTTTGATTGCCTTAATAGGCGTCTCCTTCCCGTCTATATATGCCCTGACTGAATGCAAACAGATATTAGAATTGCTGTCACAGTTTTCATCAACAATTATTTTGACGTCATATAGTGAACCATCCTTGACGGCTTTGACGTCATAAAGATCCTCAAGATCATAATTAAATATCTTTACATGTGCCTTCTCAGGCGAAGCTTGAGCTTGAGAAGGCATAGCGAGTAGAGGCGCTAGCGATCCTAGTCCCATTAAGGACAGGGCGAGTATTCGTTTCATTTTAGAGTGAATGATATTTCATGAAAAGCCTACCCTCTTTCATGAACTATCATTCACTCTAAATATTATATTGTGACACTCATAAGTTTAGCTAAATATCACTGTCTCGAATGCCGTTAGCCCTACGGAACGGAACTTCATTGCAAGTTAGTGAATAACGAACAGCTGATCATCAGAACTACAACCCCTGACTATCTCCTCCCCACAAACCTCTAACGAGTCAGTTGAGTGGATTCAGCAGGTGGCTAGTCAGTTAATTCTTTGGATTTCGTGATGCGCTAGCTAGAGCTGCAGGTGTTTCCCGTTGGAAGCTCTTTAGAGCATGGCTTTTGGCGCCAAGTTCCTGGCGAAGTAGCTCGCAAGCTTGTTCTGGCATCGTTTGATCACCGCAAGTGAATACATCAACAGCCGCATAGCCGTTTTCAGGCCAGGTGTGTATGGAGATATGAGATTCAGCTAGAAGGGCAAGCCCAGTGACCCCCTGAGGTTCGAATCGGTGGGTGATCAGATTGAGAAGCGTGGCACCAGCACGTTTTGCTGCAGTTGTGATCGTGGTTCTTACAAAGGCTTCGTCATTGAGCTTGGTTTGATCGCAGTCGTAAAGCTCAAGAATGCAGTGCTTGCCCACCATGTCGGTGGCGCTGTGATTGACGGAGCTTGTTGGTTCTTGGTGGCTGATGTCATCCCATCCTGGGTTGGGATGCAGGCACGACAGGTTTCGCTCTATCAAGGCAATAAAAAATTAGCCCGCTACCTTAACCGACGACATCTGATGGTCTTAAAGATCCCACTTCGATAATTTGTGATTGTGCCTGCCACTCACCCTGGAAGCCATCTAGATGGGTTGCGCTAACAAGGCATTGGTGCTTTTGGCCTACAGCCTCGAGTAGCAGCAATTGTCTAACGGGATCCAATTCCGCAAGAACGTCATCAAGTAACAGCAGAGGGGGTTCACCGCAGAGTTCTCCTACGAGTTCTAGTTCGGCAAGTTTTAGTGCCAGCACTACTGTTCGTTGCTGACCAGCTGAGCCGAAGCGGCGCGCTTCTGAATCGTTGAGCAGTAATTTCACCTCGTCGCGATGAGGTCCCACGCGGCAGCTTCCTAATCGTTCTTCCTCGGCGCGCTGGTTTAGGAGCTGCGCTTCGATTGCTAATCGCCAGGGTTCTTCTGCTTCCTCTCCTTCTAGTTGGCTGCCAGGCTGGTAGGCGAGTCGCAGCTTCTCGTTGTTCTTACTGAGGCTCTCTTGCCATCGGGTTGCTAGTGGCTGAAGGCGCGCTAGAGCTCGATTGCGACGTCGATGAATGCGTGTGCTTACTAAAGCCATCTGCACATCGAAGGCATCTAGCAGTGAATCGCGCTCTTCAATGGAGCCATGACGCCATTGGCGCCATAACTGGCTGCGCTGACGCAGCAGTTTGTTGTAACGACTGATCAGTTCGGCATAGATCGGCTCCAGTTGCTGCACCACTCGATCAAGCCACTGACGCCGCAGGGCAGGTTCTCCTCGAACCAGATCAAGATCAAGAGCACTGAAGCCCACGCAACGGAGTGGACCGATTAGATCCATTTGGCGTGTAAGCAATTTGCCGTTGCGGCGTGCTTGACGGCCGCCTTGTCGTCGCAATTCCAGTTCTAGTTTTTCACTTTCATCAGCGGTGGCACGTAACAGCGCACGGGACTCTCCCCAGTAGATCAGGTCTTGATCGCTGCTGGCGCGATGTGAGCGCAGGCTGCCGAGCAGCTCCACAGCTTCAAGAAGGTTTGATTTGCCGATACCGTTTGCTCCGATGACCAGCAGTCGATTGTCCGTCAATTCCAGCTCAAGTCGGCTGTAATTGCGGTAACACTGGAGTTCGAGCTGGTGAAGCCGAATCGTTTTTGGAGCGGCTTGTGGTTAAGGTACCTTGATTGAGAGGGCTCGAGAGTTGCTCTCATACAGCGGCATCAAGCCGACATCTGTGGGCATGTAGCTCAGTTGGATAGAGCATCAGATTCCGGTTCTGAGGGTCGGGGGTTCGAGTCCCTCCATGCTCGTATTTCTATTAGGTTCCACCGGTTAGCGGAGCCTATAAGTCATGGCTCGGATTCCATCAGGGTCAATGATGAATCCTTGAGCCTTCAATGTTTTGAGGGTTATGGCCGGAGCCAGTACTGAGATGCTGCAACCGGGCAGGGTTCGGCACAGAGTATCAATAGCTTGATCTACCAGGACTGCAAGCAAATGTTCTTGCAGTTCGCCTGGTTGCGCAACGAGATCCCAGAGGTTGGCATTTAGGCCGTGGTCGCTTGTGGCGCGTACGAAGCCAGCAAGGTTTCCAGTTGCTTGCTCAAAAATGCTTAGATGCCAAACACTGCGCTCAAAGGCCAGGACCCATTGCTTTGGGGTGTGAGTGGCTTCTCGGCAGCGAGAGAGCAGTTTGTTGAGGTCAGCAGGATTGGGAGTTTGTTGACTCTCCAGCATGAAGCCGGAAGGGAGTTGGGGCGGACCATGCTGTTGTCTAAAGGCAAGCAAGGTATTTTCAGCCGGTATTGCGCATGCCTGCGGCTATGCCATTGATGGTGAGTAATGCACCGCGTAGCAGCTCGCTGCGGCTGTAGGTGCGACCATCGCCTTCGGTTAGTGGAGCCTCGCTCATTGGCGGTTGTCGATTCTGATCACGTAGTCGGCGCAGCAGTGCTACTTGAAGGAAACCTAGTGGCACGATCGTGCGATTGCGAAGATCTACTGATTGCTGGAGTGCAGGATCGGCCCCAAGCAATCTTGAATGTCCGGTGATATCTAATACCAACCGTCTAGTGAGGTTGTATTCCGCTGAGATGGTCTCGAAGATGAGATCAAAAGCATCACGGTAATCTTTGCTGCCAAGACTGATCATGTAGTGATGGGCTAGCTCTAGGTCCACTTTCGAAAGGGTCATCTCTACCTTGGAGATCAACATCCGAAAGAAAGGCCACCGCTGATGCAGTCTGCGCAGAAGGTCGAGCTGATCAGCATCTGACTCAACTTCTGCGGCTAAGGCTGTGCCTACGCCAAACCAGCTCGGCAGCAGGAAGCGACTCTGCGTCCAGCCGAATACCCAGGGGATAGCCCTAAGGCTAGAGAGGTCTTTGGCGCCACTTTTGCGTCTAGCAGGACGGCTGGAGATTTGCAATTTGCTGATTTCTTCTATCGGCGTGACTTGTTGGAAAAAGGCCACCAGATCTGGGTTGTCGTGGACGAGGGCTCGATAGTGCTCACGTGAGCGGCCGGCTAATCTGGTCATTAGTTGGTTCCAGCTTGGTGTGGCATCGAGCTGATTTGTTACCAGGCTGTTTTGCAGTACCGCTGTAGTGAAAGTTTCTAGGTTGTAAAGCGCTAGTTCCGGCAGGCTGTATTTAGATGCCAGGACTTCTCCTTGCTCGGTGATCTTGATGCGGCCGCGCAGGGTGCCGCTTGGTTGGGCCAGGATTGCTTGGTAGGCCGGGCCACCTCCTCTGCCGACCGAGCCACCGCGGCCATGGAATAGACGTAGGGCTACACCATGACGGCTAGCTAGGTCTTGCAAGGCAATCTGGGCTTGATGAATCTCCCAATTGCTGGAGAGAAAACCAGAGTCTTTATTGCTATCTGAATAGCCGAGCATTAACTCCTGCAGAGGTTGGACCTGCTCGCCAACACGGGGGAGCAAATTGCGGTAGATAGGCGCCTGGAATACTTCCTCCATTACTGCTGGAGCTCGTTGCAGATCTTCTACGGTCTCGAATAAGGGGACTACAAGCAGGTCCGCCTGTTTAGAGGTGGGATCAACGAGACCAGCTTCTTTGGCGAGCAGTAGTACCTCCAGTAGATCGGAGGCTGTGTGACTCATTGAGATCACATAAGTACGGCAGATTCGACTGCCGAATTCTTCTTGCAGTCGGTGCAGCATGCGAAACACCGCCACCGTTTCTGATGTACTGGGTGACCAGACCACTGCAGAGGGGATAAGTGGTCGGCGGGTTTGTAGTTCTTCTATTAACCACTGCATCCGTTCTTGCTCGTTCATGTCGCCATAGGCCTTGGGAAGGTTCAGATAGCGGGTTAATTCGTCGAGGGCATCGCTATGGCGATTACTTTCCTGGCGGATGTCGAGGCTGGCTAATGAGAAAGCAAAAATATGTACCTGCGTTAGCAGGGTTTCTAGAGGTTCACAGCTCAGATCTGTGCTGACCAGACTGTTGCGAATCAGTTCAAGGTCGCTTTTGAATTCTGCAACTGATCTGTAGTGGAGAGCTTCTCCTGGGTTGGTTGCGTTGCTGCTGGTATTTAGTCCTTCTGGCGGGGTCTGCCAGCCTGCTTCTGCTAGTTGCTGATTTCGTTGCTGAGTGAGCTTTAACCGCTCAAGGGTATAGCTGAGTTTCAAGCGATAAGGTTCGAGGCGATAGCGGGCTGCCCGTTCCTCGTAAACCTCGGGGAAGCGAAGCCGGTCCATCTCCAGCGACTCCAACAGTGGAGTACTTACCTGACTCCATTGCATGGAGATGCTTAGTTGATCTCTGAGGTCTTGAACGGCACTGACATAGCGCTCAAGCATCAGTTGACGTTGATAGCAGGCGGTGCGCCAGGTGATCTCTGGTGTAACGGAAGGATTGCCGTCTCGGTCGGAGCCAACCCAAGATCCAAAGGTGCAGAAGGCGGCCTGGGGAATATGTATGTCCGGGTAACTGGCTGCCATTGCTGTTATTAGGCGTCTCCGTAGCTGGGGCATGGCATCGAAAAGCACCTGCTGGAAATAGTGGAGGGCGTAATCAACTTCATCCAGCACTGAGGGCTTGAATTGATGAAGTTCATCGGTACGCCACCAGAGCCGAATCTCCTCTTCAAGTTGCAGTCTCAGGCTTTCCTTCTCAGGCGCAGATTTTGTCGAATCTGATTGCAACTGTTGCAACAGGCTTGCCACTCTGCGCTGCTTGTGGCGCACGGTATGACGGACGATTTCGGTGGGATGAGCGGTAAAAACTAGGCGGATATCCATCTCCTGTAACAGGGTCTCCAGCTGAGCTGGTGGCACGTTGAGACTGCGCAGACGTTCGAATAATTCTCTGAATGTGGCAGGGTCTGTCTGACTGGCGAGCGGCGGGGCAAAGGGGTCAAATATTTTGTCTTGATCTTTGCTCTCTCGATGATTAGACATGCTGGCGAGATAGCTGTCTTCCTCTATTCGTTGTTCGAGGATGTTTACTAGCTGGAAATACAGGGAGAAGGCACGTGCTGCAGCAATGGCTTCTGCTAGATCCATTTCTCGGATCAACAGCACGATCGCTGTGCTTGTGCTGTTCCCATCAGCTTCTTCAATGGCTAAAGGCTCACTAAGTTGCTTCAGGCGCAGCAGTCGTTCTGTTTGCTCCGGTGGACATTCGCTGCGTAGCACCGTTTGCCAAAGGTCTTCCACCAGTTCAAGGCGTTGCTGCAGTAGGCGTCCTGCACCCTGTTCCCCCATTATTTGCTCGCAATCAGTTGCTTGGCCGGGGGACTGCTGCATCGACGTACTTGTGGACTCAGGTTTGGCCATGATCATCCCAAAATGGCCTCGGTTTTAGTTGTGGCGATTTCTTCTACGTTCATTTCGGCAATGCTGTGTTGAATAACAGCTTCCACAGGTTGGCCATTGGCATGGGCCTGTAGCCAATGCATTGCTTGATTGCCCTTGCTTAGTACTGAATGCAGCGGGTCAAGTTGCTTTGCCAGATTTAGATCTTTGCTTAAAGGGGCTACTTCTTCGAGCATTTGTTCGATCCAGGAACGGCAAAGGATGGAGTTGCCATCACGCCAGTGGTGCAGGGGAGCGTTCAAGCTCATTTGAGCGGCGGCAGAATCGTTTGCATCACAAAGATCGGCCAGTTCTTTCGGGGTTAGTCGACTCACTTCAAGAGGATCTAGCTGGTTTGGCTTCTCAAGCAGGCTGAGTACGCGCAATTCCAGCAGAGTAGTCACTGCTAGCAGAACAGAAGGATCAGTAATTAGATCGCAGATACGTAGTTCTAGACGGTTGAGCTCATAAGGGCGGTGAGGTCCGTTCGGTCGAACCGAAGTCCACAGATGACGCTCGTTTCGCATGCTGCCAATGGCTAGTTGCTCTTCAACCCAACCGACATAGTGAGGATGACTTAGGAAGAGGGGCACCCGTTCTGGAGTGAGTGGGAATTGCAGCCATCGCTGAGAGTGGCTTCCTGTTGGCAGGCCATCGAGGAATGGCGAGCTTGCGCTCAGGGCAAGGAAGAGTGCGGCTTCACAACGAACTAAGCGCAGTGCAGCAAACAACAGCGGTAGATCTTCCACCCCTAGGTTGATGTGGACGCTGGTGGTTACAACCTTGGTGCCGTAGGTGGTCTCGATAAGATCGTGATAGGGGTTGAGCGGATCAGAGCGCTCAAAGCGATGGCTGTCACCAAGACTGAGGGTGCTGCCCGGCAAAATGGTGAGTTGCCGTGGTTCTAACCATTTACGCAGTCTTCGCCTTGGAGCTAGAAGTGCCTCAGTCAATGGAGCGTAGTTGGATTCTGGAGCTGTTATGTATTCAAGGTTGCGCTGGTCTGGTTCAGTTACGAAATCTGGGAGATCCCTCTTTACAGCTGCCGCTACGCCTACGTGCTCACCGCTGAAGCGTCCTGTGAATAACTCCACCTCAAAGCCTTTAAGCAGTAGCTGGTTGCTCATGGTTTGCACGGCTCCAGGCAGGCTAGGGCTGTGAGCATCCCTCTTGCCTTATTGAGGGTCTCTTCGTATTCGGTGGTGGGTACGGAATCGGCAACTACGCCTGCGCCTGCTTGAACCTTTACCTGCCAGCCACCCTCAGGATGGGGCCGCACAATCATGGTGCGAATGGTGATGGCCGTATTAAGAGCACCATTTAGATCAACGGACCCATACACACCCGAATAGGGACCTCGTGCATCGGGTTCGAGTTCATTGATGAGCTGCATAGCCCTGATTTTTGGGGCGCCACTAACCGTGCCTGCTGGGAATGAGGCCATTAATAGATCCCATACATCCTTACCTTCAGCAAGGAGCCCTTCTACTGCGCTCACGATATGCATTACGTGGGAGTATTTTTCGATCACCATTAGCTCCTTCACCGTCACACTGCCTGGTTTGCAGACGCGTCCTAGGTCATTGCGGCCAAGATCAACCAGCATTACGTGTTCGGCGCACTCCTTGGGATCTGCCATCAACTCTGCTTCTAGATTTTGATCCTCCAGTTCGTTGCTGCCGCGTGGGCGCGTGCCGGCGATAGGGCGAAGACTGGCCTTGATGCCATCGTTAACTGGCTCAGCCTTGACCATGACCTCTGGGCTTGAGCCAATTAGTTGCCAGTCACCGAAATCAAAGAAAGCCATATATGGGGAAGGATTCACCATTCGCAGGCTTCGGTAGAGCTCAAGTGGCTGTTGAGAAACTTTGGTTTCTAGTCTTTGACTAATAACAAGCTGGAACACATCACCTGCGGCGATGTGTTCCTTGGCAGTTTGAACGGCATCTTCAAAACCTGGTTGGCTGTAGTTACTGATGGTGGGAGGTGGGGATTGTCCTTTTTGTTGCCAACGCAGTGGTGATGTCGGCGTAAGTGGAGCGGCCATGCGCTCTTCCAAGTCTTGAATGCGCCCTTTTGCTTTTAGCCATGCGTCCTCGGCAGTTTGTCCTCCGCTTAGGTCTCCGTAGGCCACTGCAGTGATCAGGCGTTTTACTTGATCAATGATCAAGATGCTATCCATCAGCATCCAGATGCCGTCAGGTGGGTCGTCTTTGTCTCTGGAGTGAACCGGCACAGTGGGTTCGACCCATTGGATCAGTTCAAACCCCCACATGCCGTAGAGCTGTCCGAGGGGGGGCAAGTCCGGGAGGGTCGCGGTGCGATAAGGCGCTAGCCATTCCCTGAGCGCTTCAAATGGGTTGCCGATGCTTTCATCGGTTTGTCCTTCTCGCCAACAACGCTTTAGGCGATCACCTCGCGCAGTGGCTATCCAGAGTGGATCGCATGCCACTACACTCCATCGGCCAAGGGTTTCACCTCCTTCTACCGATTCGAGCAGTACTCCAGGAGGGTTGCCAGCGCCTACTTTCAACCAAGTAGTAAGGGGCGTCTCAAGATCTGCTGGCCAACTATGGGCCAAGGGGATGAAGTTGGCACCACGTGAAGCTGCTTCAAAGAATGCGGCACGATCAGAGCTAAGCATGAAGGGATCTTCGCAGCCGGTGCCGTTTAGTTGAAGATCCCTAGACAAGTCAGCTGAAAGGAGCTCAGGCGTCGTAGGTTTTGCGACCGCTGAACTTTAATTTGGCTGGATTTGTGTTTTCCCCGATTCGGCGAGGGTTGTGGTTTGCCATGACTCTGCCTTCGTTTACTTTCTCGGGGAATACACCGTCTTTGGGATGTAGGAATTCGGTGTCGCCGCCAGGGAAGACTCGATAAACCTTGTAGTTATCGATCTTGAACTTTGAACGTAGCTGAGTGCCTAGGGCAAGGCATTGCTCCTTGCGAGCGAAATACATGAGGTTCTCACCCTCATTCATTTCAGCCGCGCCGCCAGTAGGCAGTTCGAATACCTGTGCAGTTGCGCTGCTCCAGGTAATTGCGTGTTTCTCTTCGGTTTCAGCGGAGTTTAGAAGGCCCCCGGTGCTCCCCAGATACTTGGGGTATTGACCTGTTAAAGCCGTCGCTGTCATAGCTATCCTCGAGAATCGGCATGCCGTTACTGGTGAAAAGTAGCACTGCGTTTTGTGCCGTATGGCACTGCTAGGCGGCAAGCTTCACACCCGTCAACATTGTTGATCGTTTTTTAAGCTCAATTGTTCTCTTCTGCGATGGGGAAGAAAACCGTTAGCCCTTTGTCACGACGCTGTGTGAGGAGGCCTCCAAGGCTGGCAAGCATTCGTTGGGTTGCGGCCTGGCTGAGTTGCAGGCTGCCTGTGTTCGGGTCCCAGCTGAGAACTGGTCCGAGATCGGCGTTTTGATCATTGTCTTTGCTTCCTTGTTCCTTAGTGTTATCAACCTGACTGAGGATTTGAAGCTTGAGGCGGGGGCCTGCAGGGCGAAGTGTCATTGATAACTTTCCGCCTGCAGGTAGGCCACGGCTAGTGCGGTCAATCAATCCACCCAGCATTGGCTCAAGACGTCCAGGATTACTGAGTACCTCTGGTAAATCAGGTGTGATATCGAGTTGGAGTTTTACCCCACGGCGTTCTAGTTGCTGGCTCCAGGCTGGATGAAGCATGGTCAGCATGGCTCCCAGGTCGGTATGGGCGAGTATCGAGGCATCCGGTGGCTGCCGTTGAAGCTCTGCGGCATAAAAAATCAGACCGAATCGATCAATTTGTTCAGTGCACTCAGCGTCGATTTGCTGCAGACGGCTGACGACTACACCAGGAAGATCGCTTCGCCGTAGCAGGGTGTGTATCAGGGTCCGGATTGTGGCTAGGGGGGTGCGCACTTCATGGGTGAGTGCTTCCAGCAGATTGAGTTCAGCATTGCTGCCCTGATTGGGTTCTTCCCTGGACTTGGGAGGGTGCGAAATTTCCGGAATCGATTGCAGGGTGAGGCTGGGTGCCATACCAGCCAGTCGTTCTGCAAGTCGAGGCCAAAAGATTTTTTCTAGTTCAGGGTTGCTTTGCAAAGGGCCTAGGTTTGCAAGTGCTTGGCGAAGCTGAATGGCATGTTCAGGGTCTTCGCTGTCAAGCCTCAGGTTCAGCATCTTCAGCAGGTCACTGAGGGTTTTGGGGTCACTGCGCATCAGTAGATGGCGCTGGCCAGGTTCGCCTTGGAGGGCTAGGGCTAGTTGAACATCTTGGGTAATGATTAATAGGAGTGGATCGTGGCCGTCTTCCTGGCGTAGTGGCAGCCTTTGGTAGCCCCCGACGTTTGAATAGCTTCTCTCTTGGATCGATCTAACGCGACTGGGTGGCAAGAGGCCGCCATGAGCTAATTGGAGGTTTTCGAGCTCGTCTGGTGCCCAGACCCAACCCTTTAAACAATTGAGCAACCTCGGTTCATAGAGTGCCGGTAGGGGCGCTGCAAGCCAGATGCCCTGATCAGGATTCCTTGGTAGCAGGATGTCATCTTGCAAGGTATCCAAAGCTGCCCACCACAGTCGTCTAACTGTCGGCTCATCAACTCGGCCAGGAGGAGCGCCTTCTGCAAGTCGCTTTTGGATGGTTGTCAGCGAGATGGAGTCGCTCACCAGTTATTTAGTCTTGTCTGGCTGCGATTTGAAACAGAAAGACAGAGCCCTAGCGCTACGAAGTTAACCACCATCGCTGAGCGGCCATAGCTCATAAATGGTAGGGGAATACCAGTGACGGGACCAAGGCCGATGGTCATAAAGATGTTTACCACCACTTGGAACATCACCATCGTGGCCACGCCGATAACCACCAACGATTCGAAGTCAGTGCGTGCTTGCCTGGCTACCTGTAGTAGTCGTCCCATTAGTAGCGCAAAGCCAGTTACGACAAGGATTGTTCCTAGGAATCCTGTTTCTTCACCTAGGGCACTGAAAATGAAGTCAGTGTGCTGCTCGGGAATGAAACGTAGCTTGGTGAGTTGACCTTGTAGCAAACCTGTACCAAATAGCCCTCCGGAACCGATTCCTACAGTGCTTTGCAATAGGTGATACCCCCCACCAAGGGGGTCTTTGGCTGGATCGAGAAATAGCACTAGCCGTTCCCGTTGATAGTCCTTGAGGCCATGTAGCCAAAGCCACGGGGTAATAACTGCTACGACACCTTGCAGCGCCAATGTTGATGCAGCAGCCAGGCGTTTCCATGGCAAGGAGCGATAGGCAAGGAGGCCCAATAAAGGAATCCATGCGCAGAGAGCCCAGGGATATAACCCTGCAATTAGTGCTGTGAATAGCGGGGATAGGAGCAATAGCACCCATTCCAAGGGCATGCCGGACCAATAGAGCATGGTCACTAGTAAGGCGCCAAATACGAGCGAGCTGCCTAGATCGGGTTGGATGAAGACGAGAAACCAGGGCACAGAAATCACAGCCAGAGGCCTCACTAGGTCGACGGGGCGCTCTATTGGGTGGCGGTCGAGAACTGCTGCTAGTAAAAGGATTGCGGCGAGTTTTGCAAATTCAGATGGTTGTACATTCACCCCGCCGATGCTGATCCAACGCTGAGCTCCAAGGGCTGAGGTGCCGATTAGTCGAACTGCTAATAGGCTCAGCACAGTCAGTGCGTAGAGCGGAATTAATAGCGGCCGAAGCTTCTTTAGGTGCAATCGGGCCAGCAATAGAGCGACTAAGAAGCCAAATCCGGCGGTAATCCAGTGGTGATACCAGTCGGCGTAATCAGCCTGCCTTTGAGTGCTGGCGATAAGTAAGCCGGCGATGGCAACCATTGCCAATGGGACACCCCAGAGCACTCGATCTAGTTCCTTCCACCACTTGCTTAGACGCCCCTTAGAGCGGAAGAACATGCCATTGCTTCGCTGGCTGTTGCTTGGGCGCATGTTCAGTTGCGTTGGGAGGCGCAATCGAGAACTTGTTTTGCCAATTGTTTGAAGGCTGCTGCGCTTAATGAATCGGGTCGGCCGTGAACTATTGGGGTTCCTTCATTGCCACCTTCTTGGACTGGCATTTCCATGGGAATTTGGGCCAGCAAAGGTACGTTATTTTCTCGAGCTAGTTGCTCTCCTCCTCCAGCACCGAACAGGGCGTAACGCCGTTCTGGTTGATCAGGGGGGATAAAGGCGCTCATGTTTTCAACTACTCCCATCACTTTTATGTCCATTTGCTTGAACATGGCCAGTCCACGTCGGGCATCCTGTAGTGAAACTTTCTGAGGAGTTGTGACGATAATCACCCCTGCCATAGGGACTGCTTGTGCCAGTGAAAGTTGGGCATCTCCAGTGCCTGGAGGCAGATCAACCACCAGAACATCTCTTTCGCCCCAGCAAGCCTGATAAAGGAATTGACGGATGATTCCGTTCAGCATCGGGCCGCGCCAGATCACTGGTTGGTGCTCCTCAATTAGCAGACCCATGGACACCATGGCCACGCCGCAACTTTCGATTGGGATGATGCATTGCTCAGCACCTTCGCCGCTCACCTCAGGCGTGCGGTCAGCGACCCCAAGCATTGTCGGAGTATTGGGACCATAGATATCGGCATCGAGCAGGCCTACTTTTAGGCCCTCTTGGGCAAGTGCACAGGCAAGATTGACTGCCACTGTGCTTTTGCCAACGCCGCCTTTGCCACTGCTTACGGCAATAACCTTATGCACTCCTGGAATTGCCTGGAGCCCAGCGGGTTGCCCATGGCCAGCCTGGCCTATGCCCTCTTGGCTGGAAGCATTGCCAATTTCAATTTGCACATCACTAATGCCATCAAGCTCTAGTAGTACTTCTCGAGTTTTTTGTACCAATTGATCCCTTTGGCTTTGGGCAAAACCAGGTAGGGCAAGGCGGACGATAACTCGAGGATGGATTACACGGATATTGTCAATCCAGCCCAGTTCGACGGCGGAGCGGCCGCTGCCTGAGTCTTTTACTTGATCAAGGGCATTACTTGCCTGCTCGGCCGTCGCCATGCCTTCCCTTTAAATGAGAAGATTGTATTAGTGGATACACATGACTGCTTTGAAGTAGGAGCTCTTTAGAGGTCTTTACTTGCAAATTGCAGTTGAGTGGCATAACTGCAATCTAGTAGTCTAATTGCGTTGAGTCCAACTTGCTCTCTAAGATTATTCAAGGATAACCAGAGTTATGGGTGCTTCTGTGAGTGGTGGTCAAGTGCCTCCTCCCAATTCGCGAGAACTTGCACGTGAGCTGGTGCTTGGCTTGCAGGATGAGATATGTGCGGGCTTGGAGAGGCTTGATGGGGCTCAGACTTTTAGGACTGACAGTTGGGATCGCCCAGAAGGTGGCGGCGGGCGATCAAGGGTAATTCGTGATGGACGGATTTTTGAGCAGGGCGGCGTTAACTTTTCAGAGGTGCACGGCCAGGAGTTGCCACCGTCGATTCTTAATCAGCGACCTGATGCAAAGGGGCATCCCTGGTTTGCGACTGGCACCTCGATGGTGCTCCACCCACGTAATCCATATGTGCCTACGGTTCACCTCAACTATCGCTATTTCGAGGCAGGACCGGTGTGGTGGTTTGGCGGTGGTGCTGATCTCACGCCGTTTTATCCTTATCTAGAGGATGCTCGTCATTTTCATCGTGTTCACAAGCAGGCTTGT
>PVBE011250026.1_pt1 | contig 17389 bp, 9 predicted proteins | sample 1631181 | NCBI WGS metagenome assembly PVBE01 (sample SAMN08397723, study PRJNA350692) | Marine metagenome, whole genome shotgun sequencing project. | isolation source: water | place: Pacific Ocean | collected 2012-04 | reverse complement strand
TATAGCAAATGCGACGATAAAACAAAATGCTTTAACGAAGATACTGGGTGCAAATAAAGCAGCGGTTGCAGGCACACAATCCGGAAGTATGCTTAATAGAGTGCAAAGCTTCGGACAAATGGGTAATCAAGCTGCAGCAATAAGAGCAAACGAAGCAGCAATAAAAGCTGCAGGAAAGAAAGAGTTTATGGCTACCCAGGAAGCTGCAGGATGGACTGGTCCGCTGGAAGGTCCAAGTCTTGAGACATTAGGAGACGAAGCTGGACAAGAAGCTTTTGATGCTGCACTTAAACAGGGAGAGCTACAAAATTTACAAAATATAATACAAGGTACTAAAGGGTTAATGGACTCATTGTCAGAAAGTATGAAACAATTGGGCCCTGAGGGGGAGCTTGTTATGGCTGTTCAAGGAGGGGCTTTCACTATGACAGAGAGTTTTATACAATTAAGCGCCACACTTGACGGTAGTCACAGTAAACTGCAAGAAGGGGCTGCAATAGCATCCGCTGTGGCTTCTACTATAGCAGCAACTGCTCAAATAATGACTGCGGCTTCAAATGCAAGAATTGCAGCAATTGACAACGAAATTAAAGCAGAACAGAAACGAGATGGAAAATCTAAAGCAAGCCTTGCTAAAATAAAAGCACTTGAAAAGAAAAAAGAAGCTATAGCAAGAAAGGCTTTTGAAACGAATAAGAAAATGATGATGGCTCAAACAGTTGCAAATACCGCTGCAGCTGTAATGGGCGTAATGGCTGCTGACTCACCTAAACTAGGCTGGCTTGTTATACCTATGGCGATAATGATTGCAGCAATGGGTGCCGCTCAATTAGCTATTATTGCCGGAACAAAGTTTGAAGGAGGGGGCGGGTCAAACACATCAGCAGGAATTCCTTCATCTATAGCAATGGGAAAACGAAGTAAAAGCTCAAATTTAAGCAAGTCCCAGTCTGCTAGAGGAGAGCTGGCATACTTCCGTGGGGAGCGAGGCCGTGGAGGAGCTGAAAACTTTAGGCCTGCTTTTACAGGGGTAAAACATAGAGCCTCTGGAGGCAATACAGGATATATAGTTGGAGAACAAGGGCCAGAATTGTTTATGCCCGATCGTCCTGGTACTATAGTTCCCTCTGACGATGTTTCAGTTGCAGGGGGCGCAACAAATGTAACCTTTAGCATAAATGCAATAGATGCAGCAGGCGTAGAGGATGTACTAATACAGCAACAAGGAAATATAATAAGTATGTTAAGACAAGCAGCAAACTCGTACGGGGAAGATTTTATGGAAGATATTGATGAAACCACTTATACTACTCCTGTAGCCGCAGGCGGAGCCCAAAGGTGGGGGTCGTAGATAATGGCTTTTTCAACAAGACTTCCTGACCCCGCATATAAAAGGCATTTCTCTGGAAAAAATGAAGGGCTAAGCAATGCTGGAGACTATGGTCCAGGATTTGCTTCGGTTAAACTAACGTCTGACCAAAAAGTTATGATGTCTAGAACTAACTCTCAGCGAGTATTATCCAGAGCTGTAGCAGGGCAAAAATGGAAAATAGATATAGATTACCATCCTATGACACAAGCGGAGTTTCGTCCTGTAGCTGCTTTTCTCCAAATGAAACAGGGTTCTATTACTCCTTTTCAGGTTGCACTCCCTCAATACAATACTCCAGTAAATACTGAGTGGGTTGATTTTCTGGCATTAGCAGCAGACGACGACGTCTCCTTTGTCCCCACTACAACTACTCTTGTAGGTGCCATGAGCATACTGATAGAATGTAATGATGTTACTAATCCTGCGTATAATGGCACTACTGATGGTAATATACCTCAACCAGGAGAAATGTTCAGTATTACAGATAGTAACCATAGTAACCATACGAAAGTATATATGATAACCTATGTAGAGACCTGGAACCAATACCACAGTACTGCTAGTCAGCCTGATAGTAACGATCAGGTACGGCTAGGTATCAGCCCTCCTTTAGTTACAGAGGTTAGTACTAGTGCAGTTTTGAATTTTACTACCCCACTATTTAAAGTAGTTATGCCTACTGCTGTCAGATCTTACTCTTTAAATACAGATAATCTTTATAAGTTTAGTTTAAAATTAGAAGAATTTTTATGAGTATAAGATATTTAGATGATACTTTGAAGGCTTCTCTTATTTCAGAGGATCCTTTCCTGTACGCTCATTTAGTAAAATTTGAGCGTATCATAAAAACTGTTAGCTCTAAACCAGGTGAAACAGCAACTGATTATTCCTATATTACTGATGCAGCTACTAATATTAGTTTTGATGATGAAAGCTCAGACGTTCATGGGAATCTTAATGGGTCTCAAACTTATATTGCTAATAGACTATTAAAAGTTGGTTCTGTTAATGAAACTACGGAAGCCAAAGCCTCTAGCCTAACTATAAATATTGCTTCTACTGCTTTAGACACTAAAGTAGAGGGACAAGTTCTTGATTTTATTGGGGGTAATAATGCTGATACTGTTCAAATAAATCTTGATTCTACTAGCACAGGTTATGAAGATGACTTTGTAGAACGGGGCTTTACTGAAGGCGATAAAGTTACAATTACCCACAAAAATGGCACTAATACTGCGCTACATAGCAGACAATGTATTATTACTTCTTTTGCAAGTAATAATAAAACTATGCATTGCGCCACAATTTTAGGAAGTGATGGGGTACAACGTATTGCAGAAACGTCAGTGCTTACTACTTCCGATTACACACTAACTTTAAGTACTGATGAAGTTGTTGGGGCTCTTAATGACCCTGAGGATACAACGTATGCTGCGTACATTAATAGAGAAGTTTTTATTTATAAAACTCATATTGATCCTGACACAAATGATACTATTGGAGACCCTTATTTAATATTTAAGGGTATTATCGCAAAAGTTAAAGTATCAGAAGACCCTTCAAAATCTTCGACAGTTAAATGGACATTAACAAGTCACTGGGGTGACTTTGATCGTGTAAATGGGCGGATAACTTCAGACGAGGAGCATAGAGCTCTTGGAGTCAATCGTAGGCCTGATACTGCTTCTTTACATCGAAATGAGTATGCTTATGATTTTGGGTTTAAACATAGTGAACAAGCTATAAATATAATTGCTATTTATCAAATAATGGAAACCAGGTACAAACTAAAAAAATCAGGGTGGTTATTTAAAAGATATAAACAAATTGAATATCAAGTAGAAGTAGATAGAGATGTTGACTTAAGATTTAACTTACATGCAAAACATTTACCAGTTCTTTATGGTGTTAATAAAACGGATAGTATTCCAATATTTGCAGATACTCTTAAAAATGATCCTTCAAAAATATATATTGTATATGCTATATGTGAAGGTGAAGTAAGTGGTATTTATGACATGTATATTGATGACCAATCACGTATATGTATAGATAAAAATGATTCTGACACTAGGTCTACTCAAACTGATACGGGTACTATTGATGTAGTGTGTGAAGGACGTATGGATCGAGGGGATACTTTAAGTTCCGCGCCTGCTTTCACAAGTGCCTCTACAGATTATTTAGGTATATATTCGTATAGTTGGAATGGCGTAGGTGCCGACACTTTTGGAGTAACGGACTGGAGAAGTCTAGGAATAAATTTAGCTCCAGAGTTTGCTCAGAATAGTGCCACTGGAGTAACCCACGAGAAGCAGAATACTTTTGAGTTCCCTATTAAAGCAAAAGCAATTTTTCATGCTGGTAGATCACATCAACGTTCAGATGATATGCTCACAAGAATTGGTACTCAAACTGATGAGAATGAACAGAGAGTTGGTGGTTTTAAATTACAGCAGGATAAGGATGATAAAGATAAAACTTCATACTGGGACTCAAACTTTAGGCTTCTTGATACCGCATATTTAGCTGTTGAGTATGAAATTGCGGATGGTGATGTAACTATACCCGAAATAGATTTTGTTGTACGGGGTCGAGAAGTTCAGCAGTATAATTATGATTATTCATACAGAGAAATGCTACCTCCTTCTTATGGGAGTGAGGCTAGTGATGCTAACAGAGCTAACTTTAAAATTGGTGATTATGTAGACGTATATGAATTTGCTGCCAATAGTCCCGCTTTAGCTCCGAATATCCAAATTGTAGACTTATATAAATATGTTGATGCTAGGGAAGAGGAGCATTGGAAGTTTAGATTCGCTTCTAATCCTCTAGTAAAATCAGACGGGACTACTAGTTCTGCTACTAATTTTTATATGGTTCCCACTGGAACTTCTTCTTCTTCTGATGACAGATTTCATTTTGCAACTTGGAATAATAAAGCTGTTTCAGGAACTGTAGGGGCAACTTTAAAACAGCTTATAGACACTAATGCTGGTAATACTGCTACTGGTACTGTTACAGCAAATTCCGGGGGAACTGGAATTGATATAACAAACTTATCACTTGAATTCGCAACAACTATAGCATATCTTTCTGATGTGGGGGGTGTAGCGATTGGGTTTAGTAATGGGCAAGTTAATTTTACAGCAGAGGATCTTATAGCACGAATAGCCTCGTTTCAAATTGATAGTAGTAAATTTTCTGATGGGGATTTCACGAATGTAGGTAATGGGGCAGATGATATTGGGGAGCTAGTATCCATGTTTGTTACTAATGCTGTTACCCTTACAGGAGATGATGTAGAGGATACTGTAGATGACTATTATAATGGGCAAATAATAAAAATAACTCGTAAAAATATTGATGGCACTATTAAAGTTCAAACAAGAAGAATAATTGGATATGATGCATCAGAGAAAAAAGTTTATGTAGGAGACTTTTCTCCTGTTGAAACAACAAATACTCCAATAACAGGTACTACTTATAGAGTTAAAACGGCTGTTCATAATGGTAATGTAATAGAGTTTGAAACCGGTACGGATATGTCGGGATTAGATGAAGGTGACGTTCTTCAACGTAGTGCAAGTGTTATATTCCCCTTAGGAACCAAAATTGAGAGTATTGTAGGTACCGTGCTTACTCTTAGTGATAATGGTTATGCTTCAATACTAGCACTCTGTACCTTTTATGAAGGTGCTGATACTAATGCTACTGTTCCGATCCCTGCATCTTGGCACTTTATTCCTTTCGATGCTACCGATTCTCCCTCTGGAATAGCAGATAGCTTTGAAATTATAGCAGAAGGGGATAAAAAAGTTTCTATAAATCCAGCTATACAATTATTGGATTACTTAACAAATGAAAGATTCGGAAGAGGCTTAAATATAGATAAAGATACTAATTTAGAGACGTTTAAACAAGCTGCACGATTATGTGATGCTAGGTCTGATGTTACATTAACTCTTGAAAACGGGACTTATACTGTAGGGCAGAAATGGCAATTAGTTACCGAGCACGAAGATATTGACTATTTTCAATGGCAGGGTACTATAAAAACAGTTGAAAATATAACTTATGGGAGTACTGCGTATAAGCAAGTTACTTTTGAAGATTGTATAGGTAAACTTGCTCATAAATGGTTCGATTGGAAATCTTATGAAATTGGACAAGTAGTTTATAATAAAACCTCAGAAGATGGAAATAAAGCTTATATAAGGAATGCAGCCGGAACAGTAGCAGAAGCTTCTTTAGGGACTGCTATAACCTCATTACCTTTAGAATTATCTACTAATAGCAGCACAACTGCTGCTGTTCATCTTGCTTCTCCTACAAATGCTGCACTTAATGAAATAGAATCTACTTGGGATCGTAATCCTATTATTAAGAAGTATAATACAACTGAGGATACTTTTTCTACAAGTGGGTACTCTTTATATGACTCTGATGATGTGAAATATTGGAGATATATGGGATGGCAAAGTCAGGATCAAAGAGAAGTAACTAGACACCAAACAAATGCTACTATACGGACAGAAACTCCATTATTTCAAAATGTTAATTCCTTCTTAGGGCATTTTAATGGTATATTAAGATACTCAAATGGAAAATATGAATTAGATGTAGAAAGCACAGCACCAACAATAAATACTGTAACTCTTGGGGGAACTCCTTATACAGACCCTAGAATAATTACAGCAGATGACATTATTGGAGCAATCAATATTGATGATGCAGGGCTTAAAGGAAGTGCTAATAGTGTTAGTGTTTCAATCCCAGATCCTCAAGTACGTTTTGATAACAGAAACATTACTTTTTATAAATCTGAGTATTTAAAAGAAGATCGTGGAATTCCTAAAAAGAAAAGTGTAAAGAATCCTTTTATTACAAATTATTTTAATGCAAGAATTAACGCAGAACAATACTTAGATCAATCTAGATTTTCAAGAAAGATCAATTTTCAAATGGGCCCGAAAGGATTGTTACTATTAGCAGGAACTTTAATAAAAGTAACTTATCCTCGATTTAATTGGGATGAAAAACTATTTAGAATTAGTAACTTACAAATTAAAGAAGATTGTTTAGTACAAGTTACAGCCGAAGAACACGATGATAATAGTTACCTTGTAGAAGGAAAAGATAAAGATATTTTTGGTATTGGCTCCGCGACTGGGTCTAATATTCCGGGGCCGCTACCTACAGGGACGCCTGTTGCAGAAAGTTTAACTGCAACTACTAATTTACAAGGCAAAATTAAACTATCTTGGGCTAATAATGTTAATTTTGACAAGGCAGATAATTGGTCTACAGAAATATGGTATAACAATAACAGTTCTTTTAATGGAGGAGATACAGCTTCTAGGTTAATTAGTGGTTTAACAGATCCAGAGTATGACCATAACTTACAGGATATAACTGCAAACACTAGTTATTATTATTGGATTCGTCACGTAAAAGATGTTGCTACTAAAGGCAGAGGAAATAAAAAAGTTGAGGTACCTTCTCTTTTCGAGCCTCTTAATAATACTAGTGGGGTCGAAGGAACTGCTTGGATTTTAGCGTCTGGTACTGGTGTAATATACCTCTACAAGAGCTCTGCAGCGGAACCTACTGATGACCCTAGCGATGACATTTATTTTCCTACTCTTACAGTACCTCTTTCAGGTACTGATGCAGGAAAGATAACAGGTGTAGCTGCGACAGGACAGGGCGCTGCAGCAATTACTAATACTCAAGTTACAATAACACCACATGCTTCTGATATAGTAACATCAGGGAATTTCGTTGTAGATTCCACTTATACTATCGTAACTCCGGGGACAACAGAATTTACACTTATTGGTGCAGCGAATAATAATGTTGGCACCGTTTTTACGGCAGAGGGGGCAGGGGCAGGTACTGGTACTGCAACTATGGCATCGGGCGCTTCTGCTACAGCTACTCTAACAAATGGGGTAGTAACTGCTGTTGCTATTACAACAGGTGGTACAGGTTATATTAATGTACCTACTATATCAATAACTGGTGGGGGAGGCGAATCTGCGGCAGTAACGGCTACAGTACAGAGCGGGGCTGTTCACTCGTTAACAATTACAGCAGGAGGAACCAATTATAGTAACAATCAAATAATCGATACTCAGGGTAATGCTACAGGATGGTACACTATTCCTAGAACTCCCGATTTTGAACAGTCTATATGGCTTGTTGCTGCAACTGCAAACGGGGCAGGATCCTCAGATGATATTAGCAGATCGGAGTGGACAGAACCTGCTAAGTTCTCTGGTATGGATGGTATGTTCACAGGCTCAGTAACACTGTACCAAACAAGTAATATCGCTCCTGGAGGAGTACCAACTGCGCCTGCCTTGCCCGATAATGATCTTGTTTGGAACTTTGAAGACTCAGATTGGATGGCCCCCGACAATGATGATGGTGACTGGAGTCAGGAGGAGAGTCCTACTACTATAAATAATAAGTATTTATGGAAAACTACAGCAGCAGTATTAGCTAATCGAAATTCTGATGTTAGTGTTAATGGAGGAGATACTACTACTACTGTGCAGGGCGCGACGTTGCCGCCGCTGGTACCTAACAATGGAGACTGGTCAGACGCTAAAAATATCCGTACTTTTGCTGAAGAAGGTGAGAGCGCAAAAGCAGTAAAACTGCAGGCGAGCAGATATGTAGTAGCTTATTCGGAAGGAGGGGCCGCGCAGGGCGACGATATTGTATTAACTTGGGACTCCCAAAATACTACTTCTCCAACTTATAGAGTTACTGTAGGCACAACCCAGATATACCCTTCTTCAGGCACTTCAGGCTCTTTAACTACTGTTGACCTACCATCTAATCTAGAACCCGCTTTAGAAGGACATATCACAGTAACTGTACAGGTATATGAGGCGGGGGAAGTAAAAGGAACTGACAGTATTACCATATATGCAGTACAAGATGGTAAAGATGCCATTACTATTGTAGTACCTAATGATAATCATACTATACCCGCTGCTAGTGATGGTTCTGTATCAACCTCAAACCCCGATAATTATCTAGGATCAGGAACTGACATACGAGTATTTAAAGGAAGTACTGCAATACTTTATGATGCTGCTGCTAATAATAATAAATTCAGGGTTTCTTCACAAGTTACAGCAGGTACTATAGCAGCAGGAGGCATCTCTGCGGCGACCTTTGGAGGGGTAACCAACAATACTGCTCGAGTTGCGAAGCATAGCGGTATGTCTACGGATACAGCCACTATTACTTATACTATAACTGTAAGAAATAATGAAGGAGAGGACGTTGTTATTATTAAAGAACAGTCTCTTTCTAAAGCTAAAGAAGGGGAGGTAGGAACTTCTTCAAAAGCAGTAAAACTGACAGCTAGCAGATATGTAGTAGCTTATTCGGAAGAAGGGGTCGCGCAGGGCGACGATATTGTATTAAATTGGAGTTCACAAAATGTTACTTCTCCAACTTATAGAGTTACTGTAGGCTCAACCCAGATATATCCTTCTTCAGGCACTTCAGGCTCTTTAACTACTGTTGACCTACCATCTAGTCTAGAACCCTCTATTGGTACAAATATTTTAGTAACTGTACAGGTATATGAGGCGGGGTCTGTAAAAGGAACTGACAGTATTACCATACATGCAGTACAAGATGGTAAAGATGCGCTCACACTTGTAGTTCCAAATAGCACACATACACTTAATGCAGCAGCAGATGGTGCTGTATCAACCTTTAACCCCGATAGTTATATAGGGTCAGGAACTGACATACGAGTATTTAGAGGGTCTACTCCAGTACTTTACGCAGGTCCAGGCAATACTACCTGGGGAAAATTCAGTGTGGCAGCGTCTGGTTCAGGTATAACTGTAGGGTCTATTAGTAAGGTGACCTTTGGAGGGGTAACCGACAATACTGCTCGAGTTGCGAAGCATAGCGGTATGGCAGACAGTACGGATATGGCAGCTATTACCTATACTGTGGTTGTAAGAGATGGTCAAGGAACTGCTGTAACCCTTACTGCAACGCAGAGCATTACTAAAGCTAAAGAGGGAGGGGAGGGAGAGGCAGCTCCAGTTGTTAAATTAACTGGTAGCAAATATGCAGTTGCGTACACTAAGGACGGAGCTCTTGTCCCGAACCAAAGTCTAGTATTTACAGCAACCCCTCAGAATATAGAGGGTACAATTACTTATGAGTTTCTTGTTGGCGGCGAAATAGAAAGAACTTATGATGGAACTTCAACTTATACTATGGCCTCTACGGATTACCCCGCCTCTGGTTCTTCAAAACTTGTACAAGTAAATGTAAAAGAGGATGGAGTCCTTTTAGCAAATGTATTTGACACCGTTTCTGTCTACGGTGTAAAAGATGGTTCAGATGCTATAACTATTGGAATGTCTAACGCCACCCACTCAGTTTCTTCAACTAACGCCGGCGTTGTAAATAGTGGTGGTACAGTCCCAGAGTCTACTAATGACATTAGAGTATATAGAGGCTCAACTCTTTTAGGCGCTGTTACTGCAACTAATAGTACAGCTGCTAATACTTTCAAAGCTACTGCAGTGGGTACCAATATTACCGTATCTTCTGCCAACGGCACTGCAATGGATCTACTGTCTCCTAATAATACTAATGAAACTCTAAGGTATACAGATCATAGTGCTATGAGTTCGAGCTATGATACAGCCACAGTTACCTATACTATAAAAGTATACGACTCTGCCAGCAACGAGTCAACGCATACTATGAAGCAGACTATTACTAAGGCAAAGACAGGTGAGGTGCCTGATGATGTTCCCAAGATAGTAACTGGTTATATTTATTGGATAGGAACCGGGGTCCCAGGAACTAGCGATATGCCAATTAGTTCTACGACATGGACGTTTGGTGATGGTACTTTCCTTGATTCGACGTTTAACCCCAACATTGGGACCACATCAGTTCCTTGGAGTCTATCTCCCCCAGAAGCAAATGAAACTCGGGATAGTGTATACTATCTTCCTTGGTCTGCTACTCAAACGATTATTGATGGTTCCGCCCAAGATACTGGGCCCGTAACCTTTGTAGGATCCCCTGTGTTAGGATTTAATTTTTCAGGGCTTGTAACCTTTAGTAACCTAGAGGCTTCAAACCCTAATACAACAACAATACATGGCGATAATATTACAACCGGATCAATAGCAGCTCCGGGGTTTAATAGTACAGGGGGCTCTAAACTTAGTTTGACCCTTCCAACCGCTAATACAGGGGCTGTTTTTGAAACTAAAGATGACGGAGGTAATACTGTATTCAAAATAACTCATGAAGGAAACATTACTGCCAATAATTTTGCTCTGGTTTCCGGATCTATTTCAGATAGTGTAACAATAGGAGGTACAACAGCTACTAATGTAGCCACAAATACTAGTAATAAAACTGGTGGTGCAGTAGGTGCTTGGACTATAGACTCTGACTCTATATATTGCAATACCAAAGAAAGTAATGGTGAACAAGTAGGTGCAGGTGGTGGAATCACTATTAGATCTAATCATGCTACTTATGGTGCAGGAATTCATACTCCTATATTCTATGCCCAATCTGGGGTATCACCAACCTACGCTTCAGAAGCTTTTGGAATCCGTGCGGGATTAGGATCTAGACAGGCAGCCAATGCTAAGGGGCTTTTTATCAGCAAAAGAGAACCAAATGTTGCAGGTTCACCTTATGATGTAACGATTGGTGATCCTGGTTCTAAAAGCTTACAATGGAATGGTACAGATAACATTCTTATACTTGAGGGAGATATGGAAATTTTTAGTAATATTGGTGGCACGGCAACGAGTCCTAAAATCGTGATAAACGGCAATACTATAACGGTATATGATAGTAGTAACAACGCAAGAGTAAAAATAGGAAACTTAGCATAATAATAAGGCTTAAGGTATATCAGTCACCTAAAAAAAATAAATCTTGACTAAATATGTTCTTTAGGATATAATTTCAACATAGAGAAAAATGAATGATTCTAACTACCTATAACTTAATAATTAACCAAAATTATGAGTTTATTATTAGTTTAATAGTTAAAAAAATAAGTTAGTTAAAATTTTATAAACTACTTAAGTCGAGCACGAAGGCGTTCAAAGGAAAATAGTATGGGTGCAGCTAATCATAATTTAGTGATTGATCAGGGAACTTCATTTATTGTTGAATTAGAAATAAAAGAAGATGATGTTGTTAAAAACTTAACTGGATACTCAGCCCGTGCTCAAGCGCGAACAACAAAAGCTTCAGATACTGTAGCAGCTACTTTTTCGTGTTCTATACCTACCCCTTCGAATGGGAAAATTAAAATAGAATTATCTCCTGCTACTTCTAATGCTATGGCTTCCGGTCAATATTTTTATGATTTAGAAATATATACATCAAATGATGCGATTGTAAAACGACTTCTTGAAGGAACAGTGAATTTGACTCAGGGAGTAACGAGATAAGTAATGACAGTTTCTATTACAATTACTGAGTATATTACAGGAGTCGAAACGGTTTCTAGTACTTCAGTTGTAAATATAAATAATCTTGCTATCCCTACTCTTGATGCGAGTGATATCGTATTTGATGCATATGGTAGTATTACGGCAACTACTGTAGAAGAAGCGTTACAACAATTAGCAGACCAAGGCTTTCGATCCGCAGACACTCCTACAGGAGATAATATAGATCAAGGGGACTTTTGGTACGAGACAGACACAGAAACACTATATCTCTACAGAGAAGTATCTTCCAATGCTTATGCTTGGGTTCCAATTGCATTAGGCTCGGGAGATTCGGATACTTTAGATGGGGGGTCTTATTAAGACTCAATAGGCTTTTATTATGGCACAAGTAATTAAAATTAAACGATCTACAGGGTCTACAGGGCCCGGGTCTCTTGCAAAAGGAGAGTTAGCCTATAGTGGAAATAGTAAAACTCTTTTTATAGGAGATCCTGATGATAGTGAGGTAACTGCTATTGGGTCGGCAATTATAAATGAGAATGGTACTACGTCTCTTGCACCAAATGTAACTGCTGCAGAAATTCGTACTTTAGTGGGCGTAGATGCTGCGGGTACTGATAATTCTACAGTAGCAGTTCTTGAAACAAATCTTGCACTTATTGATACTGCTACTACTATTGGTAATGGTGTAACTATGACCACTGGCGGGGACTTAACAGTTACTGGAGACTTAACAGTTAGTGGCGATACTATAACTGTTAATACAGCAACAATGTCTGTAGAAGATCCTTTAATCATATTAGCTAAGAATAATGGCGCAGCAGACGCAGTTGATATTGGATTTTATGGGTTATATGATACTTCTGGCTCTCAAAATCTGTATGCTGGATTGTTTAGAGATGCTAATGATTCAGGAAAATGGAAACTTTTTAAAGATAATCGAGAGGAGCCAGGAACTACAGTTAATACAAGTGGTACTGGATATACAGTTGGAACACTTGTAGCAACTTTAGAGGGTAACGTAACTGGTAATGTAACTGGTGACTTAACTGGTGATGTAACTGGTGACTTAACTGGTGATGTAACAGGAAACGTAACAGGAAACGTAACAGGAAACGTAACAGGTAACGCTTCGGGGACAGCAGCTACAGTAACGGGAGCAGCTCAGACAGCTATTACAAGTCTAGGCACCCTTACAGCTTTAACAGTTGATAACCTTGGTATTAATGGTAATACCATTACAGCAAATTCAGGTGCTCTAAACCTTACACCCGCAAGTGGGTCAGCTATTGTACTTGACGGTGCTATCAACGTAGATGCCGGAGTAGTCACGGGTGCAACAAGTATTACATCAACAGCTTTTGTTGGTGATGTAACTGGTGATGTAACTGGTAACGTAACTGGTAACGCTTCGGGGACAGCAGCTACAGTAACAACTGCTGCTCAAACCAATATTACTAGTTTAGGTACTTTAACAACACTAACAGTTGATGATGTAGCAATAGATGGTAAAGTTGTTACTATGACGGGCTCTAGTGGCGACACAGCTACATTAACAGTAGGTACTAATGGTACATTAGATATAACTACAGTAGATACTGCAGCTGCAGCCGCGAATATGACACTTACTGCAGACGGAACTTGGGAAGCAGTTGGTTCTACAATAACATTGGATTCAGGTGGAGCAATTAATCTTGAACCAGCTGCCGGATCAGTAATTTTATTAGATGGAACAATTAGTGTAGATGCCGGAGTAGTCACAGGTGCAACAAGTATTACATCAACAGCTTTTGTTGGTAACGTAACTGGTAACGTAACTGGTAATCTTACTCTTGATGGTGTAACTTTTACTAATGTAGATGATGATGATAATTTTACTGATGATGATGTTTCACTTATGACCTCAGGTGCAATTAAAGCAAAAATTGAAGATTATGGATACGGAACGGGCGATATTACCGCAGTGACAATTAACAATACTGTAGATAATTCACTTACAGGAGCTGGAACGACCGGCACCTCAGGAAGTATTACATTTGACTTATCAGTAGGAACTATAGACGGCGGAATTTACACATAGGATAAAATATGGTTCAGGTAATTAAACCAAAGCGTAAATATTCTTCTGGCGCACCTACTACAGGGGACCTTGAAGTAGGTGAGATTGCGATAAACACTGCTGACAAAATATTATATATTCGGGATAATACGGGTATAGTTGAAGTTGCTGGTGGTGGAAGCGGCGGTGGCGGCGGCTCTACTACAGAAGTTACTCAAACAAGTCATGGGTTTTCAGTAAAAGACTGTCTTCGCCATAATGGAAGTGCCTGGGTAAAAGCACAGGCAAATTCAGCTTCTACTTTAGCACTTGGAGTTGTTACAGAACGAGCAAATGCTAATACTTTTACTATTGCACAATCGGGAAGATTTGAGTTAACTGGACACCTGCTTACTACAGGACAGTGGTATTATTTAAGCGCCGACACGGAAGGTGCTCTAACGACAGCAGAGCCTTCAATTTCCCAGCCTTTAGTATATGTTGAAAGTGCTAATTATATATTTGTTTTTCCTTACCGCCCCAGTCAAACACTATCTGGTGCCACTCCTATAGGAATAGATGTAGATGCATTTGTGGGAACTGGAAATGCTGTAGATTTTACAATGGCGGCAGACCCTTCTCATGAAGACAATACACAAGTATACTTAGATGGAGTATATCAAGAAAAAGCTACATACAGTATAAGTGGTACTACTCTTACTTTTTCTACCGCACCCGCAGAGGATGTGAGTATTGAAGTAGTAAGATATGCAGCGAGTGCTGTACCTATAGGTACGCCGCACGATAACACAGTAACAGCTGCAAAAATCGTAGATAACGCGGTTGGTGTATCTGAATTAAACCTTTCAGACGGGTCAGCTAATCAGTATATACAAACAGATGGAGCTGGTACTATATCCTTTGCATCTATATCTAGCGGCGCGACTGGCGGAGGTACTGATGCAGTATTTGTAAACAATTCGCAAACTATTACAACAGATTATACGGTACCAGTCGGCAAGAGTGCTTCGTCTACTGGTCCAATTACAATGAACGCTGGGGTAAATATTACTCTATCAGCAGGTTCAAGGTGGGTTATCTTATGAGTACATTAAAGCTAAACCATATTACGCAGGAGGAATACGATGTCAATGCAGGTTAATTTTACCAAGGCTCAAGACATAACAGAGCAGGTGGATTCTATGAGTACACTTGACGAACTTAAAGGAGTATCAGTCTAATGCCAATAGTATTTGATTCAACCGCAGGAACAATAACAGGACTTTCCGTAGGGGGATTATCTGATGGAATAGTTGATGCTGGAACTCTAGCAGATGATGCTATCACTGCCGCTAAGATAGACGATGACGCAGTAGGCGCAGCGGCTATTGCAGATGAAGCTATAGATGAAGCTAGGATGCAGATTAGTAACGCTGGTACTAACGGTCAGGTCTTGTCAAAACAGTCTGGGAATACTGGTGGTTTGACATGGGCTGATAGCGGTGGCGGGGGTGCTTATAGTGACTGGCTAGTAAAAACAGCAAATTTTACTTGTGCTAGCGGTGACCAGTTAGTCTGTAATCACGCAAGTGTCGCTTTTACAATAACTTTACCAGCAGGTTCAGCAGGGGATACAATAGTTGTAGCTAATGCGGGAGCGGCATTAGTGACAATAGAGGCTAATGGCAGTGAAAAAATTAATTCATCCACAGAGGACGGCACACTGCCCCAAGGCAATTCAGCACAATTAGTTTATGTCGATGGAACAATTGGCTGGTTCGAGGTATAAGTTATGGCAATATTAGGAAGTGGAGAAGGCGCTATAGCAGTAGGGTATGAGCATTTTACCTCTACAGGTGTGTTCACAGTACCTACTGGAGTCACATTGGTAGAGGTTATTATTGTAGGAGCCGGAGGCGGCGGTGGCGGCGGCGGCACTGGTGCTAATAAATCATATTCTGATGGTGGAAGCGGTGGTGGTGGCGGAGCAGCTGGCGCTTATATTCAAACAACAGCACAAGTTACTCCTGGCGAAGATATGACGATGACTATTGGCACAGGCGGTGCTGGTGGCACAGGCGGCCCTGGTGGGCACACCGGCTATAATAGCACGGGCGATGATGGCACTTCGGGCTCTGCTGGTGGGAGTACAATATTCGACGATGGAGGTAGTTGGGAAGTGACTGCTGGCGGTGGCGGTGGCGGTAGTTACGGCAGGGGCGCTAATACTTCTACTGTTAGCGGGGGTGCTGGTGGCTCAGCAGCGACAACGCCATCGACACTCGGGGACCGCGATTTTGGTGTTGACCTTCAGTTGCAGTATAGCAGAGTCGCCAGTGGAACGGGGGAGATCCAGGTACGGTCAATTTTCCCCGGGGGACTGCGTCAGGTGCCGGCGATTGGGTCGTTTGCTGCAATTAAGGGCTATGGAGGGGCTGGAGGCAACAGCAACCAAAACGGTGGTGTTCAGGCTACTGGTGATTATGGACCAAATGCAGCTGGAGGTGGTCATGGCTCCGCTTCTTCCCCATACACTTCTGGTGGCGGTGGTGGCGGCGGTGGCACGGCGTTCGATCTCGGCGGTGCTGGTGGTGATGCCACTGGACAGCACACACCGGCAACTGCAGAAGCAGGATTTGTAGGAACGAAAGGCGGCGGTGGCGGCGGTGGCGGCGGCACTGGTGCGCGATATAGCCCAAGTCAAACAGGTACTGGTGGTGCTGGTGGTGCTGGTGGTGCTGGGTACATCGCAATTGCTTGGAGGGCATAGTTTGAGGTGCGTAACGGTGAGGTCAATACAGAAAGCGATATTTTTAAGGAAGTCATAGATGCAGCAGTATCTACTGGTATATTAACACAGGAAAGAGCTGATGAACTCAGCTTAGGGGTTCCTTACTAATATGTTTAATAACGAAATTATAACAAAGCCGACTTTAGGGAGTTAATATGGCGCAGACACAAGTTACAATAGATGCAAGAGAGTGGAGAGACTCGGAATTACAAGAAACAGATGTTTTTATCATACTACCAGATTATCCAAACAAAGATAATTTGACAGCGTATAGACAAGAACTCAGAGACTGGCCCAGTACTGCTGATTTTCCAGATACTAAGCCGACTTTAGTAAGCTAATATGGCTCAGACACAAGTTACAACAAATGTTATAGCAGATGACGCTATTACTGCCGCTAAGATAGACGATAACGCAGTAGGCACAGCGGCTATTGCAGATGATGCTATTACTGCCGCTAAGATAGACGATAACGCAGCAGGCACAGCGGCTATTGCAGATGACGCTATTACTGCCGCTAAGATAGACGATGACGCAGTAGGCGCAGCGGCTATAGCAGATGAAGCTATAGATGAAGCTAGGATGCAGATTAGTAACGCTGGTACTAACGGTCAGTATTTGCAAAAGCAATCAGGAGATACTGGTGGGCTTACTTGGGCTGATGTATCTGCTGGGTTAACATTAGATTCAACGGTTAAAAC
>PVBE010473883.1_pt1 | contig 17393 bp, 12 predicted proteins | sample 1631181 | NCBI WGS metagenome assembly PVBE01 (sample SAMN08397723, study PRJNA350692) | Marine metagenome, whole genome shotgun sequencing project. | isolation source: water | place: Pacific Ocean | collected 2012-04 | reverse complement strand
TTTTCGATAGGAACTCTAACTGCAGTTGAAGTTATCTTAATAGCTTCATCATTTAATATTTTTCTTGTTTCCTGAATTAATTTAATCTCTTCTTTTGTATATCCGCCATCTTCAAAAACATCACATTGAGGTAAAAGATTTTGATAAATTGTATGTGGATAAACTTTTTCAACATCCTCTTCATTGGTTTCTTTTTTCAGTTGATCTACAGCATTTTTACCCGTTCCAGAGACAGATTGATATGTAGAAATAACCAACCTTTTTATATTGTACTTATTGTGTAAAGGACCAATAGCAACAACCATTTGAATTGTTGAGCAGTTAGGATTGGCTATTATCATATCGTTTTTCTCCAACGCATTTCCATTTATTTCAGGTACAATTAACTTTTTATTTGAATCCATTCTCCAGGCAGAGGAGTTATCTATCACTGTTGTTCCATTCTCTGCAAATTTAGGAGCCCATTCTAATGATGTTGATCCGCCAGCTGAAAACAGAGCAATATCAGGTTTTAATTTTATAGCTTCTCTCACAGAAACTACAGGATAACTTTTGTCTTTAAAACTAACAGATTGTCCTATTGAATTTTTTGAAGCAACAGGAATTAGTTCGTCTAAAGGAAATTGCCTTTCCTCTAGCAGTTGCAGCATTACCCTGCCAACTAATCCTGTAGCACCAACAACGGCTATTTTCATGTTTTTTTCTTTTTAGTACTCATCTTTTTGTAAAACACTTCTCTGCTCAAAGCTTCATATTCCTCCTCTTCACCTATTAGAATTATTGAATCCTCTTTGGTTTTTCTATAGCTATAATTAGCAATATTTCCGGTCTCAGTGCAAATTGCGTGAACTTTTGTGACGTATTCCGCAATAGCCATAAGGTTTGGCATAGGTCCAAAAGGATTCCCTAAATAGTCCATATCCAGTCCAGCCGCTATTACTCTTACACCTTTATTAGCAAGCGAGTTACAAACAGAAACTATTTCATCATCAAAAAATTGAATCTCGTCAATTCCAACTACATCAAAATCCTTTCCAATATCAAAAACATCATAAGATGTTTTAACAGTGAGCGACTTTATCCTTTTTTTATCATGTGACTCTATATATTCATTATTTCTTGAATCTATAGATGGTTTAAAAATTTGAATTTTTTGATTTGCTATTTTTGCTCTTTTTAATCTCCTGATCAACTCTTCTGTTTTCCCTGAAAACATAGACCCGCAGATTACTTCAATAGATCCAAATTGTTTATTTCCATGTGCAGAGTTTTCTAAAAACATTTTGTATTTTACTAAGAGTTAAACAAATTTATCAAAAAAGTATTTGGTTACACAAATTACTAGCAATTCAAATGACAAATAATGGAAAACTATATATAGTCCCAACTCCAATAGGCAATTTAGGAGATATTACACATAGAGCCGTAGAGACATTAAAAGATGTTGATTTAGTTTTAGCAGAGGATACAAGAAAATCTTCAATACTTTTTAAGAAATATTCAATTACAACTCCATTAAAATCCTATCACATTAATAATGAACACAAATTAGTTAATCAATATGTAGACTATTTAGTGAAAGGGAAAACATTGGCATTGGTTTCAGACGCTGGAACACCTTCTATTTCTGATCCAGGATTTTTGCTAATACGAGAATCGATAAAACAAAATATTGAAATAATATGCTTACCTGGAGCGACTGCTTTAATACCTGCTCTTGTTATGAGCGGCCTTGCATCAGAGCGATTTGTATTTGAGGGGTTTTTGCCAAGAAAAAAGGGAAGGGTCTCTAGGTTAAAAGAACTCTCCAGTGAAAATCGAACAGTGATATTATACGAGTCGCCTTTAAGAGTAAAAAAAACACTTCAAGATTTACAAGAGGTTTTTGGCCCAGATAGAGAAATAAGTTTGTCAAGAGAAATATCCAAAATATATGAGGAAACGTTTAGAGGGAGTATAAGCGATGCAATAATCCTTTTTGAAACTAAAAGCCCTAAAGGAGAATTTGTAATTTGTATTGATAAAGCTAAGTAACTGTGAATTGGGAAATACGAGAACAGCCAGGTAAAGAAATAATTGAGGAGCTTCAGTCCCACCTTAATATCCCTAAATTTATTTGCACCCTTTTACTTCAAAGAAATGTTGATTCATTAAAATTAGCTAAGGAATATTTTAGGCCCAATTTAGATGAGTTACATGATCCTTTTTTAATGAAGGATATGGACAAAACTGTGGAAAGGTTAATCAAGGCAATGGATAGAGATGAAAAAATAATGATACTTGGAGACTATGATGTTGATGGAACAACGTCTGTCGCGATGTTATATGATTATTTTATAAAAAAAACTCTTAAGCCGATATACTATATTCCGGACAGGTATAAAGAAGGCTATGGTGTTTCTGAAGAATCAATAGCTTTTGCATCACAACAGCAGGTGACACTAATTATTACAATTGATTGTGGAATTAAAGCAAATGATAAAATTGAGTTTGCAAACGAAAATGGAATTGATGTGATTATTTGCGATCACCATATCCCTGATGATAGTATACCAAAAGCTTATTCTATAATTAATCCAAACCAAAAGAATTGTGATTACCCTTTTAAGGGTTTATGCGGCTGTGGTATAGGATTCAAACTAATTTCAGCAATTGAAAAAAAACTGGAAGGGCCTGAAGAGATTAACCAATATCTTGACTTAGTTGCAATTGCAACTATTGCAGATCAAATGCCTATGATTAATGAAAACAGAACAATAGTTCATTATGGACTTAAAGAATTGAATGAAAACCCACGGCCAGGGTTTCACTTTTTTATTAGGTCTCTAAATAGAGATATTGTCGAATCTGATATTTCATTCAATATAGGACCACGAATTAATGCTTCAGGCAGAATGAAAAGCGGAATGCTTTCAGTAAAACTTATGATTGAAAAAGATACAAATCAAGCTTACAAAATGGCTCAAGAAATTGAGAGCATTAATTTACTCAGAAGGTCTAAAGAAAAAGAAGTCACAGAGCAAGCCATAAGAAAGACAGATACATTAAAATATGCCAATATTGTTTATGGAACTGATTGGAACAAAGGTGTGCTAGGAATTGCAGCATCACGGCTAGTTGATAAATTTTATAAACCAACAATTGTTCTTACCCTTGATAACAATATCTACACTGGATCTGCTAGATCAGTTGCTAACTTTGATATTTATGATGCTATTGATTCAGGCAAACAATATTTAGATCAATATGGAGGGCATAAATATGCTGCAGGCTTATCCATAAAAGAGGAAAACCTTGAACATTTTATTAATCATTTTGAATCATATGTAAAGAATGCAATGGACAATAAAATGTTTGTTAAAAAAATAAGCTATGATATAGAAATTAATCTTTCTGATATTAATGAATCAAATTTTAAACTATTATCTAGAATGGCTCCTTTTGGATTTTCAAATTATAAACCTGTTTTTAGAACGAATAATTGTCGTTTAGCTGGAAATTTAAGATTAATGGGAAAAGAAAAAACTCATATAAAATTGCAAATAACGGATTCTACAGATTATATAATTCAAGCTTTAGGTTTTAATATGTCAGAGCATTTTGAGCAAATAAATAATAAAGAGCCCTTCGATATTTTATATACAATCTCAAGAAACACTTTCAATAACTCATCATTATTAGAATTGAATTTAAAATCAATTAATTTTAAATAAAAAAACCCCGCCGAAGCAGGGTTTTTTATCAAAATCAAATAATTTGATTCTAAAATCTATATCTTAAAGACATATTCCAAGTTGTTCCAAATCCAAACCATACATAGTTTCTAGTATCAATTCCATTCCATGTCTCTGAACCAGAACCAGCATGAATATTTGAATTAGATTCTGCAATATAAACAGTGTTTAACAAGTTGTTTATATTTAGTCTCATGCTCATTTTTCCGCTCATATAGTATGTTGCACCTAAATCAACTAATCCATATGAAGGAAGCTTAAGAGCACCTTTATTAGAAGGCTCTGTAAAATCAGAATCTGTAATACTATAATCAGCATATAGACCATCTACAAACCTATAATCTAAGTCTATATTCAGCTTACTTCCAATCCTTTTTTCATATCCAAGATAGGCTACAAATTGAGCAGCGTCTCCCACTTTTGCATCTTTTGTAAATAATGTTGCTGATCCAATAGATCTTTGACTGTCATCAAATAATTCTGCATTAAAGTTCTTTGTATAACGCCAATCACCAATAGATAACATACCTCTAACTCTTGAAGTAGAATTAGGTCTCCAGTCAGCCTCCAGTTCAATACCTTTATGACTTACATCAATATCTTTGAATTGAGCAGTACCATCTTCTCCTTGTGCATTTGAAAACCCTCTTGATATAAACCTATTACCCCAATTGGTTGAGTAAGCATTTATGTTAAGTTTGAATGAATCTCCAATATATCCATATCCAATCTCAAATGAAGTAATTTCTTCATTTTGAAGATCAGGATTTATGTTATTAGCATAATTTGGAAAAACAGCATCAAAGTTAGGTTGTCTTTCAATTAACCCAACATTAAAAAAGGCATTTGATCTTTCATTAAAGTTATAGTTTGCACCACCTTTAATATATCCTCCATTAACAGATTTTTCATCAGAATTTGGATTACCGACTTGAGCAAAGTAATCATCTCTTTGATATGTTTGAGTAGATGTCCCTGCTTGAATAACCCAGTTTAAATTATCTGCAGAATACTCAGCAAGTGCATTTAAACCTCTCCATCCAACATTACCGATATTATAGTAAGCCATTTTTGGGCCCCTTATACCTGTATTTTTAAATGGATTAGCTTCAACTAATGTCTCGATTATTTGTCCGCCAGTATTTTGATTACCGCCAGCATGATATCCATCAAGACCCATTAAATCATTTAGAACCCTGTAGTGATATCCTGTATAGTTTCTCAGGTCAATTCCAAAAGAATATCTCATATTCCCTGATCTATAATTAAAATTAGAAATAGCTCCTACCCAATCATGAGAGTTCATTGAAGCACGTCTTATTACAACAGCTCTATTTACTCCATCATCTCTGTAAGAATTAGATCCAATTTTTTTCCCAGCAAAACCGCCACGACCAATATCTCCACTATATCCTGAAGTATTAGCAACATTATGATTAACAACTGCGTCAAAATTAATAAACCCATCAGAATCTCTTGCACCTCTACCATTTTCATTATAATGTTCAGTAAGGTCTTTTCTATATGGTAGAATATCAGTTGTAGAATTATAATAACCCCTACCCCTTGGTCCTGTTCCACCACCTCTACCAGCTGAAGCATATAAAGAAGTATTAACTTCAATCATATCATTGACTTTCCAATCCCAGTTGAAAGTAGCCAGAGGTTTATTATAGAAGTTCCTTCTCATACTCCATTCTTTTCCATTTCTTGTACCTCCGTTAGAATTCCATCTTTGATCTATACCTTTTTCACCAAAGTTTTGATAATCCCTAATAGAAACCCAGACATCTCTTTGATGATGCCATTGTCCAGCTCCTAAAACGGAGAGATTCATCTTGTGATCTGAACCATCTGGAGCATATCCTACAGCGGCGAAGTAGGTTGTACCTTCTCCACTTGTATTGTAGATATAACCGTTACCAGACCATTTAGATAATAATATAGATGTTGACCATCCGTCTTCACTAAGACCTGTATTATAAGCCATTGTTGTTTTACTATAGCCGTCATTACCTAGCAATTGAGTGAATGACCCACCTTGAGCTTTTTCAGCACTTTTAGTAAATATTGAAACCGTTCCACCAACAGAAGGAACAGCTAATTTAGATGCTCCAAGACCTCTTTGAATTTGAATACCAGAGGCTACCTCTGTAAGTCCAGCCCAGTTTGACCAGTAAACCCAGCCATTTTCCATATCATTTACAGGTTGACCATTAATTAGAAATGAAGTATTTCTTTGGTCAAATCCACGAAGTGAGATACGGGAGTCTCCGTACCCTCCTCCTTGTTTTGTAGCATAAACACCTGGAGTTTTGTTCATAATTTCTGGAAATTCCATATTCCCAACTTTTAATTGAACCTCTCGAGCAGTAATAGTACTAACTGCAATAGGCGTTTCACGCTCTTTAGCTACATCGATTACACCTGAGGAAACAACAACTTCCGACAGAGCAATTGAATCAAGTGCAGCTTCGTCTTGCGAATATATAGATAGAGTCCATAGCATCGCAAATAGAAGAAATAGATTTTTTTTCATTTTATTTGTTTTGATTTTGCACTAAAATATAACTATTAGATTGATTACGAGTTAAGAAAATATTAACAGAATTTCAACGAAACATTAACAATAGAGTTATTCTTCTTTTTTAAATTTATCTAAGAGACTTTTTGTAGAGGTGTCAAGCGATTCAGTATTTCCATCAAGGATCTCATTAGCTACTGATTTTCCTAGTTCTACACCCCATTGGTCAAAACTAAATATATTAAGAATTGAGCCTATAGTAAAAATTTTGTTTTCATACATGGAAATTATTGCTCCTAAATTATAAGGAGTTAAGCTGTTGATAAATAATGAATTGGAAGGCTTATTCCCTTCAATATTTTTATGTGCATCTGTTGTTTCCTTTCCCAACATTAATGCATTTGCTTGAGCTAAGAAATTTGAAATTAAGATATTATGTTCTTCTAGCCCTTTTGATAGAGGTTTTTGAAAAGCAATAAAATCACAAGGAATTAATTTTGTTCCTTGGTGTAATAATTGAAAAAAAGAATGCTGAGCATTAGTTCCTGTATCGCCCCATATAATTCCGCCAGTCTGGTAATGAACTTTTTTATTGTTCCTGTCAGTTGCTTTACCATTACTTTCCATACTGGCTTGTTGTAGATATCCGGGCAGTTTATTTAATAATTCACTATAAGGAATTATTGCTTCTGTTTCAGATTTAAAAAAGTTATTATACCAAATACTTATTAGCGCTAGCAATACAGGGATGTTTTTTTCAAAATCACTGTTTCTAAAATGGTTATCCATACTATTAGCACCATTTAACAATTCTTTATAATTTTCTGATCCAATTGTAATGGCAATTATTAAGCCAGCAGAACCCCAAAGCGAAAATCTTCCTCCAACCCATTCTGGAATAGGGAGTATGTTTTTAACATTAACTCCAAACTCTTGAGGGGCTGCAGTATTATTTGAAACTGCAATAAAATGATCTTCAATGTTATTCTCTTTTGTTTTTGATATAAACCAGTCTTTAATTTTATTAGCATTTGTAATTGTTTCAATAGTGTTATAACTTTTTGAAACTATAATAAATAATGTTGTCTCTGGATCCAATCTTTCTAATACTTTTGATGTATGATCAGGGTCAATATTTGATATGAAATGTGGCGTAATTTTTTTAGAGTAATAAGACAGAGCTTCCACAACCATTTCTTGCCCTAAATGAGATCCGCCAATTCCTATATTAACTACATCAGTAAATTTTTTACCTGTATAACCAGTTTTATCTCCACTAAATACTGCATCAGCTATATTGGTAATTTTTCCCCTTAGCTCGTTTACTATTTTACGGATTTCATTAGAGTCATGCTTTTGAGATCTTAACGCAGTATGAAGAACAGCTCTTTTTTCAGTTTCATTTATTGTATCGCCATTAAAATAAGCCTCAACATTATGTTTTAAATTACTTTCATTACATAAAGCAATTAATATATCTAGGGTACTTTGACTTATTCTATTTTTTGTAAAGTCCAAATGAAATTCCTCCCAATCAACAGAAAAGTTTTTTAATCTGTTGCTTTCCTCCATAAGGCTTGCAATTGTAATTAATTGTTCCTTTTCAAATTGAGATTCTAGCTGTTTCCAGGAGTTTAGTTTTGTCGGATCTAAATTTTTTAAAGACATTATATTGAGCTTTTGGTTTTAATTGTAATTGAATCAAGCTTACTTCTTGTTAACTGTATATCTCTAAAATACTGTTTTTTTAATGATTCACTAATTGGTTTTGCTTCGGGGAGTTTTTGTTTAAATGGATCAACCTGTAGCCCATTTTTCCAAAACCTATAACAAACATGAGGGCCAGAGGTGTTCCCTGTCATTCCAACCCATCCGATTATATCCCCTTGCTCTATTTGTTGTCCAACTCTAACATTACTTTTGCTCATATGTAAATACTGAGTTGAATAAGTGTTGTTGTGCTTAACGGTTACATATCGACCATTAGCTCTTGTATATGATGATTTAACAATAACCCCATTTGCTGTAGATAAAATTGGAGTACCAACAGGAGCAGCAAAATCGGTTCCCTTATGTGGTCTAACACGATTTCCATAGTATGCAATCCTTCTACTTAAATTATACCTTGAGGATATTCTTCCAAACTTTATGGGTGATTGAAGAAATGCTCTTCTGAGGTTTTTTGCATCTTGATCAAGGTATTCTACAATTCCTTTTATTGAATCAGTCTCGTATTCAAAGGCATATTGTTCTTTTCCTCTATGAAGAAAATACGCTGCTTTAATTCGTGAAATTCCTACTGATACCGTATCATCAACAAAGCTTTCTGTATAAATAACTTTGAATCTATCACCTTTTTCAAGTCTAAAGAAATCAATTGTCCAAGCATAGATATCTGATAAATAATACGTCAACAATGGATTCATATTTTGTTCTTCCAGAGTTACATATAAAGAGTTGTCAATTATTCCAGAAGCTTCACGTTCTTTATATGACTTTGGTTTAATAACTGTTTCTCCAAATACACTGTCTTTTAATTGAATAAATGAGTACCCTTCAACTGTTGGATGATATACAAATGCTTTTAATGTTTTAAGAGAGTCTTGTGAGAAGATTAAAGTGTAAGGTTTTCCAATCTGAAGTTTTTTAAAATTAACTTCTCCCTTTGTCTTTTGAAGAGCCTCGAATATCTCAGGATAATCAATACCAGCATCTTCTAATATGTCACCAAATGTATCTCCAGATTTAATCTTATTTTCTTCAAAAATGTATTCATCTTGATTGTAGCCATATTTATACTGTATAACCGTTTCTTTTTTTTCTGCTAGATTAAAGTCAGAGCAAGAACTTAAAAGAATTATTAAGAGACAGATTAAGCCTTTACTTTTCATATTATTTCTTCTTAGCCAATAAAGGTGATACTAAACCATCAAAATTATTTAAATCAGCTTTTATAGATCCGATTAAAAGATCTGCTTGAATTCTAACAGGTATTCTATTTTGATCATTTGATAACCATATCGTAATACTTCCTTCCCCTCTAAATATTCTACTTCTTTTAGTCGTTGGCTTAAACTTTAAACATTCAATTTCTCCCAACCTAGTTTTTATTGTTTCTGTTCCAAGGTATTGTAATTTAAAAAAACGATTTTTGGAGTCATAGAACATATTCATATTAAAATATTCATTTTCTTTAACTTTTTCTGTTGAAAAAAACCTCCTTAAGTAATATAAGGAAGAAATTAAATCTTGAGCGTTTGGCTCAGTTTTTACCTCTGTCCTTTTGCTCTCCTTTATATTATTAATATATGCTATTTGCTGTGATTGGTCAAAAACGATTTCAAGATTTTTAGTATATCCTCCTTCATCAATATTACGCTTGAATAGGACAGGGTTAATGGTATTGATATCAAAATAACTATCATAATTATCCTCGACTTTAAAAAACAATCTTGCTAGTCCAGTTGTTTTTCCATACCCAGCAGCATGATAAACAGATTGATTATCAAGGTTAACATTATTAAGCTTCAATGATGCATAGCTGGTATTAAAAATACCATAATGAAGCCTGTATTCGAGAACCTCTCCATCAGCAAATCTGTTAATTGTTTTGCTACTATTATTTTGGCTGAAAATTAAATTACAACTGAAGACTAGTGAGAATAATAATAAATTAATTTTCATTTTATATTTCAAAATTAATCAAAAATTAACTTTTAAGCTGTCTAAATACAGATTTACCTTTTGCCTCACCTAATAATTCTATCAGATCTTTTTCAGTAGCTTGCTGAATTCTCTTAAAAGATTTGAATTGCGATAAAAGTAACTCACTGGATTTGGGCCCTACACCTTTTAAATTATCAATTTGAGAATCAAACGCATTTTTACTTCTTTTTTTTCTATGAAAATTAATTGCAAATCTATGTGCTTCATTTCTTAATTGTTGAATTAGCTTCAGGGTTTCAGATGTTTTGTTTATATATAGCGGAAGTCTGTCTCCCGGTACAAAAATTTCTTCAAGCCTTTTTGCAATTCCAATAATTGCGACCTTATTTTCCAGGCCTAGCCTAACTATACTTTTAAGACCTGCAGATAGTTGACCTTTTCCCCCATCTACTATAACTAAATCTGGCAAATTCTTTTTTTCTTCAACCAGCCTCTTCAGCCTTCGGAAGATGACTTGTTCCATAGAAGCAAAATCATCCGGGCCTAGGATATCCTTTATTTTGTATAACCTATAGTCTCTTTTTGAAGGCTTGGCATTTTTAAAAACAACACAAGCGCTTACAGGGTTTGTTCCATTTAGATTTGAATTATCAAAACACTCAATATGGTAAGGCCTTTTTTTTAACTTAAGATCTAACTTTAGTTGTGACATTATCCTTTCAAGATGAGCTTCTGGGTCTACTATTTTAATTTGTTTTAATTTATCTATTCTAAAGAATTTTGCATTCCTTAGAGAGAGATCAACTAAACTTTTTTTATCTCCAGTTTTTGGAACAGTCACTTTAAAAGAGTCCCCTAGATTTATTTTGAAAGGCAAACATATTTCTGAAGAGTTTGAAAAGAATCTTTGTTTAATTTCTATAATTGCTATTCGAAGGATTTCTTCATCTGTTTCATTTAGTCTTTTTTTAATTTCCATTGTATGAGAAGCAACAATTGAACCGTATGATACCTGAAGAAAGTTAACAAAAGCATACGATTTATCAGATATTATTGAGAAAACATCAATGTTGTTTATTTTGGGACTTACAACTGTAGATTTAGCTTGATAATTAAGAAGGATTTCTAGTTTTTCCTTTACTGCATTTGCCTTTTCAAATTCCATTAATTTAGAATATGTTTTCATTTCTGCTTTAAACTTATTTATAGAGGATTTAAAATTTCCTTTAATCATAGAACGAATCGACTTAATGTTTTCTTCAAACTGATCAACAATACTTTCGTTAGTTTCTTTTTTTAATAAATGATTTAATTCATGGTTTAAAAAAGGATATAGATCTTTTATAAGCTTTATTAGAAATTTTGTACTGTGTACACTAGAAAATGGACCGAAATATTCTCTATTCTTTTTATCTATTTTTCTAGTATAATAAATTTTTGGGACTGGTTTTTGTTCAATACATATCCAGGGGTATGTTTTCCCATCCTTTAATTGCACATTATATTTAGGTTGATGTTTTTTAATTAATGAGTTTTCAAGCAATAGAGCATCCATTTCAGTATCTACAACTATTGTTTCTATTTTGTGAATATTTTTAACTAAAAGCTTGACCCTGTTATTTTCGTGATTTTTAGTGAAATATGAGGCAGCTCTTTTTTTAAGATTTTTAGCTTTTCCAATATATATAACCACCCCTTCTTGATTGAAAAACTGATATACACCAGGTAGTGCTGGTAACGACTTAACTTTAATTTTAATTGAGCTTGTTTTCACTTAAGCAAAATTAACTCTATTTTTAGTTTTTAAACAAAGAGTCTTTAATGAATAAGAACAAAAAGTTTTATCGAGAAAAGTATCAAGGATTAAGATTGAAACTATTACAAGAGGAGGTTTACAGTTTAAGTGACAAAATTTTCTCTCATATTCAGAAAATTCCTTTGTGGGACAAAAATTCTTTTCATGTATTTATAAGTTCAAACGAAAAAAAAGAAGTGGAAACAAATAAGCTATTAGCTTATTTATATAGTTTAAATAAAATTGTTGCGACATCAAAAATGCTGCATAATCAAGATTTAGTTCACTTGCATATAAATAATCAAACAAAATTTGTTGAGAACAGTTATAGCATTTTAGAGCCTGATTCTCTTCAAGAGATTGCATCAGACGAAATAGACATTATTTTTATTCCACTATTATGTTTTGATAAACAAGGAAATAGAGTTGGATATGGAGGCGGGTATTATGATAAATTTCTTGCTAACACAAAAAATTCTGCTCTAAAGATTGGATTATCTTTTTTTGAGCCAGTGGAATTGATTGGCGGAATAAATAAATTTGACGTTCCATTGGACATGTGTGTAACACCAGGAAAAGTTTATGATTTTAGAACTTGATTATTAGCTTAATCTTTTATTAAAAAAAATTAATATTAGCACACCAGTGCTAATATATGCATCTGCAAAATTAAAAACGTATTCAAAAAAAGTAAAAGATTGTCCCCCAATAAATGGAAGCCATTGTGGCCAAATCCAAGTAGCTATAGGAAACTGTAGCATGTCAACCACACTACCAAAAAAATACGGAGCATAGCCTATTTCTGGCCAAAAAGTAGCTACTTGACCATAACTACTGGAAAACCATTGCCCATAGAAAACAGAGTCAATAATATTCCCCAATGCTCCAGCAAAAATTAGACATAATGTAATTTTTAATAGATTTGAATTACTTTTTTTTAGGGTATTAATTAGCCAGTAACCAATACCAACAACAGCAATTATTCTAAATATGGTCAAACTTAATTTAGCACTATAGTCATCAAGGAACGGAAGAATATTATTTAATCTAGCGCCCATAGCCATTCCTTCATTTTCAATAAATAATAGTTTAAAAAATCCAAGGTCTAGTATTGGAGGTTGATTAAATAAATTAATAGGAAAATTAAGCTTAATATAGAATTTGATTAACTGATCAAACAATACTAATAACAGAACAAAAATAAATGCTTTTCTAATGTTTAATTTTTTTCTAATCAATTTGAAAAAGGATAATATATTAACTCTGCATGTTCTTAGCTTCAATGCTTAAAGTAGCATGTGGCACAACCATTAGTCTTTTTTTCTTAATCAGTTTGCCAGTGACTCGACATACTCCATATGTCTTATTCTCAATTCTAATTAGCGCATTCTTTAAATCTCTAATAAACTTTTCTTGTCTGAGGGCAAGTTGCGTATTAGCCTCTTTAGACATTGTTTCTGATCCTTCTTCAAAGGCCTTAAATGTTGGAGAAGTATCATCAGTTCCATTATCACTATCATTCATATATGCACTTTTTAATATATCTAAATCCTGCTTAGCTTGATCCATTTTTTTAATAATGAGCTTTTTAAATCTCTCCAATTCTTTATCAGAATACTTGTTCTTTTTAGTTGGTGCCATACTATACTTTTGTTAAATTAATTATTGTTTTTATCCCTTCAAACTCTACAATTTCATCATTTTTACCAAAATCATCGCTAAAATATAATTTTGTTCCAAGTATTTCGCTTAAAATATACTTTTTATTATTGTTAATTGCAGATAATAATTTTGGATGATTCTTGATTTTGACCTCTATTTTATCTGTTACATCAAATCCAGAGCTTTTCCTAATGTTCTGAATTCTGCTAATTAATTCTCGTGCAATCCCCTCATCTATCAGTTTCTCTGTAAGCTCAAGGTCAATCGCAACAGTTACTCCATTTCCCGATGCAACAGATAGCCCTTCAATATCCTTATAATGTATTTCAATATCATCTTGTGCCAGGGTAATCTTTTCTTTATTTATAATGATGTCAATATCATTTCCTTCAATATATATTTCAGGATTTATTAGCTTTATTTCTTCTATTATTTTATTTAATTTATTGCCAAATCTTGGGCCTAATGATTTAAAGTTAGGTTTTAATTCTTTAACCAATAATGAATTAGCGCTATCTAAATATTCAATATTTTTAACGTTAATCTCAGAAAGGATTTGCTCTCGCGCATTATCTATTTCACTCATCTCATTTTGGCTCCTAGTAGGAATAAATATTTTAGCAAGCGGCTGTCTTACTTTTATACCCTCTTTTTTTCTAATTGAAAGTGCTAACGAACAAATGTTTCTTATTTTGTTTATCCTGTCTTCAAGCTGTTTATCAATATTTGAGTCTATTGTTATTGGAAAGGAAGAAAGGTGAATAGAATCTATTTCTTCATATTTAGTGTTGTCAGTTAAGCATTTATATAAAAAGTCTGAATAGAATGGAGAAATAGGGCAGATTAGTTTTGCAACATCTAAAACACATTCAAACAAGGTTTGATACGCAGATATCTTATCATGATTATACTCTCCTTTCCAAAATCTTCTTCTAGACAATCTAACATACCAATTGCTTAATTTTTCTTGAACAAAATCAGAAATTGCCCTTGCAGCAGGTGTTGGATCATAAGTGTTATATTTTTCATCTACTAGCTTAATAAGTGAGTTTAATTCAGAGATAATCCATTTATCAATTTCTGCACGATCCTTTATCTCTATCTTTTTTTCAGAATAGTTAAATCCATCAATATTGGCATAAAGACTAAAAAATGAATAAATATTATGAAGGGTCCCAAAAAATTTTCTATTAACTTCTGCCAGACCGTCTTCATTAAATTTCAAATTATCCCAGGGATTGGAATTATACATTAGATACCATCTTGTTGAATCAGCACCATAAGTGTTTAGTGTCTTAAAAGGGTCAATTGTATTGCCAAGCCTTTTGGACATTTTTTGACCCTCTTTATCTAATACAAGACCATTTGAAATTACATTTTTATATGCTATAGAATCAAATATTAGAGTTGAAATTACATGAAGAGTATAAAACCAGCCTCTAGTTTGATCAACCCCCTCTGCAATAAAGTCAGCAGGAAATGTTTTGCCAGTTTCAATTAATTCTTTGTTTTCAAAAGGATAATGTAATTGCGCATATGGCATTGAACCAGAGTCAAACCATACATCAATTATATCATTCTCTCGTTTCATCGGCTCGTTTTTTGAAGAACACAAAATAATTTTATCAATTACATCTTTATGAAGATCAATTTTGTCATAATTATCATTGCTCATATCCCCAATCTCAAAATTTTCAAATGGATTCTTTTTCATTATTCCCTGTTCTATAGAGAACAAGATTTCTTGAATTAATTCCTCTACTGATCCAATTATTTTTTGTTCAGAACCATCATAGTTTATCCAAATTGGAATTGGCACTCCCCAAAATCTAGATCTTGATAAATTCCAATCATTTGCCTGTGCTAGCCAGTTGCCAAACCTACCTTCGCCAGTAGATTTAGGGTTCCAGTTTATAGATTTATTTAAATTAAACATCTTTTCTTTATAGTCGCTTACTTTAATAAACCATGACTCCATTGGGTAGTATAAAATAGGTTTATCTGTTCTCCAGCAATGAGGGTATGAGTGAGAATATTTTTCTACTTTAAATGCTAGATTATCCTCTTTAAGTTTTATTGCAATCTCAACATCAACTGATTTTTCCGGATATTTTCCATCAGGATAAAACTCATTCTTTACAAACTTTCCAGATAATTGTCCTATGTTTTTCACAAACTTTCCATTAAGATCAACTATTGGAACTTTAGCCCCTTTATCATTAAAACATAAAAGAGCTGGGACTGGTGGGTTTGAGTTTACGGCAACCCTATAATCATCCATTCCAAATGTAGGTGCAGTATGAACTATTCCTGTACCCTCATCTGTTGTTACGAAATTACCAGATATAACTCTAAAAGCATTTTCTGGATTATCAACCGGAGCTGGTGCTTCTTCCCAGATCTGATTGTATTTCAAGCCAATTAAATCTTTCCCTTTAACTGATTGGCAAATTAAATAAGGAATGCTTTTAGCATCACTATCATAGTTTTCTAATTCTTGAGAAGATTTAATTTCTATATAGTTTTTAGAAAAGATATTTTGTATTAAATCATTTGCAAGAACAACAGTAATTGGCTTATAAGTATATTGATTATATGTTTTGATAAAAGAATAGGTGATTTTAGAACCTATTGTTAATGCTGTATTTGAAGGCAGTGTCCAGGGAGTAGTAGTCCAGGCTAAAAAATAAAAAGGAAAAAGAGGCTTGAGACTATCTGACAGCCCTTCTTCAATACATTGAAATTGAGCGACAATTGAAGTATCACTAATATTCTTATATGCTCCAGGTTGATTCAGTTCATGTGAACTAAGCCCTGATCCTGCAGCTGGTGAATATGGTTGAATTGTATATCCTTTATATAAAAGATCTTTGTTATGAAATTGCTTTAGCAACCACCATACTGATTCCATATACTTTGGGGTGTATGTTACATATGGGTCTGACATATCAATCCAAAATCCCATTAACTCTGTTAACGATTCCCATTCTGAAGTATATTTCATAACAGCCTTTTTACATTCGCTATTATAATCCTCAATACTTATCTTATTTCCAATATCATCTTTTGTAATGCCAAGCTCCTTTTCTACACCCAGTTCTACTGGAAGACCATGTGTGTCCCATCCTGCTTTTCTAACCACATTATACCCTTTAAGTGTTTTGTACCTGCAGAAAACATCTTTAATTGTTCGAGCCATAACATGATGAATCCCTGGCTTTCCGTTTGCAGAAGGCGGCCCTTCATAAAAAATAAAAGAGTCAGCATCTTGTTTATTAAAACTTTTATTAAAGACATCATTTTTCTTCCAGCGCTTTAAGATATCTAGAGAGATATTGTGTAACGATAAATCTTTAAGTTCTTTAAATGGCATTAGCATTAGGCATGATAGGCGAAAATAATGATTTTAGCTTAATTAAAAGAATACAAATCCATAGGATTATAATTTTAAATAAAGTCCAATTTGAAAAGATCGGCCTGGGGCAGATATCCCAGAAGCAAATGTCCTATAATGGTTATCAAAAATATTAGTTAAAGCGACACGAAGTTTAATATCTTCAGAAATATCATAATTTGTATAAACAGAGAAATCTGACCATTTAGGTGTTCCAGCATACTTAACTGCTCCACTACTTTCAATGAGAACAGGAGTCTCTTCAAGGCCATCCTCTCCTCCTAAACTATAATCATCAGGACTTTTATCACCACTAAATTTATATAGGGCGCTGATCTTTATCTTGTTTTTAGAGTACTCTCCAGAAATGCTTCCAAAAATTGGAGAAATTGAAGGCATGGGACCATAGGTCTCGTTTTCATCCCCTGAAACATAGCTTATGCTCCCATTCAATTTGAAAGATTTCGAAAAATATGAATATCCATCTATTGAGAATCCATGAATAAACCTATTCCCTAAATTTTTATTTGCAATAGTAGTTACCTCTTCACCATTGTATAAAATTGTTGACTGATCAGAGGTAGTCGTATCTGAAAAAATAATAAAGTCATCTCTTAC
>PVBE012905950.1_pt1 | contig 17398 bp, 14 predicted proteins | sample 1631181 | NCBI WGS metagenome assembly PVBE01 (sample SAMN08397723, study PRJNA350692) | Marine metagenome, whole genome shotgun sequencing project. | isolation source: water | place: Pacific Ocean | collected 2012-04 | reverse complement strand
CGTTCGTTCAGGTCGGGACCGGCAGCCTCCCTGGCTTCGTCGGCGACACGCTCAACGGGATGCCCCACATCGCCATCCACACGAACACCTCCAAGCGAACAGGGAAGGAAGAGCTGCGGCGCGCGCTCGCTGCGCTGTGGACTGAGGGCGCAGAGCCGCATCTCGAACGCCTCTTCCGCCCCGTCGAAGCGACTTCTTCCAAGCGTCAGCCCGTACAGCTCCAACTCGGCGCGCCGATCGTTCACCCTGAGACCCCGCTCGAGATGAGGGGCGGCGTTGACTTCAACGCGCTCTCTGGCGACCCGGTGTTAGAGGCCTTCGCAGACACATTGCGGGAGTTCGAGTCCTCTGGGCGAGAGGTCGTAGAGGCCTACCAGGCTGCGCAGGGTTCGCCGACAAAGGCGCTGACGCGCCGAACGATCTCGCTTGAGACCGACCCGCTGCTCATCGACCACTCCTTCTTCCCCCAGCCTGAGGGCTGGCCGATCCCCTCGGACCGCTTCCCGCTCGTCCCGATGACGATGTCCATCGGGATGATCCTCGACGCCGCGCGCGCGCTGCAGCCTGGACGGGTCGCCGTGGCGATCGAGCGTGTGCGCGCATGGCGCTGGATGCAGATCGAGGAGCCGATCGAGGTCGAGGTCGACGCAGAGGTCGTCGAAGAGGACCTCGTGAAGGTCTCCATCGACGGTTACATCGAGGGCTCCGTGCGCTTCGCGGACGCCTATGAGCCCGCACCCCAAGCGAAGGCGCTCCCCCTCGAAGACCCCACCCCCGTCGGGCTCACGCCCCCAGAGATCTACGGTGGCCGCTGGATGTTCCACGGCCCCGCCTACCACGCGGTCTCGGGGCTCGGCTCGATCAGCTCCGACGGCATGGACGGACAGATCGTCCGCAGCGCTGGTGAGGGCGCCCTCCTCGATGGCGCGGGCCAGCTCTTCGGCCTCTGGATCTCGCGCTCGTTCACAAACGACCGCATGGCGCTCCCGGTGCGCGTCGGAGAGATCCGCTTCTACGCTCCGGAACCTGAGGTGGGCGAAGAGCTCGACTGCGCCATCCGGATCACAGAGCATGACGACCGGAAGGTGATCGGTGACTTCGAGCTCTCCGCTGGCGGCGTCGTGTGGGCCGAGGTCCTCGACTGGGAGGATCGACGATTCGAGTCCGACGAGGTCCAGTGGCCTGTTATCTGTCACCCTGAGTCCAACGCCCTCGCTGCGCCTCATCCCGCGGTCGCAGGATCGGCTTGGATGCCGACGCCATACTCGAAGACCGCGACCCGCGACTACTTCGCCCGCCGTTACCTCGACGCTGAGGCCCTCGCCGAATATCGCGAGATGAACCCCAAGCGCCAGACAGATTGGCTCGCCGGGCGCATCGCCGCGATCGACGCTGTGCGTCACCTCCTCTGGGCCGAGGGCGCCGGGGACCTCTTCCCCATCGAGGTCCAGATACGGAACGATGAGGAGGGGCGCCCCTTCGTCTCCACCCACCCAGACCTCTACGTCTCGCTCTCTCACTCCTCTGGGACCGGCCTCGCCAAGGTCTCTAGAGAGCATCCTGTCGGCCTCGACCTTGAGCCCGTCGCCTCGCGCCCCGACACTCTCATACGAACAGCCTTCTCCGATGAGGACCTCTCGCACCTCCCCTCCGGCTGCGACCGCGACGAGTGGATCACTCGCCTGTGGTGCGCCAAGGAGGCCCGCGCGAAACAGACCGGCGAAGGCATCACCCAACCCAAGTCCCTCCACATCACCGCCATCGAGGGCGAGACCGTCTTCGTCGATGAGGTCCCCATCGAGACCTCACTGCACGAAGGCTGGATCATCGCCACCACCTCATGACCACGCTCACCACCATCTCCGGCCTGATCCAAGAAGTCATCGGTGAGGACTGGGACCTCGAAGAAGAGATCACCCTTGAGACCACCTTCAGTGAAGACCTCGAGCTCGAGAGCATCGAGTTCGTCTCCTTAGCAGAGAAGATGCAGGCAACCTTCGGCGACGACGTGGACTTCGTCAACTGGCTCTCCGAGAAGGAGCTCGATGAGGTCATCGACCTGAAGGTAGGCGACGTGGTGGAGTTCATCGACGCGTGCCGCACATAGCAGCCAACGGTCAGGAGCTGCACTACCAGCTCCTCGGAGAGGGAGGCGAGGGAGACACCCCTTGCGTCTTCGCCCACGGTCTCTTGATCGACAACCTCTCGTCCTGGTACTTCGGCGCGGCGCCTCTCGTCGCGACCAAGCGCCGAGCGATCTGCTATGACCTGCGCGGGCACGGGCTCTCTTCGCAAGCGGCTGCGGGCTATGACGTCGCCACCGGCGCGGCTGACCTCGTCGCGCTCCTAGACGCCCTCGAGCTCGGCGAGGTCGACCTCGCCGGCCAGTCTTATGGCGCGTTGATCGCGCTGCGGGTCGCGCTCGATCACCCTGAGCGCGTTCGCCGCCTCGTCCTGTGCGAGGCGCCGCTCCCGCCGTCCCGCCTTGAAGAGATGGCTGGTGTCCTACAGGCCGACCCGGACGAGCTCCTCGCGATGCTCCCGGACTCGCTCCGGGAGGCCTTCACGAGCGGCAAGCGCCGAGCGAAGAAGGCCGCGCAGCGCCTCGAGCGCCTGCTCACCCAGACCACGCTGGTGGCAGACCTCCAAGCCGAAGGCGACCTCCCCGATGAGGTCCTCGGACAAGTCCTGCAGCCGACGCTCCTCCTCTACGGCGAGGCGTCCTCTTGTCGCGGAGTGGGCGACCGCCTCGGTGAGCTCATCCCTGACGCACGGCTCGAGGCCCTAGACGGCGGTCACTACCTCGCCGCGGAGCGCGCCGCCGAGGTCGGCGGCATCATCCAGGAGTTCCTCGATGGCTGACGTCACCGCCAACGGGCTCCTCTTCCACTACCAGACCCTCGGCAAGGGCCGGGGCGACGACCGCTTGGTCGTGTTCCTGCACGGGCTCGTGATGGACAACCTCTCCTCTTGGTACTTCACGGTCGCCAACCCAGTCGCCGTGCACGCTGAGGTCTTGCTCTATGACCTGCGCGGCCACGGAAAGTCCGAGCGCCCCGAGGCCGGCTACTCCGTCAGCGATCACGTCGACGACCTCGAGGCCATCCTCGAAGCGCTCGGGCACAAAGACCGCCCGCTCGAGCTCGTCGGCAACAGCTTCGGCGGGCTCCTCGCCGTGGCCTTCGCCATGCGACACCCCGAGCGCGTGAGCGGTCTCGCTCTCGTCGACGGCCAAGTTCATGACGGAGCCTGGGGTGAAGAGATGCGCACATCCCTCGGCCTTCAGGGCGAAGAGCTCGAGGACGCCATCACCACCAACTTCCAGCAATGGCTCGGCCGTCACTCAGAGCGCAAGCGGAACAGGCTCGGCAAGAACGCTTACGAGCTCGTCTACGAGACCTCGCTCGTGGATGACCTCTGCGCCTCGGCGGTCCATGATGCCGAGGCCCTCGAGCGCCTCACAATTCCCGTGCGCGCGCTCTACGGTGAGAACTCGGACGTGCGTGAGCGTGGAGAGCTCCTCGCTCAGAGACTCCAAGACTGTGACCTCTCGATCCACGAGGGCTGCACGCACTCGGTCCTCTGGGAGGAGACCAACCTCGTGAAGGAGGAGCTCTTGGCCTGGACAACGCGTGGACTGAACAGCGGAGGGCGGGACTGATGGCCCGCTTCCTCTTCGTCGTCCCGCCCATGACGGGTCACACGAACCCTACGCTCGCGGTCGCCGCTGAGCTCGCCTCCCGAGGACACGAGCCCGCTTGGTGTGGTTACGAGGCGCTCTTGGAAAGACTCCTCCCGGAGGAGGCGCGACGCTTCGGCCTCGAGGGCAGCTTGCCCGATGGCTTCCTTCAAGAGATCGGGGAGCGCGCGCTCAAGGTGCGAGGCCTGCCGGGCCTCAAGTTCCTTTGGGAGGAGGTGCTGCTCCCTTTGGCGCGGGACATGACGCCAGGGGTCGAGCGCGTCGTCAGCGAGTTCCGCCCCGACGTCATCATCTCTGATCAGCAGGCCTTCGCCGGCGCCTTCGCAGCCCGCCGCGCCAAGCTCCCCTGGGCGACCTCGGCCACGACCTCTGCTGATCGCCGGATCTCGCTCGCCAACATCCCGAAGGTCCTCGACTGGGCGGAGGAGCGCCTCACTGAGCTGCAGCTTGAGCTCAAGCTCGAGCCTGTGAAGGAGCCTGAGAACTCGCCGCACCGCGTGATCGTCTTCTCCACTCCCGCGCTCTGCGGAGAGATGTCCCACCACGACGAGCGCTACACCTTCGTCGGCCCCTCGCTCACTCCGCGCCCCGACGCGACCTCCTTCCCTTATGAGGAGCTCCTCGACGTGCCGCGAGTCTTCGCGAGCCTCGGCACCCTGAACGCCGAGCGAGGGCAGCGCTTCTTCAAGGCCCTCGCCGAGGGCCTCGGCGACGCCTCGGACTCTCCCAAGCTGCAGGTCATCTGTGTCGCGCCTGAGGAGTTCGGGCCCTTCCCCAAGAACTTCATCGCGCGCGAGCGCGTCCCACAGCTCGACCTCCTGCCTAAGATGGACGCTGTGATCTGTCACGGCGGCCACAACACGACGACCGAGGCGCTCTCGAATGCGCTGCCCCTCGTCGTTTGCCCGATCAAGGACGACCAGCCGGTCGTCGCGCAGCAGGTCGCCGACTCTGGCTGCGGCCTGCGGCTCTCCTTCACCAGACCGCGCCCAGCGCACCTCGCGGAGGCCGTCGATCGCGTCCTGAACGAGGCGTCATTCAAGGAGGCCGCGGCGTCGATCGCTGAGTCCTTCGCCGCCGCCGGCGGCCCAGCGCGGGCAGCCGATCACCTCGAAGCGCTCGTCGGGGTGACGAAGTGACCTTCTTCGCCGGCTGCCTCTGCGCGCTCTTTCTCCTCGGAGGTCTCCGCCTGCGCGGACGCGCCCGCTCCCTCGCGCTGATCCCGGACTCAGACGAGCCCGTGCACCCCGACCACCGCTTCCTCTTCCCTGACGGGGTCGAGCTCAGTGAGGCGACCAAGCGCGCCGCGAGTCGCTACGCACATGCGGCCGGACTTGAGGTCCTCGACCTCGTCCCGGGCGACTACCCGGGGACAGACCGCTTAGGCCTCTTCGAGCTCGTCGACCCGAACGCCTACCGAGCTCAGTTCTCCGTCCCGGCGCGCACCGCGGGCGCGGCCATCCTCGTCACCGAGGACACCATGCAGCGCGCTGGCGTCGTCGCGACAGACTTCCTCGGGGGTAAGGCCCGTGACCGCACGGACTTCGTGCGCGCGGCCGCCGAGCTGAAGCGCTGCGCACCGCGAGACACCTCCCTCGCCCTCGCCCCCACCCTTCGCCACCTCCCCCTCCCCATCACCGAGCGCCTCGGTGTGCTGCGCGTCCTCCTCGGCGACTTCGCTGGCTTCGCGCTCTTTTTGCAGGCGCTGATCTTCTGCTTCATGGGCTTCCTCCTGTGGCGAGCCCCCTGGTGGGGAGCGGCCGCTGTGATCTGCTTTCACGGGCAAGCGCTGCTCGCCCTCCAGGGCCTGCCTTGGGCCCGCTCGCAGATGAAGAGGCTCCTCTTCTTCCGAGTCTTCCTCGAGGTGTACACCCTCGTCGGCGTGATCCTCCGAGGCGAACGTGAAGAGCGCGACGACAGCGACGCCCGCGCCTGGTATGAGGAGTTCCGCGCACAAGACCGCGAGCTCTTCGAGCCGACGGCCAGCGCCTGCCCCTACTGCGAGGAGCGTGATCTCAAGCCGGTCATCACGATGGGCGACGCCTTTCAGCACAAGCCCGGCGAGTTCCACCTCGACCGCTGCGGGGAGTGTGGCGTGGTCTTCCAGAACCCGCGCCTCTCCTTAGACGGGCTCTCCTTTCACTACCGCGACTTCTACGACGGCACCGGCGCCGAGAAGCTCGACTTCATCTTCTCGATCAACCCAGACTGCTACGGCGACCGCGCGCGCGCCATCGAGCCTCACCTCGACCCGTTCAAGGCGCCAGAGAGCTGGCTCGATTCGGGCGGCGGACACGGCCACTTCTGCCTCGCGGCGAGCGAGCTCTTCCCGTCGACGAGGTTTGAGGTGCTCGATCTCTCCGACGCCCCCAAGGACGCGGCCCGCAGGGGCTGGGCGGAGAAGGGCCACTGCGCGACCCTGCCCGACTTCGCGAGAGAGACCGAGCGCCGCTACGACGTCATCAGCCTCTCTCACTGCCTCGAGCACGTCCCTGACCCGAGAGAGGAGCTCGAAGCCGCTTCTCACCTCCTCAACCCTGGTGGGCGTCTCTTCATCGAGGTCACTGACCCGGCCTGCAAGTTCGGCCGCTGGCTCGGCCGGCTCTGGCTCCCTTGGTTCCAGCCGCAGCACCTGAACCTCTACCCCGCCGAAACACTCGCCGAGCTCTGCGAGCGCTGTGACCTCGAGGTCCTTGAGATCGACCACGTGGACGCTCACCAGCCGACGGACCTCCACTACGCCGTCCTTGTGGGGCTCTCCAAGCTGTCCCCGCCGCCGAACTCCCCATGGCGCAAGCCCACCGACTGGAGCCACGACTTCGGGCACGCCGCCACGTGGCTCTTCGGCCTGCCCTTCCTCGCGGTCGCTGTGCTCCTCGACAAGGTCGTCCTCTCTCACTTCGCCGACCGCCCGGGCTGGTCGAACACCTACCGCATCGTCGCGCGCAAGGGGGCGTCAGCATGAAGGACCTCTCTGTCACTGCCAAGTACACCGCGCACTGCTGGATGTTCGGCAAGTTCGAAGGCGCCGAGCTCCTCGACACGGAAGAGGCGAGGTTCATCTTCGACGTGACGAACGCGGTCTTAGACCTCACGAGCGGAAAGTCCGCACCCTCGCTCCCCCACTCCCTCGTCCAGCGGCACACGATCATCGATCGACTGCTCTCGGACTGGCTCCGTGAGGAGGGAGAGCGCGGGCAGGTGCTCGAGATCGCCTCAGGGCTCTCCGCGCGGGGCGTGCGCTTCAGCGCCAACCCGGACGTCACCTACACCGAGGTCGATCTCCCCTCCGTCCTAGGTCGAAAGCGTGAGCTCCTCGCTCGGACTCCAGAGGGTCAGGAGGCCGCCTTGCGACCCAACCTCCGCTTCGTCTCTGGAGACTTGACGCACCTCGACCTCGCTCCCCTTGTGGACCCTCTGCGCCCGGTCTTCCTCATCGGCGAGGGGCTCTTCATGTACCTAGAAGCTGAGGCGCAGCGCACGCTCTGGACGCGGCTCGCCTCGCTCTGCGAGCAGCCTCGCTCTGCCCTAGCCTTCGACCTCGTGCCTGCCTGCGAGGAGCCGCCGACGAGCCGCGCTGGCAACATCTTGGACTTGGGCCTCCGCTTGGTGACAGGCGGACGCAGCTTCGCCAAGGACGACCGCAGGCGCGCAGACATCTCGAACGACCTCGTAGAGGCGGGCTTCGACTCAGTGAGGATCCATGACCCCGCAGAGAACCTCAACAGCTGGAACCTCCCCAAGACCCGCGTCCCCACCAAGCAGCTCCTCTTCCACGCGACAGGCGGAGGTGAGGATTCATGAGCCCCAACCCTGACGACGCGCCGATCTTCGTGGTCGGGACAGGCCGCTCTGGCACGACCCTCCTGCGGCTGATGTTGAACGCGCACCCGCGCATCCACCTCACTCACGAGGCCTCCTTCTACGTCGGACGTCAGTTCCTCCCGCGGCGCTTCACCGCGTCGGACTGGCTCGAGCTCTACTTCAAGTCCTTCAGCTTCGCCTGGCTCCTGATCCACCCTGACGAGGTGCGCGAGGACCTCGCGAAGACGCACCCTGAGGGCGCTCCGCGGGACGCCTTCCCCGACGCCTACCGCTCGATCATGCGCGCGAAGGCGGCGCACTACTCGCGCCCGCGCTACGGGGACAAGACGCCCTTCCACGCGAGCTACGTCGGGAAGATGTTGAGTGAGTTTCCGGACGCGCGCGTGATCCACATCCTCCGCGACCCGCGCCCTACGATCCTCTCTCTGCGAGACATGCCTTGGGCGCCGCGCAGCTGGATCCTCAACAACCGCTACCTGCACCGCCTCGCGAAAGAGATCGCGCCCTATCGGGACAAGATCCACGAGGTGCGGCTCGAAGATCTGCTCTCCGATCCCGAGCAAGAGATGCGCGCCATCCTCGAGTTCGTGGACGAGCCCTGGGACGAGCGCGTGTTGAATCACACCGAGCACGCGCCCTTGGATGACGTCCCACCCTTCCCTTGGCTCCTCACCGCGACGAAGGAGCGCGGCTCGACGCCCAAGCGCGACTGGCGCGAGCGCATCCCCGCCGCCTGGCTCCGGCAGATCGAGAAGCGCAACGCGGTCTACTTTGACACCTACGGCTACGAGCGCGCGGCCTTAGAGGAGGAGCCCTCCTTCTTCGAGAGGATGCGCGCCGTCTTCGCGGACATGTCGCAAGCTCGCCGTTTCCTCACGCGCTTCATCCCCCTCGCCCGCAAGCTCGGCAGCACGGACCCGCCGAGCGTGGCGGAGGCGCAGAGGCGCCTCCTCGACCTCAACCCTGAGGCCTGGGAGCTCTACCCGGACCTCGTGATGCCTGAGCGCCCCGAGGTCGAGCGGCGTTAGAGGGTGATGACCTTCTCGGCCTTGTCGAGCTCTTGGATGATCTGATCCATGCTCGAGACCTCCCCTGTCGCGAGCTCAACACCGTAGTGTTCCACACAGGTCCCGCAGGGGTGGACGTCGACCCCGCCCTCTTCGAGCAGTGTGAGCTCGGCCAAGACCGGTGAGCCCTTGGCGAGGAGCTTCACACCAGCGTTGTAGAGGGCTATGGCCGAGACCTCTTGGAGCGCGGGGAGCTTACGGAGGAAGGTGCCCAAGATCTTCTGACCCAGGTCGGCGTCGCCTTGGCCCATCTGGTCGTGGTTGAGGACGATGACGGTGTTCATGGCTGAGAGCCTATGCGATGGCTCACGGCACCGTCGCTCTCAGATCGGAAGCAAGCTCAAGACATACAGAGGGGGCGGCCGCTCGAATGAGCGACCGCCCCCTTGTTCCAGACGCTGGGGCGCGCCTTGGCGACACCCCAGGTCTCAAGACGACCGGCTTAGATCTCCCAGGTGATCGTGACGCCGTTCGTCAGGTTGTGGCTGTTGCCGCAAGGCCCACCAGAAGAGTTCTGGCGGTACCAGGCCTGGTAGTTGCGGGTGTCGCCAGCAGCGACGCCGCCCTTGACCGCGACGTCAAGAACTGCGTCAAACGTGCCAGCTGACCCGTCGACGCCCGAGGTCACTACGAGCAAGCGCTTCACGTTGAATCCGACACAACGAAGACCGTCACCGAAGACCACGCCCATGCCGCCGTTGACGGCGTTCTCACCTTGGAAGAAGAGCATCGGCAAGTTCGGCTCGAGCATCCCCGCGATGAGCGAGAGGTCGTTGCCGCTCGCTGTCGGGTCTCCCTCGGCCATGAGAATGCCGCCTAGCCCTGTGCTGTTTTTGCAGCCAGAGGCGAGGACGAAGCCGTCGTTGTTGTTGCCGCAGGGGCACGGAGTCGAGGAGGTGCCGTCTGCGTCGCAGAAGTGCGTGCCTGTCATCTCCATCACGATGAGCGTGCCTGTGCCGCTATCGCTCGAGCCGAACCCGCCTATCTGTACGTAGTACGTGGTACCAGAGGTGCCCATGAAGCGGACGCCTGAGCCTAAACCGCAGGCGTCGTCATTGCACGCGACCGAGGTGCCGCCACAGCCGTCGTAGACCTCGATCTTTGTGTCGAAGTTGGCGGAGTTGCCACCAGTCGTGTCACAGAGGATCATCGAGATCTCACCATCTCTCGTGGCCGTGTAGGAGTACCAGGCGTCGTTGTAGGAGGTGAAGCAGCTGCCCGCAGCGCCCGTCGTCGCGGCGGCAGACCCGAAGGTGCTGCCGTCTGTGTCGATGGCGTTGGGACCCCTGTCGATGATGCCCGCGGTGCCGCATTCGTCGTACGGGTGCGGGGGCAAGGACGGGACAATGCTGATGTCCAACTGATAGGCGCTCGTGCCAGCGCCGTAGTACTGACCGACCTGAAGGAGGTAGCTCTCGCCGCCGATCACCGGGAAGGCGATCTCCGTCAAGAGGCCACAGGTGTCGTCCATGCACGCGATAGAGGTCTGCGGGAGCGGGCAGCCACCGCCGGGGTAGGCGCCCATCTTGCTGTCGCCACTGCCGGTGTTGCAGAGCGTCACCGTTGCGTCGCCGTCGACGTCCGCGGTCCACTCGAGCCACATGTCATCGGAGAACTCGTTCCGCCCGAAGTGTGAGCAGTTGTCCTCTTCCTGACCGAAGCCGCCGGTCGTCATCCCGTTCGTGTCAGCCGTGAAGCTGCCTTGACCAGCGATGGCGATCGGGTTGTCACAGTTATCACCCGCGAGGGCTGAGGAGTTGATGGAGATGCTGAAGTCACCCGTGCCGCCACTGGTGTTCTGGGGCCATCCGCCGAGCTGGAGGGTGTATTCGCTCCCCGCCGTGACCGCAAACTGGATCATCGACTGGAAGGTGTTCAGGTTGTCGTCGTTGCAGATGATCGCTGATCCGTCCGAGGGGCAGCCAGCGCCATTGTAGGCGGCGATCTTCGAGTCGTTGCTCGTAAGGCCGACGTTCGAGACCGTCGCGTAGCCGGTGGCGTCCGCTGTCCAGGAGTACCAGACGTCGTGCGCGATAGCCGGGCCGTAGCCGTTGTGGGTGTTGCAGTGCCCTTCGTTCTGACCCTCAGCGCCGATGGTGGCGAGCTGGTTGTCGAAGCCGAAGGTGCCCTGGCCGGCGATCGCGGTCGCGCTGGCGCAGTCGTCGTTCGCGGGCGGACCCCCGAGGATCGAGATGTCGAAGGAGCCGGCTCCAGTGGATGCAGAGCCCGGATAGCTGCCGAGTTGGATGGTCACCGGGACGCCGGCCGTGACGGCGAACTGGATCTCGGAGGCGAGCCCGCAGTTGTCGTCGTTGCAAGCGAGGGCGCCGCCCGTCGCGCAGGAGCCGGGGTAAGCGGCCAACTTGGAATCGTGGGCCCCGCCGGCACACAGGGAGACGACGGCGGTGCCGCTGACGTCCGGGGTCCAGTCGTACCAGACGTCGTTGACGACCGCGGAGTAGCCGAACTGGTAGCAGATGCCTTCGCCCTGTCCTTCCGCTCCCGTGCTCGCGCCGAGGTTGCTGTAGGAGAAGGTACCTTGACCACTAATCGCCTCAGGGCTCGAGCAGTCATCGTTCGTGATCGCCGGGGCGATGTCGATTGACATTGTTCCCGTGCCAGCTGAGCCAGCTGAGTAGCCGCCCAACTGGATCGCGAACTCTTCACCGGCGACGCAGTTGAAGGAGAGGAAGGTGGTCCAACCAGCACAACCTGATCCATCATCGTTGTACGCGATGGCGCCCACTGTGGGACATCCAGAGCCTGCGTAGACATTGATCTTGGAGTCGAAGTTTGCCGTGTTGCAAGTGCTGACTGAGACCGTGCCGGTGACGTCGGCGGTCCAGTCCCACCAGATGTCGTTATTGAAGGTGGAGCCGAGCTGACCTTCTGCTCCTGTCGTCGCTCCAGTTGTGTCGATGTTCAGGACCAAGGAGCCGCCGATAGCCGGGGCGGTCGAGCACTCGTCAGACCCGTTCACGCCAGCGAAGATCATCCCGCCGGAGCTGGACGCGGGGCGCGCCCCAAGGCTCGCCTTGGGCTTCACGCTCTGGTGTTTGTTCTCGATTTGTTTCTTCGGACCCTTGGGGCCGACCTGAGTTTGACCCGTCGTCGCCGGGGTCTGCGCGAAAGCGAGACCTGATATTGCGAACAGTGCGAGCGCCTTGGTGATGGACTTCATTTGTGTATCTATTAGAGGGGGATTGTGTGGATCCAACTGTGTGTGTGCCGACACTGAGCGGGCACCTGACCCTGTTACACCTCAGCGGCGCGACAATGGGGCAACACGAGGATCGCCTGAATCCTCAAATCCCACAACCCAAGCCGTTCTCTTTGGCCCTTAAAGGGCCTTCAAGCGTAGCTACGCGCCCTGATCACAGCGACTGCAGCAGCGACCACATCGAACTCTTTCCCGATCGCTGTTGTCGACTCGCGCAGCGAGAGGTGCGCGGCGTCTTTGTTTGATCCCAGCGCACAGACGTAGGTCCCGAACACGGTGTGCTTGATGACGAGCGCCATCGCGACCGCGATAAGAATCGTGACCCTGATTCCGAGCGAAGTCGCCGCCTTCATAGCGAGCACGGCCGACGCGTCGCTGACCTCAACAGACGCGTGACGAGCCGACAGTTCAGCGTCCTGCACAGGCCACCATCACGAGCCCGACCGAGACTCGATTCAGTTTCCCCTTGCATTCCTCACTGCCTGAATCGAACACTGCTCACAAGCTTCACCCATGACTTGAGAGTCCCCATGCGCATCGACGCTCATCAACACTGTTGGCAGTACGACCCTGAGGAGTACGCCTGGATCGGCGACGACATGTCCCTCCTCCGCGAGGACTACATGCCGCCCGATCTCCATCAGCATCTCCAGCGGCATGAGATCGACGGCGCCCTCATGGTGCAGGTCCGCCAAAACCTCGACGAGACCCGCTGGATGCTCGACCTCGCTGACAAATACCCCTACATCCTGGGCGTCGTCGGCTGGGTGGACCTCCGCTCCCCTGAGGCCGGCGCACAGCTCGACGAGTTCAAGGAGCACCCGAAGTTCCGCGGGGTTCGACACATCGTTCAAGACGAAGAGGACAGCTACTTCCTCTTGGGCGATGACTTCTGCCGCGGCATGAAGGAGGTCTCAGAGCGCGGACTGACCTACGACATCCTCGTCTACCCAAAGCAGCTAGACGCAGCGACCCAGTTCGCGGACCGCTTCCCTGAGATGTCCCTCGTCCTCGACCACATCGCCAAACCCCCCATCAAGAAAGGTGAGATGGAGCCCTGGAAGAGAGGGCTCGAGGCCCTCGCCGAGCGGCCCAACGTCGCCTGCAAGGTCTCCGGAATGGTGACCGAGAACAAATGGGAGGAGTGGAAGAAGGACGAGTTCCACCCATACCTGGACGTGGTCTTCGAGGCCTTCGGTGAAGACCGACTGATCTATGGTTCGGACTGGCCGATGTGTGAGCTCGCGGGCGGCTACATGAAGATGGCCGCCGTCACGACGGACTACGCCGCGCGCGTCTCTGGAGAGGCTCGCGAGAAGCTCTTCGGCCGCAACGCGATCCGCTGGTACGGCCTGCCGCGATGAGCCGCACCTGCTTCCTCACGGGGGCGCTCGGTTGTATCGGTGCCTGGGTCGTGAAGCACGTCTTGGACCGAGGCGACGAGCCCGTCGTCTTCGACCTCGGCGATGACCTGCGTCGGATCAAGGATCTCGTCGAGCCCGAGGACCTCGAGCGCGTGCGCCTCATCCAAGGGGACGTGACGGACACCGACGCTGTGCTCGCCGCTGTGCGCGAGTCAGGCGCGGACCGGATCGTGCACCTCGCCGGCCTCCAAGTCCCCTTCTGCAAGGCGGACCCTATCCTCGGCGCGCGCGTCAACGTCGTCGGCACCTTGAACCTCTTCCACGCGGCGGCTGAGTGCGGTGTCTCGCGGCTGGTGTACGCATCCTCGGCCGCTGTGTACGGCCCGAACGACCTCGGCCCCGGCGGGACAGCGCCCGACGAGGACACACCCCTGAACCCCACTACCCACTACGGCGTCTACAAGCGCGCCAACGAGGGCAACGCGAAGGTCTTCTTCACAGACTCCGGGATCTCGAGCGTCGGCATCCGCCCGCTCACCGTCTACGGCGTCGGCCGAGATCAGGGCATGACGAGCGACCCGACGCGGGCGATGAAGGCCGCTGTCCTCAACCGCCCCTTCCAGATCCGCTTCTCCGGAGCGACGGACTATCAGCACGTGTCCGACTGCGCCGCGACCTTCCTCGAGTGCGCAGATCGGGCGCCGGAGGGCGCTCACATCTTCAACCTGCACGGAGACTCCGTGGACATGGCTGAGATCGTCGAGCTCATCAGGGAGAACGCGCCCGAGGGATCTAACGGGATCACCGTCGACGGGCCGACGCTCCCGATCCCACCAAGTCTTGACGGTGGGAGGGTCGACGAGGTCATCCCTGGTCTCCCGAAGACCGGCCTCGCTGATGGCGTCCGTATGACGATGTCCCACTTCGCGCGCCTTCGAGACGAGGGGCGCCTCGACACCCGGGACCTCGAGGAGTGAAGGCTGTGCGAGTGCTCCTCCTCCCCCTCCTCTTCGCCTCCTGCATCACACCGCAGGTGGTCGAGGGCAAGCGTGTCCCTGACCAGCCCAACATCCTCTTCGTCGTGATCGACGACCTGGGCTGGACGGACTTCGGCTGCCAGGGGAGCGGCTACTACGAGACGCCGAACATTGACCGCCTCGCCGCCGAGGGGATCCGCTTCACTGACGCGTATTCCTGCGGGCCCAACTGCTCCCCAAGCCGCGCCGCGCTCCTCACGGGGAACTACCCCACGCGGACCGGGGTCACGACCGTTCTGAACAAGAAGGTCTATGAGTTCGCGCTGAAGGAGCACCCGAGGCGCAAGTCGCTCGCTGCCTCGGAGACCACCTTCGCCGAAGTCTTGGGCGACTCGGGCTACGCGACGATCTCCCTCGGCAAGTGGCACCTCGGCAAGGAGAAGGACGGAGAGGATCCCTTGGGTCAGGGCTTCGACGAGAACGTCGGTGGGACGCACCAAGGCCACCCCGCCTCCTACCATCACCCCTTCGGAAAGGAGGGCGTCCGCGTCCCCATCGAGGCGCCCGAGGGCTCCTACCTGACAGACGTGATCACCGACCACGCGCTCGACTTCATCCGGAGGAATCAGGACGGACCCTTCTGCGTCTACCTCCCTTACTACGCTGTCCACACGCCGATCCAGCCGCGCGCCGACCTCAAGGCGAAGTACGACGCGAAAGAGCCCGTAGGCGGTCACAAGAACGCCGGCTATGCGGCGATGATCGACGCCGTCGATGAGGGCGTCGGCCGCCTCCTAGCGCTCTTGGATGAGCTCGAGCTGACGGAAGAGACCTTGGTCGTCGTCACCTCTGACAACGGAGGTCACTCCGTCACCTCCAACCTCCCGCTGCGCGGCCGCAAGGGGATGCTTTATGAGGGCGGCATCCGCGTCCCCTTCATCGCGCGCCTGCCTGGCTTCATCGACGCAGGGACGACCTGTGCGGAGCCGGTCCTCTCGATGGACCTCTCACCAACCTTCGCCCAGCTCGCCAGAGCGGAGGACCGCGGCGGCGTCGACGGCGAGAGCCTCCTGCCCTTGTTCGCGGGGGCAGAGCACCTCGATCGAGACGCCGTCTTCTGGCACTTCCCTCACTATCTCCCGGGTCGCCAGACGCCTGCCAGCGCCATCCGGATGGGTGACTGGAAGCTCATTGAGACCTTCGAGACGGGCCAGATCGAGCTCTATGACCTCGCCGATGACATCGGCGAAACCGAAGACCGCGTCTCCGAACACCCGGGGCTCGCGGCTGCCCTTCACGGCCGTCTGAGGGCGTGGAGGGCTGATATCGGAGCAAAGATCCCTGTCCCAAACCCTGACTGGGAAGGTTGAGGAGCCCTTTCCGCCCGTTTCCTGAACGGGGGATACAATTTCTGTGGTGGCGCGTCGGAACCGCAAGCTGGCGCTGTGTTGGGTGTCCTAACGGGCGCCCTTCGTAATTCGCCCGATCCATCCTTCTCTCAGGATCTCCTCAACATGAAATATCTCGCACTCATCTTGGGCCTCATCATCGCCACGCCGGCGATGGCCCAAAACACGAACAACGCTGGCCGCAAGGACAGCCCCTCAGCTCAGGGTTCGTCGGCCAAGCGCCAGGACCCCAGCCGCCAAGGCCAGAACGGTCGCGGTACGAACCCCCGCTCCAACGGCGGCGGGATCGAACCGGGGCTCTTACGTCGCTTTGACACGAACGGTGACGGCCAGCTCTCCAACGAAGAGAAGCTCGCCGCTCGCCGACGCATCGCGCAGTGGCGTAACCGCAACCGCGGCAACGACAACCCGCGCGGCGGCGCCCGTGGTTCTCGCGGCTCTCGCGGTAACGGCCCTCAGCCCGGCTCCCGCGGCGGACGTGGAAATGGACCCCGCCCCCAGCCCGGCACCGGCGGTAACGGCAACGGACCCAAGCCCAAGCCCGGTCGCGGCTCTCGCGGCGGTCGCGGTAACGGTCCCCGCCCCCAGCCCGGCGCCGGCGGTAACGGCAACGGCTCCCGCCCGCAGCCCGGCGGTCGCAACTCTCGCGGATCACGCGGGAACGGCTCCAAGCCCAAGCCCGCACCCAGTCGCGGTCGCGGCAACCGCGGCAACGGCCCCAACAACAATTAGCTTCAGGCATACGGCCTGATGTCCCCTTCAGCGCGCCGGAGACCACTTGGTCTTCGGCGCGCTCTCTATTTCCCTCAACCCAGGCCCTCTCCAGTCTTCAGCGGGTGACCCGTCTGATCCTTCGGGGGTAATCCAGAGCAACTGATATCCTGTGCGCCGTCATGATGTGCACGTTTACGCTCCTCTCTCTCCTCACCGCTGCGGCTCCGAGCAGCGTCACCTCAGACCGCGAGCTGCTCTTCGCTGACCTTGAGCGACGCGTCGGCGCTGAGGCGTGGCGATCACTCGAAGCCTCTGAGGGAGGCGTTGAGTTCCTACGCGAGCTCGAGCTCGACGAGGACTGGCTTCACGACCTCATGGACTCAGGGCCCGTGCGTCGCGCGGACAAGGTCCTCACCTGCCTTCATCGGTTGTGGTCTGAGGACACCGGGCTCCGCCGCCGTGAGGTCGACCGCGAGATGGCGACAGCCTGCGCGCTCGCCATGGGGATGAGGGACTACGGCGCCGACACGATGGCAGAGCGCTACGCCTACTACCGCGACAGCTACGCAGCGGGTCTTCTCAACGCTTGCTATGAAGACCTCGAGACCTGGGAGCGCCGCTACCTCGCGCGCGGCTGCCAGTGGGGCGGCATGGCGACGAGAGGCTCGCTCGAGTATCTGCGCGACAGGATCTCGTGGCCACGTAAGGAGTACACCGGCGCGTGCTGGCAGGCTCCTTACCGCTCGTACAACTGCCTCGCCGACAGCGTTCAGGGGTCGGGGTACTACATGCCCTTCCATGGCACGTATCAGAGCTTCCCTGAGATGGTCATCGACATCGGCGGCGTGTGCGGCGCGCTCTCGAACCTGGGCGCTTCGGCCGCGATGGCCAACGGGATCCCCGCGACCACCATGGGCGAGCCGGGCCACTGCGCCTACGCGGTGAAGATCGACGACACGACCTGGCAGCCCTCCTACTCGCTCTCCTGGAAGCGCGGGATGCACACGAGCTTCCATGAAGGGAGCTGGCCCGGGCTCATGATCACAGAGGCCTGCTTCAGCGATCCGCGCCGCGTCCAAAAGGCCGGCAACCTCGCGCGCAAGGCCCGCTCTCTCGAGGTCG
>PVBE011661488.1_pt1 | contig 17400 bp, 11 predicted proteins | sample 1631181 | NCBI WGS metagenome assembly PVBE01 (sample SAMN08397723, study PRJNA350692) | Marine metagenome, whole genome shotgun sequencing project. | isolation source: water | place: Pacific Ocean | collected 2012-04 | reverse complement strand
GGTGGATCGTAGAAAGCCTCCACAGTGAACATCTCACCGTCTGGTCGAAAGTGGGCGGCGCGGAGCAGCTTGCCCAATGAAACTCTCAGCCACGGATGCTCTGCCGCCTCCGCGACAAAGATCTCCCCGTCCTGAATCTCGAAGCCGTTCGGATTCATCATGGCCCGCCAGTCGGGCAGCGTCTCGGTATCCTGATGTCGGCTCTGCCAGGCGCGCAGGTTACGCTCCACAAGCGGCGGGTAAAGCTCCATGGCCGCAGAGAAGAGTCGCGCGCGGAGCTTTGTGGCCGCGAGCAAGAGCGCGTGGCAAGCCGTGAATGCGCCCCGACTCGCGTGCGTGCCCACATCCCACGGGCACGTCGCCGTGTCGGTCTGGTTGATGAAGACCTGTTCGGGTCGCACACCCACGCTCTCTGCGGCAACCCGTTGCAGGGAGGAGTGAAGCCCCTGGCCCATCTCGACTCCCCCCGAGTAGACGTAGAGGTTGCCGTAGTCGTCCAGCCGCAAGATGATCCCGCTGGCGTCGCTGCGGTAGATCCGCCCCGAGCCGCCGACGTGTATCAGCGACGCCATCCCCACCCCGCGGGCTTTGCCTTTGCCGCGCTTGGTGTCCCAGCTCAAGCGGCGGGCCGTGGACTCCATGCACTCCCGAAGCCCACAGGTTGTGATCTTGGCGGCCATGGGCGTGGTCTCGCCCGGCTCGTTGCAATTGAGCAGACGGAGCGCCAATGGATCTATGCTCGCGGCTTCCGCGAGCTCGTCCAGGTTGTTCTCGAGCGCCCAGGTCAGCTCAGGGTTTCCGTAGCCACGCATAGCCTGGGCGTAGGTATTGTTGGTGTAGACGATCTGGCAGTCGAAGTGGATGTTCGGCACCCGGTACAGAGACGTCGCAGGCAGGAGCATGACGCTCGGATAGGTGGCGCCCCACGAACCGTAGGCGCCGTTGTCCTGAGTGATGAAGACATCTCGGAAGGTGAGCCTACCCTCTGCGTCGCAGCCCTGAGCGATCCGAATCGTCGAGGACTGGCGCGGTGAGAGGTTGGCGAACTCCTGTTCCCGGTTGTACAGGATCTTGACCGGTCGCCCAGTTTTCCAGGTCAACAGGATTGCGATGTACTCGTAGCAGTGGGTGTCGAGCCCGGTCCCGAAGGCCCCACCGAGCGTGGGCACGATCACCCGGGTGTTGCCTCCCTTGAGCCCGAGCTGGGTCAGGGCGTTGTTCCAGTCTCTCTGGGCCAGAAAGGGGATCTGGGTTTTGGCCCACAGGGTCAGATTGTTGCCGTGCTCCAGCTCTGCGATACAACCCGAGGTGCCCATACAGGTCTGTTGGATGAGGGGCGTGCTGAACTCCCCCTCAACGACAAAAGCCGAGGCGCCTCTGGCAGCCATCACATCACCGGAGTCGTGTCGGAAGCGAACAGGCATCAAGTTGCTCTCCACCGGCCGGCCCCGGCCATCCACCTCGTGTACGAGCGGGGCATCTTCGGCCAGCGCATCAAAGGGGTCGAAGACCGCAGGCAGGGGTTCGTATTCGACCACGATGGCTCTGGCGGCCTCTTCGGCGATGTCTGGATCAATCGCTGCCACCGCGGCGACTTCATCTCGGAATTGTCGGACCTTGGCGCCTTTGAGGGCGACGTTGTCTCTCAGAAAACCGAGTCGAATCTCAGGCGTGTTTGCGGCAGTGATGACCGCCCTTACGCCAGGGATGCGCTCAGCTCTGGAGGTGTCGATGTGCTTGATGCGGGCATGCGCGTGGTCGCTGAATCGAATGGCTCCGTATAGCATCCCCGGCCGGCTCAAGTCGTGGATGTATGCGGCCTGTCCTGTCGCTTTGGCGGCAGCGTCCGGGCGGATGGCCTCCTTGCCGAGGTACCGGCTCATCGTTCACCTCCGCCGCGAAGCTCGATGGCTCGTTGCACCGATTCCATGATCTGTTCATAACCGGTGCATCGGCACAGGTTTCCGACCAGCGCCTGTCGAATTGCTCGCTCATCGGGATTCGGGTCCCGGTCCAACAGAGCTTCGGTGGAGAGGATCATCCCCGGAGAGCAGAACCCGCACTGGATCCCGCCTCTCTCTACAAAGGCGGTCTGCACCGCTGAGAGCGCCCCGCCTTGACCGTTGGGTCTCTCGCCTCCGAGCCCCTCAATGGTCGTCACCTGACATTGCGCGACCTCAGCTGCGGGCGTCAGGCAGGCGTTGACGGGGCGGCCATTGACCAAAACGGTGCAGGCGCCACATTCTCCCTTTCCGCACCCCTCTTTGGTGCCCAGAGATGCCAGAGGACCGCGGAGCACATCGACAAGCAGCTCCGAGCCCTTGAGCGTATGCGAAACGGGGTATCCGTTCAGCTCGAATTGAAGCTCCATCAGCTCGACCTCCTCATCAGCTCTTCGAGGGCACGCGCAACGAAAACTCCGGTGATCGTGCGGCGATAATCTGCGCCGCCTCTGATGTCGGTGATCGGGCTCACCTCGGCCTCTGCGATCTTTTTGGCTGCGGCGATCCGCTCCGGGGTGTGCTCCTGACCCTCAAGCGCCGCCTCAGTCTCACGGAGCCGAATCGGCGTCGGCGCGACGGAGCCGGCGGCCAGTCGAACTTTCGTGTAGCGGTCACCTTCTTTGACCAGCGAAGCGGCGAGATTGACGATGGCCACGTCCATCCATACGCGCTTCTTCTTCAAAAACACCCCTCGCGCACCCTGTGGGGGCGGAGGCAGCTCTATGGCAACAAGGATCTCATCGTCTGCGCACGCCGTCTCCCCGGGGCCCTCGAAGAAGCTCTCAATGGGGACGACACGGCAGCCCTTCGGACCCTGCAGATGAAGCTGGGCGCCGAGCACCAGCAGAGCAGGGGCCGTGTCAGCGGCCGGAGACCCGTTGCACAGATTGCCGCCCACGGTCGCGCTGTTGCGGATCTGCACCGATCCGACTTCCACAAAAGCCTGGGCGAGCAGAGGCCAACGTCTGCAAAACGCTTCGTGCTCCAACAGGTCCGCAATGGGTACAGCGGCGCCGATGAGAGCGTTGTCACCGACCTCAAGACGCTGAAGCTGGTCGATACCGCGCAAAGAGACGAGCGCTTCGAGAAGATCCGGATGGTCCTTCAACCGGACGAGCACATCGGTACCGCCGACGATGAACCTCGCGCCGGGGTGTGTCGTCTTGAGATGAATCGCCTCTTCGAGGCTGTCGGGTCTAAAATAAGGTACCGGGATCATAGTCGTCGTCTCATCAGGCCACCGCGCCGGTCTCGCGCAGCCGCGCGATCTCATCGGTGGGCATACCAATCTCGCCCAACAGGGCGTTTGTGTGTTCACCATAGCTGGGCGAAAAGGAGAGCTCTCCTTTCACCGCATCCAAATAAGGTGTTTGCACCGCGGCAGGTGGCAGCCGGATGCTCTGACCGTCGGGGGAATGGGTCGACGTGAGCCACTCTCCGACAAAGGGCAGGTCCATGACTCCCTCGATCGGGCTGATGGGCGCGTGCGGTATCTTCGCTCTTTGCAGCTCTGCAGCGATCTCTTCGCTTGAGCGCTGGCCGGTCAGTGAACCGATGAGCCTGTGCAGCTCGTCCTTGTCGGCCCGGCGACCCTCGTTGGTGGAGAAGCGAGGTTGGTCGAGCGACGCGAATATGGGGCTCGCGACAAATCGGCTCCACTGTGTGTCGGAACCGATCGCGGCGTAGATATAGCCGTCCCGGGTTCGATAGGCGTTGACCGGGATGAACTGCCGGTGCTCATTGCCGGAGCGACGCAGCTCATCGGCAGGGGAGCCCATGTCCAGCATGGGCAGGAATGTCTGGAGCCAGGAGATGGCCGAGCGCGCCATGGAGATATCAACGCATCGCCCCTGCCCGGACTGTGATCGCTGCCACAGAGCGAGAATGACCTGAGTGAAGGCCTCGTCTCCAGCCTTGAGATCGATGATTGGAAGTCCGCACTGTGTCGGCGGACCGTCGGTCGGTCCCGTCAAGTCCATGTAGCCGCAGAGCGCCTGAAGCACTGGATCGTATCCGGGAACATCGGGATGAGCCAGGCCCATCGCCGAGATACAGCACCAGATGAGATCTTCGCGCTGAGACTTCAAGGACTCGTAGTCTATGCCGAGCACGGGGTGACGTGAGGGCATCGTGTTGGTGCAAAAGACGTCTACTTGCAGCTCATCGATGAGCTTGCGCAGGACGGAGCGGCCCTCGTCGGTCTTGAGGTTGATGGAGATCGTCTCTTTTCCCGCGTTGGGTCCCACGTAATAGCTGTGGCGATCATCTCCGGCGATTGGGCGACCGATGTAGCGGTTGGGATCTCCCTTCGATATCTGCCCCGGGATCGGTGTGGGCTCTACCCGGATGACTCGCCAACCCTGATGCACCATCCGAAGCGTGGCGTAGGACATCGACAGGGCCTGCTCGAGGCTCAAAATGACGGGTTGACGATTATTCACTTAGAATCTCACCGGTTCGTTGTAGCTTCCAAACACGCTCTTGAGCACCTCGCAGACCTCTCCCACCGTTGCGTAGGCTTCGACCGCGTCGATAATGGCCGGCATCACGTTGGCGCCCGACCGAGCGCTCTCACAGATGGCGTTGAGATGCCGCTGCACTGCGTCAGCGTCTCTGCTCGCGCGCACCGCCTTCAACCGATCAAGCTGCTTGTCGGCTTCGGCCTCTCGGTATGGGTGGAGCTCGATCTCCGGCTCGTCCCCGTCGGTGGGCTCGTCTACGTAGCAGTTGACGCCAACCTTCTTGATGTCTCCGCTGCGCAGCCGCTTCTCGAGCTCGTAGGCTTGCGCATTGACCTCGGCCTGAACCCATCCGCTCGCCACCGCGTCTACGATGCCGCCTCGCTCTACCAGATCGTTCATGTGGCGAACGATGAGCGCCTCCATCTCGTTGGTGGTGCTCTCCACAAACCAGGAGCCGGCCAACGGATCGACCGTGTCGCAGAGGCCAACTTCGTCCGCCAGGATCTGCATGGTGCGCAATGAGATCCTCGCGGCGCGCTCACTTGGAATGGTGTAGGCCTCGTCGTAGCTGCACAGGGCCATGGTCTGGGTACCGCCCAACGCGCTGGCCAGCGCGTAGTAGGCGCCGCGCGCGATGTTGTTCTCCGGCTGCTCGATTGTCAGGCCGCCGCCCCCTCCGCCGGCGATCATCCTCAACCGCATGGCCTTGGGATCCGTCACCCCATAGCGCTCTCGCAGTAGCTTGGCCCACAGGCGCCGGCCCGCTCGGAACTTGGCGACCTGCTCCCACAGATTGCCGTGAATATTGAAATTGAAGGTGAGACCTGCGGCGCACCTGTTCACGTCCAGGCCGCGAGATACGGCGCGCTCCAGGTAGGCGCAGGCGATGGAGAGCCCGTAGGCCATCTCCTGCGCTGGGGTCGCTCCCGACTCGCGGATGTGGTAGCCACAGACGCTCACGGGGCTGTATTTTGGAGCATGCTCCGCGCAGAACTCCATGGTGTCGACGACCAGGCGCACCGAGCTCTCGACGGGAAAGATCCAGGTGCCGCGCCCGATGAACTCTTTGAGAATATCGTTCTGGCTGTTGCCGCGCAGGGAGCTGAGGTCGTAGCCCCGCTTGCGCGCCATCGCGAAGTACATCGCCATGAGCACCGCGGCGGAGCCGTTGATCGTCATTGAGACGGTGATCTGGTTCAGGTCAATCCCGTCGAAGGCCTCCTCCATGTCCGCGAGGCTGTCCACCGCCATGCCAACTCGACCCACCTCGGACTGCGCCATGGGGTCATCGGAGTCGAGGCCACACTGGGTGGGGAGGTCGAAGGCCACATTGAGCCCGGTGTTTCCGTTGGCGATCAGGTAGAGGAACCGCTCGTGGGTCTCCGCGGCGGTGCCAAACCCGGAGTACTGCCGCATGGTCCACGGTCGCGCCCGGTACATCTGTCCGTGGATACCCCGAGTGTAGGGATACTGACCGGGCGCTCCGACGCTCTCAAGCCCACCGGTTCGCTCCACGTCTGCGGCGGTGTAGACCGGCTTGATCTCAATCCCTGACTCCCAGCGCAGCGAGTCTGGCTTATCAGTGCTCATGGTTGAACCTTCCGCCGGATAAACTCGGCGATCTCATCGAAGTCGGCGCCGATAGGGAACGTTGCGTGAACTCCAAGCTCACTGAGGGCGTCGAAGTCGTGGTTGGGGATATTTCCGCCCACCAGCCAGACGACTTCTCCCAGCATTGTTCGTCGCTCAAGCTCGGCGCGCATCTGCCGACACAACGGAAGGTGAGCGCCCGAGAGGATGGAGAGCCCGATGACGTCTACATCCTCTTCGAGGGCAATCGCTGCGATGGCCTCGGCGGAATTCCGAAGCCCTGTGTAGACGACCTCCATGCCTGCTTCCATCAATGCTCGACACAGTACCTTGGCGCCGACGTCGTGTCCATCGAGCCCGGGTTTGGCGATGAGGACTCGAATAGGGGTGGCATTTTCGGCGGCGGCGTTCATTTACAACCCCCTCGCGATGTTGGCGCGGAGGATCTCGGACGTGCCCCCGCCGATCAGGGTGAATCGAATGTCACGCAGGTAGCGCTGGATCGGGTACTCCTCTGCGTAGCCGTAGCTGGCGAGCACTCGCGCGGCGCGGTCGCAGATCCGATAGGCCGCCTCGCTCGCAAAGAGCTTGGCCATCGAGGCCTGATGGGCGTTCGGCAGACCCTGGTCGCTTCGCCAGGCCGCCCAACGAACCATCTGCCGGGCAGCCTCGAGATCGACCGCCATCTCGGCGAGATGAGCTTGTATCGCCTGAAATCGGTTGATCGGTTTTCCGAACTGTTTGCGCTCGGCGGCATAGGCCACCGCATCGTCGAAGGCCGCTCTGGCGGTCCCCAGTGCGAGCGCCGCGGTCATCACCCGCACCTCGGCCAGCAGCTCTCTCAAATAGGACGTTCCCTGGTCGATCTCGCCGAGCAGAGCGGTCGCCGGGGTGTCGTCGAAGAAGACCTCTGAGGTCAACGACGCTTTGACCCCCATTTTCTCGATAGCTTGCCCCACGCGCAGCCCTGAGGCGCCTCGCTCCACAAGAAAAATGCTGTGCGAGCGCTCGCCGGTGCGCGCGAAGACCGTGAACATGTCGGCTACGGGGGCTGAGGTGATCCACGTCTTCTGACCGTTCAGGTACCAGGTGCCATCGCGATCCTTGGCGCTGGTCTTCATCGAGAAGAGGTCGCTTCCCGAGTCGGGCTCTGTCATGCAGACCGTTCCAATGATCTCACCTCGCAGCGCCGCTGGAACCAGGCGTTCGTAGAGCTCGCCGGTGGTGAAGCGATGCACAAAGGTGAGCCCCATCAGCGACTGCATCGCGCAGGACGCCGCGACCGCCAGGCTGCCCCGGGCCAGCTCTTCGGTGGCGATCACATAGGAGACCACATCCATCCCGGCGCCCTCAGGCTCGGGGTAGCGCATACCGAAGTAGCCAAGCTCCCCCACCTGCCGAAAGAGGTCGTGGGGAAAACGCGGGTCGTGGTCCAGCGATTGGGCCAGCGGTCGGATCTCCTTGTCTGAAAAGGCCGAAAAAGTGCTCTGCACCGATTGCTGGATGTCATCGAGACGGTAATCCATCAGCGTTTGCCTCCGCGGAGCTTGGCCGTTGCGGTCGCGTCCAGGGACAAGGTGCTCGGGTCGAGAATCACTCCATAGTGATCGCGGGCGGCCTGGAGGCTGATAATCCCATTTCTGACCTCCTCTTCGACCTTCTCCGCCGGTCTCTTGTGTGGAGCGCCAAAGCCTCCGCCACCACCCGCCTCTTGTACGTAAAGCGTGCCCGCGGGTAGGCCGGTCAACAGGTCTTTGCTGGTGGGGACCCGGAGCTCGCCGCTTGGCAAGTGAAGCTCGATCTTGTTCAGGGTGCCGTCCTGCCCTCCGTAGAGGCCGAAGGCCGGCTCAACATCGCCGTCCCCGAACGTCACCAGCTGAGTTTCATCGCTGCCGACCGTGTAGCGGGTCTCCACGCCCAGCCCGCCCCGATGCTCCCCTGGCCCCGCGGAGTCCTCGAGATACTCGTGCTTGAGCAGCCGGTGCGGCGTCATCTGCTCGAACATCTCGTAGTCCTGGTCTAAAATTCCGCCGCTGGCGTCGATCATGCCGATGTGGTCATACCCATCGGTTTGAGAGGTGGCGCCGCTGCCGCCTTTGAGCCCCATAAAGAGGATGTCCACATAGGTGTCGTCTCGAATGGGGTGGTGCCCCGTGGTAAGTGAGCACAAAAGATTGTTCCAGCCGGCGGTGACGCGGTCGGGGATGACCGGCGCCAGGGCGCGAATGATTGCGTCCGCGTTGGGAGGGCACAGGTGGTTGCCGAAAGTCGTCGCGGCCGGATAGGCGGCGTTGAGCAGCGTGCCCTCCGGGATGATGATCTCCAGCGGCTCGATCATTCCCTCGTTGTGGGGAATGTCCGGGTTGACCATCTGCAGAAAGGTCAACACGGTGGCTGAGGCGCTCGATGTGTAGGTTCCGTTGACAAAGCCCGTGGTCTGGTCATCGGTGTCGCTGTAGTCGAAGGTGACACAGTCGTCACCGACGATGATCTTCACCCGAATGGTGTAGACCGACCCCGGGTTGTGACCGTCGAAGTAGACCTTGGCCTCACCTGTGTATGTACCGTTGGGGATGCTTCGGATCTCGGCCTGCATCATCTCCTTGGCCGCGGCGAAGAGGGCCTCCTTGTGCGACTCGAAGACCTGCAATCCGTATTTGTCGATCAACGAGAGGAGCCGTCGCTCACCCACCGTACAGGCGCCGATCTCGGCGCGCATGTCTTCCTGAACGATGTCGAGCCGGATGTTTGCGAATATCAAGTCCCATACGTCCTGGCGAAGCTCCCCACGTTCGTAAATTTTAACCGCGGGGATCCTCAGCGCCTCCTGCCAGACCTCGGTGGCGCCCGGGTTGTAACCACCCCGCACGGCCCCGCCAATATCCGCCATGTGGCCTTTGGTTGCAGACCACGCCACCAGAGTGTCGTCGTAGAAGATGGGCTTGAACGTCGCCACATCGTTGTTCTGGTTTCCGAAGCTGAAGACGTCGTTGTGAAAAAACACATCGCCCGGGTAGATGCGACCTCGAAACTTCTCGGCGATGTGCCTGCACACCGGTCCGAGTGAGAAGCTCAGGATCGGCAGATTCTCCGTCTGCTCCAGCATACGCCCTTGCGCATCATAGAGCCCGGTGACGAAATCCTTGGCCTCGCAGAGAATGGGCGACCGGGTGGTCTTCTCCATGGTCAGGCTCATTTCATCCGTAATGGCTCTCAGGGCACGTCCGAGGATCGAAACGAGAACTTTGTCGATAGACTGCTCAACCATCGCTCACCTCCCGCGCCTTCAGCGCGACACTGCCGAGGGTGTCCACTTTAGCGTCAAAGCCGGCGCTCACAAAGATGGTGGTGTCGCTCCGCTCGATCAAAGCCGGACCGACGATCTGGTTCTCTGCGAGCAGGGCGTGACCGTCGTAGACGGGCATCTCTTCGAATCTGGCGCGTTCGAAGACCCAGGCCCGCCGCCTGCCTTTGAGGGCGTGAGCCGAGTCGCTTTGCCCCTGGCTCACTCGAGTGAGCTCGATTGAGTCGCTTTGGCCGATAGAGCGAACGCGGATGTTGATGAGCTCGAGCTCTGTGCCGGCGTCGGCGAGGTTATACCCATAGAGCCGATCGTGCGCAGCGTGGAAGGCGCGAGCCATCGCGGTCGTATCTCCTGCGACCAGGGCGCTGCGCTCGATCGAAACGGTCACCTCATGGTACTGCTTGACGTAGCGCAGGTCCATCGAGACCTGATGCTCGATGCTCCCAGCCCCCTCCTCGCGCAGCTGGGCTTCGCCGTCCGCGATCATCTCGTCGGCCAGGGCGTTCAATCGAGCGTTGTCCAGCTTGTGCAGCAGACCCACGCAAGAGCGAACAAAGTCGTGCTGCAGATCGCTCAAGAGCATTCCTGTGGCGCAGAGAGTCGACGCGGTTCGCGGAACGATCAGGGTGGGGATCTCGAGCTCCGTTGCGATGGCGCAAGCGTGCAGCGCCCCCGCCCCCCCCGCGACCACCATCGAAAACTCCCGTGGGTCGAGCCCGCGCTTGACCGTAATCTCTCGCACCCCGTGCGCCATGTTGGCGTTGATCACCGCGTACATGCCAGCCGCTGCCTCATCTATCTCCATGCCCAGGGGCTGAGCGAGGTGGGTCTCGATGGCGTTCTGCGCTGCGGCGGCGTCAAGGGGCAGCTTGCCTCCTGCGAACTCTGCCGGGTCCAGGTAGCCGAGCACCACATCTGCATCTGTGCAGGTCGGGCGCGTGCCGCCGCGGCCATAGGAGACCGGCCCGGGCAAAGCTCCCGCCGATTCGGGGCCCATTCGCAGCAACCCGCCGGCGTCGATCCAGCCAATGCTTCCGCCGCCCGCTCCGATGGTGGCGATATCGAGCATTGGCAGCGCAATCCTCAGCCGGTCGATTTCGCCGTCGCTGCTCAGCTCCGCGCTCCCCCCCCGCACCATTGAGGCGTCAAAGCTGGTGCCACCCATGTCCACCAGGAGGCAGTCTTCGAGGTCCTGCTCTTTTGCGTAGGCCGCTGCCGCCCTGGGGCCCGCCGCCGGACCGCTCAACAGGGTGGTTGCGGGTCGCTCTCGCACGGCTTCAGGGACGGCGACGCCTCCGTTGGACTGCATAATCAACAGGGTCCCCTCGAAACCGGTGTCCTGAAGGCGGGAGGTGAGGCTGGAGAGGTAATCTCGTAGAACCGGACCCACGTAGGCGTTCAGCGCCGTCGTGGACACGCGTTCGTAGAAGCGGATGGTGGGCAGGATCTCGGAGGACACGCTCAGCCAGATGTCCGGAAGCTCTGCTCTGAGCACCTCCGTGACCACCTGCTCGTGGCGGTCGCTGGCGTAGGCGTGCATATAGCAGATCGCGACGGCCTCCACGCCCTGCGCCCGCAGGGTGGCCGCGGCCCGCTGCACATCCTTGACGCAGACGGGTTCGAGCTCCTCGCCTCTGGCGTCGAGTCGTCCGCTGATCGGCAGACGAAGGCGTCTCGGGACCAGCGGCGTGACGTTCTCATATTGATTGTCGTACTGGCGCTCCCGAATACCTCGCCGCATCTCGAGAGCGTCTCGAACTCCCTCGGTTGTGATCAGCCCGGTCTTCGCCCCGCCGCGGGTCAGAACGGCGTTGGTGGTCACAGTGGTGCCGTGCACAATGAGCTGAGTGCGCTTCGCGAAGTCCTGCACCGAGATGCCCTCGGACTCGGCCATGCGAGTCAGCCCTTCGAGCACACCCAGAGAAGGGTCCTTCGGGGTAGAGAGCACCTTGAAGCTCTCGGCTCCGCCCTGCTCTGACCAGAGAAAGAGATCGGTGAATGTTCCTCCCACGTCGATACCTACGCGATAGCTCATGACGTGTGGAGCCTCCTGCCAGCCTCGAAGGCCAGGCGATGGGTTGAGAGGTGACTGTCGTTCGAGTGCAGCTCAATGGCACGTTCGATGGCGTCGGCGGGGAAGGGGAGCCAGCCTTGGGATGCCACAAGCCCGATGGAGAGCGTGTTGACGGCACGTGGGCAGCCGCTCTCGGCCGTACAGGTTCGACCATCGAAGACCACCAACTCCCGTACTCGCGCGCGGAGACCTTCGAGGATCATCGCAGTGTCCGGGTAGGGCAGTGAGCGGGCGGTGGCCGGTACGATCTCACTGGATGAAACCAGCACTCGGGTGCCGGAGTGCAGGCTTGAGGCGGCTCGCAAGAGCTCCATGGGCTCTAAAGCGATCACGATGTCCGCGCCCCGGGGTGGAAGAAAAGGGCTCTTCTCCGAGCCCAGGAGCACTGTGGACTCTACACAGCCGCCCCGCTGGGACATGCCGTGCAGCTGGCCGATGCGGACCGGGATCCCCGCGATGTCTCCGGCCGCCCCGAGGAACATGGCCGCGGTGAGGACCCCCTGTCCGCCGACGCCGACGATGAGAATAGAGGTGTCTGTAATGCTTCACCTCCTGCGATCGGGCGAATGGCGCCGTTGGGGCAGAGAATCGCACAATCTCCACAGCCGGTGCACTGGTCTGGATCAATCTGAACCTTGGGCCCGACCGAGATGAACGCGGGGCACCCGAAGGTGTCGATGCAGACTCGGCATGAGGCGCAGCTGCCGCAGAGCATACAGCGCCTGGCCTCGGCGCGAGCCGCGGGCTCATCGAGCGCGCCCACGATCTCTGCCGATGAATCACGCGGGTCGGGATTCAGAGTCGGGATGAGCGCACGCTGGGTTGAGTCGATGCGTTTCAACGGAGGCGGAGCCAGCTGTACCAGTGACCACTGACCCGGCGGAGGCGGAGGCGTGAGCCGGTTGGCCTGCTCTTTGCCTCGAATCATGGCGTCTATGCCCCAGGCCGCTCGACACCCCGACGCCATCGCTTCGACGACAGTGCGTGCCACAGGCGCCATGTCGCCGGCGGCGAAGAGCCGAGGATGAGAGGTGCGTCCCGACTCCGGGTCGATATGTAGAGTGCCCCCGTCCGTCCATTCGAGGTCAAGGTCATCAAGCGCGCGCTTGTCGACCGCTTGGCCGACCGAGAAGATCACCAGATCCGCCGCGATCTTTTGCGTGGAGACCGGATTGTCCGTGCCCTGCTCCTCAACCCGAACACATTCGAGCCCTGCTGCGGCGCTCAGCCGCACCGGCCGCATCCCCATCCTGAATAGAGTGCCTTCCTCGGTGGCCGCCTCGGCCTCGTGATGCAGCGCGGGGATCTGCGACTGCTGGTCGATCACGGTAACCCTGCTCGCTCCGGCTCGGATCGCGACCCTGGCCACGTCGACTCCTGCGTTACCCGCCCCAACCACTGCGACCGCTCGCCCGGCCGCCAGACCGGATTGACCCGCCAGGTAGTCCAAAGCGTCGATCGTCTCCGGCGCGCCTGGCTCGGTCTCCAGGCTCAGCCGGATTGGCTGTTGAGCGCCGATGGCCAACACGACAGCCTCATACTCGCCGTTGAGCAGCGTCTCGATGGCCAGGTCCCGGCCCAACGTACGCCCTCCGACAAAGTCTGCGCCCGAATCCAAGATACGTGCAATGTCCCGATCGAGGGCCTGCGCGGGGAGTCTGAAGCGTGGAATTCCGAGTCGCAACATCCCGCCGAGGCTATCGGCCTGGTCGAAGAGGGTGACGGAGAAGCCGCGCAGCAGCAGATCCCTGGCCGCGGAGAGTCCGGCCGGCCCCGCCCCTACGATCGCGATCTTGTGGCCATGTGCCGCCTCTGGCTCGTGCTGGTAGGGAAGCTCCGGCTCTTCGGCCGCCCAATCCATCACAAAGCGCTTCAAAGCATTGACCGCCACCGGACCGTCGATATTCGCCCTGCTGCACGCCGTCTCGCAGGGGCTGTGGCAGACCCTGCAGACCGAATCCGGGAGCGGATTCCGGCGCATGATGAGCTCGAGAGCCATCGCGTACTCACCGGCGGCGATGTGGCTAGCGTAACCCTGAATGCAGATCCCCAGAGGGCACTGTACCGCGCACGACGCAACACCTGTGGGTGGTTGGTTCCGCTTTTCCAAGGCGCGGTTTCGTCCCATGTTGCGCTCGGTGGCCAGAACGGGCGGCTGACCGCAGTCCATCCCGCAGGCTCCCCGTCCGCACTCGGCGCACAAGCTCTGATCGATGGTGTAGCAACCCTCAGTCAGAGGGTGCCCCACGCTCTTTCGGTAATAGTGAGGACAGGGTGATTCGGCAATAAGGACGCTCACCCCGCTGTAGGCTTTGGCACGCTCGAAAGCCGCGAGCGCTTTGGTCAGATCGTGTGGGTCGAAGCGCTCGACGTGCTGGGCTCCGAGAGCCATCACGACCCCCTCAATCGATACTCGCCGCTCCAGATCCTCTTTGACCTCGACCCCCGGGCTCACCTGAAACCCGGTCATGGCCGTGGCCTGGTTATCCAGCACCACCGCGACGATATCGGTGTTCTCCTTGATCGCGTCCATCAAGGCGGGCATCCCAGAGTGGAAAAAGGTGGAATCACCGATGAAGCTCACTGCACGCTCTCCGGTCACTCGTGAGACGCTGGAGGCCAGCGTGATCCCTGCGCCCATGCACAAGAGCGCGTCTCCGGTCATCAGCGGCGCTGCAGCGCCGAGAGTGTAGCACCCGATGTCGTTGAAGTAGAGGTGGGCGTCTTCGAACACCGCCTTGGCGGCGTAAAACGAGGCCCGATGCGGGCACCCCGAGCAGAGCTCTGGTGGGCGTGGGGCGAGGCATGGCAGCTCGGTCGCATTTTCAGCCGAGCGGTGGTTGTGGCCGTTGTCAAGCGTTTTGCTTTCGAGACCCAGGAGCTTCTCCAGACCCTTTCGAAGCACCCCTGGCTCATATTCAAACTCCACGGGAAAATGGCCCGTGTGCTTGCCCAGGATAGACACGTTGTGATGGAGCCGGCCGCAGAGGCTTGAGAGCTCGTCCTCGATAAAGGGGGAGAGTTCTTCGACCACAAGCACCTGATCAACGCGGCTGAGCAGATCAGCGAGAGCCGCCTCCGGCAGCGGGTAGACGCAGGGGAGGCGAACCGTGATGACAGGCTCGCTCGTCGTCATTTCTTCCAGCAGGTCTGTTGCGGTGGCGGCAGGTGATCCAGCCAGGATGACAGCGATACGTCCTTGCCCTGACTCCTCGTAGAGGCGCTCGGAGAACGCTTGCGCGCGGGCCATGCGGCCGTGGATCTCCTGGCGAAGAGCGCGCGCGTGCACCGGGATGGGTAGCAACCGCTGGGGGGCGCGCTCGAAACGAGGCACAGGCTTGGGCTTGATCTCCCCGAAGCACACTCGCGCTCGAGTATGGGCTACCCGAGTTGTGATTCGCATGAGGACCGGCAGTTGGCAGTCCTCGGAGAGCTCGAAGGCCAGCCTGGTGAGGCGGTGCGCCTCTGTCGGGGTGGACGGGTCGAGGACCGGAATGTGGAGCATTCGACCCAGGTGCCGCTGATCCTGCTCGTTCGGGCTGGTGAGACAAGAGGGGTCTGCGGCGCTGACGATCACCATGCCACCGTTGACGCCGATATAAGGGATGGTGGAGATCGGGTCGCCCGCAACCATGAGCCCCAGATGCTTCATGGCGCAGATGGAGCGTGCCCCCGCCAGAGACGCACCAAAGGCCAGCTCCACGCAGATCTTCTCGTTGATACCGTACTCGAAGTGAATATCTCCAGGCGCGGCCAGAGCTGCGAATGCGTCCGTGACCTCTGAGGACGGGGTCCCCGGATATCCGGTCGCGTAGCCCACACCGGCCTCGATGGCGCCCCGCACGATGGCGTCGTTGCCCAGCAGCAGCTCGCCCGAATCGGCTCCCGGGCGGAGCAGGGGAAAGTTGGCGGCTCGCGCTTTTGGGTCGGTAGACATCATGACCTCAACCCGATACCCGGACGACCAACGCCATGGCGGAGTCTCCTGCGGCGCAGCCGGAAAAGAGGCCCACTCCTCCGCCCCGCAGTGCAAGCTCCTCACAGAGCTCGATGATGGCTCGGATGCCCATGGGTGCCTGCGGATGGCCGTAGATCAACGGTGATCCGAAGTTGTTGATCTTTTCGGGGGCGACGCCGGTCTCCCTCGAGAAGAAGACGTCGTTGACCGCGAAGGGGTTGTGGGTCTTTATGGCGTCTACGTTCTCAAAGCTGAGTTCGGCTCGCTTCAGGGCGTCGTGCGCCGCGGGTACGACGGCCATCGGCATCAGGCCCTCTTCTACGCGGGCCTCACCGTATGAGAGCACCTGCACCCGCACCGCGGAGTCTGTGGAAAGCTCGGCCGCACGAGCTGCGGAGCAGACGATCAGACCGGCGTTGCCGTCAGCGGGGTGGGTCTGAGTTCCGAAGGTCACGGTGCCCTCTGGGAGCACTGGTTTGAGCTTCGCCAGTCCCTCTGCGTTCGTCGGATACACGCCCTCGTCGCTATCAATGGTCTTTGCTTTACGGCCCCGGCCGACCTCTACCGGCACGATGTAGCGACGCTGGAACGCCCGGTCTTCAGCGAGCGCCGCCTGGTACTGCTCGTCTCGGAGGAGGGTGACCTCGTCTTGAGCTTCGCGGCTGATGCCCTCTCGTTTGGCCACATTTTCGGCCGTCTGGATCATGGCGTTGTTGGCGTGGGGATCTCGGTTGAAGTTGTCCATCACCGGGTTCTCCGATGAACCCAATCCACCGGGTCCAGCGGGGTTTGGGTAGTAGATGTGGGGGCCGTTGCTGGTTCGATCACAACCGATGGCGAGCACGCTCTGCCGATAACCGAGCTCCACCTCCATCGCCGCGGTCGCGATCAGCCGCACGGAGGTCGCGCAAGCCTGCGCAATGGTCGGTCCGGTGACTCCCTTCAAGCCGAGCATTCCCGCCATCCAGGGGGCTCCATAGAAGGAAGATGCCTGCGAGACAGAGATGCCGAGCGCGAGAGAATCAAACGCATGCGCGGGCACCTCGTGGCGGTCGAGGGCTGATCTCGCCACCTTCGCGGCGAGCTTGATGGAATGTTCGTTTCCGAAGCTCCCCTGCCAGCGACAGAATGGGGTAGACCACCAATTACCGTAAGCGAGAAACGTGTTTTGCAGTGTCATCCTGTGATCCCTGTGTTTCCTCGGCGCTTGTCAGCCGGTTTTGGTGAAGTCAGGGCGCTTGCGTGAGAGAAAGCAGGTCACGCCTTCTCTCGCGGCTTCGGTGCACGCGCTCTCGGCGAATGCTGCGTAGCCGACCTCGAGTGCCTCTTCGAAGCTCTCTGCTTGTGCGCCCGCGATGATGGCGTCTCCGATCACGTGTATTACTTCGGCGCTGAGCACCTGCTCGCCTGCAGACGGATCGACAGGAGCCATCGCTCCGAGCTCGATGGGGCTCTCGAGGGCCGCAGGCAAATCGCCACAGAGTTCGTCGACGCGCTCGATCGCCAGCTGAGTCAGGCTGCTGTAATCGCTCACGAGCTCGTCGACGATGCCAAGCTCGTGAGCGTGGGTCGCTTTGAGCCTGAACGCGGTGCGTAGCATCTTATTGAAGGTGGCGGCTGCTTGGGGCCATCTGCGGTATGGGACGACCATTCCACCGATTCCGGGCGCGATCCCCAGGGTGATCTCAGGGAACTGCAGAAAAGCGTGCTCGACGGCGACGATGCCGTGACAGCGTATGGCCAGCTCCAAGCCGCCGCCGAGGGCCATCCCGTTGAGAGCGGCGACCACTGGTTTGGACATACCGTCGAGGTGACGCAACAAACGGCTGCAGTCCCGAGCGTATTGGGCCGAGCGCTCAGCATCGCCGAGATAATCGGGGAAGCGGCCGATGTCCGCACCCGCGCAAAAAGCCTTGGTTCCGTAGCCGACAATCACAAACCCTTTTACCGTGGGGTCGTCCTCGTGAGCTTGAATGATCGTCAGCAGCTCGTCGTTGACCCGATCATCG
>PVBE011251584.1_pt1 | contig 17400 bp, 33 predicted proteins | sample 1631181 | NCBI WGS metagenome assembly PVBE01 (sample SAMN08397723, study PRJNA350692) | Marine metagenome, whole genome shotgun sequencing project. | isolation source: water | place: Pacific Ocean | collected 2012-04 | reverse complement strand
TTTCTAAAATTGCTTTTTCGCCTAAAAGTGAATTTAGTCTTTCTTTAGCAGCAAGACCAAACACTTTCTCAACCTTATCACTTGTTCTTGATTCCGGAGTATCAATGCCCATAATTCTCACTCGTTCTTTATGAAGCCAGATGCCAAATCCCAAATCTATATCGACATCAACGGTATCACCATCAACGACTCTTAAAATCTTACATTTATACTCGTACATTGTTTTTCCTTAATAGAGATTGTTTTATACTATTTATAATTGCTTGACAAACATTCCAAAATAATGTATAATACTTGATATGGATGATAAACGAGTATCCAGAACGGATATCGAAAACGACTTTGTAGCAATATTTGAAAAATATCCGAAATCCGTAGAAAAAGCGATTTTTATCTCTTTTGAACTGATTTTGGAGTGTTTTGTCGTAATTTTTGGCGAAAAAAAGACGGTAAAGTTGTTGGAACAGTCAAAAAAGTCGGTTAGAGGGGGCAAATATACTCAAAAATCCATAAAACCTCGAAAAACACGCAAAAATCAATCAAAATAGTGCAAAAATACTGCAAAAGTAGTGCATTTCAAAATTATTTTACCAAATAAGCCAGAAAGTCCTTGACTTTGGGGTAAAAAGAGAGTAAAATGGTACTTGAAAGATTGATAAAAAACATTACATTATGAAAGGAAAAAATATGAAAGAAAGTAAACAAGTTAGTGAATGGTTAAAACAAGGAAATAAGAAAATTATTGTTTCTGCGAAGAAGATGCAAAAGATTGCTCAAAAAGATATTCACAAATGTAGGGGTTTTCAAGTTCGAGGCTCTCTTGCCTGGGGCGGACAAAAAGCAAGAAATGTTGCCCGATTTGCATAAAAAATAAGGAGAAAATATATTATGAGAAACATTGAAAAAATCGCAAAATTAATTGGCGAATGTGATAACAAAGAATTAAATGAAGTCGTGGCGGTCGTTAAAAACCACCGTAAGAAATTGGCTCATGCAACTAAATTGAATTTAAAACTTGGCATGGAAGTTTGGTTTGCTGGACACAACGGAGTCGTTGAAAAAATCAATCGCACCCGAGTTATTTGCCGTGCATTTAAAGATGACCGAAAATGGACTGTTCCAATTAACATGATTGAGGTAGTATAATGAAAACTGAAATCAAAACACTAGTTGGCAAAATGAAGAAAGACTATGTTAAGTTCGCTACTGCTAATGGCGAAAAAGAACTTACCGGTTATCTCGCCGAACAAATACATAAATTTGAAAAAGACATTACTATTACATCTGGTAGGAAATATATCAAGATTGTAAGAGATAATTGTGTGTGGGGGTTCATTGTTAAAGAAGACGGACCGAAATTCAAAAAGGGTGATATTCTTAAAGCCGCTGGTTTTAATTCACCCGCTACTAACCGAGCAAGAGGCAACATATTTGATGATGATTATACTGTCAGATGGACTGGACCTCTTTATTTAAAATGATGAAAAGCGTGGGGGCTTAATAATATGACAACTTTTGAAAATATAATGATAATTTTTTTGACTATTCTTAACTTTATTATTTGGGGAACAGCACTATGACAACATACATAGAAACAAGTGAACACAAAATCAGTTTCTTTAGAATTTGGATAACTCGAATGTGGGCGGAACATTGTAATGAAATTCTTACTTGTAACGGCACTCCAGTTAATTATGGAATGGAAGATTGGATTAAAAAGAACAAGTGGTTTCTAAAACAACAATTTCAATCACAACTAAAAAACAATAAGAATATATAATGACAACCGAAATGACACACGAAGAAAACTTTATCACAGCAATCATAGCACAAGCAATTGATGATTGTATCTATGACGGCACAGTTGAATATAAATTACAACATAAAATGGACGCAAGTAACTGGATTTTCGGTAGACATCCAGAATTTATGAATTATTGTAAAATGCTAGCGTTGAATCCTGAAGAAATGCGAACTAAAATAATGAAAAATGTTAAAATGTCATTTACACCAGAACAAAGGGCTGTAATCCGACAATCAAAAGATTTTTATTCTAAAAAGACCAAGAAAAGGAAAAGAGCAACAGCATGAATGTGATAGTTGCACAATATAATATAATGGAAAAAAGAAAATGAATAACAGTATTTACGACAACGAGGCAGATATTACTTGTACAGACAATGGCAACGTTGTTACTGCTGAAATTGATAATTTTAGATTAGAAAACTCGCTAAACGCATTTATTGCCACTAATAAAATTCATATGAAATGGAACGGTAGTGTATATGTAGGCAACGCATTTGGTATGGAATTTACTACTAAAGGTCCAAGATACTTAGGAAAAATTAAATGACCGTATTTAACGCAAAAAATAAGAAAGACCACACGAAAGCAAAAGCATTTTTAGACCCGTCTGGTGGTGTAACAATTCAACGTTATGATACGTTGAAATACAAACAGTTTGATAAACTAACAGATAAGCAGTTGGGTTTCTTCTGGCGTCCAGAAGAAGTTGATGTTATGAGAGATGCTAATGATTTTAAAAATTTAACAGAACACGAACAACATATCTTTACATCAAATCTAAAACGTCAAATCTTGTTAGATAGTGTACAAGGTCGTGCGCCTAGTGAAGCATTTGGACCACTTATTAGTATTCCAGAACTAGAAGCATGGACTACAACTTGGACATTTAATGAAACAATTCACTCACGCAGTTACACACATATCATTCGTAATGTGTATGCTAATCCAAGTATTGTGTTTGATGAAATGATGGACATTAAAGAGATTTTAGATTGTGCTGATGATATCAGTAGAAATTATGATGAACTTATTGACCTTTCATTGAAATATAAATTACTTGGAGAAGGCAAACACACAATCAATGGTAAAAAAGTTGAAGTTGATTTGTATGAAATTAAAAAATCACTCTATAAGGCTCTTATGAGTGTAAATATTTTAGAAGGTGTTCGTTTTTATGTTTCGTTTGCGTGTAGTTGGGCATTTGCTGAACTCAAGAAGATGGAAGGCAATGCTAAACTTATTAAGTTAATCGCACGAGATGAAAATCTTCACTTAGCATTTACACAATCACTTTTGAAAATTCTTCCTAAAGATGATAAAGATTATAAAAAAATTGCTAAAGAAACCGAAGAAGAATGTATTCAAATGTTTGTAGAAGCAGTTGAACAAGAAAAAACATGGGCACAATATCTATTTAAAGATGGTTCTATGATTGGATTAAACGCACAATTATTGAGTGATTATATTGAATGGATTTGTTGTAAACGTATGGTGGCTGTTAATTTAAAATGCCCATATACTGTCCCTCAAGCAAATCCACTTCCATGGACACAAAAATGGATAGCAGGAGCAGAAGTACAAGTAGCACCACAAGAAACAGAGATAACCTCTTATATTGTAGGAGGAGTTAAACAAGATGTATCAGAAGATACATTTGGCGGTCTTTCTTTATGATTGATAAATTATTTGAATGGCCGATATGGTTTACTTTTTTAGCAATAGTAATAATCACGGCAGTTTATATAGGCAGACAGAGTAAAAGATAATGATTGATTTAAATGAAATTGGTACAATAGATTACGAAGTCAAAGAGTTTGTTGCTCTTATACCACATAATGATGCTCATTATTGTTTTGTGCCAAGAGTTATTGACCAGAAAAATATTTTGAAATTACAAAAGATTATGATGGATATTGGCAATCATAATATTGAACAAGGTAAATGTGAAAGTTATCACACAGTAATGAAATTTGTTAACGACCATCCTATTGTGGAAATATATATAGAACGAAATATTTGACAAATTTTAAGTTTAGTGTTATACTTAAAGTAAGTCAATTATTTAGGAGAAAGAAATGACAAAAAAGGGCTTAGAATTTCAAGCATGGATACAAAATACATGGATGGAACACTTGGATGAAAAGTTGAATTGGAAGGAGTCTGTAAATTACACTCAAGCAGACTGGCTTAAGGAGAATTTAGAATTCTTAACTAACAAATTTCAGGAAGAAGTTAGAAACAAAAAATGAAAATAGTTCTCGCCACAGGCGGATTTGACCCGGTTCATTCGGGTCACATTGAATATCTTAAATCGGCTAAAGACTTAGGCGATATTCTTATTGTAGGTTTAAATTCTGATGAGTGGTTAGAACGCAAAAAAGGCAAATCTTTTATGCCTTGGAACGAACGACTTAACATTATGTCCAATTTACAAATGGTAGATGAAGTTTATACATTTGAAGATGAAGATGATACTGCTATAAATTTTATAAAACAAGTTAAAGCACACCATCCTAATGACCATCTAATATTTGTTAATGGCGGAGATAGAACAGAAAAAAATGTTCCAGAAATGATAGTTGATGATGTTGAATTTATATTTGGTGTCGGTGGTGAAGATAAAAAGAATTCAAGCAGTTGGATTTTAGAAGAATGGAAAGCACCGAAAACTGTTCGTAATTGGGGATATTATAGAGTATTACACGAGGATGGTGATGGTGCTAATCCTAAAACTAAAGTAAAAGAACTTACGGTAGACCCAGGACAATCTTTATCAAAACAACGCCATCAATACAGACATGAATATTGGGTAGTTACTCGTGGAATAGCAAGTATAGAATTAGAAGGTCAACCTAGGACTCTAGGTATACATGATACTGTAGAGATACCGACGGGATGGTGGCATAAATTAAGTAATAAGTCAAAAGACCCTTTGCGAATCGTAGAGATTCAAACAGGATTGAAATGTGAAGAAGAGGATATAGAACGTGCGCCCATATTATAATAAATATGAAAGCAACTGAAACGAATTTTTAACAAAAGGAGTAAAATATGCAAGGAAATACAAGAGTATACGATAGTAAGAATTCAATGAATCTATTGGGCTTATCTGAAACAGAAATAGCACAATTAATCGAATCATTGGCTAAAAATCCAAATATCAAAGAAGATACAAAAGAGCCAACATTAAAATGGTTACGTGAACAGTTCTCTGAACAAAAAATCGGCGGCGCATGGAAACGCAGAATCAGAGAAAGAGGCAATGTTATTTAAAAATGTTTAAACATTTTTTAATTGCAACTCTTATAACAGCCGCAATTATATTTGCTTTTATAAGATCTGTAGAATCAAATATCTCAATTGACTCTTTCGAACCAGGTGAAATTGTTTTAGCACATGAACTACTAGATAGAGACATGGCTATAATGGTATTAGGGGGTATTGACTATTATGTCGAAAGTTGCACGGCATTAACTGAACGTGGAGTCGAATATAGAAATCAAATTATTTCTTTTCATAGTATCGAAGAAGGCTTTCTGCCAATCAATCCAACATACATTCAAGGAATTTTAGCAGTTTCTGGTTATGACTGTTATGAAATGTATGAATTAATAATAGAATTAGACACAAACAATCTAGGTCTTATAGAAGAACCAGTTGTACCAGTTGATAAAGAAGAAAAAATTTTTTAAATAAATATCAATATGATTAATTATCCTTCAAAGACTTGGTGTTCATATCCCTTTTCATCTTTAGTTTTACATAATAGTGGAACATATGGTCCATGTTGTAGTGCTAATGAAATGGTGGGAACTAATATAAATGACGAAGAGGTTGTTCTTAAGATGCATGACCTGAATGAAAAGGCTTGCTTTGAACCCTATGCCATGACCGCGAATGAGGCATTCGATAGTGAATTTATGAAAGACATTCGTAAGCAAATGATGAATGGTGAAAAACCAACTGCCTGTAGTCGTTGTTGGCATGACGAAAGCATTTCAATAAAAAGCAAACGTCAAGGTATGAATGAATTTTACCTACAACTCCCTCCTCACCATCTTCATCCAAATAATCCAAATAATGGTGGATTTGATTACGATATTGATGAAATGGTTAAAAATCCACGATTGCGTTCATTAGATTTAAAGTTTAATAATAAATGTAATTTGCATTGTTTAATGTGTAGTAGTGGTAGTAGTGATATGTGGGTTCCATTAAATACCAAAATGTATAATTATCTTGCTTTGCAAAATGTAACTAAAGAACAAGATTTAGACTTATATATTGACGATTCACATCGTCAATCATGGGTACCGGAAGAATTTCCTGAATCATTATTTGAAGAAATTAAATCATTAGTTCCACAATTACAAGAAATACAATGTACGGGCGGCGAACCTTTTATAAATGTACATTTTATTGAATTATTGAAATATATAATTGATACGGGACACGCAGAACATATATCATTAGAAGTAACTACAAATGGCACTAAATTTGTCACTGAGGTTATGGAATTATTAACACATTTTCGACACATACGAATGTTGATAAGTGTAGATGGTATCAAAGGTACATATGACTATATTAGGGCACCTTTTAGTTATGATTTATTATTGAAACGGTTGAAAGTATTAGATGAATATTTCGTATCAGGAAGAATTAAAGGTTGGACCGAGATTAGTGCGGTAGCAATGTCATATAATATGTTTGATTTTCAAAATTTATCTACAATTGTTGAAGATTTGAAATATGAAGAGTTTAGAGTTGACGGAAATATAAACTTCTCTTTATATAATAATGATAATCCTTTACATATTAAATGGTTGCCCGACAGTCTAATAAATGAAGCAATGGATTATTATAAATCTTTGCCAAACACACAAGAAAAACATTTGAGTCATATAATTGCAAAATTTGAAGGATATATAAAAAATAATCAAGTTGTTCAAAGGACAAAGTTATATAATCAACGCCGAATGAAAAATTATACAGTATTAATGGATAAAATACTCAATAGAGATTACCACGATTATTTGGATTCTCGTATATGTAAATTTTTAGATACTATTGATACAGATGTTAAATAAGATAAATATGTATATAATTTGACATTTTTATATCTTTATGTTAGAATGGAGTTAGAAGTTTTATAACAAGGAGTAATAGATGATAGAGTTAACAGATAGTTCATTTTACATGATATGGGGAGCCAGTGGAATATGTATGATTATTTCTTATTTTATAGGAAGAACTGCTGGATATAAACAGATGCATTTAGAGATAGCATCCTCATTAGTTGATATAGAATTAGAACGTGCTAAAGTTCAGATTATGAAAAGTGAAATATTAAAGGAAATGAAGGAGTTAACACAATCCACTGAAAATAACGACTAAATTATGAGTTCTTCGCCAGTAAAAATTAAAGAGAAAAAACGAAAGGCAAAGAAGATTGTAAAAATAAAGAATAATTCAGAGCCCGAATCAGAACCGGAATCGAATGGGCCAAGACCGATATGGAGGTCAGATTGGAGAAAATAGCAAAATTAAAAGTAGGAACAGTAATTCAACATAAGAATACTCATAGAGTAGCAAAGATTACTGACGCTTATTACCCACCAGATAACCCATTTGTTATATCTGTGACCTATAAATATGTAGATACAGACGCTGGACGCACAATAATAGACAGTACATTAGAGAGATTTAATGAAAGTTGGGACATTTTAGACACTGAACCGACTAAAAAAGAGCAAATTTCTGTCTAACCCCTCAAATTCCCCCTAAAAAAGTTCAAAAAAGTTAAATCCCTTTGGCCATAAGCCGTGTAGACCCACCAAAAACTTGACAGATCCTCGATTTATGCTATAATAGTAGTATATTTAATGAAAAGAGGGTTTAAAATGAAAGAGAAAAAGACAAAAATACTACTTTGGAGTCAAGTGTTCCTTAGTCTTAGTCCTAGAGAGCGATTGCTCTTAGGTAAATATGAAACTCCAGAGGGTGAATATTACACACGCTCTCATTTCAGTGGAATCCCTATGAAACATTACGAGTTGGTAATGAAAAGATTCCCAAGTCGTGAAAGACGAGTTAAGTTTCAAGCAAAAGGCAAGACTGTTCGTAAAGCACTTGCTGAAACATTCTCAGTATTCTATTGGCCAAGTTTCGAATTGTATTTAGGCGGTGGACTCATAGAGAGTTGGCATCCTGCCGTTGAAACAATGACTCCAGCAGAGTTTGAGGCCGCCGAAGAGTCTTGGGAAATCTACAGAATAGAAATGGGGTGGGAACCTTGTTCTTTGACCTCATACGAAATGAGTCCAAGAGGTCTTATCAGAATTAAAACAAAGGCAGAAGAAGAACTTCTTCTTGCCGCTTAACAAAGAGGAGTTAAAAATGACAATAAAATTTTCAGAAGTAACAAACATAGAATTGGATGGGGTTGATATGAAAGACTATCCAGATTTTTGTGACGCATTTGTTATAAGTGCGGAGAAGTTAGATGGAACACCACTAACTGATGTTGAACTAGAAGAATTCAACGACCTAGATGAAACAACAGAGTATGTGTGTGAAAACGCATACGAAAGTTTACTTTAATATAATTTAATAAAAAGAGAGGTTAAAAATGGCTTATATATCAACTGATGAAGTAAAAGAAGTTCGTAAGGCTCTTAAAGAGAGATTCAAAAACAAACTAAAGTTATCAGTTCGTAGAGAACATTACTCAAGTCTTGTGGTTTCTATTATGTCTGGTGAAATAAACTTTTATGACGGTAGTTTAGACCGTGAAGATCCATGGAACAAAGAGGCTCCAGCCCATAAGTTTGATGGTTACGAGCAAATTAACAACTATTATCCTGAAAATTACGGAAAACACGCAGAGATGTTTAAAGACATTATCACTATTATGAAAACTGCTCCTGCTAAGGCAGAAGGTGGTCGTGAATGGTATGATAGGTCAGATGCGATGGTTGATTATTTTGATACTGCTTTTTACACTAACCTTAACATTGGTAAGTGGAACAAACCTTATGAATTTAAGGGAGCAAAGTAAAAACTTGACAGATTTCGAATCTGTGCTATAATATAATTATATTAAACAAATGAGAGGGTTAAATATGAGTTATGTAAAAATTGAAAATGGGTATTACAACTATAAAGATATAAATGGTGTATTTCCCCTAGTTAAAGGTCTTACAAAATCAAAAGATGGTTCGTATTTTGTAAAAATTAATACTAGTGAGTCTGACATTAAAGCATTCAAAGGTCGTGAAGTAGTTCGAGTTAAGATTGAAAACCAAGACCAAGTAGAAGAAGTTGAAAATGTCAAACTTGATAAAAAAGTAAAAGAAACTGACGAGCAAGGAATGGATAGAATTGCTGAACGTTTCGAAATCTTGGAAGAAATGACTAATGCTACTCTTGACGGTATAGTTAGGGGTATGGTAGTAACAGGACCTCCAGGAGTTGGTAAAACATATGGTGTTGAGCAAGTACTTGAAAAAGATAGTTTGTTCGATATGATGGCAAGTCGTCCAATGCGACACACATTTGTTAAAGGTGCCATGTCGGCACTTGGTTTGTATACTACTCTTTACAACTTTAGGGATTCTAAAAATATTGTTGTTTTAGATGATTGTGATACAATTCTATTTAATGAAGATGCCCTTAATATATTGAAAGCGGCTCTAGATTCTTGTACGAAAAGAAAGATTTGTTGGAACACAGATTCTAGTCTTTTACGAAGAGAAGGAGTTCCATCTCAATATGAGTTTAATGGTTCAGTTATCTTTATTACTAACTTAAAGTTTGATAATATGAGACAAACTAAAATCAAAGACCACTTAGAGGCTATTCTTTCAAGGTGTCACTATCTTGACCTGACTCTTGATACAACTCGTGATAAGTTGTTGAGAATTAAACAAATTGCCAGAGAGGGCGGTTTGTTTGATACTAAGGGTCTTACTAAGATACAAGAACAAGAAATTATCGACTTTATGTATGATAAACAAGATAAACTTCGAGAAATTTCTTTGAGAATGGCTCAAAAGATTGCTGACCTCAGAAATATGGATAAAAATCGTTGGAAAGTTCTAACGGAATCTACTTGTATGAAACGTGCGGCATAAGTAAAAAGTTTAACCCTCGGCGCCAGTAATAGAAATGTTACTGGCGTTTTTTTATACAGAACCCACTTGAATTCTCTGATAAAATATGTTATACTATACAAAATGATGAGAAAAACGATATAATGAATAAATGTACAATTATAATCAAGGACGAAGTAAACGTTAAGTTAGAAGGCCTTGACCCATCTACTCGTAGAAAATGTAGTGACAAATTGAAGTATTTCTTACCTCACGCATATCATATGCCTGCATATAAACTCGGTAGATGGGATGGTACAGTTCGCTTTTGTGATGTCGGTGGCAGAACATTTCTAAATCTATTAGATGATGTATTGCCTGTAATCATTGAACAAGGATATGAAGTAGCAATTGATGATAGGCGGAAGAATGAAGAAATGACTTTTCCGACTGTTACTAAAAACTTTTGGAAAGGAGTTACTTGGCCCAAAGGACACGAAAAGGCAGGTGAACTTATCACATTAAGAGATTATCAAGTAGAAGTAATCAATCAGTTCATATCAGCACCACAATGTCTCCAAGAGATAGCCACTGGCGCAGGTAAGACGATTATGACGGCGACAATGAGTAAAGTAGTAGAGAAGTATGGCAGGTCAATAATCATCGTTCCAAACAAGGATTTAGTGCGCCAAACAGAAGAAGATTATACTAATTGTGGATTAGATGTTGGTGTATATTTTGGAGACAAAAAAGATATAGGCAAGACACATACTGTTTGTACTTGGCAAAGTTTGAATTCATTATTAAAGAAAACTAAACGTGGTGAAGCAAACATCCAAGAATTTATAGAAGGTGTGTGTTGTGTTATCGTTGATGAAACACATCAGGCAAAAGCAGATGTATTGAAATCATTATTAACAAGTGTATTTGCTAATGTACCTATTCGGTGGGGACTAACAGGAACAATTCCAAAGAGTGATTGGGAATCTGCTAGTTTGCGAAGTTCAATTGGTGATGTTATAAACAGATTATCAGCAAAAGAATTACAGGACCAAGGAGTATTAGCAAATTGCCATGTTAACATTATTCAAACACAGGAGACTGCGAGTTATACTAATTATCAAAATGAAATGACATTTTTGCTTGAAGATAAAAGAAGATTAGATTTTATTGCGAATAGAATTAAAAATATTTCTGTAACTGGGAACACTCTTGTTCTCACAAACAGAATTAAAAACGGAGAAGCCCTCCAAGAACTTATACCAAATGCCGAGTTTGTACAAGGTTCAATGGCAGTAACAGATAGAAAGGATGCGTACAATGATATAAACGAAGGAACAAATACAGTTACTATTGCTACTTATGGAGTGGCTTCTGTTGGAATTAACATCCCTCGTATATTTAATTTAGTATTATTAGAGCCAGGTAAATCGTTTGTCAGAGTTATTCAATCGATTGGTCGTGGAGTTCGTATTGCTAAAGACAAAGACTTTGTACAGATATGGGATGTGACCAGTCGATGTAAATTTTCAAAAAGACATTTAACACAACGAAAAAAATACTACAAAGAGGCTTCATATCCATTTACAATAGAAAAAATAGAATATTAAAGGATAATTATGAAAATACTAACACCAGATAATAAATGTTTCGAAATGAATAGTCTACCCGATGAAATAGATGATATTCGATATTGTGTAATGGATGTGACAGATAAAGAAGATCCAGATTTCTTTTTTATTCCTTTGGTTTTTATAGAAACATTTAGTGCGCCAAGTATGAGTTTGAGTATCGGTCCATATAACATTGAGATGCCGATTGATTGGAATATTATGATTGGCGAAGCGGAACTTGGACTACTAGAATTTATCCCATTAACCAGCATAAATGAACGGAAATTTGATACACTATTGACAAATCCATTAAAAGGGTTTACAATGGATTGGCAACCAATAAAAATTAATAATGTATTTGCAGATGTGAAATGGTTCTTCCCTAAATTGAAATACGGACACATTCTTGCGATACCATTAGAATATGGAGATAGTCCGAAATGTGCATATTTTGTAAAAGACTTAAATCGTATACCAGACCAGATGAGCAGTTATGATTTTTTCTGATAGTAAAAGCGGTCACAGAGTAGTCGTTCATGCTTACAAGAAAGCCGATGAGGCTTATCTGTGGTGTTCAGATAATCTTCCATTGTCAGAGTGGACAGTAGTCCAAGATGAAAACGCAGAGTCATTTTATTTCGAAAATGAACAAGATGCTCAGAATTTTTTATTACTATTTGGCGGAAGGTATTATAAACATGGCGGCTAAGATACCATTGAATGATGTATTGAGTGCGATTGATAGAAGAGATTTCAATTGGTATGCTAACCTCGATGAAGATAAAAAGAAAGCATGGGGAAGTTGGTTGTTCATTCGATATGCGAGTTCTACTAAAGGAAAAGATAAAGAAGAACTATTGCTCAATACGAATGAGTTTGTGAATAAACATTATGGAGATATCTATAAGTATGATGAATTAGTTTGGAAGTTAATGTGTTTAACGGGTACAGGAAAGAAACAGTACCACGAATGGATTAAGCCACCAAATGCGAAAATAAAAACAGATAAGATTTCACAATTTGTGTCAGAAACATATCCTACTTTGAATGGTCGTGAGATAGAATTGTTTCTAATGTTGAACAATGTTTCGGATTTGAAACAAATAGCATCTGATATGGGAATGCCCGACAACGAGATTAGTGAAATTTTCGACAAAAAGAAAGCAAAGAGGAAGAAGAAAAAGTAAATGTTTGAATGTCAATATTGCGGAGCACAGTTTAAGTCTGAAAGGACGATTATGGTTCATGTCTGTGAACCTAAACGCCGCTGGATGAATAAAGATGAAAAATATTCAAGACTGGCATTTTATGCTTATGGCAGATTTTACGAATTAACACAAGCAGTAGGCAATAAATCCTATGAAGATTTTGTCAAAAGTAAGTTTTATTTGGGGTTTACTAAGTTTGGAAAGCATATAATCAATATAAATGCGATTAATCCCGAAGATTTCATTGACTTTGTTATACGAAATAGTGTAAAATTAGATAGATGGTGTTCAGATTCTGTATATGAAACTTATATACAAGAATTAAATAGAAAAGAATCAGCCGATAGAGCCGTAGAAAGAAGTATATTACTTATGCAAAAATGGGGAGAAGAATATGAAAGACCATTTAACAAGTTTTTTAAAGAAGTCAGTAAGCCGTTGGCCATACATTACATTAAATCCGGACGCATTAGTCCTTGGGTTATTTTTAATTCTGATAATGGCGCAGAATTAATTGATAGTTTTACTGACCATGAATTAAATATAATTAATGAATATTTAGAACCAGCGTTTTGGACAAGAAAGTTTAATGCTAGAGTAGAAGATGTTCAATTTGTAAAAATGATATTAAAGAAGGCAGGAATATAATGTCAACTAAAAGAGAAACATACAAAACTGGTAATTTAGAAGTATCGAAAGATCCAGATACAGGCGAATTGTATATCGAATTGCCACAAAGAATGTTAGATAGATTGGGATTGAAACCAGATGATGAAATAGTCTGGATAGAGAATCAAGATGGATCTTGGCAGATTAAAAAAATTACACATAAGGAGAAGAAAGATGAATGATGAAGATGAAAAAAAATGGAAATATTCTTATGATATTGCTCTTTGGGACGATTTAGCGAAAGAAGAGATATCTGACATTACTCTAGGTGACTGGAAGAGAGGATTGGTTTCAGATTATGATGAAGATAGCGACCAAGAGGCATTTAAATCAATCAATGACAGATTGGCAACAATAGAAAAACGCCTTGCGATTGTAGTGCCGAACAAGAAGTTGTTAAAGAAATATACAGTTCTTCAGGATTTATATAGTCAATATAAAGCCGCAGAGGCTCTATTAGATGGACCTGACCCGGAGAGTGTAGCATAATACAATGTCAGAATTAATAAGACGAAATCCTGAAAGAGTCAAAGAAAGACTTTCTAAACTTCGTTCTATTGTTAATCCGAAGAAACCTAAAAGACGATTCCCTTCAGACTTTGATAATGAAGAATATTTAGAATGGACTTCTATTTCTTCTGACAATGTAGATTATGAAGTAACTCCGTTAGTAAAAGGTGCTGGTCGTTTGGGAGAATTAGTAGATTGGTGCGATGACAATTGTAATAAGTTATATATTATAGGAAAAGCAAATAAAATATATTTTGAAGATGAAAATGATGCGGCAATGTTTACTTTGGTATGGAAATGAATAAGATAAAAACTGATATTGATATTGATGTGATTGACAGAGAGTCATTACTGACTCATTTTGACCACATTCCAGCAATCATTAAGAAAAAAGATAACACTTATGATAAACATAATAGCGGTGTGTATCTTCAACCCATTCCCTTTGACCAATTAACTGGTCTATCATCAATTGATTATAAAGAAGCAGAAGATAGAGGATATTTCAAGTTAGACTTTCTCAATAATAGTTTATATGAAGGTGTGCGAGATGAAGAACATCTTGACCATTTACTTTCTCAAGAACCGATATGGGATTTATTTCAACATGAAGATGTTATCAAAAATCTAGCACATGTCCATGCTCATATTAATGTTTTAAAAGTGTTGAAACCGAAGAGTATTGTAGAACTCGCAGAAGTCTTGGCAATCATTAGACCAGCAAAAAGACATCTCTTACACGAGAGCAAAGAAAAGATTAAAAACGAAGTTTGGAAGAAACCATCAGATGGTTCTTATTATTTTAAAAAAGCACATGCGATTGCATATGCGGTAAGTATTGTGGTTCAACTTAATCTATTTTGCGAACAAGTTGAACAGAACGCCGTTTAATTCTTTTTTGAATAATATTCATTAAACTCGTTTCGGGTCCCCATAGAATTTCAGTATCTTTAGAATTCATATTCAGAATACAGTTATTGAACGGTTCTATTTGTGTTCTCAAAAATAGATTTATAGGAATTAATCTATTCGACTCCCACCACCATTGTTCACCAAGTTCTATGAAATGTTTACGGGCTTCGGCAGTTTTAATCTGCTCAAAGTCATACATAGAGGTTATGGTAGTATCACTGTTAATTATGATTCCAAAATATTCAGTATGTTCTTTTTTGTTCCCATATTTAACACAGGAAAAGAATGGATAATTATCTTGTAGCCATTGTATCTTATCTTCATCTATCATAAAACATATTTATCATCTCAAAAATCACTCTTTGGAGATAAATAGTAATACTATGATAAACTTTAACTTATACCAATACCAACGAGAAATAGAAGTTGTTGTCTTAGACGCCGATAACAATGCAACTATGACTCAATACCTGGGGAATATGCCAATGTATGATAACGCACACAAACTACACAAGGGTATCGATAATACTCTTAGATTTAAATTTAGGGATACAGATAGAAAATCTATAGACCTTACAGACAAAACTGTTATATGGAAAATGTATGACAGAGAATCGAGAGAAAATGTTTTATTTCGATATTTGACAGTGACGAATGCAACGAAAGGAATGGCAATGTTAGAAATTCCAACGTCAGACACTGTATTACTTCCAGAAGGATTTTATCAGTTCGCAATGTATACGGTTAAAGATGGTGTAGAGCAAATAATCTATACTGACGTGAACGATAATGCTCATGGTGTGCTTGAAGTGTTAGATGATGTTTATCCTGAGTTTGAAGACTCACAAGAAACAGCAACATTCTTTGATGATGGCACTAAGTTAATCTCAACAGTATTTGATGGTGCTGGTAACACTATTAAATCAAAATCATTACACACATTTGCGTTATATTACAACGGATTTACAGGAGTTATAAAAATAGAAGGCGATTTGAGTGTACAGCCTAGTACATCAGATAGTGATTGGTTCGATTTAACTCCAAGACTTATGTATGACCCAGATATTACTATTAATAATGAAACTGGTGTTCAAGGATACGTCATACAAGCAAATGTCAATTGGATGAGAGTTTCATGGTTAAACACATCAACTGGTACAGTAGATAAAATCTTGATGAGAAACTAATCACATAATTACTTGACTTTTTGACTCTAATGTTGTATTATAACAACATGGAACTTCAACAAACTGTTTATCAATTTATCCCCGGAAAGACACGACAAAGTTCAGGCGGCTGGCTGAGTTTTAATTGTCCGTGCTGTATCGACCAAGGAGAATCTCGTGCTGACACGAGAATGAGAGGTGGATTAAAGACCGAGGGCGATTTAATATCATATCATTGTTTTAATTGTGGTATTACTGCATCTCATAGAAAAGGGCATGTAATAAACAAGAATTTTGTTAAATTTATGAGATTAGTGGGTGTTCCTGAAAGTGAGATAAAGAGATTACAGATTGAAAGTATAAGAGAAAAAGAATTATCAGAGGGCCCATGGGTGTTTACATCAAAAACTCAAACAACAAGAATACCTTCATTTATCAGTATGAAGTTGCCAGAAAACTCAGAATCGTTAGATAATATAATAAATAAAGATAATCCACCCGAAGGTGCAATTATGGCTGCTAAATACCTATTAGACAGAGGTATATATGACTTCGTAGATACATATTGGAGCAGTTCATTTGGATTTAAGAATCGTATAATATTTCCATTTACACAAGGCGATAGAATTGTCGGTTATACGGGGAGAGATATTACAGGTAAGTCAGAGTCAAAATATATGACGAAGCAACCGAAGAATTTTTTATATAATTCTGATAAGATTAAAGAAGATAAAGAATTTTTAATTATAGTAGAGGGAACAATCGATGCGGCTATATTAGATTGTGTAGCAATAATGAGCAATGAAGCATCACAGAAACAAATTGATTATATTAATCAGTTTAAAGGAGAAGTAATTGTGTGTCCAGATAGAGATGCCGCAGGTAAAAAATTAATCTATCAGGCACAAGAAAATGGTTGGAGTGTTTCATTTCCAATCTGGGAAGAACATATAAAAGATGCGACAGATTCAGTAAAAGAATATGGAAAATTATATACATTGAAATCTATTATTGATGGTCGTATAAGTAATAAAACGAAAATAAGTGTGAAAACACGAATAATGTAAGACTCAAGGTAGCGGGTTTGCCAAACGACCGCACTAAAAAGCGTAGGAGAAGTAATGGAAAAAACTAATGATGTTAGATATAATGTAATACCAAAACCTAAGGAAACACCAGAAGCGCCACCACCGCCACCGATGCCAATGCCTCCGGTGCCACCAAAGCCACCAGGAGAGTTTCTAAGGGATAACGGTGTTTTACATATGGATAAAGAATTTAATCAGGAAAATTGTATGCCTCTAGTTAAAATGATTATGGAGTACAATTTAATGCCAGAAAAAGAGGCTCCTAAAATTATTCATTTATATATTAATAGTCCTGGTGGATTTGTAGATAGTTGTATGCATTTAATTGATGTTGT
>PVBE010533171.1_pt1 | contig 17400 bp, 11 predicted proteins | sample 1631181 | NCBI WGS metagenome assembly PVBE01 (sample SAMN08397723, study PRJNA350692) | Marine metagenome, whole genome shotgun sequencing project. | isolation source: water | place: Pacific Ocean | collected 2012-04 | reverse complement strand
TGCGTCGTCTCTCGTCGTCCGCGCGTCATGGGAGCCGTGCGGGAGTACTTCGTGGATAAAGGATTAACCCCCGCGGACATCGTTCCCGCGTTCGTGTGCGTGCGCGCGAGGGCGACGACGCGGGAGACGCGGATAAAGACGAGACGCGCGCGCGACCGATTCTCGACCGATTCTCGACTGACGACGACCGACGACGCGCTCGCGCTCGCGCTCGCGCGCGCAGATTTCACGAGGTGATCTCCATCGCGTTCGCGGCGTCGACGTGGATCGGGTGTTACGCGTTGCGACCGTCGACGACGATGCTGCGACCGTTGGGGGAGACGGGAGTGGGGAAAAAGCTGGCGCCGACGTTTCGACGCGCGCTCGAGGCGGCGGCGACGCAAACGGCGAGAGCGACGACGAGAGTGCCGGCGCTGCGCGCGGCGAATCCGGAGCGGTTGACGCTGTCGTTGGCGGAGTCGTTGATGTTTCGAGGGGCGATCAAACCGATCACGTTCGGTGGGAAATTGTGGTTGTCGTATCGGTTCGTGGTGTGGACGAAGACGCTCGGCGACGGAGCGCGCGCGGGGACGGCGAAGACGCGGGCGAGGACGAGGGGTAGACGGGGTGGGAAGTCGACGGATGTCGTCGTGCGATGATCGTTCGTTGAATGCGATGTGTGTGTACTTTATTAATAATTATATCTAAAGCGTCATCTTCACCTCGCTGCGCGCCGCGTGAATGTTTGAAACGACTCGATCGCCACCGACGTGGTGTCCGACTTGAGATCGAGGCTGCGCACATCCTCCAACTGTTCTTGAAGGACTTGCACGGCTAAAGTTTTCCATACGTCACCCGCGGCGTTCTGCGCGCCCTCTGGCACGAAATTAAACGCCATGCGGAAGAGCACGCGCGTCGAGCCCGGTTTGGCGGGCACGCACACGTGCAACTGTTCGACGAGCATGGACGTCCCGTCTCCACCCCCTAGGCGCGGTTTGAGCGCGATGGTGCTCGTGATCACGCACGAAGGCTTGAACACCACGCTCTGCGGCACGGGCTCGTACCCCACGCGCAGAGCCTTGGAGATCAAGCGCGAACCATCCACCGAGGCGAACGCCGATTGTCCCCTATTCGTCACCGACACCGGCTCCCGACGCGCGCGCTCGGTGATATCTAACAACCGCTCTACGACTATCTCGCTGTCCAGCTCGACGTCCGCGGTGACCTCCGCCATGGTCACGAACCCCTCGCCCGGCGTGAACATCCCCGGCGCGTTCGCATCCTCGGGATACACGTCCTCGTCCCACGACTCGGTGGCCGCGCGCGCGCCGACGAAATCGGCGGGATCGCTCGCGCCCGCCCACGCGAACACCATCCCATCCCTCTCGATCACCGCGAGCTCATCCGCGAAGACATTCTTCAGAAACCTACACGACGGCATCTTCACCACCTCCCCGCTCGTCTCGTACTCCCACCCGTGATACGGACACTGCGCGCGTCCGTTCACGACTTTCCCCAGCGAGAGCGGACACGCGCGATGACAACACTCATCCTTCACGCACCCCACCTCCCCCTCTCGTCCTCGAAACAACACCCACGGCACATCAAACAAATCAAACGCCACCATCTTCCCCTCCTCTCGCAGATCGTTCGAGAAGCACACCGGAAACCAATAATCCCTCGCGTCTCGCGCGCCGTCGGCGTCCTCGTCGTCGCGCTCGCCCCTCGACGCGCTCGCCTCCTCCGTCACCGCCGCGCGCGTCGTCCACCGCGATCCACCCTTCCCTCCGCGCGATGCGTCACCGTCGATCCCGCGTCCACCGCGCGACCATCTCTCGAACCGTTCATTCGCGCGCGCGGGAGGACGCGACGCGTTCGACGCGCGCGCGCGTCCGCGCGGGACGACGCTGGGGACGCGATGATGTCGATCGAGACGCGCGCGCATGGCCGTCGCTTCCGCGCGACGACGCGTCGGAGCGATCCGAGGGAACGAAGAGAGAGAGACGCGCGATGGGGCGTCGCGATCTGACCTCGCGAGTCGTCGCTCGACGTCTCTCGACGTCGACCGCGCGGACGACCCCGCGCCGTATCTCTCCGTTATCCACTTCGTCCCTGTGGGGACTCGTGCTGGGTGACGACTCGTGGTTTAGGGGAATATGGGTCAGGACTCGTCGTGGGGTGGGGACACGTGGGGCGCGGGCGGTGTATGGGACTCGTGATGGGTCAGGACTCGTCGTGGGAACAGCACACGACGACGCGCGCGCGGGGACGTCGACGGACGACGGCGGACGACGCGCGAGGCCGACGGCGATGCCGCCGCCGACGACGACGACGACGGCGATGGTGACGGCGACGACGAGACGAGGCGTGACGCGCTCGTCCCGCGCGAGATTGCGCGCGAGGGCGACGACGGTGACGGCGACGGCGCGTCGCGCGCGCGAATCGATGGGACGCGGCCGAGACGACCGCGACGAGGAGACGTCGAGGTCGAACGCGTTCGGACGCGCGATGGCGGCGATGGCGTGCGCGATGACGATGACGATGACGCCGACGTGCGCGCACGCGTTCGGATTGAACAAGAGCGGGAACTCGGACGCGTACGCGGAGATGATGAGACAGACGGAGGCGGCGCGCGAGACGATGAGCGCGGAGAGTTTGTTCGAGCGAGGGGGTGGGGCGTGCGGCGATGGGTACGAGTTACGGGTGGTGAAAGTGTTGGGTGCGTCGTGCGTGTGCGTGAGCGATTCGTGCGCGGACGATGAGGCGAGAAAGGAACGGACCGAGTACGAGCGGTCGTTCGGAAAGGGAGACGAGGCGAGCGACGCGCCGGAGGGCGGTATTAAGTTTACGTTTGCGACGGATTGAGCGCGCGATGCGTTTTAATTTCAATTCATTTTATACTACGTTCGTACGGTGTCGATGTTTGTTTTTTGTAACGATGACGGTGATTCACGTACTTTCGGCGGCGGCGGCGCGTCATCGCAACGCGGCGACGAGCGCGTCCGTCGCCTCGCCGACGGAGGACGCCGCGATGACGACGGTTTCCCCGTGCGATGGTTTGTGTCCGACGATGCCCTCGACGGCGGATGAGACGGCGTCGACGTGTTGGGTCAAACCCTCCGGACGATCGGGGAGGAGAGACTCGTGTTCATCCGTGATGTGCATGTCGTCGTCCTCGGCGTCTTGAGCGCCGGACGCGGCGTCGCCGCCGCGACCGACGATGATTGAGACGGAGCCATCGAGTCTGAATCCTAACGAAAACACTCGCACGGGAGTCGGTTCGATCATTTTCACGACGGTGATCACGTTCGGTTCGCTGTGCGTGAGTTGGAACTCGTCGGGGAGGTTAGCCGCGAGACGAGACGTCGACGCCACGGCGTGCAACGCGCACGCGAAAATCGCCGCTCTGCCGTCGCGAGCCGCCACGCTGAGCGCACGTTTGGTGGGCGCGCTCAGTTTTTCACCGTCGGCGTACAGACCCGCGCCGAGGTACCCACTGTGACGCCATTCGATGGAACAAGCGACGTCACTCTTGTACGACACCGCGACGGAGTGCGCGTCGATGCGTCCCAGTTTGCATCCAAGCTTTTTAAAGTTGACGCCCGAATCGTTATCTTCCAACGCCGATAAGAAACCCTGCGCGGCGACGATTCTTCTGACGTCACCCAAGAGCACATTGACCGCGAACTCGGAGTGTTCGTACGCGCGCGTCTCGTCCGCAACGCGTGCGGATAAACCGTCGGCGCCTCGCAACGTGACGTGCGCCTTGAGCGACGAATTCTTCGTCACCGCGCGTTTAAATTTACTCTGCGCCCAACGCGCCGCGTTTGAAATTTCGAAACTGATCGTGTGCTCGATTTTCTTCTTATCGGCGCCTTTGGCCGTCGGTCGAATGTCCATGAAGGGAATTTTCAAGTCGCGCAACGCGCGCATCAACATGGCGCGCTGCGCGTCGACGGCCAAGTCTCGACACGCCTCTCCGATCATTTTCACGACCACATCGGCTTTGGAACCCTTTCTGCCGCCGAAATTGAGCTTTTCGATGGAATCGACCGTGAATCTCGACGCTGGGCTCGCTCGATGGGCGCGCACGAGGGCAAACGTCGGCGTCGCGCCCATCCACGTCGCGATAAATACGCCGCCATCCGTCGGCACGACGGGCACGAGAGCGGTCGGCGCCGCCCCGTTCGGCACGAGCGAGGACGACGTCCACGGATCACCTCCGAGCGTGCGTGGCGCGGGGTGCACAGACGTGCCCGAGGTGCGCAACAAACCCTTGAGCTCCTGTTGCTCGACGGCGACGGATACCTCCTCCACAATGCCGCTGATGGCTTCGTGCCCTTCGAGAGCTAGTCTCTTCGAAAGTTCCGCCTCCGTCGCGGGCGGCACGAGTTCATCCGCGCCGTGAAGAATCAAGACGCCGTCCGAAACACGGCAAGATACGAAGATGTTGGTGAATTTCGAGATGACCAATCGAAGTGCCGGTCGGGTTTCATCCGCCCAACCGTCCTCGTCTTCTCTGCACGCGCACTCCTCCGCCGTCATCGATTCTTCCACGACTGTCTTGAACATTTTCTCGCCTCTAAGTTCTTCCGCTATGGCGTGGAGTTTCTTCGAAGACGCGATTCGAATCCCTTCGAGCAGAATGGCTTCTAAATCGACGCGTTCGTGATTGATGGGCAAATCGTTAAATTCTTCCTCGCCCGGCGACTGCGCCTTCACGCGCAGGTCCGATTCCTCGGGATTGAACGACACGTCCAAGACGCCGGGATCGCCCTCACTCGCGTCAAGCCAGTATGCGACGCGAAGACCCTTGAGAATTCCAGCGCCTTCGCCCTTGACGATTTCAACCTTGAGCGAGTTGCGAGACCAACGCTTTGACGCGCTCGCGGCGCGTTCGGTGATGTCCTTGAGGACACCAGCCTGCGTCAAAATCGCGGTGGCGCACTTCATGAGCACCGCATCACTCGCGATGGAGTGCAGGCCCTTGATGTGCCTCGGTTTGAGCGGAGGTGCGTCCTCCGCCGGCTTTTGACCGAAGGGTAACATGCCGACCATGCTCGCGCACGCGATGTCCGCCAACTTCCGCGCCTCCGCCTTGTTCAATTCAAACTTCCCGTCCAAGTCACCTGCTAATAATTCTATGGATTCTACTCGCCATCCTCCGTATCGCGGCTGCTCCTCGGCGTCCGGCGCCACCGGTCCTCCCAGCGTGAGCGTCGCGCGATACTCGCCCTCCACGCCCACCGTCGTCTTCCCGCCCTCGACGGCGAAAACCTTGAACTTTTCGCTCGGCCACTCGAGATGATCGTCTCTCACCTCACACCCGAACGTCTTCGATCGCACCAATCGCTCCATCATCTCCTCCTCGTACCTCTCCTCGACGTCCAGCCTCGCCTCGCGTTCCTCCTCCGACTCCGCCGGCGCCTCGCCCTCCTCCGCGCTCGCCTCCGGCCGCGCCCCGATCTCCGAGATTTCCCTCGGCAACCCACCGTACGTGCCGTTACACAGCACATCCAACGCCCCCGGCAGATCCCACAGCGGCGCCTTGGCCCACTCGAGCTGTTGATGCAAGTGAAACATCCCGTCCGCCGCGCGCGCGAACGCCTCCTCGTGCCCTCTGAGCGCCAGATGCGCGTTCGTCGCCACGTTCGCGATCTTCGCGCTCTTGACCGCGAACTTCTCCGCGATCAACGCTCGCGTCAGACGCTGTCTCGTGCGATGCGCGTACCTCACCAATTCCGCGCGTCGCTCGAAATCCGCCCGTCCCGGCGCGGATTCGCACGCGCGCATCAACTCCGTCATCGCGCTCTGCACCACGCGCTCGACGACGTCCGCGATCGTCGTCGTCGGCGCCAGCTTCGGGAGCGTCTCCATCGTCACGACGATCGTTCGACCGCCGTTCTCACCGCTCACGACGGCCTCGCGTCGACCCCCGCGCCGCTCTCCCGTCGAACGCATCAATCAATCGACGCATCGAACGGTGCTTTACGAAATCCCGTACGGTCGATGACACTACCGCGTCGACCGACCGACCGACCGGAGACGCACGAGGGGGGGGACTCGATCACGGGTCGTGACCGGTCGATCGATCGCGACGACCGACCGAGTGGGCACCTCGCGCGCGCGAGACCGCCTCTGTGCGCCGCGGACGCGACGCGACGCGACGCGACGAACGAACGAACGAACGAACGAACGAACGAACGATCGAACGATCGAACGCGGGGACCCGACCCGTCATTCATTCGTGACGTCGCGTCGCGTCGCGTCCGCGCCATTTCAAAAGACATTGCATGAAGGGCGTCGTCGTCGAGCGCGCGAGAGGAGGAACGATCGTCGAGGACTCGATCGAGGCGTTGGAGATCGAGCGAAAACGGTTGTTGAACGCGCTGGAACACCTGGAGCGGTCGTGCGAGGCGTTGCGAGAGGTTGAGGAGGAGGATAAGGAATACGCCGACGCGCTGCGGGAGAACGCGCGCGTCGAGGCGGAGATTCGAGGGAAAGTGTACGAATTGAGCGTGAAGATCGTCGAGCGACGAGGGACGTCTCGAGAGGAGTCGAAGGGTGGTGAAGGTGCAGACGTCGGGACGTGGGTGTGAAGACGGAGGACGCGAGGTGAGAGAGAGACTCGAGGGGCGGGGGGGCGCGCGCGCGATGACGGCGCGCCTGAGTCAAAGCGCGCCGACGCGAGACGACGATTTGGTGAAACATCTTCCCGATGATTTATTCGAAGATGGTCCGTCGGTGGAGGAGGCGTTGAACGCGGCGTCGGCGCCGGCGATCACGATGGCGGATTTGGAGGTTGTGAGAGAGTGCGCGGGGTCTCCGGGACCGTTGCGGAGATTTGTTCCGGAAACTTCTTCCCCGACGCACGTGTTGATGAACACGCCGATGCACGCGGAGGAAGGCGTCGGTGATGGAGGTGCGAGGTACGGCGTGGACGATTCGCCGTCGTACACGCTCTCGCCGCAGTCTTCGCTCAAGCCGGAGAGGAAATCCGGGCTTTTGGAAAAGGGGACGTCGCCGAGTTCGCCGATACCCGCATCGGCGACGTCGCCCCCGGTGGCTGTGTACTCGTACGCGCCGAGCGCTGGCAGCGCGCGCTCGATGAATGGGAACGCGGGTAAACCTCCTCGTGGAAACTCCTTCAAGTCTGGTTCGGTACCGCACGCGCGATCTGGCTCGTCGTTCGGAAACCGAGCCGGAGGGGGCAAGCCCGTCAAGTTTACGGGGTCGGCGTTTCGGTCGGCGAGGGATGAATATCTCGAGAAAGTTTTTGACTTTTTGTTCAGAGAGGGAGGCGACGGATGGATGACGATTAAAAGTAAATCGGGCGTCAGTGGTCGCTGTCGTAAACCGGTGACCATGCCGGAGACGTATCTTGAATTTTTTGACACTCACAGAGACAAGTTTGAGATCAGTCCTGAACGCACCAAGGTGCGATTACGCGAGACGCGATGGAGTCGCAGCGAGAGCGGAGACAGTGGTGAGTCCGACGCGACCGGCATCGAAGAGATAAGCGAGGGTATTAAGGCTCTCTGAGGCCAGCATCGTCGTCACTTTTGACGACGAAGACGCGTTGTTTTGCGAGCGGAGCCGCTCTGTGTTTTTAATGCGACGAACAGCTGTATCATCACAAATAATTCTACTTTCCATCCTCGAATAAGATGGTGGTTAATAATGATTTGATCGCGCGCTAATCCCGATCGCTAGCAACGCTATCAAAGCTCTTTCAATTCGTCGCAAAACTGTCTGAGCTTGGGTAACAAGACGGCTTCGACGCTCTTCTCTATGTACGCCTTGAACAACGCCTTCGACTCGGACTTCCCATCCTTGGCCGTCACCTCGTACTCATACTCATCCTCATCGTTCGTCGAGCAAAACTCCTTCACCTTGATCTCTCCGGTGACTTCCTCCGTCTCCTCCACCGACTCGACGCCGCCCGCGCGTCCAGTCCACTTGACGGTGAACCTCAAGTCAAAGCACCCGAACTTTTTACCCCCCTTTCGCGTGCTCACGCTCGAATCGCCCTCGAATTTCGTCAACGACGACACGGACGCGCACCCGTCGCACATCGGAACGTTCAAATCCGTGCCCACGAGCAAGGATTCGATGCGCTCGCGGCTCCACTTCATCATGTTTCGTTCCTACGCATCGCGAGAATATTCGTCGTCAGTGACCGCTCGCATCGAGCGCGACGCGTTCGATCGCACCTCCCAGTGCCATCCGTTGATGTTCGTGCCGTCGCGGCGCTCATCGACGATCCAACGGCTGTCGCCCTCGCCCCACTTCGCCATCTTGGGGACGCGAGGGTTGAGGTGTGAGGACGACGGCTCGCCGCGCCCGGCGGGCGACGGACGCGAACGACGCGATCGTCGAGATAAAAATAGTACAGATTCTATTCAAGATTACAACGGCACGTCTCATCCGAGCCCGAAACCTTCGCCCGTGAAGAGTTGGCTGTACGATGAACTCTTCGACTGCAACAGGTTGCCTATGCTCCCCGACCGTCGGTGAAGCGCCAATCGACGCTGGCCGTTCTCCGTCGCCTGCGCGTCGGCGCGACGGTGCGCCTCCACCATGATGTGTTCGCACTGGTCGTCAGAGATAATGTCCTCCTTGCGCGCCCAGTCGAGCGTGTTTTGCATCTCGATGATGGTCATGCCGCGCACGTCCGCCGTTCGGCGCAGCATCGTCGCCTTGTTTCTAAGTTTGATGTCCATCGTGCACGACGGTTGCTCCCAGGGCTCGCCGTCGACGTGCATGGGGATCTTACGATCAATCACGACGCGCACCTCTCTCGCTTGGCAGATGCGCACGGGTTTATCGACGCCGATGTTTAGCTGACCCAAGTGCAACGCGCCGTGGACGACGACGATGTCCACCATGCCGTCCTGCATCGAGGACATCCCGTACGCCCCGTCGCGCTCCCACATGCGCACACCTCCCGCGAACGAATTAATGTTGAGCAAAATGATACCCTCAGCCTCGGGTGGAATGGTCTGACGCACGCCGTCGGCGTAGATTCTAATGCTTCTGTGCAAACCCGCGCACGAGTGCTCCAACAAATCCTTCGCCCCAAAGGCGCCGTACAAGAGCTTATTCGTCATCGCACTAAAGAAGAGTTGTGGTCGCAGATTACGAGTCCTGTGGAAACGCAACGCTGCTTGCGCGTCGACGCCGATGCCGAGATAGTTTTGAAACACAATCTGTTTCTTTTTCGGCCCGGGAGCCGTCGTCGGCATCCCCGCCGCCGACGCGAGCTTATTGGGAGTCTTGGGCGGCTCGTTGGGGACGATCTCCACCTGCCAACGATCGAGCAACGCGGTGTGCGCCTCGGCGACTTGCACCAAGAGCTCGGAGATGAGTTCGTTGGAGTACCCACCTCCCCATCCCAAAACTCTCGCGAGATCGTTTCCGGTTCCCAGAGGTAAGATGCCCACGGGTGGTTTTTTCGGAACGTCGATTTCGTCGAGCGTCTGCAAAATCCACGCCACCGTGCCGTCGCCCCCGGCGACTAAGATTCGAACGTTCGGAACCTTGGCGAACAACTTGAGCGCCGCTCTCGGACCGGTGTTGTGAAGATCTACCACCTGTAACGGATTCAAATTCGACCGCAACGCCTCGAGAAGATAGTTACCCATCTGCCCCCCGCTCTTCGAATTGACGAAAACCAACAACGGCATCGCGTCCTCCGGCAACGCCTCCGTGTCCACGCTCAGAATCGGTGAATACGCGTCCACCCCGCTCGACATTCTCGCCAACGGTCCACCCTTCTTCTTGATGTACTTGTTAATCTTTCTCGTCACCCTATTCAACGGCGACCGCATCGGCGCCTCGGTGACGCACTCGGGCGGTAAAATCAACCGCGCGTGTCTCGAGTGTTTCAGATAATACCACCACCCCTGCTGCGCCCGTCGAAGCCTGACCAATTTCACCAACACCCACTGCGCACCGATTAAACACGCCAACATCGTCGCGACGATGCGTATCCACCTTTCCGCGCTCCACTCGGGCGCGTACGCTCGAAACGGCGCGCTCTCCGCAATCGCCGTGAGATTCAACATCCACCCCCTGACGTCTCTCTCGATCACCTCTCGAAGCGCTTTCGCGTCGTCACCCCTCACCCCCACCACCCCGCGGTCCATCGTCGTCGCGTTCGCGTTCGAGCGCGCGCGCGCGTCCACGTCGCTCACTAATCTCGACGCGAGCGTGGACAGATCGACGATCCATTTCTTCGCGAGCGCATCCGCGCGACGCACCGCGTCGATCACGCTCGCGTTCGGCGCCATGACTCCCTCACCCGCGTCACGCGCGATCGACGCCTCCGACGACTCACGCGCGCGCGTGTGTGCGGGGCGAACACTGCGCCGTCGATTCACGCGCGCGCGCATTCGATTCGCTCGAGAATCGTCGCGGGACGCATCGACGACGAAAACGCGCATTTCTCGCCTCGCGCGAGCGACGAGGGACGACGACCGATCGATCGTTCGGTGAGGAACAAAACCGTCGATATTGGTCGTCGATTCGCGCGCGCGAGAGGGGCGCAGACGCGCGGGAGAGGGGCGCAGACGCGCGGGAGAGGGACGCATGACGCGGGCGGCGGCGGCGCGTTTGACGCCGATGGCGACGTCGTGGTTGCGCGGAACGGTGCGTCGAGGGGTGTGCGTGAGTGGGGGGAGTGGTCGCGCGCGCGCGGTGTCGGTGGTCGAGGGGCGCGGGGTAGGGGCGCGCGCGACGCGCGCGGGCGGGGACGACGGCGGCGAGGCGGCGGACGGCGGCGAGACGGAGAACGCGGTCACGTTCGCGGATGTGGGTGTGGGGAAACATCTCGCGCGCGCGTTGGAACGGTCTGGGATCGTGACGCCGTCCATCGCGCAGAGAGCGGCGATGCCGGCGATCGAGCGAGGGGAAAACGTCGCGATGCAGTCGCACACGGGTTCGGGGAAGACGTTGGCGTACCTCTTGCCGATTATAAACGAGATGATGGACGAGGAGCGCGGAACGATTCGCGCCGACGTCGGTACGGGCGTTCGTGCGCTCGTCGTCGCGCCGTCGCAGGAGTTGGCGATGCAAATCGTGCGTCAGGTTGAGAGAATTTTGGGAGACTTGGGACGGAAAATCACGCAGCAAGCCATCGGCGGCGCCAACGCGAGACGACAGGAGGAGGCGATACGAAAGAAGAGACCGCTCATCGTCGTCGGCACGCCCGGTCGTTTGGCAGAGTTGTCTCGATCGGGGATCTTGCAGACGCACGGCGTGCGAACGCTCGTCGTGGACGAGGCGGATGATTTGTTGGCGAGCAACTTTAGACGAGACATGGCGAGAATCAGCGAACACACGGGAAAGGGCGTGCCGGGAGGGAGACAGACGGTCATCGTGAGCGCGACGCTGAAACAAGAGACTTTGGATGCGTACTCGTATCTCGCGCCGAACCTCAAGCACATCATCGCGACGTACGATAAACCAGTCTCGAACGCCGCCGCCGCGGAAGACGACGACGAGGCGAACGAAGACGACGGCGAGGCGCGCGACGCAAAGAGCGCCTCCGCGGCGGCGCAACAAGCGCAAACGCAGGGTGTCGTCAGTCTTCCACCGCATATCACGCACTGTTCTGTCGTATCCGAGCGTCGACACAAGGTTGACGAACTCAGACGCGCCATTCACGCCACGGACGTGCGACGCGCGTTGATTTTTTGCAACTTTGGGCGCCGGTTACAAGACGTGCAAGCCAAGCTCACGGCGCGTCGCATGCCAGTGGGCGTGCTTCACGGAGGCATGGATAAGGTGGAACGACAAAAAGAGCTCGCGGCGTTCCGTCGAGGCGAATTCCGAGCCTTGGTGGTGTCCGATCTCGCGGCGAGAGGACTCGACGTGGACGACTGCGACGCCGTCTTCAACCTCGAGCTTCCCACCGACGAGACGCACTACGTGCACCGCGCCGGTCGTACGGGGCGCATGGGGAGCCCTGGAGTCGTGATCACCATCGCAGAACCGCAAGAGGCGTTCGTTTTAAAACGATTCGAGAAAAATCTGGGCGTGACGATCAACGATATCGCGACGCAAGGTGGCGAGGTGGTTCGCGCACGACCTCCTCGAGACGGCGGCGGCGGCGGTCGTCGCGGTCGTCGCGGCGGTCGTCGGGGCGAGTCCGGGCGAGGAGGCGATTAGAGGGTGCGCGTTCGTATTCTTTTTCGAAACGATTGTATTATTCAGCCAATTCCAAATGTGTACCCTCGCGGACGCCGACGTCCCCGCGCGCTTAATAATACACTTTGAACGAACCCACCGTCGCCGCGAGACGTTCCTTCATCTTGTTCCATCGCTTTTCGCTCGACCCCGTGGTGAGCGTATAAAACTTCCCTTGCGTCACCGTCACCACCGTCAACGCGTGTCTCTCGTAGCTCTTCGTCCTCGTCACGAATTCAAACTGGTAGTACAGGTGTCCATCCTTATCCGTGCGTTCGCTCGTCGCCAGCACCTTCCCTTGCGCCCCCGGCGCCGTGAGCGCCTTCCCGACCAGCGTCTTCGCCACCTCATCCGGCGTTCCAATCTCCCGCACGCTCTCGCGCTGCGTCGGGTACACGTTCAGCGCCGCGCTCTCCAACGGTTCGATGATATCCTTGTACACCGCCTGCTGGCCGTCCACCGAAATCTCTTGCCACCCCACCGGGTACAAAAACTCGTACCCCTCGCGCGTGTCCTTCGTCGCGTTCATGCCGCTGATCGCCAGCGCCGGTCGCGCCATCGTCATCGTCATCGCCGCGCTCGCGCACGCCATCGCGACCGCGTGTTCACGACGCGTCGTCGTCGTCGAGGACGCCACCGCCTCGCGATCGACGTCATCGTGTCGCGCATCGCGTCGCGCGCGCGTCGTCGTCGTCCTCGATCGGCGCGTCCTCCCACCGCGCGTCGACGTCATCGGCATCGTCATCGTCGTCATCGTCGTCGCGAACATGGCTCGAGATCGTCGTCGTCGTCGTCGTCGTGTGTCGTCTCGCGTCCCGCCCTCGATCGGGGCGGGTCCACAGGGAAGGGACTCGGTGGTGAGTCCTGACCCGTGACATGTACGTACGTATGCGTATACAGTGCGCGCGTGACGCGCGCTGTCCCCGTGGGTCGTCCCCGCGCGCGTCGTCGTCGTCCTCGCGCGCGGAGACGCGCGTCGCCGCAGACGCCCTCGCGCGAGCGACGCGAGCGACGCGAGCGAGGACGGCGACGCGCGGGGACGCGGGCGCGCGGGGACGCGGCGTCGCGCGCGTCCGGAGGTCCGGGAACGGTGACCGCGCGGGGCGCGCGGGATGTTTACGATGCGCGAGCGCGCGACGACGGTGGCGACGCGGGATGAGGAGGGAGAGCCGCGAACGAACGCGGCGTCGCATCGCTCGAGACGACGAGACGAGGACGACGGAGGCGAAGAGGACGAGGAGAGCGAAGAGGATGAGGATGAGGATGAGGAGAGCGGGGAGGATGAAGATTTCGATCCGGGGTCTCGACGACGCTCGAACGCGCGCGCGGCGGCGGGCGGAGGCGCGGTGGGTAAAGGGAACGGTGCGAAAGGTGAGGACGCGCCCGCGGTGGACGCGAGCGAGTTTAACATCGATGCGGATCGTGAGAGGTTTAAAGCGGGGACGCTCAAGCGCGAGGTGTTCAAGATGCTCGAGGAGGCGTGGCCGAAGATTATGGACGCGAACGAGCTGTATGAGATGGGAAGCGCGAACGGGGTGAACGTGGGGAAGAATAAGACGGTTTTGGCGAGCGGGTTGTCGCACGATAAGTGTTTCGTGCGCGTGCCCAATACGAGGAATAAGTGGGCGTTGCGAGCGCACGTAGGGTATCCGGCGGGGACCAAACGCAAGGCGGAGGAGGATAAGCCGCCGAGAGAGCGCAAGGCCAAGGCGCCGAGAGTCAAGGGTGGATTCGCCGGTTTGCTCGATACCCTCGAAGCGGACGAGAAGGCGTCTTTGCTCGCGTGGAGTGACAAGCTCAAGCAAAACTGTGCCGATTTGAAAAAGGCAAAGAACGCCATCGAAAAGGCAAAGAACGCCGTCGAAAAAGCACGAACGGCATTAGAAGAGTTTGAATCCAATCCCCCGGTCGAATTAGCGGCGGCGAACGTCCAGGCCAAGTCTCACGAAGATATTCTCTGCGAAGGGGATGCGCCGAGCGATCGTCTCGAAAAGGAATTTCGAGAGTACACCGGTCCGGACGATCGCAAGTTTTTGGTCGCCTGGAAAAAGTCGGTCGAGATTGAGAAGGCTCGCATCAAGAAGGCGCAAGACGTTTACGTCGCTAAGCGCAAGAAAGAGATCCGCGAAGCGACGAGCAAGTTGAACAAGAAGCGTGAGATTCTCGCAACTGCGGTTTCCAAGGCGGAGAGGACGGAGAACCTCGCCCAAGGAACCGTTGAGAGAGCCGAGGCTGTCGTGGAAATCACCCGCGAACGAGTTCAACTGATGAAGGATAAGGCTGCCGCGGCCGAAGACGAAGCGAAGAACGCCATAAGCGAGAAAATAACCGATCTCGACAACAAGTTGACGGATATCTTTGGACAAAAATTGGCCGCTCTCGAAAGTCAGATTGAACGCGAAAAACTCAAGTTGATGGCAAAGGGAGAGCGAGACGCCGAACGCGCTCGCTTGATGGAAGAAAAGCAGCGACTCAAAGAGGAAGAGAAGGCGGAGCGCGCCAGACAGCGAGAGATTGAGAAGGCTGAACGAGACAAGGCGAAGGCTGAAGAGAAGGCGGCGAAGGAGAAAGCGGCTCGATATCCTCTAGATGATGACATTTTAGCAGTCGAACTCGCGGAGGAGGCGAAAGAGACCGGTGTGCCGTTAGAGACACTTTTACATCCCATTCCCAAGCCGGTGTCGCTACCGAACGGACAGGTGCTCGCCGAAGAGGCGTTCGTGGCTGAATTCATGAGCGTCTTCGGCACCGGTCTTCAGGCGCCAGACGGCTTGACCAACGTCGAGGGCGTGAACAACATGTTTGAGAAGAACCCGAAGTCGAGATCGACTCTGGCTGAACTTTACCTCAGCGTTTTGTACGAGGCCATCTCTCCATCGGCGAGCGGCCCGGGACGATTCATCGCACGCTTGAACCGCATTCTGAACAACCTCAACTGGCCAGAGGTGGCTCGCCAGTTAATTTTACACGGTGGTGAAGATGCACACGGTAAAGCGGCGACGGAAGTCGCGAAGAAATTGGAGAAGACAACTTGGGATGAGCTCGAAAATGCCGATCATCTCATCCTCATTCGCGCTCTAGCTGATTTGGCGCTCGAGGGTGACGTGTGCCGCGACATCATCACCGCTCGCATGCAACAGGCGGACGTCTTCAGAAGTCAGAGACACGAAGCCAAGTTGAAGGCCGTGGCGAACAGGCGCATCGTCGAAAGAGCCGAAAAGGAAGAACGTCGTCGCGAACGCGAACGCTTAGCGGAAGAAAAGAAAGCGGCCAAGGCTGCGGCTGAAGCCGCGAAGGCGAAAGTGGAAGCCGGCGAGGGCAGTGACACTCCGATCCCGGAAGACGCAAAGGAAGCGGTCAAGCAAGAGGATGTGAAAATGGAAGATGCGAATGCGCCTAGCTTTGAACTTCCAGAACACCTCCGCGAGTACAAGGGACATCCGGAAGATAGGCATGCACTCATGGCGTGGAAGAATGAAGTCTCAAAGGCTCAGGCCGAACTCGATCGCGAACGCGAGGAGTACGAGAACGAACGATCGAGAGAGCTTCGTGCGATCCGTGCCGTTGAAAACGAGGAAAAGCGTAAGCGCGAAGCCGTGGAAGATGAAGCCAGACGAAAGCTCGAACTCGAGGAGAAGCGCAGCCGCGATCGAGAAGTCAAGCGTGCCGCGGAGGACGCCGCATGTAGCGTGCGCGCGAGACCTCTGGGCATGGATCGTCACCTCTCCACTTACTGGTGGAATTTCGGGGGTCGTAAAGATGCCATCTACGTGCAGTCGTTTTCTGGTGAATGGGGTCTGTACAACTCCCAAGAGGCGGTGGACAAGCTCTTCGACGCTCTTTCCGAGAAGGGTGTCAGAGAACTCGCTCTGAAGAAACAGTTGGAAAAGCGTAAGGTGACGATCGCCGATGCCTTCAAACTTCTGGCTGAGAGTCAAGAAGAACGCGATGCCCGTTATGCTGCTTCCCTTGAGGGTGGGGAACGCCGTTCGGCGCGATCGCGCAGTGCTCCGTCTGCTGACGTATACGTCGCCACCCGCCCCGCCGCGGACCTCGCGTCTGATGAAGGCGCTGTGCTCACCGCGGCGAGGAAGTGCATGGACACTATGTGCATCAACGCGGAGAGAATCGGTCTCGAAACGTCGACGGATTGGCGAATTTTCCGCACCAAGCTCAAGAACGCTGCCACCTCTTACGTCGCCGAACAACTCCTTCACCTGGAAGAAAAGTACTACGAATGTCAGCTCGAAGAGTTCAAGATTGCTGCAGAGCTTGAGAAAGCCGAGCGTGAAAAGGAGCCCGAAGCTCCGGATGAGCTTTCAAAGGCCACTCTCGAAGCTCTCGTTTTGAAGCACACCGGCAAAGACATGAGTACGTGGAAACTCGCTCGGCGTAAGCTCGCCGCCTTGCTGCCGCCCGAAGTCATCGCCGAAGCTGTTGAAGAACGCCGTCGTCAACAAGTTGATAGCGAGGAGGAGGAGGAGGAAGAAGAAGAGGAGAACATCGAAGTTGACGACAGTTGGAACAATGATGAAGACGCCCCGGAAGATATCGGCGACATTTCCATTTGGAAGGGAACGCTTCAGCGTCCGGCGTTCATCGCGTCCTTGAGTAATCAGGACGACCTTCCAGCCGTGAGGATCGCGTACGCCGCGGTGACTTTGTTAGACGCCACGTCTGCATTTACCGAAGAGATCGTCCATCGTCGAGAAGTACGTGCCCAGTCTCAAAACTGAATTGTGAATTGATTTTCAAGACTCATTCCTTAACTCCGCGCGCTAAAATTAGCCGCGTCCTCATAATGTCGCGCTCGGAACTACCGCTCGAGGCACTCAACGGGTTTTCGGGATCCGTGAAGAATGGATTCCATCTCCATCCCGTCGATAGGGCGCAGATCTATCCGCTCGGCGCCGCCGTCGTGATATCCGTGCACTCCCAGTCTCTCGCGCACTCGGACAAGGAAGAGCAGTCTGAGAATGGCAAGACGAACACGACTTTTCTCCACGGTCACGACGGAAAAGTGACCGCGTTGGCGGTATCGCCGTCTGGAAAGTACATCGCCTCCGGCGAGCGCGTGTCGGGAGGCGAGGCGAACATCATCATTTGGGAAGCTAAAGACGTCTCGGACGCGACTACGTTTTGCATGGCGAGACGTTTGTCGCTCCACGTCGGCGACATCGTCGCGCTCGCTTTCAGTACCGATGAGAGCAGGTTAGCGAGCGTGGGAGGAGA
>PVBE010005135.1_pt1 | contig 17402 bp, 14 predicted proteins | sample 1631181 | NCBI WGS metagenome assembly PVBE01 (sample SAMN08397723, study PRJNA350692) | Marine metagenome, whole genome shotgun sequencing project. | isolation source: water | place: Pacific Ocean | collected 2012-04 | reverse complement strand
CTCCTCCTCTTCTGCTTCTTCGGAATGTTTAATAAAGGCCCGTACGACCCAAACATGGGAAAGCAAATCATCGATGCGATCCATTTTTTCTTCCGGCGTCATGGCCCACCACTCTACAAGCCCACCACTCTACAAGCCCACCACTCCACCAGATGGCCAAAACGATGGAATGGTTGGTTCCACAGGCCAGTTTTGAATTGTCTTACATCTCGCTCGGTGTTTTAGAACCCGGTTGTGCTCGATCTTGCGCCGCAACAGGTTCATCAATTTTTCCCAAATGTCCTTTGGGAGCAAAAACCATGACTAGCACCGCGCCGGCAATCACGAGGATCAAGCCGGACCAAAAGAACGGGCTTATCGAACCGATATAATCCTGTCGCAACATCGTCGCCCCTGTATTGACTACCGGTGCGCCACCAAAGACCAGAGGCATGGCATAAATGGGTTTTCCCCCCCAATTAAAAGCCATGATAATGCCGAGGGAACCAAAAACGCCTGCCGCTCCGGCTGCCAGAGACCAAAAGGTACCGGACAGCGTAAAACTCGCCCAGCCACCATCGGTTCCCGCACTGAGAAGTACTGTCGGTACGGCAACGGCAATCCCAAAATAGGCCAAGCCAACACAAAGCAGCGGCCGCAACCGGCTCCCCTCCATTTTCATCTGGCCCCGATGCAAAAAGGGACCATAAGCGCCCCAACAAGCCACGGTCACCACGATCGCACCAATAACCCAGAGCAAAGAGGGCAAAGAGAGTGGTGGACCGACCGCTAGATCATCCGGCGGAGGTTTGCAAACCAGAACCGTAACGGCACCAAGGATCACCATCATCAGACCGGCGATAAATACCGGACCTATTTTTTTTGTCAGCTTGTTCATCCCTGCCGTGATCAGCGAATTGACAATCGGCGCACCACCAAAGACGATCGGCATGACGTACACCGGGTGACCACCACTCTTGAATGCCAGAATAATACCGAGGGCACCGATCGCACCGGTCGCCCCGGCCAACAGGCTCCACAAACTCCCGCCCACGCTCCAGTGACCACTCTCACCGCGACGGCCAAGAATCAAGGCGGGTACAGCCACGGCAATCAGGAAATAGGCGATACCGACAAAGAAAAAGGGTAAGAGCATCGCATTCACAGACTCCGTCCCATCCATATAGCGCATGTCATGCTGTCCCTTATGGATCACCGGGCCATAGAGTCCCCAACAGAGAATCGTCAGGGCAATCGAGCCGATCACATACAAAAACTTCATGAGAGTGTGCTCCTGGATTTGCGATGGTCTTCCAAGTGTATCAAAGGTCCGAAATGATGCGACAGGGGCTACCACCTTTAAGGCCCACTGGCACCTCTATTCCCCACGAAGTGTGGCAATGACAGGTAGCCGCAGTGCAGCACGCACCACATAAAGTCCGACCAATAGGCCCACTAACACCACGAGCCCCAAGATCGCACAAAGCATCGCCCAGGGAATTGTGGCGCCGCCCATCGCAAATTGCGGCACTAGGGCCAAAAGAGCAGCCGCAAATCCGATCCCCAGACCTGCGAACAACAAAACCAGATTTTCCAGGACGATCATCGCAGCCAGACGACCCCGATGGAATCCACAAGCCTGCATGAGGGCAAGTTCAGCCCGGCGACCGGAGATGTTCCTCAGTTGCACCGCCACCAACCCCACCGTGCCTAGTATCAACCCCAAGCCGCCGAGACTCTGAAAACTGGATAAATAGGTATTTTGAACGGCAAATAATGTTTCCAACCTTGCTGCGACCGGCTCAGCATCAAATCCAAAATCGGAGAGCCGCTGCTCAAGTAGATTGGCTACCGCCCGCGTATTTTCAGGCGCCGTCTTGATGAGAAAATATTGGTAACCCTCGGTGTCCGGGAACAAACGCAGCAGTTGTGTCTCGGCAATCAATAGATCGCCCTGAAACAGACTGTTTTTCAGCAGGCCGACCACCTCGAGCGTCACGTTCTCTCCCACGGCATTTTCAATTTCAAAGCGTTCACCGATCCCGGCATAGAGTCCAAGGCCGTAGCGGGCTGTGTTCTCATCAAGGATCACCGGCACAACGCGGTTTTCTTCCGCATCCCGGCCAAGATTTTTTTCCAGATCGCTCCAGAACGATGGATCTAGACTGCCGGCAGAAAAAGATGTGGGCATGGTAGCCGGTATCCCCAGCAGTCTGGGTTGCCGGGCCCGATAGAGATTCAGGCAACTCGCATCATCCCCGCCATGGACCCTCAGCGATGCAACGGTCGCTCCCTCGAGCAGTCGGCGACTATTGGGATCGCTCATCCCGAGTTCAAAACGCCCTCTATCCGTTGCGAGGTCGTCGTGGATCGGCAGCGTACTCTCCGCGACCAATTCCCCACCATCGGAATTCAGGTCCACCAGCCGGAAAGCACTCACGGCCATGATCAGAAAGGTTGCACTCGCCATCAAGCCAATCGTAATCCCGCTCCTTTGAGGATGTCGCGTCATGTTGCGGAAGGCGAATTGTAAAAGGCCCAATCGACCGACCCCAAGCTCTCGAGCGGGTCGTCTCCGCAGGATCTCGCCAAGCACCATCAAACAGGAGAACAGATCCAATCCACCCGCAGCAAAAAAGAGTCCCGCCTGCAGATAGATTGGGCCGGTTGCCGCAAAGAAAAGCAGCACCATCGCAATCAGGGCTCCCAGTCCGGCAGACCAAAGCCGCCACGATGACCTGCTGGTGCAGGGAAGAACTTCCTCACCGCTGTCCAGCCACCAGCGAGCAGGATGTCTCCGCTGTTGCCAGATGGACCATCCGATCGCAAGCGCAGAAATGACGATTACCGATAGATATCCGACCAACAGACTCTCAAGATTGATATGGAGGTGCAAAAACGGAGTCCTCACGGCCGCAACCCACAAGGTGCGTAAACCGGTGACCATCAGCGCAGCGTAGGCGACACCACCGACGATGCCGACCAGTCCCCCGGCGACTACCACCACGAGAGCTTGCACAAAGAACAACCAAAAAATCCTCGCCCTCGAAAACCCAACGACCAACAGGTACCCGATTTCAGCAGACCGCTCGTCAATGCCGAGACGAAAAAGAAGCACCAGAAGCATCAGAGCAGCAGCAATGAGAAACATGCTAAAACCGAGGAACAGCAGGCCGAAAGGGGTCGTCCCCTCAGCCGCCTGAAGGGCCTCTTTACGTATAGGGCGGAATTGAATCAGATCCGCATCCGCCAGTTTGGATTCGAGATCGTCTCGAAGCACCTTGGCTTCGAGACCCAACGGCCCCGACCCGCCAGCTGTGCCGGGAGCCTCTTCTGCCGGCAATACTCTCAGCGAAGTGGCTTCACCAAATCGACTCCCCCATATCTGTTTGCCACGACTGCGCGAAATAAACGCTTTGGGTGTCGCCCGATAGGTGTCCCAGTATTGCTCGTCGCGGTCACGTACCCGTGAAGCATCGAACGGAAATGGGGGATTCCAGTCATCAATCGATTCCTGATCGGTCACCCCTTTGAGTTCGGGCGTCAAATTCCGGTCGCCTGCAACCGTCTGCCCACCTTGTTGGTCCAGGAGGGGCACGATGGCTCGCAGCTTAAATGTTTCGGTCCGCTCGCGAACCTGCCCATGCGTTGTTTCAGGCTCAAAGAACGTGAGCTGGATCTCTGCTCCTGGTACAACGCCCAAATCCTCAGCCGCCCAGTCATTGAGTACGATCTCATCGTCGGCCAGCAACAGCGGCTCTCGGTCAGCCAGGAGGAGCGGCCCGAGTGCGGGGACCGAATCGATGGCAGTCACGGTCGAATAGGGGATTTTTTTCTCGCCTGAGGTGATCCAGTTGGCCAAATAGGTGAGTGCAGGCTGCACGGCCTGCTGGTCGGACCACACCTGAGCGGCCTTCTGCGCGACCTGTTCCGGAAGCAACATCCGCTCACTCGTCAGGTTGATGTATTCAAGATTCTCCGCAATTTTCCTCCCTCCACCGACCGGCAGGGATTGTAGTTGCAGGCCATAATCCTCCAAAGTCGGGACCATTGCCGGGTGAGAAAAATCGCCGGCGGCACCGGGGGATCCATCCGCCACCAAGATCAAATTGCATCTACCTGCGACATCGAGCATCTCGGAGATCGCATCGATCCCGATAAAAGCGTTCCGTGGCAACTGCTGGCTCGGGCTGAGAGAAAAACCGCCTAAGGCATTTTCGGAAATGATTTCCGATACTCTAAATTGTCGCCGACGGACCGATTCGGTTTTTCGTCCCAAGGGACTCTCTGCCGGAATCACACTAAAGCGACCAATCTGCAAAACCACCCGGTCCCCGACTTGGACATCGAGATAACGGGACGATGCGAGACGGCTTGTAAGGACAATTTCATCGCCTGTAGGACTTGTTTCCGGCCCCCCCTGCCCGAGCTTCCAAAAACCCCGGTTGCAACCGATGACCGTTACGCCCGCAGCAACTTGCCCATCGCGCTGATTTTTGATCGACCCACGAACGAGAATTGCAGATTCCGCCAACTTGTCCTTTTTTTGAAAACCAGCGTCTTCGCGAATTTGGTCGATCAGGCTGTCTTGAAAAAACACATCGGTAATGACAATCTCCTCGACATTACCGAGTCGCTCTAGAACCAGTCTGCGGAGACTACCACGCATGGAGTCACCCACCAGCAGCGCACCGGTGAGCACCGTTGCGGTGGTCGCAACCGCCAACAACAGCGCAACGTTCAAGCGGCGATGGTATCGCAGGCTTACAATCGCAAGACGGAAAAAGGACATCCGCCCCTTCCAGTGCTCGGGCCAAATGTTTTGTGAAAAATCATCTTCTGTTATAGTCGCTCTTTTGCCTCACGGCATCTGGCCAATCTGAGAAAAGAGGGTGTGCCTCCAAGGTCGCTTTAAGAAATGTTAGTCGAGAGTCCGAAATTGACGTTCTCTTTAGGCTGTGCGATCTCGCAGGTCTCGAGAGCATCACGTACAATTTCGAGCATGTACAAATGCTTCCTTCGCTTCGCCAAATGCAGTCTTTTTGTCCTTGGGCACTTCGCCCAACTCTCTGCATCGGCTGATGGGACCAGCGACCTCGGTGCCGTCGCCACTGTCCACCCGACCGCCACTCGTGCCGGGCTCAAGGCCCTCTCAGAGGGAGGCAACGCCATCGATGCGGCAGTTGCAGCAGCACTCACACTTGGAGTGGTCGATTGTCACAACTCCGGGATTGGTGGAGGCTGTTTTATCCTGCTGCACCTACCGGACGGCAAACTCATCGCAATCGATGGCCGTGAAACCGCACCGGAGCATGCGAGCGACGATCGCTATTTCCGTGACGGCAAACTGCAACCGGAACGAAGTCGTATCGGCCCACTTGCGGTCGGCACCCCCGGCGCTCTTGCCGCCTATGCCTATGCCGTAGAAAAGTTTGGTCGTATGTCACTCGGCAAACTGCTGCTCCCGGCAGCGGAGATTGCCGAGAAGGGATTTGCGATCGATCCCACCTTTGCGGTGCGGCTCGCTGCGGAGACGCGAGCACTTGCTCGTTTTGAAGGCTCCCGCAATCTTCTATTGCAGGCAGACGGCAGACCCTATCGGCAAGGAGATCTGTTGCGAATGCCCGATCTGGCCCGGACCTATCGATCCATTGCCGGTGAGGGAACGGACTGGTTTTATCGCGGACCGTTTGCCAGACAGGTTGGAACCTGGATGCAGCAGCATGGTGGTGTTCTCTCGGCCGAAGACTTTGGCAGCTACCGCGTGCAGCGGCGGCAACCGATTATAAGCAGCTATCGGGACCGCACCATTGTCGGTTTTCCGCCGCCGAGCAGTGGTGGAGTGCATGTGGCAGAAATCCTCAATATTCTTGAACATTTTGACCTTAAAGATGCCACCGATGCGCAAGTTGTTCATTTGACGACCGAAGCGATGAAACTTGCTTTTGCCGACCGAGCTTACTGGCTCGGAGACCCTGCGTTTACAAATATTCCCCGCGGCCTGATCGACAAAAAGTATGCCCGCGAGCTAGCGCGGGGAAAAATCGATCCTGTTCAGGCCAGCCCGGTCAAACAACACGGCTTGCCCCCCAACGCCACGGAAAACGTGTTCGGAAAGCATACCACCCACATCGCAGCAGCCGATACGAAAGGCTATTGGGTTGCGATCACAACAACGGTCAATACGCCATTCGGGTCCAAAGTCATCGTTCCCGGGACCGGCGTGGTACTCAACAATCAAATGGATGATTTTTCTATTGCCCCGGGCGTTCCGAATGCTTTCGGGCTCATCGGTGCCAAAGCCAACCGCCTACAAGCGGGCAAACGCCCCCTTTCGAGTATGAGCCCTACAATCATGCTCGTTGGTGAAAAACCACAACTCACCCTAGGTGCAGCGGGAGGGCCTCGCATCATCAGCCAGGTGGTGCTCACGATCATACGCATGGTCGATCGGGGCATGCCGCTTGCGGAAGCCGTTGCCGCTCCGCGCTTCCATCATCAATGGCGACCGGACCAACTTTTTATTGAAACGACTGGCGACAATTTTACCTTTCCCGAACCACTGATTGAGAATTTACGCAAACGCGGCCACATCGTGACGGCCATGCCGTATGCGGGTGTCACAGAGTGCGTCGGCTACTCAGTGGCTGGCAAGTTGATTGCCGTGACAGACCCTCGCCTGCCAAAGGTAGCGTCTTCTGGCAAAGAGTCTGCGGAAAGAAACAACCGCTAATCGCGCGCACGCAGCACAAAATACAACAGCGTCATCACCGCCTGCAGCGTTGCCGCCACATAGGTAAGTGCAGCCGCATTGAGTACCTTATTGACATAGGACATTTCCGCGGCGGGAACGATTCCCAATGCGACCAACTCGTGTTTTGCTCGCGCACTGGCATCAAATTCCACCGGTAAATTTACTAGTTGGAAGAAGACAACAACGCTAAAGATCCCAATACCGAGAAACAAAAGCGGCTGCCAGGAAAACATCAGGCCAAAAATGCACATCCAGATGCCCGCACCACTGCCGATACTCGCGGCCGGAACGATCGCATTGCGAACGACTAGGGGTTTGTAATTCCGGGCATCTTGAATGGCATGTCCCGCTTCGTGGGCGGCGATCCCAACGGCAGCGAGGGAACGGTTTTGATAGACTTGCGTGCTGAGCCGCAAAACTTTTCCACGGGGATCGTAGTGATCGCTCAACTTGCCACCGATCTGCTCAATCGAAACGTTGCCGAGCCCCGCCGAGTCGAGTACATGGCGGGCGGCCGCCGCACCACTGAGTGTGGCTGGTTGCTTAGATGCCTGTCCATAGGCTGAGTGGATGCGAAACTGGGCCCAAAGGCCCAACGCCAATGGAGGTAGGATCAACATCCAATAGAGCGAGTCGAAAAAATACATTTGGAAGCCTTTCGCTATTTTCTTTTGTGCAGCGCCTTTCGAGACTCCGGACCACTGAGACCGACGCCCATCGGCTATGCCATCATACGTGTTTGGCGAGGGCCACGTTCCTCAAAACGGGGCCGAATTCATCCTCCAAACCGGAAAAATCCCCCGATTTGTTGGCGGGATGGACCAACGGGGCCCCATCCTGCCTGTTAAGATATTTTTACATAATCTGGAGCCGGGAAAAGGCCGAAATCGGTATAAGGCGCTCTAGAAGAGACCAGAGGAGCGGACACCACTGAGAGGATGCCATTCGTTTCCTCGCCCGATCGCCCGCACGCCTGGCAGCGTAGCCGTTATTTTGAAACCGTCACCCCCTCAGAGAGATATTCTCATGCATTTGCGGCTGCTTTTTGCCTGCCTGATTGTCCTCTCACTGCCGCTCGGCGGCTGTCGCAAAGAGCCGGCAAGCGAACCTGAAAGTACAGTGGTCGGCTTCAATGATGTTCCGGACGAGCAATTACAGGCAATGATCGATGAAGCGCTCCGCTACACGTTCAATGAGCGGCGATTGAGTCTGGATGTGAATGCCGCATGGCAAATTCTGCATGGGGCACTCCCGTTCGGAACCCACTTTCAGGTTCGAAATGGCGACGAGGCCGTCTCGGCGATGCAGTGGGTTCTCGATGGCAACCAAATGAAGGGTTGGACGTTGCGTCATGGCACCAAGGATCTTCCGGGGAACCGTCGTGGACTGAAGATGGTCATGGAGCCGGGCACGAAGACCGGTCAGGGACATGAGGACCAATGGCTCGCGGTAATGTCGCAATGTGGTTTTGAAAAAGACCAGAAAATTCTCTTCCAGGGGCAGGAGTACCAACTGTGGGATGTCGTGCAGCAGTCGATGTCAGACATCTATCCCGGCAAAGAGTGCAGTTGGTCGTTGATTGCCCTGACCCGCTATCTGGACGATTTTGACCAGGAGTGGAAATCGTCTGACGGGGAGACCTGGACGCTGGAAAAAGTTCTTCAGATGGAGGCGGACGAGGAGTTGTCGATGAGCGCCTGTGGCGGTTCGCACCGGTTGATCGGCATGACCATGGCCCTCGATGCCTATCGCGATCGGGGCGGCGAGGTGCAGGGCCCCTGGGAAGATGCCGAAGAAAAAATTACTGGAGCCATTGAAACGGCCAGCCGCTTTCAGCAACCCGATGGTTCTTTCTCCACAAGTTATTTTTCGAGACCCGGCACTTCGGCCGATTTAGCCTTACGGATTAATACGACGGGTCACACTCTCGAATTTCTTGCCCTGGCACTTCCGCCGGAGCGGCTCTCCGAACCCTGGGTCGAACAGGCCGTGACGCAACTCTGTGAACTCTTTAAGAAAACGGAGCCGATCCCCTTGGAGTGCGGTTCTCTGTATCACGCCGCCCACGGACTGATGGAATATCGGGAACGGCGGTTCGGCCCATGGCCGTATCCCGTGGCCAAGGAGGCCGGGTCGCAGGATGATCCGCAGAAAGAATCTGGAAAATAGGTCTTTTTGATTCGCTCGGCAGTGCCACCGGATTACTTTTCAGAAAGGTCCGTCGGCAGGTCGATGTACGCCTCTGCGATGAGATCTTCTTCCGCAATTTCCAACCGCTCCATAAGATCCGCAACGATTTGTTGCCCCTCATTGATCGGCTGGCCGCTTCGCATCACAACTTCCAGTTCGATAAACTCTCCCAGGCCCTCGACGCGGTCAAAATGGATGCGGGTCTGTCCGTGCAGATAGAGGCAGCGCTCCTTGCAAACTTCGCCCGCAAGCGTGAGGGCTTTGGAGAGTACGGCATTGAGGGCATCTGGTACGGCAACTTTACTGAGCACATAGTCGGACAGCTTTGCCTGCCGATCATCGGGGCGGAGGTAGTAGATCAACTCGCCGCTACCGTCGCCGAATTCTCGCAGCTTGAGGCGACCTTGGGGAACATCGTAGAACGTGTCGCGCTGAAGGATCTTTTCACCCGCCTGACCGCAAAGTAGCGCGGCCAGCGATCGCTGATGGTCAAAATCGTGTGCCCTGGCTTTGATTTCTACATTTTCCGGCATCGACACAAATTCGGAATCATCCACTCTTGGGGCTGAAACAATTTGGAGCGGCAGCAATCTGTCATAGCATATTAATGTGCAGCGGTCTTGGACAGACTCACCACGACGACCCCGGCAATGATCAATCCAAGTCCGATCAGGCCCGGTATGTCCAACGACTGGCCATGGACAAAAAATGCCAGCGCTGCAATTAAGACTATGCCCAAACCACTCCAGATGGCGTAGGCAATGCCTGTCGGAATCGTGCCCAAGGTCAGATATAGCAAAGCAAACGAAATCAAATAGCCAAAAACACAGAGCAACAGGATCGCTGGTTTGTGGGTTGCTTCGGCCTGCTTCATGAGCGTTGTTGCGATCACCTCGAAAATAATGGCCACGGCAAGATAAAGGTAACTGATCATTGTGCAAACACTTCACCGGCACGATTTTCCGGTGCCCTATTTAAAACGCAGTAACCCTGCAAAAAAGCAACTACTGCTGGCCTAGCGAAAATGGTTTTTCCTCTGCAACATTTCCGTCAAAAGCGGCCCGCAATCGCTGAGCTTCTGCTGCGACAGTCTTGTCGGGTCCCACCAATTTCAGATAGTAGACTCCCTCACGGCCCTCTAATATCACGGCCAACACACGACTGCCGGGCACCTCCTTGGTCCTACCCGCAATCGGAGGACCAATCGCCTTCTTATACGTTCCACTGATATCCGCCAGCGCATATCGTCCTTCCTTGGTCTTTCCATGAAAAAGGGAAACCTCTCTGTTTGCGGGGGTAAATTGGCCAATCCACCGCTCAATATTCTGCTTGAGAGAACCACCTCCAGGAAAACTGAACACCGCCAGTTCTGCATCCTCCTGATCGGCTCCACTAGCTGGAACACGAAACTGCAACAATCGCATTCGTGAACTGGGGGCCTCTTTTTTCCACGACGTGGGAATATGCAGGATGAGTTTTCCTACCTTTACATCCTCTGTTCCCGCAGAGGCGGCAGTTGTGAGAAGACCTCCGCTGAGCAGACATGTCATCGCAATGGTGAACGCAATAATCCGACTTGGCATGATCGACGACTCCTGAGAAAAAGACTGGGATAGACTGGCCGCAACAGACAGCGACAAAGACCGAACAATGGCGCCACCTGCATAGATGCGGTTATAATAACACGACCCCATGGTACCGCCAGATGGAGCAGACCAGCCGGCCCCATTCGCCAGTCGCGGCTATCGCCTTTTAGGCGCCCTTGCCCTTCTTTTTTTTCGCTTGTTTGGCAGCAGCCTTGGCCTGTTTTGCGGCAGCCTTGGCCTGTTTCTTCTCCGCCTGTTCCTGTTTCTTTTGCTCCTTAGCCTCCTGCTTTGCCCTCTTTTTTTCCTCCTTGGTCTCAGCCTCCGCTACGACCGCCTCGTCCGCAAACTCGTCGTCTTCTATCTCACCAGAAAAGGTATCTTCTAGCTCATCATTCTCCTCCTCATCATCATCCTCATCCCGGGCGGCACGATGATCGCAGATCGCGCCAATAATAACCATGAGAATACATGCTCCAATTAATGCAAAAAAGAAATTCGGAACGGAAAAAATCCCGCCGGAGGAAGGCTTCTCGGCGCTGGCCTGTGCCAACAGAAACAAGGTGTCGAACAAGGACATGGGGACAATCTCAGGGCTCAGAAAACATCCACAGAAAATTGGTCGCCCTATTCTATCAAAAGTCACTCCCACCTACAGAGGCACCCAATATCAAAATATTCTTGCTCTTTAGGTGTGCTCCGGATGCATCTGCCGATCCGACGGTTGCGACTCAGACAAATCGGAATAGAATGATCCGAGAACTGAGTTGTTTGAAGTGTATTGAGATCGCATTCTTCCCCAATTTTGGATCCAACCATGACCGAACGCGAACGCTGGATTGTCTATCCGCTTCTATTTCTTGCAATCAGTATCTCGTTGAAAGACAAATTTACGCCTCCGCCCAAAACACTTAAAGTCGACAGACTGGAAGCAGAGCAGATCAAGACCTCCTTACTTCTGGGAGCTCGGGCAAGCATCAATGAACTGCATGCGCCTTTGATCCATACCTATCAGATTCAAGTAGAGGATTTACAAAGCAACCCGAAAATTGTACTTCGCAGCTTTACTCCATCCAACACAGACCAAGATCCGAATCAGAAAACGGTTGGCGGTATCGATTTGTTCGGTACCGAGAGTCAGATTCTGGTAGGTCTTGGCGGAAATGTCGGGGGAGGCTATGTGGTCACACGACCCACAGATGACCCGAAGGACTTTGTTGCGTTTGGTTACGATCAACGCGGATCGGGACTTTTTTGGCTTGACAAACAGGGCCAACCGAAAGGTTTTTTCAGACCCAGAAAAGAAACGCCTCCGCAAACTCAGCCCACAGGCACCGTGGAAAACGACAGCGTGGAAAATGACACCGTGGAAAATGACAGCGTGGAAAACGACACCGTGGAAAATGACACCGTGGAAAACGGCTCGGACGAATAGGCAGAACAACAAGCTGCGCCGGACGACGAAAAATAAAATCGACCGCAACAGCATAGAGATCGACAGAAAGACGCCCACTCAATAGTCGCGGGGATTCACCCGGGCCTGCACTCGCAGAGGCAGTCCCTGGAGCCGCAAAAAGCCTGCGGCATCATCCTGATTGTAGGAACCGCCACCCTCCATACTGGCAATCGCCTCGTCATACAGACTGTTGGGGCTTTCGCGGCCCTCGATCAGGATGTTGCCCTTATAGAGTTTGAGCCGGACTTCACCACTCACTGGCTGCTGGGCCTCTTCGATGAACTTCATCAAGGCGTCCATCTTGCGGCAGTACCAGAAACCGTAGTAGACCATCTCCGCAACCTCAGGCGAGAGCCGATCCCGAAGATGGGCCAGATCGCGATCGAGCGTGAGTTGTTCGAGCTGGCGGTGGGCCTCGTAGAGCAATGTCATCCCGGGAGCTTCGTAGACGCCTCGGCTTTTCATACCTACAAAGCGGTTCTCGACGATGTCGATCCGCCCCACACCATGCCGCCCCCCTATTTGATTTAACTGTTGGACCACTTCTAAAGGGGAACATCGCTCACCGTTGACGGCAACCGGCATACCCGCTTCAAATTCAATGGAGAGTGGCTCCGGCTCATCGGGAGCCGCCAGCGGCGAAACGGTCATCCCAAAATCGACAACATCGAGACCACACGTTGCCGGGTCCTCCAAACAACCCGCCTCGTAACTGATGTGCAAACAATTCTCGTCGCTGCTATAGGGTTTCTCCACCGATGCCTTGACCGGGATGTTCTTCGCCCTGCAATAATCGATCATCTCTGTGCGGCCTGGAAATTGGCTGCGAAACTCTTCCATACGCCACGGTGCAATCAATTCGATGTCCGGATCGAGCGCTTCTGCCGCCAACTGGAAGCGGCACTGGTCGTTGCCTTTGCCTGTCGCGCCATGTGCAAAGGCCCGTGCACCCACCTCCCGCGCCACCTGCAGACAGACTTTGGAAATCAGCGGCCGGGCAATCGAGGTCCCCAACAGATATATCCCTTCATATCGGGCCTGCCACTTGAGGACAGGAAACGCAAAGTCGCGACAGACCTCTTCGCGAACATCGATCAAACGCGAAGAGGCCGCCCCATGAACTCGCGCCTTTTCAAGAATCGCTTCCCGATCTTCGCAGGGCTGCCCGAGGTCCACATAGACACAATGGACTTCATACCCCTTGTCAATCAACCAACCGAGGATCACAGAGGTATCAAGCCCTCCCGAATATGCCAACACGCAGCTTGCCATCGCAATCCATCCCCTCTACGAACAAAAGAATCTTATCGACAACGTGCAATTTCGTGCAATTTTGATTTTCCCTTGCTCGGATGGCAAGGTACTTCAAAGCCACCGCTTCTTTACAATCCAGCCCCTACCCACACAACCAGATGCCACCGAGCAACAAAGAGAGACATCTAAAGATGTTCCGTCCAGCCCTTCTCCTCGATCAATTGAACCAGCTTGCGAATCGATTCCTCATCGTTGCGATTGGCGACCAGTGTCGCGTCCGGTGTATGCACTACGATACAGTCCGATAGGCCCAAAGTCACCAGCAGGTGGTCGCCACGGCCCCGCACGATCGAACCGGTCGTATTGAGACCAAGGTGGCGGGCATCAATCGTATTTCCCTCCTCATCTTCCCCCCGTAAACGGCTCAGCGCGGTCCAGTTTCCGACATCATCCCAATCAAAGGGGGCCTCAAGCACGACAATATCCGTGGCATGTTCCATCACCGCGTAATCGATCGAGACACCGTCAATGGCTGAAAACTCTTGCCGGAAGACATCCTCAAAATCCTCAGACTCCCAGTGCTCCGTAATCGTACGAAGATGGCCGAGCATCTCCGGTTCGCGCTCTGCAAGTTCCTCGAGTATTGTGGCGGCTTTCCAGACAAAAATTCCCGAATTCCAATAGAACGTCCCTGCATCGAGATACGACTGGGCCACATCCGCCTTTGGCTTTTCGCGAAATTGTTTGACCCGGTACGCGCAAAGGTCATCCGTCTGCTCGGATTGCTCTAGCGGCTCATCGCGCTCGATGTAACCGAACGTTTCAGCCGGATAGGTTGGCCGGATACCAAACGTTACAATCCGCCCGGGCATTGCATCGACAAGTGCCGCTGCCTGTGCCACAGCCTGTCCAAAGGCTGCGGTTTGCTTGATGACATGATCGGCCGGCATGACAACCATCGTGGCATCCGGATCGGTGCGACTGCAAAGGAGTGCCGCCAAGCCAATACAGGGTGCTGTGTCTCGTCGACAGGGTTCACCAATGATCGATGTTCTCGACAATTCCGGAAGCTGCTCTGCTATTTTTTCGACCAATCTCTCACCTGTTACGATCAGAATCTGTTCGAAAGATACCAACCCTTCAAGGCGATCACATGTCGCCTGGATCATCGATCGGTTTCCCGCAATGGTGATCAACTGTTTGGGAAAATCTGCGCGACTCTCAGGCCAGAACCGCGTGCCGGCGCCACCGGCCATAATGACTGCGTGAATCATGAAATAATCCGAACTGGAGGGTGTTTACAATTGGCAACAGCTACATTCATACAAAACGACATCCCCGATACCAATGCGTTTTATCTGAAATACGTTTCTTCAACAATCGATGTGCCAGGAGTGATTTTTCCTCGGAGTTGGTCGACGGTCATTGCAAAGAGAGGGCTAATTTCAACGCGACACCCATTCTCCACCTGCACCCCTGCCTCGCGAAGCATGCTGCGGTGCAATTCCATCATCTGATGGTGGACATGCTCGACAGTATCGGTAGCCGCACCAGATGCATTTTTCAGCGGTGCAAAGGCAACCGCCGGATCGACTTCAACCGACAGCGAACATTTCGCATGCGGCAGCAGATCAAAGATAAAGCGCTCGTACTTGATTGCATTTGGCTCGGCGGGATCGACATGCTGACCCGCCGGATCTACGAAGGGCACTTTCTTCCGGGCACAGTGGGTGGGCAAGGCGTTGTGTAATTTTGTCATCCGAGACAAAAACCCGACATCCAACACATGGACTGCGATGCTACCGGCCCAAAATTTTAGAGAGCCATCACCATTGCGCACTTTTGCGATATCTGCCGGCAGATCGCTGTACTCGATAATCCGTGTCACTCCATCCACCTGGACAACGTTCCCCACCCTCTCTTCCGGGTCCTGTTTGGCAATCACCTGCAATGTATATTCACTGTTTGCCAAAATATGACAACCGATCATGTATGCATCACAGACTGTCGCAATCGGATTATCCACCTGAAAATAAAACAAATGCTCAATCCCCCTCTGCTGCATGTCCGCAAGAGCACCAGAGCGATCGAGCGCCGCCAGCATTCCTCCATGGCCATCGGGACTGAGAAAGAGTGAACCGCGGTCACTCAACAACAGCTTGCCCGTTGAGGCATCGACTGCCGGCAATGTCCCCTGACAAAAAACGGTCACATCTTCCTCAGCAAGACCGAACCATCGATTTGTCTTGAGATAGTCCACCGTCTCCTCATGGGTAGCCGGACTGGTCATTAAATAGATCGGGATAGCGGTACCGGAGCGCATACCGGTTGCCAGGATTTTTGCAAACAGAATTTCAAATAAGCTTGCATCCGAGATGGGACCGACAGGATACATTCCCTTGGGATGATCGAATCCCAACCGGGACCCCTGTCCTCCAGCAACCAGTGCGACACCAACCTTTCCTTCAGCAAGTGCTCGTTCACCGAGCGGGCGGGCTTGCTCACTGGTATACGGTGAATCGTTGCTATCGATGCGAACGGCCAAAGGAGGCATCGCCCGCTGAGCCAGTTTTCTCAGGTTCTCTTGGGCCTTGCTTCGTTCGAACATTGCCTCCATCTCTGGGAAGTCAATCTTCTGAATCTGCGCTGCCAAATTCGCTTGCTGGACACCGCTGAGTTTGTCCCAAAAGGCAAGCAGATGTTCCTGAGAAAAAGCTCTCAGTTGCAAAAGCAATTCGTCCCTCATGGCCAAATCCCCGGACGCGGACAATGCTTCACCCACCTCGAACAAAAAGAATAGCGAGATAACACAACAGCGGGAACAACAGAAACATTGTCAAGTACGTAAACAATGTTGTCCACTTCTTTCGGGGCCAACGAGCCATGATTTCGATTGGGGGAAGAGGCAGTAAATAACCGGCAGAAGTGGACCATTATCACGTGCTGTTGGCCAGATGCAATAGCGTGGGGCAATCCGTCAATCCGATGTCAATCCGAAATGGCCGAAAATTCAACCATTGTCTGCACAGGTTGGGTATAGGTTTTGGAAAGACGGATTTCCAAACGGGCACCATAGGGCAATATCTGCATGGTCTTGAGAGTCGCATCAGGACCGTCGATTTGCTCGGCGTGCAACTGTGGAGTTACCGCAAATGGTGGACAGAACGCGAGATGGATCGACTCGGTCCGCTGCCCCAATTGAAAGTGTGATCGGACCTGCCCACGGCATATATCCCCCTCCTGCTCATCACATGTCCGCTCGATCCGATGGCGCACCCCCTCAGGAAGCGATGACGATTCGAGGCTGACGGCGGGCTCCCTCTTTATCGCAATCCGCTTGGGACCTGCATATAGCGGGTGCCACGATTTCTGTCCTCTGCCTCGGTGCTGTCGAACAACCCGCCTCAACCAGTATCCTTCTTCCACAGTAAGAAGTGCCACCATAGCCCAGATGCCATACAAGGAACTACCGGGCAAAGCAACCGCGATTGCCGATGCAACGAGACCAACAAGCAGGAGCAACTGAAAGACCCAGATCCAAACCGGTTTACCCCGCCAACGCACCATCGCTCCGCGATGCACCACGGCGGCAAGAAACGCCAGCAAGGCCCCAACTCCAACCAACTCGACAGAGGTTAAGGGGATTTTCAGACCACCATCGAATCGCCTCACGAGCAAAAGCAACGCAAAGGCAAGCAGCAGAAAACCACTGCATAGGCTCAACACGCTCATCCACGTCCGAGCGAACCGGGCCATCGCCAAGGGGCGCAAGCTGCCACTTCCTTCGATTGTGACCGCCGTGGTCACTGCACGTGCATCCATGCCCGTCTCCGAAATTCTACCTGCGCACTTAGTTGGTCGTCGCTCCAGCCACCCCCGCTGCTTCGGCGAGTTCTTCTGCCCGGTCGGTCCGCTCCCAGGTCAGTTCCGGTTCCGAGCGCCCGAAATGTCCACCGGCCGTCGTCTGACGATAAATGGGACGTCGCAGATCAAGATACTCAATAATTCCTCGGGGCGTCAGTTCAAAACATTCCCGGATCAATTCGCAAAGCCGGGAATCATCGACCCGACCCGTTCCCTGTGTATCGACATGCACGCTGACCGGTTCGGCGACGCCAATCGCATAGGCAAGCTGCACCTCACAGCGGTCCGCCAAATTTGCTGCGACAATATTCTTCGCGACGTG
>PVBE010868675.1_pt1 | contig 17403 bp, 14 predicted proteins | sample 1631181 | NCBI WGS metagenome assembly PVBE01 (sample SAMN08397723, study PRJNA350692) | Marine metagenome, whole genome shotgun sequencing project. | isolation source: water | place: Pacific Ocean | collected 2012-04 | reverse complement strand
AATTTCTATATTTATAAAATAATGCTATTTGTATGTCCATATATCACATCACAGCCAATGTTTTATTTTGTTGAAATATGTATAGATGTATGTTAGATCTGAACCAGTATTTTAATAGATTTTTCTTTTTCTTCAGCAGCAGTTCTGATAGCTTCTTTAATGTCATCTAGCTTAAAGACATGACTTATAAAATCATCTGGTATAATACTTTGTTCTAATAGATTTTTTGCTCTTTGAAAAAACTTTGCTGGCCCGTCATATGCTCTAAGCTGCAAATGTTTGACATGAAATACATCAGTATCAATTGTTACTTTATCATCGCCATGAGAATATCCTATATATGATATAATGCCACCTTTTTTGCTTAAATGTACTGAATCTGATATAGTAGAAGGATTAGCTGTTATAAGAATTTTATCGAATCCATCTATCTTAAGTTTTTCTAGCATTTTTCGCATGTTGCTTCCAGAAGGAGTAATAATACAATCAGCTCCCAGTTTTGCAGCCATTTTTAACCTGGCTTTACTGTATTCTCTACCGACAACATATATATTTTTCACACCCATTTTTCTACAGGCAGCCAGTGCAAGAAGTCCTATAGGCCCGACTCCTATTATAAGAATTTCATCATCTACTGTAAGTTCCGCAAGATTTACCATACATAAGGCAACACTGAAAGGTTCAATTAACGCAGCAGTTTTATAATCCATATCTCCAATTTTCACCGCATTTCTTGCAGGTATTTTGATATATTCAGCAAAAGCGGACTCCTTTGCAAAAAAAGATGTTATATCTGTACAGGAGAGCTCTCTGCCCTCACGGCATGCTTTGCAGACACCACAGGCAGTTGAACATTCTGCAGTAATTCTGTCGCCTTTTGTTAAATGTTTTACTCCTGAACCAAGTGCCACTATTTCACCGGAAAATTCGTGTCCGATAGGAGTATATTCGTCACAGTCACTATACGCCATACCTATATCAGTACCGCACACTCCACAGTAAGCAACTTTAACTAAAACCTCATTAACATCAGGTTTAGGTTTCAGTATGTCTTTAAGTAAAATATTATTTCTTTTTTTTGCAAATGTCGCCTTCATTGTATTCTCCTGTCAATATATATAAGCCAAACAATTAGGTTTGTCTTATATAAAAATAATCTCTATCTATAACTAAACTGTTTATGTATTTAATACACTTTCTCTAAATTTTTTAGCAACATTCACAATTTCTTCCTCTGTAGAATTGATATTTATTCCAAAGCCACTTCCCAAACCGGCATCAACAACACCTACACTAAGGTTAATCGAACGCGATAGAATATCATCTGTGCGTGGCAGTATACCTTTTTTATGTGGCTGTCCGACTTTTTTAAGATGATACAGAATATGTTCCATATTAGAATAAACATGCCATCCTGAATGATTTACAGTCTTTGATGAAATTTTCTCAGCTACTTTCTGCGCTCTATTTCTATCTTCAAAAATGGCTGTTAGCAAAGTACCGCTTTCTCCTTCAATATCATTAAGTTTACGCCATCTCATTCCAGGAATTTCTCCTATTTGATCACGTAGAAGATTCTTCTTTCTATGAAGAACGGCAGTAATCTTATTTAATTTCCTCAATTGCGCCAAGGCAACAGCGCCTGAAAGTTCATTCATTCTAAAGTTCATACCCATAATTTCCCTTTTACCCAGTTCAAGTCCTGCTCTTAAAGGAAAATGCCCTTGATCATGAATAGCAAAAGATTTTTTATAACAGTCTTCTCTATCCGTTACAATTAGTCCTCCGTCACCTGAACTGATGGTCTTATGATTATTGAGTGAAAAACATCCTACTTCTCCAATAGAACCAAGCTTTTTACCTTTATAACCTGCACCTATAGCCTGGCAGCTGTCTTCAAGTATTTTAAGATTATGTTTCTTCGCTATTTCACAAATTTTATCCATATTGGATGGATTTCCCAGCATATGAACAGGTATAATAAATTTTGTGTTTGGAGTAATTCGCTTTTCTATGTCATCTGGGTTTATTGTCAAACTTTCATCAATTTCAGTCAGAACAGGTATACCACCTGCAAAAATAATAGCAGTATATGTTGCACAGAAAGTATAACCCGGTACTATCACCTCATCACCGGGCTGGATACCTAGAGCAAGAAGACTGATATAAATAGCATTTGTTCCTCCTGAAACTGCAATGCAGTAATTAGTGCCGATATAATCAGCAAATTCTTTTTCAAGTGTATAAACTTTGTGTTTGAAGTCCGGGTCATCCAAGACCCCGTAACGACTCAAATGTCCCGAAGATAATACATCTAGTACTTGTTCTTTTTCTTCTTCACCAATCCAATATTCTCCTGGTCCCGACATGATACACCAACCTTTCTCTTTTTTTAAAAATATTATCTCATTAAAATTTCCTTGAATTTTACTTTTAGGAAAAACCTGTATGTTTATGAAGCATCAATCCTCCAATAACTGCCACAAGAATACTTAAAAATGCTATAATTCCTAGCCATACATAATTCATCATTAATGCCGGCTTATTGGCAAGCATTGCAAAGAACACAAAAATACCCACTGCTATAATAACAATAAGAATATCCCACCAAGCATGTCCTTTTTTCTCCAGTCCAAGGGGGTCACCACCAGAAACAGCAACCATTACACGTTCCTTGTTAAGATTATATCTGACACATTCCTTTTCAACAGCTTTGTTCCAGCTGTTATGTTCCTCTCCTGATGCCTCTGTACTGGCAATACACCCTGCACCAAAAATCATCAGAAGACATCCGCCTAAAATTAAAATAATAGTTAATATATTGGCACCCCTGAGATCACAAAAAACTAATGCAGCCCATGCTACTCCCCAAATCTGGTTAGTATTTGCAAGAGGAATTCCTCTTCCAATTCCTATATATTTTACCGCAAATTGTTGAAAGATATCTCCAACAACCCAGCAAAATCCACCAAAAAATAACCAGAAAAGAGAAGATTTAGCAAGTATGAGCTCATGAACAAGCGGACCTACACCCCCCAGAAACATATATGATAAAAGTAGAACTGTACCTAACTCACCTACAGTAAAAACAGTGAGGAACGATAAAGGATTCATACCACTAAGATATGCTTTTCTATAAGGAATATAGCTAGTTCCCCAAAGCACACTGGCACCTAAAGCAGCTAGAATTCCCATAAAAGCAGTTTGTGTAGACACTCCAGAAGATTGAGTTGAGGCATATCCAAGTATAACTGTGGCAATTACTATAGCTACAGCTCCGCCTGCAACCTTTGTCCATTGACGTTTCCCCGCTCCCTTAAGTTCATTAAAAAGCAGCCATCCCCAGAGAATTCCTATTAAACTGTTGCTGTTCCAGATTGGAAAAGCAATTGCAAGCCCTACATCTTTAATAGCAAAAATAGTAAGTGTATTTGCAACCGCTTCAAATGCTCCAGCAAGTATTCCCCATACAAGAAGATGAAGCATTAATCTTAAATCTGTTATTATATAGCTTGTTCCTTTTAGAAGCGTTGGAATTGTCCATCGTGCAACAAATACTCCCATTACCATTGCAGCTGAAACAATAAAAGGAGATATTCCTGTAGTTACTAATTGTGTTGGTGCTTCTGCCGTTCCAAGCCAGGCTCCTGCAGCAATTCCAGCTATAACTCCGGTTGCATGAAGAGGGCTGACCGATTTTCTTGAAAGAGATCTAACAATATTCATTATCAACCTCCATTTACATAGAAAAGAAGAAGAAGACCTAATAGCAGAACAATCACCGGCACCCAGAATTGAATATCTGTTAATATGGCTTTAAATGTCTGTATTACTTGTAAGAATTTTCCGTTATTTGGTTTTTTCCCAGAATTTGTCCCTGAAACAACGCACTTATCATTTTCTTGATTTCCCATTTTAAATCTCCCTTTTTATAATGGGTACTCTGTCCAAGTAATAATTAAATAATAATATTAAATCTTTATTACAAGTATTTTATCAAAGATTTCTTTTAAATTTATTTATTTTTATCAAAAATCATTTCAATTTCTTCCAGTGTTTTACCTTTGGTTTCAGGAATAACTTTTGCCAGCAATATATAGCAAAACATAAAACACGCAATGAGTAGGAATAATCCCCCATAACCTATTACATCTGCTAATGGCAGGAACATAGAGACAAAGACAAAACCAACTGTAGCACCTACAATAAATGATATTGTAATGCCTATCCCTCTTACCTTATTTGGAAGTAGTTCTGTACAGATCAAGAAAATAACACCACCAGGTCCAAAGGAGAAAAAACCTACGATAACAACAATACCTATAAGTGTAATATAACCTTTCAATTCATTGTCAGGCATAAAAAAGTTTACTAATGCTAAAACAACTAATGATATACAAAGTGCTGTATTACCAATTTTTAAAATCTTTCTTCTTCCTAATTTTTCAACAAGCAGCATCGTTAATATGACTGCAAGAAAATTTATACCTGTTATAGAAGCACTGCCTAATAAATCTATAACTGTAGATTTTATGCCTGTATCATGCAGTATTTTCATACTGCATTGAATAAATGCAGGAAGACCAAACAGCTGATTCAAAGAAACAGCGGCAGTCACGATCAAAATTGGAATAAAATATTTTCTTTTAAAAATAGATTTATAACTAAGATTGGTATGTGATTTCCCCAACTGCTTAATTTTATTTAGCTCTTCTTCTGCATCTTCTTTTTTATTCATCTTAAATAAAACTTTTTCGGCTTTATCAATATGTCCTTTCAGAATATACCATCTTGGAGATTCAGGAAGTATAAAAGTTATTAAAATTAATAATATTGGAAATATATTTAATACATAAAAAATATTCTCCCAGTTTGTCAGGGGCAATAACCAAATATTCAAAAGACTAGACAATAAAATACCACCTGTTAGAGAAAGTTGAAAAGAAGTAATAACACGACCTCTCTCCCTGTTAGGCGACAGTTCCGACAGATACATAGGAACTACTACCTGAGCCATACCAAAACCTATTCCCTGCAGTGTTCTACTTACATAAATAGATGCAAATGTCCTGCAAAATACAAAAAGAATCAAGCCTGCCATAAAAAATAAAAGAGTTAAAATCATTACTTTTTTTCTGCCGAAAATATCTTCAAGAATACCAGTATAAATACTGGCTAGAAGACAGCCCAAAGCTATGGCACCGGCAAAAATAGAAATTTGTGTATTACTACTTAATACTTGCGACTTTTCTAAAAGAGGGATGAGACCTGCAACTACACCATAAGTATAACCGCACAATAAACCGTTAATCACTGCAAAAACTATTAATACCGAAAAATATTTTTTACTTGAATCCATTTCCTAATCCCCCTATATTTCACAAAATATAATCTTCCATTTCTTATTTAAAATTTCACGGCTCCCTGTGTCATACCTTTCATAAACGGTTTCAATGCAATAAAGAAGATAATTACCATTGGCAGAGATGCTATAAGGTAAGCAGCCATAGTTAACCCCGGTTTATACTTCAAATAATCTTCAGTCTGAATAAAAGCCAAACCGAGCGGGATTGTCCTCAATGTTGCATCCTTAACACATAGGAGTACCCATATATAATTATTCCAGCTTGCAAGTACATTTATTACAGCAAGAGTTGAAAAAACAGGCATGCATAGAGGCAGAAGTATATGGAACATAGTTTTAAAATGTCCTGCTCCATCTACTCTTGCCGCAGAAAAAAGATCATCAGGGACATTGTCAAAAAATGTTTTTAACAAATAAATAGCCACAGGCAGAGAAGTGGCAACCTGCGGCAGAATTATACCCCAGTAGGTATTCAGCAGTCCTAAACTTCTTACCACAAGAAACAGTGGTATTAATGTCAAAATACCAGGTACCATAAGAAGAGATATAATCAAAGTAAAAGATATTTTCTTTCCTTTAAAGTTTAATCTGCTAAAGGCATATGCGGCAATTGTTGCAACAAATACAGTTATAAGAAGAATGGCGCCACTAACAATAATACTGTTACCTATATACTGCATTGTCACATGCAGACCAAAAAGGTAATTCCCCCATTGTATCGGACTTGGCAAATTCCATATACTATACATTCTCTGAGCATAGGTTTTTCCTGATAAAAGTACCATTACAGCAAAAGGAAACATTGCTATCACACTACATATTGCCAGAATCAAAATTAGTATTTGCTGTTTTAAGCTAAATTTTAAAATCTTTTTCATATTAAGCCCTATCCTTCATAAATTTCAGGTTAATGAATGTAAGAATAAGACATATAACAAATAGAATTATTCCTATTGCTGTAGCATAGCCTAGTTTACCGAACTCAAATGCATTTTCAAACATATAATAACTGGTCAATAAAGTACTGTTGGCAGGCCCGCCCTGCGTCATTACAACAATACTGTCATAATATTGAATTAAGCCTACTATGGATAATATAAAAGAAATTCTGACCTGTGGCATCAAAAGAGGACACTCAATTTTTTTAAATATATGCCACCATCCTGCTCCCTCGAGTTTTGCCGATTCATATAGAGAGGTAGGCAGATTCATAAATCCAGCAAGATAAATCAGCATATTTATACCGCCGATAAAAGGCACAGCCATGAATATTAATGCATATAAAGCTATATCAGGACTTCCAACCCAAGATATTGTCACCTGTCCAAAGCCGATAGCAGAAAGAAAAGCGTTAAGAGCTCCATTAGAATAATATATCTGCTGCCACACAAGAATTGAAACCATCCCCGGAACAATAAGCGGTAGAACCAGTATAACTCTGAAAAAATAGCCAAGTTTATCTGATTTTAAACTGTATATCATTTTAGCACCTAAAAGCGGCGCAAAAGTCTGTAATGGAACACTTATTACTAAATATAATCCAAGCACCTTAAAACTTGTGTAAAAAAGAGGATCTTTAAAAAGTGCTATAAAATTACCAAAACCTACAAAATATCCCGGAGTCAATCCATTTGTTGAGTATGCCGCTAAATTAAAAGCATAGATAAACGGCCATGCAATAAAAATTATAACAAGAACCATTGCTGGGATAATAAATCCCCAGCCTAAAAAGAAGCTAGTTAATCTACCCATTGTTTGTAATCCTTCCCCAGTTCTTTTTTCATGAACTTTTTATTCAACTGTTTAGAATATATTCTGGCAAGTCGTTTAAGACAAGCTCGTTGATTAGCACTGATTCGTTTGAGATATTCATCCATAGTGATTCTTCCGCTAAAATAGAGCTGGTTCAAAGTCTCATATTTTACCCTGGTTTCATTGTCATATCCCCATAACTCAACGAAAGGATAAAAAGTTGCAAACTTGTTTTCATGTGTTAAAGCTCCGGTTCCTTTTTTCCCTTTTAAACCTTTAATTGCAGGCAGATCATATAATTCTGAATGTTTGAACACATTTGCACAATTCTTTTTTGCTGTTATAAACTGACTAAATAAAATAGCCGCCTTCTCTTTCCATTTTTCCTTCTGTTTAGGAATCATTATAGTGGCACGCATATTTGTATTCTGATTTACTCCACCAGCTGTGGCTAAATCAGTTGTTTCTTTTGTTATGTTAGGAAATGGAAATGCTCCCCAGGTAAATGCCCTTTTGGGATGATTAATTTTCATTATTTTCAATAATTCATTGATAGGTTCAATAGCCCAGGTACCCTGCATCATATAAGCATTCTGCCCGTTAGTAAAAAAATTAAACACATCAGAACCGGTTAATCCCAAATAATCATTGCACCACATTCTGGAGTAATCTTTAAGCATTTTCATACATACTTTAAAAGCCGGTGCTTTGGCTGGATCAATAATCCCTTTCTGAAAAGCTACAATTCTTTCATCCAAAGTAATTTTTTCATTTTCTGTGCATTTTGGGTTATAGGGATTAAACTTCCAGCCTTTGGCATGGATCAGATTTATTTCTGGTATCTTCGAGCGTAGCAAACACCCTAGAATAATATCGGATACCCAGTCAATCTGTGCATCAGAAGTAGTTAACGAAACACGTATTGGGTTGCCCCCATCTTTCTTAATTTTTACTCCATCTGCAATGAACTGTTTCCACGTTTTCGGAGGAGTAACTCCATATTTTTTAGTCATTTTCTTATTATACAGATAAGCAACAGCATAAGTAGTATAAGGAATGCACCATAAATTACCGTTGATATCTCTAGCACTGGCAAGCGGAACTGTTTTAAACTCTGATTTCCATGTTTTAGCTGCAGGATAAAAAGGATTTTTTTTGTTTATATATTTATCAAAATCTACCAGCATGCCGTTTTGTCCATAATTCCACACATAACCGCCAACATTTTCCAACATAAACATGGCAGGAGGATTTTTAGACAGGAACTGACTTTTTACCCACATTTTAAATGACACGTACGGTATGCCCTGTACAGTAACATCTATTCCTGTTTCTTTTTTAAACTCTTTAGCAACATATCTTAACCCACTCAGTGATTCACCGTAATAAGTAGCCATTATTATATGAGGATTTTTCGGCATGCCTTTAATATGGTATTTATTAACTGATGCCTGCACAGACATAGTATAAAACAATACCATACCTACTAAAATTGGTACTATCTTAGTGTAGTTTTTTCCCATATAACTCTCTCCCTAATGTTTATTTATAATAATATATTTTTGATAGAAAACATCTGTAATCCCAATAGATTAGGATAAACTAAATCATTGTTAAACAATTATCAAGATCAAACTTCATTTAATATTATAACACTATTTATTCACTTAACAGCAATTTTTTCTGTTGTTCAAGGCTGACCATTTGACTTGGCAAGACAACTACTATTTTTTTTACAGAATCAGACTTGTTATACTCATTTATCATATCGGTAAGTTCATGAAGCCATTCCATTGTATTATCACCATCATTTCTAATAGCATATACGGTGAAGAAACTTCCTCTCTTAGAATTCTTAACTTTATTAAAATTTTTTGCAGTTGTATAAGCAGTATCTGTATTGTTCAGGTAAATGTTCTCAGGTATAATAGGTTTTTTGTTATACCATTTAGTTTTATAACTCTCTTTTTTCGCCTGATTCATCCATGGATGAAACTGACAGTAAAACGCCCCTTTAAGTTCAGGATTTTTAGTAATAGAACTAAAAAAACTTTTATTATTCCAGTCAGAGTTGTTTTGACCGAATATAGCAGTTGTATGGATACCTGAATCTTTCATAAATCTAGCCAGATATTTTTGTTGAAGTTTAATATTTTTAGCATTTCCAAAAATAAATCCCATTCCTGGAGAACCACTAACGAATTCATCATTCTTAGTAGCACTGTTTATGAAATAATTCCATATACCAGGTTCTAGATAGAACATAGATGGAGGCATTGTCCAGCCGACAGGAAATTCTCCTCTATAAGGGCTGCCCCACCAATACACATCATTGGCTTTATTTGTAACGAGGCATAAATTATCACCATCTGACATAATATATGAAATATAGATATTATCAGGATTATATTTAATTTTAGGGATCGAATATTTTACGCGTTCTGCTTTTGCTTTACTTGAAGTGAAAAACGAAAAATTAGAAGCAACATCAGAAGCAATAACAAAATTACCGTTACTACTCACATTTCCTACAAAATTACTTTCACTCACGCTTGCAGTATTCCAACCATATATGGGTACAGGGTTATTAAGAGTTTTAAAAACAGCATCAGCTTCTTTATTATTAAGCCCGGGATAAAAAACAAGTCCGGAGGTCATAGCTGCATAATCAAGAGGGCCACCACCATTACAGCGTCCTGGAACAAGTTCAATTGCATAATTTTTATTGAATTCTAAACCTTTGATATCCAAATATCGCATAAAATCCAGTATTGATTTTATCTTTTGAGGATTCGTTACAAAATTATAAGTCTCAGGCAGTTTCCAGTTTGGATATGTTTTTTTTAAATAATTTACCTGTGATATAGTGAGTGGTATAGAATCAGTTATACCACATAAAGTAGCAGCATAATTTTGGAATTGAGTTTCCGGTTTATATACAACATACCCTTTTATATATTTTTTAAAATGTTCAACTGTTCTCCATGTTTTACTATTATATTTTTCTACAGTTGGCGCTTTCTGCGGATCTGGATTAACAGGCATATCAAGTTTAAGATGTGGTCCGTTTTTACTTTTGGTAAGATAATTCAACCAAAAAAGACCACTTGTATAAAGTTTGTTTTTATTATCTTTTTTATTAAAAACATAATAAGAAATCTTTCCATGTCCATCTCCACCTATTCCAGTATTCAGCAAAAAGATTTGATCAGAACTATATTTAGCTACGACACCCTGAAGAACAGTAATTAAAGTTGCATCTTCCATCGGTGGAATTACTACAGTTGGAAATTTTCCTGCTTTATTTGTCATTCCGTACTGCACTACAAAAGGATAAATAGATGCGGGTGCTACATCTCCTTTTATAAATGGTAGTCCTGGTACTTTTCCAGCAAATGCTGAATTAAAACCTGTTAATAAAAATAAAAATGTTAATATGCAGCCGACGGTAAAAGATTTTCCCATTTTTCTCCCTCTCTTTATAAAATTTGCAGATCTTAATTTATTTACATCTGAAATTTTTATTCCCCCTAAAAAGTATCTTAATATGACTTGTCATAAATTTAATATCAAGAAACGATTTCTATTTATTATCCTTTATTATGAAAGTTTTTTAAGACAGTGAATAAAATATTATCAATTTGAAACAATTCTTGCAAAATATTCTTTTAAGAAACATTAAAATAAATTTAGATTGCAATAACTTAAGTACCGAATTAAATTCTTGAGAAACAAAGAAAAATATAATTAGCAGTAATCTTTGATAATGAGGGAGTAAAAGTAATATGTATTATCCAAAAGTGGATTATCATATCCATACAAAATATCTGGGATGCGGCAGACCGGAAATGGAAATTGAGGCCATTGTCAGAACATGCGAAAAGCTTGGATTAGAAGCATTGGCTATAACTGATCATTTAAATACATTTGATAAAGCACCGCTCCATAAACCTATTTTGGAAGATTTAAAAAAAATAGACACAGATATAAAACTTTATTTTGCTGTAGAGCTTAATTTCAGAGGATGTAACCAAGGCTTTGCCTACAATCGACAGATAGCGGAAGATATTGGATTTCAATTTGCAATTGGTGGACCGCACAGCCCTTTTACCCGTAATAAAGATCTTAATGAAATAATAGACATACATCATGCTCACCATTTAAAAACATGTCATGACCAATTTGTAAAAGTGCTTGTGCATCCATACTGGTTTCCAAAAGACATATTTGATAAATATAGACTTCCATGGTTTGATACAATGGCAAAAGTACCTGAGGAATATACAAGAGAATTGGGACATGTCGCTAAATCTACTGGAACTGCAATAGAGATTAACGGAACTGCAATTTTAGAAGGCGAAGATTTAGGTGCGCCGAGTTACTACAAAGACTGCATTGAATACTACAGAATATTAAAAGAAGAAGGTGTTAAATTTACAGTTTCTTCAGATGCACACCTGTTAAAACAGCTAGGTATGGTAAAAACGGCCTGGGATATAGCAGCAGAACTTGACTTAACTCCCGAAGATTTCTGGCATCCTGACGGTAAAACTATTAATTGAACATAATTTACAATAAAGATATTAGGAGAATTAAAGATGCCTTTATTATTTGATATGCCGAGGGAAGACCTTTTTAAATATCAGGGAACTAATCCATGTCCGAAAGATTTTGATTCCTATTGGGATAATGCTATTACAGAAATGAAATCAGTTTCTCCAAATGTTGAATTAATTTTATCTGATTTCCAAGTTCCTTATGCAGATTGCTACGACATGTATTTTACAGGTGTCAAAAATGCCAGGATTCATGCTCAGCTTATTCGACCTAAAAATATAGATAAACCATCACCTGCAGTATTAATGTTTCACGGCTATACAGCAAATGCATGTGACTGGCATCATAAACTTGCTTATGCAGCAATGGGATATACTGTTGCAGCAATGGACTGCCGTGGGCAAGGAGGTATGTCAGAAGATACCGGCAATGTATTGGGAAATACTTTTCATGGTCATATAATTCGCGGGCTTGACGGCCCATCCGACAATATGCTTTTTAGACATATTTTTCTTGACACTGCCGAATTAGCTAAAATAATAATGGATTTGCCTGAAGTCGACAATAGCAGAGTTTGTGCAACTGGAGTAAGTCAGGGGGGCGGCTTAACTTTAGCATGCGCTTCACTTGTTCCTGAAATTAAACTCGCAGCAATTGCTTTTCCTTTTTTATGCGATTATCAAAGAATATGGGAATTGGATTTAGCTGAAAATGCTTATGAAGAATTAAAACAGTATTTCAGATTTTTCGACCCTCAGCACAAGCGTGAAAAAGAAATATTTGAAAAACTAGGTTATATTGATGTACAGCATCTTACTAAAAGAATAAAAGCAAAAATTGTTATGGCTTCATCTTTTCAGGATAAGATTTGTCCTCCATCAACACAGTTTGCTGCATACAATAAAATCAGATCAGAGAAATCTCATATCATTTATCCGGATTTCGAACACGAAGACCTGCCCGGATTTTTTGACAGAGTTTTTCAGGAAATAATAAAAATATGAATATTGTAAAGAAAACATTTTTCTATAAGATCTATTTTTGAATAGTGTAGAATTTTATATTGATAATTAATTGTTATTTAAAGTATTTAAAAGTTTAGGGAGAAATTTTAATGGATTGCAAATGGTGGCAGACCGGTATTATTTATCAGATTTATCCAAGGTCCTACATGGATTCCAATAATGATGGTATTGGAGACCTGCAGGGAATTATAAACAAATTGGATTATATAAAATCATTAGGTGTCAAAACTATATGGATTTCTCCTATGTATCCATCCCCTATGAAAGATTTTGGGTATGATGTAGCTGATTATACAGATGTGCATCCGATTTTTGGTAATCTTGAAATTTTTGATAATCTTCTCAAAGAAACTCATAATCGAGATATGAAACTGATTCTTGACCTTGTTCCAAGTCATACTTCGGATCAACACGAATGGTTCAAAGAAAGTCGGAAAGATAAAATAAATCCAAAACGTGACTGGTACATATGGAAAGATCCAAAGCCTAACGGAGATGCCCCCAATAACTGGATAGCCGGTTTTGGCGGCAGTTCATGGGAATTCGATAAAACAACAAATCAGTATTATCTACATTCATTTACCATTGAACAGCCTGATCTGAATTACCGCAATCATGAAGTAGTAGAAGCAATGCTTGGTGTCATGGAGTTTTGGCTTAAAAAAGGTGTTGACGGTTTTAGAGTTGATGTTATTTGCAATATGATAAAAGACGGTCAATTTAGGGATAACCCCGTCAACCCTGACTGGAATGGGTTTTTCGAATACGATAAATACAGCCAGATATATACATTTGATCAGCCTGGAATTCATGAAATAATTAAAAAAATGCGCTGTGTTATAGATAAGTTTGATGACAGGGTAATGATTGGGGAGACTTATCTTCCATATAAAACTATGGTTGAATATTATGGTGATAATGATGAATGTCATCTACCTTTTAATTTTCATTTACTGCTTGCTAAATGGAATGCCGGAAAGATTAGAACTCTTGTAGATGAATATGAAAAAGCACTTCCTGACACCTGCTGGCCTAATTATGTTCTCGGCAATCATGACCAAAAGAGAATTGTTACACGCATAGGTAGAGAACAAGCTCGAATTGCCAATATGCTATTAATGACACTAAGAGGTACATCTACAATTTATTACGGCGAAGAAATCGGTATGCATAACGTAAATATTCCTGTTGAACTCATTCATGATCCTCCTGCTGTAAACAACCCTAAGATAGCTGATGAAATTGGTCGTGATCCTGAGAGAACACCAATGCAGTGGAATTGTTCACCGAATGCAGGTTTCTCTTCAAAAGCAGTTAAAACATGGCTTCCTGTTGCTGACGATTATCAAGTTAACAATGTTGATACTGAACTTGAAGATCCATTCTCAATGCTGTCACTGTTCAAAAAACTAATTCAACTAAGAAACAGTGAAAAAATATTACAGATTGGTAAATACTCTTCTATTGATATTAACAATGAAGATGTTTTTGCATACAGAAGATTTATTGATAATGAATGCTGTTATTATATAATTCTAAACTTCGGAAATAAAAATCAAACTGTATCAATTTCTGACAGAAATATTATAGGAAAAGTGGCAGTTACAACAACTATGCTGGAAAAAGATAATGTGAACCTAAGCAGTATTACTTTGGAAGCAAATGAAGGACTTATTATAAAAGTAACCAGTGTTTTATAAATGATAATATTTTATTCTTAAAAAAAATGATGATTTTTTCTGATATTCATTGAATAATCAATTACAAAAATGTAATTATATTAAATTATTACTTTTTTAAATAAAAACTTTTGAGGGAGAAAGTACGTAATGAAAACTGCTAAATTACTAACCGCAGCAATCTGTTTTATCGGATTGTCTATTATGACTACTGTTTACGCAGGTCCTGTAACGAAACCTACTATTGCAATTGTCGCAACAGGAGGAACAATTGCAGGAACAAACACATCTAAGACAGAAGCAAGCTATACTGCAGGCAAACTGACAGCACAACAGTTAGTTGCCTCTGTTCCTGGAATTAATAAGCTTGCCAATATTAAATCTGTACAGGCATGTAACATTCCAAGTCAGGACTTAAATGATACAGATTTGTTAAAGATAGCCAGAACAGTTAACGAACTAGCTCAAAACCCTAAAATTGATGGTATTGTAATCACACATGGTACTGACACGATGGAAGAGACAGCCTATTTTCTTGATCTTGTCATACATACCAACAAACCGATCATTATAACTGGTGCAATGAGACCTGCAACTTCAATGAGTGCAGACGGACCTCTTAATCTTTACAACTCAGTAGCAGTTGCTGCAAATCCTAAATCAAAAGGTAAAGGCGTACTGTTTGTTATGAATGATACAATCCAAGCTGCCAGAGAATGTACTAAAACAAATACTACGAATGTAGATACTTTTAAATCTCTCAACACAGGTAATATGTGGTATGTTTACTACGGTCAGGTAAAATTCTATACAACTTCTACAAGACTTCACACATCTTCAAGCCCATTCAACATTACTGATATTAAGAGTCTGCCAAAAGTTGACATTGTTTACTGTTATGAAGGCGGTTCAGCTGATTTGGTTAAAGCTGCAATAAAAGCCGGTGCTAAAGGAATAGTATATGCGGGAGTTGGTGATGGGAATCCTTATAAAGGTGATCTCCCTATTTTAAAACAGGCTCGTGAAGACGGTATCGCTATAGTAATGGATTCAAGAACTGGAAGCGGCATAGTTATTACTGATGATGAACTAAAGGATACAAAATATCATTTTAATACATCGGATGATCTGAATCCTCAAAAAGCCAGAATACTTCTTAGGTTGGCTTTAACTAAAACTAGCGATTATACTCAGATTCAAAAATATTTTAATGAGTGCTGATTTGATTATCTGAAAAGGTATTTATTATTATGATACTTCAGATATTTTTTATCTGAAGTATCTTCAATAACTAATAAAAAACAACTCAATTGTTATTTATTTTTATCTAAAAGCCTGTCTTCTGTTTTTAATATATGATTTACATATTTTCTACTTGTTAACTGTTTTTTCGTTGGAGTTACAAGCAGGTAATATGTAACATTATCAGCAAATGAATAGCATTCTGTAATTCCCATATGTGCCGCCTTTAGATGGACAACAACCTGCCATTTAATTGGTGATATAAGGAATGGAACCCACTTTTCACCTTCACGCATATCCATTCTGGCACTTGAAGCAAGAATTTTACCGTCACCTGCATCAAATTTAGTTACAGTTAAAAATCCATTTTTCTTATCGACAACAGCTTCTCTTCTGGTTTCCACTGCATCACCCAAAAACAAAAACAGCCCAACATCATCTGGAGGGGTTCCTTCTAACTTCATTGCATTGTTAAATTTCCTAGCCTTTCTCAAGCACTTACCTAAATGATTCAATGCTATTTTTCGTCTTTCTTCACTTGTTTTTATATTAGGTAATATCCTCTTTAGTACTTCATCCTGATCAGGATCAGCCAACCCCCATTTTAAATTTTTCCAAACTTCAACGTCATATAAATTAACGGGTTTACCTTTTGGATCATCTTTATACATGACAGATTTAGTACTGATAAAAGGCATCATTTGATAATACGAAGGCCAAGTCCCTATAACAGCCGGAGGATATGCAGGAAGACCAGAATCAAGTTTTAATCCTCGAGTGAGTTCAAAACAGGTGTCAAGATACCCTTCATTCGGTGTTCCTATAATAACAAGTTTATCGATATACTTGCTGCCTGCCCAATTTAATTCAGGCGTTTTATCTTCAGTGATTTCTTGATTACCATATCTCAGATAATATCTTGAAACCAATCCCCCCATAGAGTGTGAAACTACATCAAACTGAACATTATAATTACTTATACCATAATATTTATTATACTGTTTCTGCATATATTTACGTTTTTTCATAATATACTTATGTAGCTCGACTGCATTTTCTACATTATCACGTCTCCAATCATAGTAAAACGGGAAGAGAGTTGCATATTTTTTGCCTTTCTCTTTTACTAGATTTTCTGGAATGTAACCGGCATTTATTAGTATATCAAGCATTTTATTATATGCATTTATCTGAAACTCCATCCCCATAATTTTGACGTTAAATTTGGTAAGCATTTTTACTGCTTTTACATTATCCTGAATATCATTTAAAGGTTTATCGTAAATCATAGGATATTTCAGGTTGCTAAGTTGAGTGTTTGAAAATCCGTTTATAACTTCATAACCTGTGAAGGTACCCCAAACGTTTTTACCTGTTTTTATATTATCTAATTTAGAACCTAGAAATCCATGGACAACAATAACGGGATTACGAGCTATCCCTTCATATTCCATGGATTTTTTTACAACATCACTATATATCGGTTTTTCATAAACCTTCATCGATTGATAAGAACCTGTCGATGAGTCAATAGAAGAACAAGCAGCAATAAAAATAATAAAGAGACAAAGAAGAATGTTTTTAAAATACTTTGTTTTATACAAAATAGTCTCCTCACTATAATTATTCATAATTTTATTTGATTATATAGTCGCTGTCGCGAAATAGAACTATCTGATCAGTAATGCATTATAAGTTTTATGTTAATTCATGTGTTCAGAAACATCACCCATTGAAGCCACTGCATGAACTACACTTTCTTTGTAGGTTTTAAAAATTTCTT
>PVBE010584424.1_pt1 | contig 17403 bp, 40 predicted proteins | sample 1631181 | NCBI WGS metagenome assembly PVBE01 (sample SAMN08397723, study PRJNA350692) | Marine metagenome, whole genome shotgun sequencing project. | isolation source: water | place: Pacific Ocean | collected 2012-04 | reverse complement strand
AATGATGAACTTCGGCACAAAAGTGAGCCGAGCATCTGGAATAGATTATAAGACAAGTAAAATAGCGTTGTTGTCGTAGCATACGGATACATAAGGTAAAGGAAAAGTCCGGAATTACGGCAATTTCGTGCGTCTAGTTGTTATACTATATGTAGTAGAAAGGCATAAATGCAAAACAGAGATGCACCAATGTCAATGGATATGAAAGACTATATCTTCATTGATGTCGAAACAACAGGACTAAATTTACACGATAGCTCATCATACTTTGACAATCACATAATTAAAAAAGACTTAATCCAAATAGGTCTAGCTTTTGAAGATGAGTTAGGAAAGGTACAAACAATGCACAGTTATGTCAAACCTCCAGAAGAATACTTTGAACATAAGGACAAGTGGTATAAAGTAGGCGAAAAGTTTAATGTTTCTGCCGATGATGTCAAGAACGCTCCTAGATGGTCTTCTCTCTTTCCAATGGTAAGACAAGCAGTAGGTAACAGAATACCTGTTGCCCATAATGCAAATTTTGATGCCCAAGTTTTAATGGATACATCAATGGAATATGGATTAAGGTTTATAGAAAGACCTTTTTGGAAATGCACTAGAGATGACGCAAGAGAACTTATGAAGAGAGAGACCGACAAGTTCGGCTTAAAAGACTTAACTATGGTGTTAGGATTGCCTGATTTTCAACATCATGATGCTACTGCTGATGCAGTTGCTTGTATGAATGTATTTAAGTCCCTTTTGCACTACCGAAAGCGTCCTGATTGGATTTTCGTTTAACATTTCTTAATCTTCTAAGCATATTAGTTGTAGCTCCAGCCCATACACCAAATTCCTGAAAATTAACTACTGCATAATCCAGACATTCCTGCTGGACAGGACATAAACGGCATAATGCCTTTGCTTGTCGTGTTGATGCCCCTCTTTCTGGAAAAAATGTATCATCATTTTGCTCAATTTTGCAAACAGCTTCTGAAAACCATTTTGGCTCTGGGACTAACATCAGTTTTTATTTAACCAATCTCCTGATTTAACTTCAGGGAAATGACCATATTCTTCTCTTGAAAGAAAATATGCCTCAGCTATTGTTCCGTCTTCTAATTCTACTTCTTGTCTTTCATAAAAGGTAGGGTGTCCTTCCATAGCATCTGTTTTACTTATAGTATCTGAATCAGTTTCAAACAAATCTCCTGTAATAGAATTATCTCCGTCTTTTAACATTCCGGGAAATGCGTTTAAAGATACCATTGTATATTTAGGTGCAGTTTTATATTGTCCTTTATAATCATCATCACTTAATAAACGACCAGCACCATACTGTTTTCTTAAAATACCATAAACAAATAACTTTTTCATCTTATGATGTTTCCATATCTATCAATACCGATATTGACTTCACGAAGTTTAATTCTTTTTTTCTGTGGGGTTCCATCTTTAGACATCCACTCAACAGTTGCTCTTAACTGTTTAGGAAATTTTTGTTTGTATTCTCTAACGGCTTCTTTAAGCCCTTTGCCCTTAACTGTTATGGTTTTTTTACCATCAAAAATATATTCATATTTTTTCATATAAAAATATACCATGTATTTGTTTTAAGTGGGAAAAAAAATAATGTCGGTTCGTTCCCCAACGATACACAACGAGCAGTGTCCTTCCCATCGTTACCGACATTAGTGGACGTGGAGGGAATCGAACCCTCGTTACTTCTTGTAACTACTGTCCCGCAACCACAATAAGTCTATCCATTCACGCCCTAAAAATTTAATTGAAAAATGGGGTGGAAGAAAATTCCTTTAAGAAAGGAGGCAGAACTTAAAGGCGAAACCCTCCACCCCGGAAAGCTCCTTACCTTTATTTTAAGTTCTTTTACCTATTTCCCTGTCTTTTAGCCGAATATGTCCTCTCCATCAACGAAAATCTTAGAGTTAGGTCTATTAAGCATGCCGTTATTGTTCATATCATTCAAAGTATCTATATTTATACCTTGGACTGTATGCCTTTTAGCCCTAGTTTCAGCTTTTGCTGAGTTTAATTGATGCTTTAGGTAGGTAAGTGGGGTTTCTTCCCAAGTCTTCCTACGCCTAGCATTGTCTCTTTCTCTATTCCTAGAACCACGATTTTTTCTAATCTTATCTCTTTGTTTAGCTCTACTCTCATCATTAGTCCAATAAGTAACGGTATAAGCAGACATACCACAAAATTCAGCAATATCTTTTACTTTATAACCTTTTTCACGCATATCTCTAGCTTTTATAACTTGTTCTTGCGTAACTTTGTATCTGTTATCAGTAACTTCACTCATAATGCACAACACCAATCATATAAAAATTTAAGTACATACATCATAATGACAACAGACATAACAACTAAAATAATTGCTTTACCTGTAGTTCCTTTATACATCATCTTCATCAACTTCTATTTCATCAAGAGGATTCCAATCATCTAGATAAAGAGTTATTTGCATTAAAGTCAAAGAACTCTCTTGGATTTCTTTTGCTACTTGTTGTCTAGCAAGACTATTCCAATCTTTTTCCGCAGCTTGATATGATGCTATTGTTTCAGCTAGATTTTTTCTTATAATAAATCTGGCTTCTTTAAGTAGCTCTTTCTCTGGGTCTTCAGAGCCTATGTAAGTATTAGGAGTTTCCATCTTTTTCAAGTTGCTTGTCTAAGAAATATTCAGACTTACCTTCATACTGTGCCCACAAGTGTAGTCCTACACCCATAGCCATAGCACATCTTTTAACGCCATCAGAAATAGCATCTTTAAGCCTCATACCATCAGTTTTCCAGTTAAGTGGTTTCTCAACATCTCCTGCTTCTTCAATAGTCACTAACTGACCATCAATTTCAACAGTAAGAGCAAGAATTACACCAACAACAACTTCTAACTCATTGCCTTGCTTATCTTTAACTGTTCCTCTGACAATTTCTTTTACTTCTTGAGAATATGGACCAACAACACTAAGTAATCTTTGTCTTATTACTGAATGTTGAATATAGTCCCCAAATCCTGCGGGGTTTTTATGTATTAACTCCTTAGGAAATGGCTTACTCAATTCATGTAACTGTTTCATAACGATTTCTCCCATCTATATCCTGTCATAATAATTTTATTATAAACTAGTCGTCTTTCTTTGTCCACTCATTTAATTTATTTGCAGTAGTTATCTTATTCTGCAGTTTTTCAAGCTCTTTAGGGTTCATTCTAGGTTTTGGTGTCCTTAAATCAGCCCAATGTTTAACTAAAGCAAGTGGTGTAGGTTTCCAACCATAAGTTAATGCAAAATTTCGTGCTCTTTCTGCAATATCATGAGTAGTAGCACCTACTTCTTTTAATTCCTTACTAGCCTTATTAAGCTGTCCTCTAGTAGATTTAGTAAGGTCATCTTTAGAATAGTCAAATACAGTAACAAGAGCATTAAATACTTCCTTATGTGTAACATCACTGTTGTTTTCATTAGATATTTCTATTTCAGTGTGTTCCGAAGGAACAATATCTTCTCCTATCTTCTCTTCTACTCTCTTCTCCTCTCCTCTCACGTCGGACAGGCTATGGACGTCCTGTGGATGTCCGTCGGACGTCCCATGGACGCTTATATTAGTATTATCAAGAGTATCATCAACTATTGGTGTCCATTCACGATTAGTACTTGTTTTAGCATTTTGTGATTTTCTAGCTTTTCGCTTTCTTTCAGCATCTTTTTCTCTTACAGTATTCAATTTTCCTGTATATTCCATCCAGTCATGAATAAGTAGTTCGTTGTCTATTTCATCAACCCAACCAAACTCAATTAAAGCTTTAACAAACACTTCTGAATCTCCTGCCCATTGTGCCGCTAAAGGAATGTAATCCCTGTATCGTGTTATATATCCATCAGCACAATAGTCTAAAGCCCACCACCATAGTAAATGTATGTGACCAATAGCTTGAGGTACTGATATTTCTAATGTCTTTGCAAGCATGTGTAACTTCGGGTGTGAAGCTATTGCTTGTTCGGATTTAATCCAAGCCATTTTATTCTTCCTCCTGTTCTTTCCATATGTTATTCAATTCTATCACAACGTCTTTTATTTGCGATAGCCTACACAGAAAAAGACCATCGCTTGTTCCGTTAGGCATCATAATCATAGCAAATAATTTCTTTTGGTCATCAAGTTTTTTAGAAAGTTCATGTTCCCAAGATTGACTTTCTGCTTTTTCAAACATACTTGCTGTGTTACTAACTTGCTTTCCACTTTTTACTTCCCACCTTATAGGACTGTTCCAATTTTCTTCTTCAGAAGATTTTGTATATGGGTTGTCTGGTATATTTAAAAGTTTTTTAGCTCTGTCTTGACTTGCTCTTCCATCAACTCTAGAAGATTGATTTCTTTGCCTTATTATTTCTTCACGGATGGCTGCTATTCTTTGGTCTATGCTGTTGTCATCCATAAGTATCCAATAAATCTCTTAGAAACTCTTCATCTACTATATATAGTGTAGAAATACCATCTGCTGTACGCTTCTTGTTGTCTCCTTTGCGAACCAGCTTCTTCCAAGCTAACACTAACGGCTTATTTCCTGCCTTTTCTTTAGCTTTAGCGTAGGTTTGGTGAATGTTTAAATTTTGACGAGCTTTACACTCAAAGATTATTTCATTATGAGGTATTCTTTGTTTATCTACCCAAATTTCTCTATGTATATTTACCTGAACATCGCCTTCATCAGCAGAGCCACCTTCGGCAAGTCTAAACGCTTTGTATCTATCGCCCCAAGAATTGATTGTGTCTCTTATCCAAGACTCAAACTTCGTTCCCTGTATCTTCGGCTTGTTCGCCATCAGCATCCTTCCTTTCTACGATTCTATTCCACACTTCTCTTTTGAACATAGTCCAAGTTTCGTCTCCTTCTTTTGGTCTATTGAGCTCCATCCATATTAAATAATAAGGTTCAAAAGCATTAGTATTTTCAATAAAGAAAACAACATCCTCTGCTTTGATTAATAATCCAACATCAAACATAGCTCTACAAAACCTACCCATATCAAGATAATCTTTTTGCATTTGATGATATCTTGTTGTTGCAATTCTTGTATCTTCAGCTTCTTTTTTTGTCTTCATGTAATCCATACTAGCTTTACCCATTGCATTAGTTAAGATATTTAACAAATCTCCATCTACTAAAAACACGTCTTCGCCTGTTGGGACAGGACAACTTGGATGATGTATTGAACCAGTTGGAGCACCGCATACATTACAGTCAACATCGTGGTTTCTTTGTGATTCTTCACTCATAGTTGAATACTACTATGAAACTAATTTTTACTAAGTCTTTCTTCTTTTGCCTTCTTCAAGTTCTTGTGCCCATTTTGGAGCATAAGATTGTTCTGGATTGATAACTTGTAACTTAGCTTGTTCGTCCCATTCTTTAGTTAAGAAAGTATCTCTGATTGTTGTAGGGTTCTTATCCCTTCTGTTAGCAACCGCATCTAAACCTCTTAGTTTTGGAACAAAGTTATGACCAACAATAGCTATTAAATCTTCTAGCTCATCATCAGTTAATTTCTTGTTAGTAGTCCAATTAAGAAGTTTTTTGACATCTAAGGTTTTATTCTTATAAGCCTTATTAAAAGAATAAATTTTACCTTGTAATCTTAAAGCACCTTTGTCTTCAACATCATTTGCTATTTTTACATCAACATAATCTCTTATTGACCTAGTTTTGTAATTAGCACTATCAGAAACATTTCTACAAACAACAAAATCATCAACTTTAGTAAATTGGTCTAGCTCAGAATTTTCTAACTCATGGTCATTCTTAGCTATATCAAATATAATATCTCTTATTTGTGACATTTTCCTCTCCTGTTACTTAAGTAGCACACTAACTCGGTTAACGCAGTTGTGTTTCGCACTGCGGTCGTTAATGTGCTGAATATAAGATTAGTATCGTCTTTCTTCGTTGTAAACCCGTATAAGAAACTTTTCTGTATCTTCCCAACACCATTGACTAGAACTCCAATCATTCCATCTAGTTCTTGAATAGATATCTTCTGCTAATAGACTTGCGAAGAGTGTATTGTAATATGCTGATTTTTGAGCTGGTACATGTGAAAAACCATAAGAAGTTTTGGAGGTGGGTCCTTCGTACGGTTGCCCGTATCGAAGGATTACCCACTCATTCCACCTAGGCAGATTATATTCCTCAGCTACCCAATTCCATGTTCTTTCTATGAACTGAAATAAACCTGTATCATAATTGCCTTCTGCTGTCCTTACTTTGTATTCAAAAAATCTGCTTTCGCACCAAGCAATCTTAACTGCTGTTTCTTGGTTCTCTGGTTCAAAAAACTCTTGTATTAGGTCAAAATGAACCTCTGCTCTCTCTGGAAGAATCTGTTGACAGAACCTAATCTCATTCATTTCCTCTATTGTTACACCATTAATAGGTATAAAAGTGGACATAAATATTAAACATTCAATAATCATTGTCTTATAGGGGATAGTTTATCCCTTTTACCTCCTGTTATTCTTCGTTTGTCTTTGAGCTTAACTCTTATAGTTGTCCAGAATAAGCTCTCTAGCCTGTTGAGTGACTTGTTTGACAGTTTTACCACCTGTTGTCATCAAGTGTACCAAACTATCTTCTCCTTTGGTTTGTTTATATATCTCTGCGTCGTAACCTAATAATAGATTATTCCAACGAACAGATACCATATAGTCCTCAAACCAAAAGTTCACGGGCTCTTGAGCCTTATCAACAACTAGTTCTGTTGTATCTCTCATCTTGTACCATTTTAAACATATATTGTAAAAAAACAAGGTATTTTGCACATTTAAGCTTGACAATCTGAAACCTACAGTTTATAGTATATTTTACATATAAATTAAACCTTTGTATTGTGGGCTTTCTATCACATAGTGGTAGATAGCTTAGAAGCTCTGGAAGTTATTAATCGGAGTTACTGAAGTTAAAAGCTTTTAATTTCAGGTTTAAAAACCTGAAGGTATTCACGGTAACTCGGAAGGGAATTTAAACTACCCTGTTTGTGCCTAGTAAGGTTTGGAGCTTCTAAGGTATAAAAAGTAGGTTGGGAATCCATTAAATTGGAGGAAAAGGGTCTAGCTAGGCAACTAATTAGACCTAAACCTCCTTAAGTTTTAAATGAGGGAACAATATTTGAGAGTGAAGGAGCTTTAATCCGTATGATGAAAGACCTTCACTACTCAAAAGAAAGAAAATATGCAATATAAACCAGAAGATAGACCAGTCGGTGTATCAGAAATCTCAAAAATTCTTAAAGTAGCACCAGATACAGTATCTTCATGGCAATTACGTGGAAGAACACCATTACCTGATTGTTTAATAAATAATGGGAAAACAAGACTTTGGAAACTAGGAACAATACTTGCTTGGGCTAATTCAACCAATAGAAATAAACTAGATTTAGATGCAGAGACGGCTGCAGCGGTTCTGGAAGAGACGACAATAACGGCAGGAAGACTGAACGAATTGATTAATAATCAATCTGATGTGGAAGACCAATGGGGTAATATTGGTCAATGGGATAGCCAATAAGCCGTATTTATCTTATTCGAACAGCTGTTCGATAGACACGCAAGAAACCTCTTTTAAAGGTATCTACCTAACAGCCTTCCATCGCAAGATAATCTATTGTAAATCTTTTTTTAAAAATCACTTGCATATAATTCTACAATAACTATTGTTAAATCATTATGAAAGAATCAAAAATAACAAAGAAAGATAAGGACAAATTTTTAGAGTCAATATCTCATAAGATGGATTACAAGAGAGGGATGTATAATCCTCTTTCTAATGAAGAGTACTCTAGCTTAGAGGTCTGGCAACAAAAATTGATTAACGACATTTATCAAAATTGGGAAAGTAGATACGTAGGTCATGATGAATAATAAAGACTTGATTAAACAATACAGAAGTGACATGCACGATATAGCTCATAGAGTTGTCAATGATTTTAATATAGACATCGATAGAGCAGGTAACTTAGATAATGAAGAGGCAAGCGTGTCTTTTGACGCAGGTTATTACCATGCATTAGCTAAAGTTTGCAATGATTTGTTTTCAACAGGAGAAGAAGAATGAACGATATTAAAGGTTGGCATTTCTCTATAACAATACCTATTGAAGATAAAGAAAAAGCTATGGAACATCTTAGAGAGATAGAAGTATTACAGAAACTAATTAATAGTTGTGTACCCTCTTACCATATAGAAGATGATATTAGTTATGGTACGGGAGAAGAATAATGGCTAAGTTTACTTACAAAGAAGTTATGGTTAATGAATCTTTATTAAAGAACTTAATTGAAGAATCAGAGCAACATAAAATTATGACTGAGAGATATAACTTTGTAGTTGATTTGCTGACAGAAGAACAGCAAAGAGAATTACATCAGTGGTATGTAGATACAGGAGTAATAGAAGAATGATTTCTAATAAACAAAGAGAGGGACAAAGCCCTCTCTCTGCACATATCATAACAGGAAGGAGTCAAGACCTAGAAAGGTCGAATGACTTCTTACATGTTAAATCTAACACATATCCAAAAATAGTGTCAACTTATTTAGGAGAGAAAGTATGAAAAATAATAACGTGCTTGTAGGTAGTCCTGTCAAGGAATTACCAAAGCAAAAATCAGGTGGTAACAAGAGATTGTTAGATAGACATTCAGAATGGAAAAAATGGATGGACGACACACCTACGAATGAATGGACAGTATTGCAGACAGAAAAAGCTAATGCAGTATCTGTACCTTCAATGAGAAATAGGGCTTATCAATTAAACAAGTCTGCAAATGAATATGAGTTTGCAACTCGTAAAGTTGAAGGAATTAAAGAAGGCAGAGAATGGATTTGCCTTTATGGAAGAAGGAGATAATCATGCCTGCAGATGTAGAATCAATGTTTAGTGCTGTTGAAACCCCATGGCATAGAATTGGGAACGTAACAGATAATGCATTGAACTCGAGAGAGGCAATTAGACAAGCTGGATTAGATTGGACAGTTGGTTTAAGACCTTTAGTTACATTTACTGATGATAATGAAACAGAAGGTAATATGATAGATGTTCCAACACACTTTGCAACAGTTAGAGAAACTGACAATAAGTTGCTTGGTGTTGTAGGAGATAGATATACAGTAGTTCAAAATAAAGAATGTTTTGAATTTTTAGATACTGTTGTTGATGATAGTGAGGCAACTTACGAAACAGCAGGTTCTTTGAAACAAGGAAAGATTGTCTGGATGCTTTTAAATCTTGGTAAAGAAATAAAAGTAGATGATGACGTAACTGTTCCTTACTTATTAATGACAAACTCTCATGATGGAAGCACCTCAGTAAGAGGATTGCCTACACCTATTAGAGTTGTTTGTTCTAACACATTAAGATTAGCTATAACATCAAGAGCTTATAAAGGATTTGCCTTTAGACATACACAAAATGTCGACGGAAGGATAAGCCAAGCTAGAGAGTTGTTAAATCTATCTTACGAATACATTGATGATTTCCAATTAGAAATGGAAAGATTGTTAGATAAAGAAATAACTGATGAGAAGTTCTATGAATTGATTGATGATATTATGCCTGTTCCTGCTACGGAAGAGAATAATGTAAGTCAAATTTCTAGAATTAATCAACAAAGAGCAGGAATTGAAAGACTTTGGTATGAGCCAGAATTTGCTACTCAAAGAGGTTCAGCTTGGTCTTTAATTAATGCAGTTAGTAATTGGGAACAATGGTCATCTCATATCCGTGGTAATACATCACGAGATGAGAGAATTGCTATTAAAACAGTAACTAATACAGAAAGTCCTATGCTTCAAAAAGCTTGGGCAATGACAAAAGGCGAGATAGGATGAGGTTTTATACACCTTTAGCTGAATATTTGAAAGCAAATCCTATCCCTGTTAATGGCGGGTCTGACAGTTATGCTATACATGTCGGTGTAGTTAGTGCTTTAAGGCAATGCTCTGTTAAGGAAACTAGAGAACTTGCTAAGTCAAGTGGAATGGTTATCGATATGATGAAGCATGACGGTAAAGGTCAAAGAATAGGAAGGAAATTAAGCAAATTTTCTTCAACTGTTTATGAAGATAGTGTAATGAAAATTTACACATATATTCAATCGGAAATAATGACAGGTAATGACGCTCTATTATTTGAAACAATAAGAGAAGTAACAGAGGGTTTTAACATTGTCGATGAAAAGGGAGAAGAAGAATGAGTTTAAGAAAAATTAACATTCAATTTTTAGGTCAAAGAAGATATTTGGCTCAAGATGTAGAAGAAGCTAAGAAGATGGCTTTGAATGATTTACAAAACGTTCATCCTAATTTAAACATGGATATTAATGGTTATATGGATTTAGGTCTTGTAGTTTCTGGAGAAGAAGAATAATGGAAAATGCAGTATGTGGAAGATGTGGAAAAAATGATAGTGGTATCGTTCATTCAGGCACAGACGGAATTTATCTTGGAGTATTAAAAGAACTGCATAAAATTTGTTATGACTGCGGTAACAAAAATATCGGAGCTTTTACTGTTGTTGATGATAGTGTAAGGAAATTAAGCAAATTTTCTTCACAGGAAGAAGAATAATAAATATGTGGTATAAAGAAAACCAAGAGCATTTGCCTGAAGAGTTGAAGGAATTAGCTACAAATATTTTTAAACTACATCTTAAAAGAGACAAGATACAAAAAGAAATTGAAGAGCTTACTGAAGCTCTTCAATGGAAGGTATATGATTACAATGAAGGAATATAGATTTAGTTTCAGTATTCAAGCTGAAAGTTTTGACAAAGCAAAAATGAGAATGCTTCATCCATCTAATTTAGTAAAGATGATTAAGAACGATGATAATTGGACTTCTGTTAATAGTAAAAATATTACAGATGCTTATGCTGAAGCAATACAATCTGAGGTAGCAAACCAAACAGTAGTTGACCCCTTATTAGATGTTTATATATTTGGAGTTGATGAAAATGAATGACAATATTTATATATACGAAGAAGATAACTACAAAAGAACTACTAATGATTTGAGTGTTACTTTTCGTTTCAATAATGATGTGACACTAGAGGAAGCAGATGGATATATAACATCTTTGCTAATGGGACTTGATAACAATGTTGAGTATTCATTTGATATGTGGATTACAAAAAAAGATGACTCTGTATAGACACTCTAGAAAGAAAAAAGATTTTATGGATGCTAAATATAAAAGAAGAAAGATTGTAAAGAAATGAATCTCTTAGTAAGACTATTTATAACATCTTTTTATAATTATATATGTATTAGAATAATGGAACACTCGAACAGGAGGAGTAAATAATGGAAAAGCATGAGACTATAAGCAAGGGAGAATGGATAACTATAGTACAATGGGTGTCCCTAAGGTGGGACAATCTTAAGTGGGACGATGAAAAAATTAAGAGTTTGTACGGAGATTTCAGAACCTTTCCACCAGATGTTGTGTGGGATGCCTTACAGATATACTTTAACAATGGACATGCATTCTTCAATGTTGTTGAATTTAGAAAATTTTGTTTAGACAGATACCAAGACTATATGAAGTCTGGTCAGAAAATATTGACAGTATCAGAAGTTTTGGATTACGGAAAGAATAAAGGTGGTTTAATAGAATTCTTGAAAGCTAATGGGTTTGAGTCGTTTGCTCATGCTTGTTGGTCTTCAATGATAAAAAGATTTAGAGAAGGCAAAGCAGAAAAATACGAAAACCAAAAAGATTGGGACGTAGATGAACCTTGGTCTTCAGCTAAAGATAGATATCTACAAACTTTTAGTCCAGAGTGGACTGTTGAGTTTTTAGAAGCTAGACGAGATAAGAATAAGAAATTGGAGGAAAATCATGGCTAGTAATAACTATATAACGCTTACAGGACAGATGATGGAGCCTGAGATGCGTACGACACAAACGGGGAAAAACGTAGCTAAAGCACGAATGGTTGTTAAAACTTATGGGGATAACGACGATATGTGGATTTCTGTTACTGCATGGGAAAACTTAGCACAAAACTTAACTGCTTCATTTCCTACTACTAGTAAGACTATTAGAGTAACTGTTAGTGGAAGATTGCAGGAAGATAAATGGACAGGACAAGACGGTAATGAAAAGAAAGCTATGTCAATTACTGCTGACAATATTGCTATTGCACTAGATTACCAAACTGTTACTGGTGTAGCTTATTCAGGAGATGGAACTGAAAAGGCAGATAGTTCATATAAAGGCGACAATATACAGAGAGCTAAAGATGTGCTTGGTGCGGAAGAAATTACGCAACCACAAGCTAGAGCAGAGTCAGAAATAAAAACTGATGAAGCAACAGGAGAGGCATTGGAGGCACCGTTCTAATGAACGATTCGCTTCAAGCTTGGGCTAAGGAAGAAGAAGAAGATATTCTCAATGAATTGACTATTGATGAAACTTTAGCCCAAATGAGCCAAATGGAGAAAGTTAAGCATTTATTTATAAATTCTCCACTAGGTGTATGTCATAACACGTTTATGGAGCATTATATCCCACGATTTGGGGCTTTAATATGGACTTTAAGGCACGAAGAAGACTGGGTTATAGAAAAAGAAAAATGTGACTTGCATGATTACCACAAGTCGCTAATATATAAGTATTCATATCAAGGAAGGAAGTGACGGTAAAATGTCAGAAAATAATTTACTAATCGAAGATGTTGAGATATTGAACGAAAACTTCTTTAAATCAACTGCGATTTATAGTACAGGAATTGATGTCGGGCAACCTATCCCCGTAGTCATTACATTCGTTAAAGATAGGCAAGAAATAGGGCAAATTGTAATGCCTCAATTAAATACAGAAGATAAAACAATACAGTTCTTAGCTGTAATGGTTTTCTTAAAGTTTGCTGATGTCGATACAGTTATTTATCATTTAGATAGCTATATCAAAAGAGTAGAGGAACTTGATGGTGTAGCACCAAGCTTAGACCCAAATTCAGAAGAGTGCATTATAACTTGTGGTGTTAAGAGAGATGAATTAGCAGGTTCAACAACAATTTACGGTAGAGAAGATGATGGAAAATTAAAAAAGAAAGACCATTTTTCTACTACTGATGAAGACGAATTACAAAGTTGGATGGTTGATGCTATAAGATTTACTTGGGAAAATCCATTACCAGAAGATGTAGATATTGAGGGTTTCAAAGAAGCATGGATGAAACAGATGGACAGGTTAGGTGCAATGGTTGTCACTTATGATAAAGAAATCTTTAAAAATGTCCCAAATGTTTCAGAAACATCAGAAATGGAAGAGTATCTTGATGAAACAGGTGGAACAGATTCTAAGTTCATTAAAGATGTCAGAGCAAGGTTTGATGTTGATGAAAGCTATCTAGAGCAGATAGCAGACAATATAAGAAGAAGACATATTACGGATGAAAATAGTGGTCAAGAAATGAAACATGATGATTCAGATTTAGATTTATTATCGGATTTTGTAGAGAGAACTCATGATTATCTAGGAACGCTTTCAGAACTTTTAGAAGAAGACAAAGTAGAAGAAGCTAAAGAAATGTTAAGACTTACTTTAAGTGAGTATGAGGAAGAATAATGAGTTTTCAAGAAATAATAGATAAAGGTGTTACAGCACTTAATGATTACAAAATTATTAATGGAATCATTACTAATGACTTCTTTGTTGATGTAATTTGTGAGTTAGCTGATTTAGAAGTAATGAAACATTTTAATGGAGATGAGTCTAGAACACATGTTCTAGTAGACCCAGATGACCCTGAATCTGGAACTATGTGGACAGATGAGGCACAACCTATTTTTGATAACTTGTATGACGATATTCAAGGTCAGGTTGCAGACGCATGTAAGATTCGTTTAAGTGACGATTTGTCAGAGTGGATTACGAGGTCTAAAAATGATTAGGGGACACTTGATTTATTTGTTTAAGCAATACGTTAAAGATATTGGTAACTTTGTTGTTACAAAATTCAGACAATCAACTGACTATGTAGCAGACAGGTTGAGTGCTGTTGTTGAAGGACATAAGCTAGACAAAGAGATGAGAGAAAGAGTAAAACAAGCAGAATGGTGGTCTTATAAAGGGGAGGAAGAATAATGTCTGAGCCAAGAATTGTCAGAGTAAACTTCTCTATTACAGGAGAATTTGAAATTGCTGACCATGGAGATGATTATGTTAATTTCGGTAGTAAAGAGAAAATGCAAACTTATGACCGTAAATTTGCAAAAACAATAATCGAAAGAAAAATTAAAGATAAAGGTTTAGAATGTTTTGAATATGCGATAAGCACTAAATCCAGAGAAATGACTGAAGATGATTTTCCTAAAGTAAAAGAAGAAAATCAGATTAAAGAGTCGCCTTTTTAGGAGAGTATGATGATAGAACAGATTTTAATGCTAGTAACAACCTTATTAGTAGGTATGTTACTTGGTGTTACATTTAGGAAGTATTTATAATGACTAATTACAATTACGGATTTTCTGGTACACAAAAACCTCGTCCAGTTAGAAAATCTACAAATCACGGTAAAGGTCGTATATGTACTGAAAAAGGATGCGATAAGACTTTAAGTATGTACAACGACAGAAAAGAATGTTTTGAACACCATAAATTTAAAACAGCTAGAGTTCGTGGTAGAGAATTGATAGATATAGGAGATGACAATGCCTAATTGGGTAACAAACACAATGATTATCAAAGCTGATGTTGATACTATTAATGATTTAAAGAACAAAATTAAATCAGTTCCACAAAGTGATGGAGAGTATTACGATATTGGAAAAAGTTTATATCCAAAACCAATTGAATTAAATTATGTAGAGGGTTCTTCTAGTGACCAATGTTGGTATTACTATGATGAAAATGATGAACGAATTTTACCTCCTGCAACTAGCGAAAGAGTGAAAAAAGATTTTAAGGAAGCTGATTGGGGTAGAAAGGTTGAGCTAGACGATAAGGAGAAGGATAGACTTATCGACGAACATGGTGCTTGTAATTGGTATGATTGGAATATCCTTAACTATGGAAGTAAATGGGCAGATTGTTATACACAAGTTAAGCAATTACAAAACGGAAATCTTATATTTGGTTTTGAAAGTGCTTGGGCTCCATTAGTAAAGTTAGCTTATAGAATTAGTGAAGATTTCGGTTGCACAGTTGTGTTAAAGCATGATAGTATAGACAACGCCGAAAAAGGAGAGATTAGGTTCCGAGAAGGACAATGCTACTTTGATAAGTGGGAACAATGGGACTTACAAGCTTTCTACGGAAAACAAGAAGAAGAATAATAACAGGAGGACTTAAATGTCTTACAACAATACAGCTCATTATGGCTGGATAGATATGAGAAAACGAGAAGAGATGAAACAATGGATAGAAGGAGTTTCTCATGTCAAACAAAAAAACAAAAAAGGTTTTTAAACCTTTAACAAAAATCAAATTAGCTAAGGATTTATGTCCCAATGATTTAATCGTTGACGACATAGACCATAAAAATAAAACAGTATGGGTATTCCCTGTATGGTCAGTTACTTGGTGTGACTGCTGGGATTCATTAGATAAAGCATACGCACCTAAGAAAAAACTTAGTGGTTATTACACCAGTAAAGGCAAACTTCAATACGATGCTTGGTATGGCGACCATGAAAGTGAAGTCGAACCACCACACACATTTATGTGTAATTTTGAAAATAATTACAAATCAAAAGTTCATATTAAAGTTCAAAGCTTTAGTCACGAATTTATGTCTGACATTTATCATCGTGCTTATAGTAAGACTAATAAGGTAGAAACATTAACAAGTGAAATGGATTATACAGTTGAAGCTGTAAGGATTGGTTCCCCATTGTTCTTAGATTATAAAGACATGATGGAAACTGTTACTAATGTTTATAACGATAAGTATTGGGGTTGGTTTGAAGATTGGTTTTATGATGTAGAAAATATGTCATTATCTGAAGTTCTAGGTGCATGTATTCACGATGCAGAACATTATCGTAATTGGTTAGCTCAATTCCCTGAAGAAAGATGTTCATACTGCTGGAATAAGTACGACAAGAAAGGCATAGATATGTGGAATTTACCTAAATTGACCCAATCTCAGATGGTAAAACACGCCATAGGAATGCGTATTAAGTTCTTTCCTATGAACATGGGGACACTATCTGATATGTGGGACGATGAAGATAAATGGAAAGATAATAAAAACTTAGTTGATTTATTCAAACACTTTGATGATAAAGCTCATTTTGAAAAGTATGTAAAACTTGAACTCGAATCTTATAAACGCTTATTAAATAAAGCTAATAAAGGCAAAGCAACTAAAAAAGATTACTTCCAAACAATATATGGTAAAGATGTCAAGATAGCATGAATGTCCCAGATAGCATGATATAATAAATTATGATAGAAATAGAATATATTAATCTCGACGACATAATCGAGGCAGATGAAAATCCTAAAGACCACGACTTAGGTGTCTTGTATGAAAGCATGAAAAGGTTTGGTTTTACTGACCCAATCATGTTAAATGAGGCTTCTGGGAAGCTATTAGCTGGTCATGGTAGGTTACAAGCTCTTAAACTGTTCAAAGATAGGGGCGAAAAAGCTCCAAAAAGAATAGAAGTTGAGGTTGATATTGAGGACGAAACAATAGAACATTGGTTTATTCCTGTCATAAAGGGCATAAACATTGAAAATTCTGCAGATGCACAGGCATATTTGATAGCTGATAACAGGATTACTGAAATTGGTGGCTGGAAACCTATGGAATTAATAGAAAGTCTTAATGAAGTCATAGAAGAAACAGGTAATTTAGATGGAACAGGTTACGATTTGGAAGATATTGAAACTATTCTTCGTGATATTGAAAGAGATAGTTTTAGTGTAGAAGACGGAGACACGACATCAACGGCAGGAACATTGGACGATGAGACCGAAGTTACCATTGCAGTTGGTCGTTATAAGTTTAAAGTTCCATCAGAAGATTTTTATGATTGGGAAGAAATGGTTAAAAGCTCCTCTGGGTCACAAGATGTAGTAGGTATAACACTTTGGATTAAAGAAAATCTCGGTTTGAATTAATGATATTAGAAAATTATCCAAAACCAACTAAAGAACAGTTAGAAAATTACACTTGCTCCACAACAAAAGACCAAAACGGCACTTATATCACTATTTGTAGCTATTATTACGGACACTCACACCACAACTAGACGCACGAAATTGCCGTAATTCCGGACTTTTCCTTTACCTTATGTATCCGTATGCTACGACAACAACGCTATTTTACTTGTCTTATAATCTATTCCAGATGCTCGGCTCACTTTTGTGCCGAAGTTCATCATT
>PVBE012965250.1_pt1 | contig 17407 bp, 19 predicted proteins | sample 1631181 | NCBI WGS metagenome assembly PVBE01 (sample SAMN08397723, study PRJNA350692) | Marine metagenome, whole genome shotgun sequencing project. | isolation source: water | place: Pacific Ocean | collected 2012-04 | reverse complement strand
TACCCAGATTTCGAGGCGCTTCGCGCAGCTTCTGGATCGCCACGGGGCTACGCCCCTCGCGATGACCTCAGTAAGGGTCAAAAGGTCCATTCATAGGCGCATTGGTATAAGCCCTCCCCCATCAAGGGGGAGGTGAAGTGCAGATATCGACGACGCTCAGTCCAGGATTTCGGCGCCGAAGTTCCGCGCCGGATCGACCTCGGGCACCAAACGGCCGAGCGGCCGCGCCGGCTCCGGCGTCTCGCAGGGCAGGAAGACACCGCTGCCCCGTTCGACCTGCAATTCGCCGCCCTTGATGACGACACGGCCGCGGTTGATCACGGTGACCGGCAAGCCGGTGAGCTTGCGTCCCTCGTAGGGCGTGTAGCCGACGTTGTCGTGCACGATGTCATTGCTGACCGTTACTTCCAGTTCCGGATCCCAGATCGCGATGTCGGCATCGGCACCGACCGCGATGGTCCCCTTCCTCGGGTGCAAGCCGTAGATCTTGGCGGCGTTGGTCGAGGTCAACTCGACGAAACGATTGAGGCCGATCCGCCCCTTGACCACGCCCTCGGAGAACAACAGCGGCATCCGAAGCTCGATCCCCGGAACGCCGTTGGCGATCTGCTTGAAGCTCGGCTCGGGCCCGGCATGCAACTTGCCGGTCTCGTCATATCGATAAGGCGCGTGGTCGGACGAGAAAACCTGGAAGGTGCCGTTCTGGAGGCCACGCCAAATCTGCTCCTGCCCGGCCGCGTCGCGCGGCGGTGGGCTACAACAGAACATCGCCCCCTCCGAGCCCGGCTTGTCCAGATCGTCGGCGGTCAGGAAAAGGTATTGCGGGCAGGTTTCGCCATAGATCTTCAGGCCCCTGTCCTGGGCCCAGCGAATCCGGTTCATCGCCTCCTCGGCCGAGACGTGCACCACCAACAGCGGCACGTCCATCAGCTCGGCCAGGCTGATCGCCCGGTTGGTCGCCTCGCCCTCGGCGATTTGCGGGTGGCTGATGGCGTGGAACTTCGGCGCGCTGTTGCCTTTTTCGATGAGCTTCTCCGTCATCCAGCGAATGACGTCGTAATTCTCGGCATGTACCATCACCATGGCGCCCTCGCGGCGGGCCACTTCGAGGACCTGCAGTAGCTGGAAATCGTCGACCTGCAACAAATCGTAGGTCATGTACACCTTGAACGAGGTGTAGCCGTCCTGGATCAACGCCGGCAGTTCCTGGCCCAGGACCTGCTCGGACGGATCCGAGATGATCAGGTGGAAGGCATAGTCGATCACCGCCTTCGGATCGGCGCATTCGTGATACGCCTTGACCACCTCGCGCAAGGATTCGCCACGGCTCTGGGCCGCGAAGGGAATCACAGTGGTGTTGCCGCCGAAGGCCGCCGAGACGGTGCCGGAGTAGAAATTGTCGGCGTTGACGATACCGGCCGAAGACATTTGTTCGATGTGGACGTGGCTATCGATGCCGCCCGGCAAGACCAGCTTGCCCGTGGCATCGATCTCCCGCGCACCCGACCCCAACGCCTCGGCCAAGGCGACGATCCGCCCCTCCTTGACGCCGACGTCCGAATGAAAGGTATCCGAGGCGGTGGCGACCTGGCCGCCGCGCACCACAAGATCGAAATCCGTCATCGCTTCCTCCCGACAAGTCGTTGCTTTCATTAATTCTGGGGCCTCGCCCGGCCGCTGGCAACGTTCAAACGGCGAGCGAGGTCCACAACGTGTAGGCGCCCGCCGCCATTAGAATCAACAACACGGCGCGGCGAAAGAGCCGTTCGCTCAAATAACGGGCGACGAGGTGGCCCACCACCGCCCCCACCATCGCCACCGGCGCCAGGCCGGCCGCCGCCAACCAGATCGGTCGCTCGATCCCGACCAGCACCGTCTGAAGGGCCAGGGCACCGGCATAAGAGAAGGCGAAGAGGGTCAGAACGACGGCCCGCGAGGTGTCCTTGCCGAAACCCATCGCGGCCAGATAGAGAATCACCGCCGGGCCCGGCATCGCCAAGCTGGTCGCCATCGCCCCCGACAGCACGCCGACCCCGACATCCGCGAAACCGTTGCCCCGCGTGCCGCCGTCCCGGGCAACCGCCCGCGTCCCCGCCAGCAGCAGATAGCCGGCGAAGGCGATGATCAGGGCGGCGACGGCGACCTTGACGGTATCGAGGCTCATGTAGTGATAGCCGACCAGACCGACCGGAAAACCGAGCGCGGTGCCGGCGACCAGCCGGGCGAGCAGCCCGCGTGGCGCTTGGCGCCAGAGCTTGGGTACCAGCACGATCGAGATCACCAGCGTCACCGCGATGGTGAGCTGTACGGCGGCGACCGAGTTCAAAATCGCCAGATAGAACGAAATCACCAGGATCGCGAAACCAAAGCCGGTCGCGCCCTGCGCCGCGGCAGCGATCAGGGTGACGAGGGCGAGCAACGACCAGTCGAGAAGCGGCATCTATCTAGCTCGGCACCGGCGGGCAGCGTCGTTTCGATCACGCGTCCGGGCGCTTGATACCCTTTTGCTCGACGATCAGGCGGTATTGCTCGGGCTGGCGGTGTTTCTCGAAATTGAAGATCGTCTCCTTGAACGAGGTGCCGAGATCGAGATCGGCGCATACCACCACCAACTCGTCGCCGAGCGTGACGCTTTGCGCCGCGATCTCGCCGGTCGGCGCGATAACGCAGGTGCCGCCGATCAGATCGCAGCCCTCCTCCTGGCCGGCCTTGGCCACGGCGACGATCCAGGTGCCGTTCTGATAGGCCGCCGACTGCATCACGATCTGGTTGTGGAAATAGCTCAAACGGTCGTGCTCGGGCGCTGGCGGGTTGTGGTAGGGGGTGTTGAGGCCGAGCACCGCCATCTCCACTCCCTGCAGGCCCAGCACCCGCCAGGTCTCGGGCCAGCGCCGGTCGTTGCAGATACACATCCCCATCAGCCCGCCGAAGGCCGGCACCACCGGCCAGCCCAGATTTCCGATTTCGAAATAACGCTTCTCCAGGTGCTGGAAGGGCCGCCAGGGCTCGTGCTCGGCGTGGCCCGGCAGGTGGATCTTGCGGTATTTGGAGACGATTTCGCCGCTTCCGTCGACCAGAATGGCGGTATTGAAGCGATGCGTTTGTCCCGCTTCCTCGACCAGTTCCGCATAGCCCAGGTGAAAACCGATGCCGAGCTCCCGCGCCGCCTGGAAGAGCGGCCGGGTCTCCGGGCCCGGCATCTCGCGCTCGAAGAAGACGTCGATCTCCTGCTGGCTTTCCATGTACCAGCGCGGAAAAAAAGTGGTCAGCGCGAGCTCGGGATAAACCACCAGCTCGCAGCCCTGCCGCTTCGCCTGCCTGAGCAGGTCGATCAGGCGCTCGACGACCTGGCCCCGGGTCTCCTCGCGCGCGATCGGCCCCAGTTGCGCGGCACCGACGATGATCTCTCTCGCCATAGTCCTCGTTTCCCTCGGTTTGGTCCGCTCAATCGCCGGCGACGACGAAGTCCCGGAATCGGCGCGCCACGTCGGGCGGCCGGATCGTCGGGCGGCCGAGCTTGTCCATCGAGCCCGGCCGGATGCGGATGTGGAGCAGGCTCGGGCCGGTCATGGCCGCCGCGATGCCATAGGCCTGCTCGAAACCGGAGACACTGTCGCAGACGGCGGTAAAGGCATAACCGCAAGCCCCGGCCACGGCGGCGAAATTGACACTGGCCGAGACCGTGGGCTGGCCGCCGGTCGAATCGTGAACGCCGTTGTCGAGAACGACGTGGATGAAACTATCCGGCGCCTCGGCGCCGATGGTGGCAAGCGCCCCCATCTTCATCAGTACCGCGCCGTCGCCGTCCAGCACCACCGTCGGCCGGCTCGAGTTGAGGGCGACACCGAGCCCCATGGCCCCGGCGCAACCCATGGAGCCGACCTGGTAAAGATGTTGCGCCCGGTCCGAGAGCGTAAAGAGTTCCCGGCCGCATTTTCCGGTGCTGGCGATCACCGCCGCCTGATCGTCGACCAGGGCGAGAAACCGCTCCAGGATCTCGGCGCGCGCCGGTCGCTCGCCAGCCTCGCTGAAATCCTCGGCCCGGCCCGGCCCCGGCAGGGCTCGCTCGGGAACAGAGAGCGCGCGCTCGGCGACGCTGCCCTTGGCCATGATGAAGGCGAAGGGAAGGTCATATCTGGCCATCGCCTCCAGGGCCGCGTCGAGGGCCGCCTCGACCGCGTCGGCCTCGTTCGGAAAAGGCAGATGTCCGACCCGAACCGTGTCGAGGATCGGCGCAGTGATCTCGCCCATCAGCTTGTGCTGCGGCTCGTCTCCAAGCTCGGGCTCGCCACGCCAAGTGACGATCAGCAACGTCGGAATCCGAAACGGGTGATTGAGCGAAGTCAGCGGGTTGACCGCATTGCCCAACCCTGAGTTCTGACACATCACCGTTGTTTGATGACCGGCCAGCCAAGCCCCGGCCGCGATCGCGACGGCCTCGCCCTCGCTGGCGGCGCCCACGTAACGATCGCCGCCACCTCCGATTACGCGGTTGATGATCGGTGTCAGGAACGAACACGGCACGCCCGAATAGAAGCCGAAGCCTCGCTCGCGGGCAGCCGACAGGTAGGTGTCCGCCTCGATCAATCGATTACCCCCAACAATTGCACACCGCTCGCCGATTCCGGCAAGCGATGACCGGCGCATACTAGTCGCCCAGGGCCGTCGACGCACGCTTCAATTCCAGCCACTGTTCAGGCAGCATTCAGCCACGAAAGACTATATGTTCGCGTCATGCTAAGGATCACCTGCCTCCTCGCCGCCCTTCTACTGCTGGTCGCCACCGACGGACTGGCCGGCCACAAGGCGAAACATCGGGGTTCGGATCAGGACCGCGCCCGCAGCGCCGTCGAACAGGGCGAGGCGATGCCGCTTTCCGCGATTTTGGCTCGGGTCCGCCAGAGCCACCCCGGCAAGCTGTTGGACGCCAAGCTGGCGCGCCGGGGCAACGCGCTGATCTACGCGATCAAGCTGCGCGGCACCGACAACCGCATTAAACTGGTACAGGTGGACGCGCGAAGCGGTCGGATCCTTTCGGTCCGGCAAGGCGGAAATTGAGATGCGGGTCCTGGTGGTCGAGGACGAGGCGGACTTGGCCCGGCAGTTGAGCGAGAGCCTGGTCGAGGCCGGCTATGTCGTCGATCTCGCCCACGATGGCGAGGAGGGCCATTTCCTCGGCGACACCGAGCCCTACGACGCCGTCGTGCTCGATCTCGGCCTGCCCGAGATCGATGGCCTGACGGTGCTGGAGCGCTGGCGCGAGGCCGGACGCGACATGCCGGTGCTGATCCTGACGGCGCGCGACCGCTGGCGCGAGAAGGTCGCCGGCATCGATGCCGGCGCCGACGACTACGTCACCAAGCCTTTCCACATGGAGGAGGTGCTGGCCCGGATCCGGGCCCTGGTCCGCCGCGCCGCCGGCCATGCCAGCAACGCGCTCGTCTGCGGCCCGGTCGAAATCGACACCCGTGCCGCCCGGGTCACCGTCGACGACAACCCCGTCGCCGTGACCGCGCTCGAATATCGCCTGCTCGCCTACCTGATGCACCACCAAGACCGCGTCGTCTCTCGCACCGAACTGACCGAGCATTTGTACGACCAGAATTTCGACCGAGATTCCAACACCATCGAGGTTTTCGTCGGCCGGCTTCGCCGGAAATTGGGGGTCGATGTGATCGAGACGGTGCGCGGCCTCGGCTACCGGCTTTGGGCGGTGGGAGATGAAGACTAACTCGCTCGCCTTCCGTCTCCTGGTCGGCGCCGCAGTATGGAGTGTGGCGGCGCTGGCGATCGGCGGCTTGATCTTGTCTTCGCTCTTTCGTGCCCATGTCGAGGAGAGCTTCGATGCCCGCCTCGCCTTGCTGCTCGACAGCCTCGCCGCGGGCGTCGAGGTCGCCGACGACGGCGGCTTGGAGCTGGTGCGGGCGCCGGCAGAATCGCTCTTCGAGACGCCCTTGTCGGGTTGGTACTGGCAGGTCGGCGGCGCCAACGGCCCCGAACTGCGCTCGCGCTCGCTTTGGGACCAGGCGTTGGCATCTGCAGGCGGCGGCCGATCGAAGCTCGTGCTCGGCTACCGCGACGCGAGGGGACCGAACGCCGAGGCTCTCAGGGTCGCGACCCGTGCCATCACGCTGCCGGGGTCGCCAGACACCTACGACTTCGAGGTCGCCGGCGATCTCGGCGAAAGCCGCGCTGCGATCCACCGTTTCAATGCGCTGTTGGCCTGGTCGCTCGGGATCATGGGGCTGGGTCTGGTCGCCGCGATGCTGATCCAGGTGCATTTCGGGCTCCGGCCCTTGCGGCGGATCAGAACCGTGCTGGCGGATATTCGCTTGGGCCGCGCGAGCCGGCTGGAGACGGGCTTTCCGGCCGAGATCGAACCCTTGGCCGCCGAGATCAATACGCTGCTGGAACACAATCAGGAAATCGTGACCCGGGCCCGCACCCATGTCGGCAACCTGGCGCATGCCTTGAAAACCCCACTCTCGGTACTGGGCAACGAGGCGGCGGGTGCCGAGGGCACGCTGGCCGGCCACGTCGCCCGGCAAACCGAGCTGATGCGCCGCCAGGTCGAACACCACCTCGGCCGAGCCCGCGCCGCCGCCACCGCCCAGGTCCTCGGCGCCCGCACCGAGGTCCTGCCCATCGCCCGCGACCTCGCCCGCACCCTGGAGCGCATCAATCGGGACCGCGCCATCGCCATCGCCGTCGATTGCCCCGAGGCTCTGGCCTTTCGGGGCGAACAACAGGATCTGGAAGAGATGATCGGCAACCTGATGGACAACGGCGCCAAATGGGCCCGAAGCCAGGTCCGCCTGGTCGCGGAGTGCCACGGGGCCGAGCTGCATCTGGCGATCGAGGACGATGGCCCCGGATTGCCGGAGGCGGTGCGCCAGGAAGTGATGCGCCGCGGCACCCGTCTCGACGAGGCGGTCGGCGGTTCCGGCCTCGGCCTGGCGATCGTGCGCGACGTGGCTCGGCTTTATGGCGGCGACGTTGCCTTGGGTAGCTCGCCCCTCGGCGGCCTCGCCGCCCGTCTCACCCTGCCCGCCGCCGAGACGCTGGTGGAGTAGCCGGCTCCGGCGCGAAACCCGCCGCCGCCCGTGCCTGCCGCGGCCCCGTGGAGGGAGGGGACTGGGACATCGACAATGCATGGGCAAGCGGCGGGCCACGACGCCGGGGAGCGCCTCTTCGGGCGCCGCCCTGACCTCTCTACCCGTTCAGGAGCTTCCAGCTCCCGTCCGGCTGCAGGCAGGCGGTGCCATAGCCCTTCTCGGCCCGGCCGCCGATAAAGACCGTGTGCTGGAATTCGCGGCAGTGCTGGCCGCTACGCGTCGTCCCCTCGCGGACCGCCGTGACGGTGCCGGAGTGACCGCTCTCGGCGTTGCGCCAGTAGACAGGCTCATGCAGCGGTGCCGTCTGGGCCTGCGATTGCGCGCCAGCCATCGCCAATTGGTCGGTCCGGTCGAGCGACTTGCCGAGCTCGCTGCCGACCAGGGCGCCGATCAGGGTACCGGCGGCGACGGCGGCGAGCTTGCCCCGGCCGCCACCGAACTGGGCGCCGAGAAGACCGCCGCCGGCGGCACCCAACAGCGTGCCGAAGGTTTGCTTCGGACCTTGCTCGTTGACGCAGGCACCGAGCGTCAGGGCGGCCACGGCCACCGCAACGGCCTTGGCCGAGCGCTTGCTACGTTGGATCGCTTTCGTCTTCTGGACGACCGTGTCGGTCAACATGATGGTTTCTCCTTCCCCGAACGTCGTTTTCAACATCTGATGTCGCTAAGATGTCAGACTCGGCCTGAACCCCCGATGACGGCACCGTTCATGCGCCGTTCAGCTTTCGGGAGGTCTCGGCAGGACTGGGAGGAGACGGAGAGATGAGCCGCTTATTCGGAGAGATCAGACAACTCGGCTATGTCGTTCGCGACATCGAGGCGGCGATGCGTCACTGGCTCGAGGTCATCGACGTTGGCCCCTGGTTCTATATCGATCGGCTGCCGGCGGCGGATTTCCAATATCATGGCCAGCCCTCGGACGCGCATATCTCGATCGCGATCTCCTACTCGGGCCCGCTGCAGGTGGAGTTGATCCAACAGCGGAACGAGGCACCGTCGATGTATCTGGACTTCCTCGCCGCCGGCAACGAGGGTTTGCAGCATTTCTGCTATTGGCCAGAGGACTATGACGGCGTCCTGGAGCGGGCGCTCGCATCGGGCTTCACCATCGGCCAGTCCGGCACCTCGAAGGGCCGCGGCCCCTTCGCCTATCTGGAGCCCGAAGGCCACCCGGGCTCGATCGTCGAACTGGCCGAATACAGCGAGGCCCGCCGCCGCCAGTTCGCCGCCATCGAGGCCGCCGTCCGCGACTGGAACGGCAGCGACCCGATCCGCACCGACTGGCCGACCTAGCGCCTAAAACCTCAACTCCCCGGCACGGTGCCGGCCGGCAGGCTTTCGATATGGGCCGTGATGTGCCGGGGCTGGGTCAGCCAGATCTGGTCGCGATGCGCCGCCACATGGGCCAGCGCCCGGCGCAGCTCGCGGATCCGGTAGGGCCGGCCGATCACGAAGGGATGCAGCGAGATCGGACAGACCAGGGGTTGGCGCTCCGACTGCGCCAGCATCTCGTCGAAATTGTCGATGATGGCATCGGCGAATTCGGCCGAGGTGTAGCGGTACCAAACGATGCCGCGGGTATCGTTGACCTCGATCGGATAGGGTAGCGACAGGATCGGTCCGGCCCGAGTCCGCATCCAGATCGGCTGGTCGTCCATGGTCCAGTCCATGACGTAGCGATAGCCGGCCTCCGCCAAGAGATCCATGGTGACTTCACTGTTGGAGAGCCAGGGGCTCATCCAGCCGACCGGGGCCTCTCCCTCGTGCCGGGCGATGGTATCCTTCACCTCCTCGATCAAAGCCCGCTCGGCGGCCTCGTCGAGATCACCCTGCTCGTCGGAATTGGTGATGCCGTGGCCGACGATCTCGACGCCGCGTTCGCGTAGCGCCTCGGGAATGTCGGGCGCGTGGGTATAGATACCCGTGTTCATCTGCGCTTCGAAGGGGATATCCAGTTCGTCGAAGAGTTCCATCAGGCGCCAGATACCGACCCGGTTGCCATAGTCGCGCCAGGAGAAGACGCTGTGGCTGGTGGCCTGGTCCGGCGGCGCGATCGCCGCGCCCTTGCCTTCGCCGTAACTAAATTGCTCGATGTTGACGGCAACATAGACGGCGAGCCGCTTGCCTTCCGGCCAGCTGTAGTCGGGCCGGCTGGGAATAGAGGAATAGTCGTAGCGTCCGTGCGTCCGCACCATGTCGTGTCTCCATCCTCTCCGAGGTACCGTTGAGCCGACATGCTAGCCCTGCCCTCGCCGATCGTCCACGGCCGAAAGGTTCGCGAGGCCCAGGGCTACCTCAGTGCAGGGTGAAGACGGTCTCGATTCCACGGATAAGCGGTGGTCCGACCAGACCGGAACTCATCACCTTGACCGAATGCAAGCGCCCGTCCAGGTTTCGGCTCCAAAAATCGAGAAACCGCTCGAGTTCTGGAAATTCCGGCGGCAGGTCGTATTCCTGCCAGACGAAACTCTGTAGCAGGCTCGGGTGGTCGGGCAAGTGGTAGAGGATCTCGGCGGTGGCGAGACGGTAGCCTCGCATCTGTCTCTCGATGGCTCTCTTCCGTCGCTGCATGTCTCCTCGCATCGCGCCGGCCCCAAGGGGCAACACTGCAATCCTGACATTCGACACCGTCAGTCTGCAACATAAATGATAAGAAAATGTTAATCATATCAATAACTTGTCAGCACCTCGAACAGAGTGCTAACAATCGTGCGGAATATAACGTTTTAGTAATGTAAATTATTTTATTTACCAGAATCCGAATGCAATTCTTGGTTGACGGAGAAAAACCTTGCCACTAGGTTCGCCCCTACTGCCTCGTGCAGGGGGCTGGTCCACCCGAGACGGACCCGCGGGATTTGAAGGGCAGCTTGCGACCGCGACACCAAATGCTAAAGCGCCACGGGGACGATCCCGTGGGCCCACCATTGATGTGTGCCGGGGGACCGCCCTTTTGCTTTTGTCGACCTCACTGACATTTCAGTCGACCGACGCTCGCCAAGCCGCCATTCGGCTCGTCTCGGCAGCGGGGGCCGCGTGCCGCCCGGCATCGACGCACCATGTCGTGGACAGTGGTGCGGATAATTGGAGGAGATCACCATGACGCAACTGGCAACGACGCGAGCGGAACCGAACTCGCGAGACAGTCAGAGCCCCTACGCCGGGGACATCGCCTCGAGCCAGGCCTGGAAGGTTTTGGCCGAGCGGCCGGACGCGGTCCTGATCGACGTCCGGACCCAGGCGGAGTGGGCCTATGTCGGCGTGCCGGATCTCGGCCCGCTCGGCAAGACGGCGCATTTCATCGAGTGGCAGCGCTATCCGGGCCTGGATCGGAAGCCCGGCTTCGCACGGCAAGTCGCGGCCGCCGGCATCACCAAGGAACAGACCGTTCTGCTGCTCTGCCGCTCGGGCGCCCGTTCGGCGCATGCGGCGGCGGAGCTGACGGCGCTCGGCTATCGGAACTGCTTCAACGTCGTCGACGGCTTCGAGGGCGGCCTGGACGCCGAAAGCCATCGCGGCCGCCTCGGCGGTTGGAAGGCCACCAACTTGTCTTGGAAGCAGGGCTGAAGCAAAGCCCGAGAGCATGGGAGTAGAAAAAATGGACGCCTTCAACGACCCCGATCTCTGGCAGCAGGGCTGGCGCCAGGACACCCGTCTGGTGCGCGGCGGCACCCGGCGCTCGCACCACGGCGAGACCAGCGAGGCGCTCTACCTCAATTCGGGCTTCGTCTACGAGTCGGCCGAGCTTGCCGAAGCCCGCTTCAAGGGCGACCTCGACGGCTTCATCTATTCGCGTTACGGCAACCCGACGGTGGAGATGTTCGAGACCCGAATGGCGCTCCTGGAGCAGGCGGAAGCCTGCTTCGCCACCGCCAGCGGCATGTCGGCCGTTTTCGCGGCATTGGCCTCACAACTGAAGGCCGGCGACCATGTCGTCGCGGCCCGCGCGCTTTTCGGCTCCTGCCATGTCGTCCTGACCGAAATTTTGCCCCGCTTCGGCGTCGAGACGACGCTGGTCGACGGCCCCGACCTCGGGCAATGGCAAGCGGCGGTCAGGCCAGAGACGACCGCCGTCTTTTTCGAGACCCCGGCCAACCCGACCTTGGAATTGATCGATATCGCGGCCGTTTCGGAGATCGCCCACGGCGTCGGCGCCCGGGTGGTGGTCGACAATGTCTTCTCGACGCCGCTGCTGCAGAAGCCGCTGGCCCTCGGCGCCGACGTGGTGGTCTATTCCGGCACCAAGCATATCGACGGCCAGGGCCGCTGTCTCGGCGGTGCCGTGCTCTCGGATCGAACATTTCGCGACGACATCCTGCAGCCCTTCTTGCGGCACACCGGTCCGGCCTTGAGCCCGTTCAATGCCTGGGTCCTGTTGAAGGGCTTGGAGACCCTGTCGCTCCGGGTCGAGCGCCATTGCCGCTCGGCGCACCGGATCGCGGAGATATTGGCGGCGCATCCCTCGGTGACCCGCGTGCTCTATCCGGGCCGCGCGGACCATCCCCAGTTCGAGCTGGCGAAACGGCAGATGTCGGACGGTGGCAGCGTCGTCACTTTCGAACTCGCCGGCGGCAAGGAGGCCGCCTTCCGGTTCCTGAACGGGCTCCAGTTGATCGACATCTCCAACAACCTGGGTGACGCCAAAAGCTTGATCACCCATCCGGCGACCACCACCCACCGGGCCATGGGTCCCGAATGCCGGGCACGAATGGGCATCGGCGACGGCATGGTGCGGGTCTCGGTCGGCCTGGAGGACGTGGCGGATCTGGCCGGCGACCTGACGCGCGCTCTCGACCACTCGACCGAGGCGGCAAGGCAAAGCCATGCCATCCATCCAGCCGTGCCTTGCCCAGCCGACAGCGAGGGTTGAGCCAAGACCTCAGGATGCGAGGAACCGAAAGCCGGCGAGGGCCAGAAAACCGAGACTGACGAAGCAGCCCGCGATCGGCACCCAGACCGGCACCTGGAAGACGCCCGCCGGCGCCGGCAGACGGCGCTTCAGCCGCCACAGTGCCAAGTTGACGGTGGCGAAGATCGCCAGCGTGATGCCCGAGGTGACGGCGGCCAGACCCTCGATCGGAAAACCCAGCGCCAACACCAGGACGAGCCCGGCGATCAGCGCCGTGGCGACCAGCGGTGTCTGGCGCCCGGCATGCACCTTGCCGAGGATCGTCGGCAGCAGGCCTTGTTGGCTGAGGCCGTAGAGAATGCGGGAGGCCATGATGATCTGCACCAGGGCGCCGTTCAGGATGGCAAAGATGGAGATGGCGGAGATCAGCACCGGGTCCCCACCCGTGGTCCGACGATAGAGATCGGCCAGCGGCGCCTCACTTCGGGCCAGCTCCTCCGGCGCCATCGCCAATACCGCCACCAAGGTCACCAGGACGTAGATCACTGTCGTCAGGAGTAGTGTCACCGCGATCGCCAGCGGCATGTTGCGCCGGACGTTCTTCACCTCCTCGGCAACATTGACCATGTCCTCGAAGCCGAGGAAGGCATAGAAGGCGAGGAAGGCACCGGTCACGACGCCGCTCCAGACGACGGCTTCCGTCGGTATCGACGCCGCCGACAGCCGCTCGCCGAGATCGCCCAGAACGCCGCCGCCCGACCAGACGAGGAAGACGAGGGCGCCCGTCTCCACCAGTGTGAAAACCGCCGCCAGCGCCACCGATTCGGCGATCCCCCAAGCCGCGACCAGACCCAGCAGCACGATCACCAGGGCGATCGTCGGTAGCTCGGGCAACGCCACGAACAGTCCGATATAGCCGGCCGAGGCCTTGGCGATGGCGGCGGCCGAGACGGTACCGGCGACGGCAACGAAAAGCCCGACCAACAGCGCCAGATGACGCGAGCCGAGCCCCTCCCTGACGTAAAGGGCCTCGCCGGCGCTCTTCGGCATCCGGCTCGACAGCTCGGCGAAGGAGAAGGCGGAAAAGGCCGCCAGCACGGAAGCGATGAAGAAGGCCAGCGGCGCCAGCATGCCGGCATGGCCCGCGACCTTGCCGACGAGGGCGAAGATACCGGCACCGATCGTCGTGCCGAGGCCATATAGGACCAACAGTGGCAGGCCCAATACGCGCTTCAGGGCCGGCTGTTCGATGGTCATCGGGGGCCGTGGAAGGTCAGCGGTGCGCCCGGGCGACGGATCGGATCGGTTGCAATGCCCTCACGCCTCCAGTCCCGGCGGCACCCGGCCGGCGAAATCCGTCGCCTGCTCGTAAGCCCAGCCGATCCGGAGCGCCACCGCCTCGTCATAGCCGCGGCAAGCGATCTGCAGCGAGCAGGGCAGGCCACCGGCGGTAAAGCCGTTCGGCAGCGACAGCGCACAGGCGTCCAGCAAGTTGAAAGCCCGCGTGAAGGTCGCCGGCGTGCCGGTCTCGTCGACCTCGTCGAGCGGGATCGCCGCCGTCGTCGTAGACGGCGTCAGGAAGGCGTCGACGCCGGCCAGTGCCACCGAGAACTCGCACTTGATTCGCTCCTTCTCGCCGAGCGCCCGCAGATAATCGCGCGCGGACATGTTCTTGCCGATCCAGATCCGAGGCCTGACGTTGGGATCAATCGGCAAGGTCTCGTCGTCGACCAGCTCACCTACGAAGAAATAGCCCTCGGCACCGATAATGCGACCGGTGGCAGCGGCGAAGTCGGCGAAAGCCATCGGCATGGCGACGTCGACGATCTCCGCGCCGAGGCCGGCCAGGACCTCGAGCGAGGCGTCGTAGGCGGCCAGCATCTCGGGTTCGACGGCCTCGCGCTCGGCCTCCGGCAGCCGCGCCAGCCTGAGCCCGGCAACGCCCCGCTTCAGGCTCGGCAACGGATCCTCGACGGGCTGTCTCAGCGTCAGCGGATCGTTCGGATCCGGGCCCGCCATCGCCATGTAGAGATGCGCCGCATCCTCGACCGTGCGGCAGAGCGGCCCGGGCGTGTCCAGCGTGCTGGCCAACGGCAAGACGCCATAGGTGCTGATCCGCCCGATCGTGGTTTTTAGGCCGGCGAGCCCGCACCAGGCGGAGGGCAGCCTGACCGAGCCGCCGGTATCGGTGCCGATGGCCCAGGGCGCCATGCCCGCCGCCACCGAGACGCCGGAGCCGGCGCTGGAGCCGCCAGGGGTGCGCGGCACCTCCAAGTCCCAAGGATTCCAAGCCGTGCCCATACGCGTATTGGTGCCCCAGCCACCCATCGCGAACTCGACCGTGTGGGTCTTGCCGAGAACGATCATGCCGGCGGAGATCAGACGAGCGGCCAGGGTTGCGGTGGTGGGCGAGACCCGGTCCGCCCAGGCCTTGGAGCCGCCGGTGGTGATCCGACCCTCCATGTCGATGATGTCCTTGAGGGCGATCGGCACGCCATGGAAGCGGCCGACCCGATGGCCCGAGCGGATCGCCTTGTCCGCCGCCTCCGCCGCCATCCGGGCCTCGTCGCCATAGACGGCGATAAAGGCATGCAGCTTGTCGTCGTAGCGCTGGATGCGGTCCAGCAGGCGCTCGGTCAAGGCGCTCGAGGTCAGGCGGCCGGCCTGGATCTCAGCCGCCATCTCGGTTGCGGAAAGAAAAGCGGGATCTGTCATGTCGTCGCCCTCATGCGGATGCGCTGGGCCGCTCGGCGACCCGCTGGAACCAGCTGGTGATGGCCTCGCGCTCGGTCGGAAACGGCTGTCCGATGCGATTGCCGAACTCGAGGAAGACGAACAGCATCACATCGGCGAGCGTGAAGCGCTCGCCGGCGACGAAGCTCTTGCCGGCCATCAACCCGTCCAGCCAGGCGATCTTGTCCTGCGCCACCGCCTTCAGGCCGTCCGCCGCCTCGGGAATGCAACGAAAGCGCGGCGTGAAGAAATCCAGCGCGTCGGAATAGCGATAGCCGTTGGTCAGCGGCTCGCAGATGTTGAGGTCGATGCGCCGGGTCCACATCCGGGTCTCGGCCCTTTCCGCAGGCGTCGTGCCGATCAGCACCGGCGCCGGCTGCACTTCCTCGATGTATTCGCAGATCGCGGTGATCTCGGTGACGATCGAGCCGTCGTCGAGCTGCAACGCCGGGCATTGCCCGGCCGGATTGACGTCGCTCTGATAGGGCGCGCGTCGGTTCTCGCAATCGGGGAGGTCGATTTCGGTAATCGGCAGATCCAGCCCCTTCTCGGCCAGAAACATGCGCACCACCTTGGGGTTCGGTCCGATCGAATTGTAGAGCCTCATGTTCCCTCCAGTAATCGCTCTCGTTTTCCAGCGTTGTTTGAAATAACAAGCCAGGTCGGGGCCAATTGCAAGGCCAGTGGCAAGCGGCGACCAGCGGGGCTTGCGCGCCGCCGGCTTTGCTGGAACGTTTGTCGACGGGAGGATCCGATCATGACCGACGAAAACGAACTGAGCCCGGAGGCGCGCCGGCGACTGGCGGAGGCTCGGGGCCTCGACAAGTTCGCCCGGCTGTTCCCCGAGGCCTTCGACCGCGCCTGGCGCTACGCCCAGGCGATGTTGGCCAACAGACCCAGACCGGAGGCCATCTCGGACGAGCCGGCGCATGTCTACCGCGCCGGGCCGGAGGCGTGACGATGACCGATCTGGCCTTTCTTCCCTTGACCGAGACGGCGGCCCTGATCCGCGACAAGCAATTGTCGCCGGTGGAATACGTCGAGGCGCTGTTGGCCCGGATCGAGGCGCATGACGGCGCCCTCGACAGCGTCCTCCACCTCACCGGCGACGAGGCCCGGGCGGCGGCCCGCCAGGCAGAGGCCGAAGTCCAGGCCGGGGCGACGCTGGGGCCACTGCACGGCGTGCCCTTCGGCCTCAAGGACATCATCGACGCCGAGGGCCTGCCGACGACAGCGCATTCCAAGATCCTGGCCGGCAACGTCGCGACGGAAGATGCCGAGACCACGGCCCGCCTGAAGGCCGCGGGCGGAATCCTGATGGGCAAGCTCTCGACCCACGAATTCGCCCTCGGCGGTCCCTGTTTCGATTTGCCCTGGCCACCGGCGCGCAACCCCTGGAACCCGGCGCGGCACCCCGGCGGCTCGTCCAGCGGTTCCGGCGCCGCCGTGGCGGCCGGCTTCCTGCCGGCGGCGCTCGGTACCGATACCGGCGGCTCGGTCCGCAACCCAGCTTCGATGTGCGGGCTCGTCGGCATGAAGGCGACCTACGGGCGGGTCAGCCGACGCGGCGTCATCCCGCTTTCCTTCTCGCTAGACTATGTCGGCCCCCTGACCCGGACCGTGGCCGACAACGCCGCCATCCTGGGCGTCATCGCCGGCCACGACCCGAGGGATCCGGCAAGCGCCCGGGCGCCGGTCGCCGATTTCAGTGCCGGCCTCGGCCAAGGCGTCAAGGGCCTCGGGGTCGGCGTCATCCGTCATTTCCATACCCGCGATCTCGTCGCCGATCCCGAGATGGCGGCGGCCATCGAGACGGCGCTCGGGGTGCTGGAAGGGCTCGGTGCCGAACTGCGCGAGGTCGAAACCCAGCCGTTGCGCGCCTGGGCCGCCTGCAACCGGACGATCCTGCTCTCGGAAGCCTTCGCCGTGCACGAAAGCTGGCTCAAGGAGCGGCCGGAGGACTATGGCGCGTTGACCCGCGAACGATTGCTGCCGGGTGCCTTCGTGCCTGCCGTCGACTACGTGCAGGCGGTCCGCGGCCGGCGGCGGCTGAAGGCGGAGTTCGACGCCCTGATGGCGGATCTCGACGTGGTGGTGACGGCCTCCAGCATGGACCCGGCCTGCGAGATCGACGATGCCGAGGCGATCGCCCGAAGCTATCCGCGCCAGGCCCGACCGCCCTTCAACGTCACCGGCAACCCCGCCCTGGTGCTGCCGATCGGCTTTTCCTCCGACGGCCTGCCGCTCTCGATGCAGATCGTCGGCAAGCCCTTCGACGAGGCCACCGTCTACCGGGTAGCCGATGCCTACGAGCAAGCGACGCCCTGGAAGGACCGCCACCCGGAGTTGGCGACAATAGCCTAGACGAGTGAGGCCTTGCCGCGCTTGGCTTGGTACATGGCGCTGTCGGCCGTGCGGAGCAGGCCTTCGACATCGTCCCCGCCTCGGCCCAAGACGGCGGTGCCGATGCTGGCCGAGACCTGTGCCACATAGCCTTTGACACGGAATGGCTCGGCGATCAGGCTTTCGATCGTGGCCGCGATCTCCAGCACTTCGTCCTGCGAGTGCAGGTCTAAGCGGCGGAGCAAAAATACACCACTGAGGCGGCCGGATTGCCCGGCTGCGGGCGGAGTAAAAATCCGCCACTGGATAGCCTTTCATCGTGTGAGTGGAAGGCTGGAGGATGTACTCAGTGGAGATTTATCGAAAG
>PVBE011551217.1_pt1 | contig 17409 bp, 39 predicted proteins | sample 1631181 | NCBI WGS metagenome assembly PVBE01 (sample SAMN08397723, study PRJNA350692) | Marine metagenome, whole genome shotgun sequencing project. | isolation source: water | place: Pacific Ocean | collected 2012-04 | reverse complement strand
TGCCTTGATCTTGGCTGCCTTGGCTGCCTTGGCAGCCTCTGTCTTGGCTGCCAGTCGCTCGGCGGCTGCCTTGGCTGTCGCCCGTTCGGCGTCAACCTTGTTCAGCGCCTCGTTGTATTCGTGTCGCATGACACGGGCACCGGTTTCGTCATCCCGGACGTGCTGGATGATTGCTGCCCGGTACTTGGCACGGGTGAGGCTGTCTGCCAGTCGCTGGAACGGGCTGACCTTTTTGTCGGCGGCGGCTGCCTTGTCGGCGGCTGCCTTGGCGGCGGTCTTGGCGGCGTCGTCCGCTGCCTTGCCCGCTGCCTTGTCAGCGTCGTCGTCAGCCTTGGCTGTCAGCGCCTCGCCTACCGCCGCACGGAGCGTGGTCACGTTGTGCTGGAACCCGCCTCGTACGGCTGTGGTGACGAACCACGCCCGCATGGCGGGTGCGGCTGTCTGGCAGTCGTCAGCCTTGGTCAGCCCGTATGAGGCGGCGACTGTCTGCCAGTCGTCCGCTGTCTTGGCTGCCTTGGCTGCCTTGTGATTGGCACGGATGCCACAGGCCCCGACTAGACCACCAGCGTTGAAGTCTGTCTGGCTGTCTAGGCCCGGGAACAGACTGGCGACGGGCTTACCGTTCGCCAACTTGATCCGTGGCCGTGTCAGCGCCTCGCCGGTGACCCGGTTGACGGCGTCCGCCACGATGTCACCCGTGGTGCAGCCCGTGGCCACTATCAGGGCGGCGTGCCACGGTATGGCTGCCACCTTGGCGACCACGGTTGCCCGGGCCTTGTTCAAGACCACCAGCGTGGCAGTCAGTGAGGCGACAGTCCGCTTGAACGCTGCGGCTGCCTTGGTCTTGGTGGGGGTCATATCCCTCACCCCTTTCTGTTTTTGTGCGCCGCACATTTTCGTGCGCCGCTTGTTGTCGGCCCCGGGGGTTCCCGTGGCCATGTAGTAAGAATACACCAGTGTGGGAGTGTTTCGTTGTGGGTGGCCTGTGTGTGCCCTAGTAGAAGGTGTACGGTTTTCTGGTGTGTTTGGGGGTGCCCATTTTTGGTGTGCCTGTGTGCGCCCGTATTGTAAATGGGGATGGGTTGCGGAAATGTGCGCGGCACACTTTCTGCTCGCCTGTCGGATGGGGGGATTTGTCTGCGTGGACGGTGAAAAAAGGTGACCTGAAAGTGAGTGTGTGATGACTGAAAGTGCTTGACAAGCGTGGATTCTTCAACTAGACTCACTGCGTTAGCAGTGATTCCCCGGATGGACCGGGGGCGGCGGAGCAGCCGGATGGTCTGGCAATATGTGCGCCGCACAAATATGAAAGGAGATGGGCAAGTGACACGAGTACAACAGAGGAGGTGCGGGTGTGACGACTGCACGCAGGGTCGTCCTTGCATACCGGTGTTCACACCCGAGCCCGTCGTCTACAGTCCGGTGATGTGCCGGTGCTGTAGCGGCAAGACGAGGGAGGTCGTACCCACCGGGTTTCAGGTGGGTGCCGGGGCGATGATGGTTTCGTCGTTCCGGTTCCTGTGTGATGACTGCGAGGTGGTGACATGGCGGAGGAACTCGTAACTTGGACCCGGGAGGATGGGTCGGAAAGTGATCCGTACCTGTACGGGATGACGGACTCGCATATGCGTGGTGTGCCGGTGTTGGTGCCACGCAACAAGAGGGTGGTGGCGCGGTGGCGTAGCGAGTCTACGCGGGTGCGTGGCCCTGTGTTTCCTGTGCGGGTGACGAATCCGCGTAAGGAGGTGCAGGAGATGGCGGAGGCGTTGGCCCGGTATGAGGAGGCCACGTTTGGGATGTGATGCCGAAGTGTGCGCCGCACATTTTGTTCAACAGCAAAGGAGAGATGCTATGCCAAGTAAAGTGAAGTGGAAGAGTGTGGACAAGGACACGTTCTACGTGTATCAGCAGGAGGAGTTTCAGCCTCCTGCGGTGACGTTGGGCGATAAGCCTTTGGATCGCAGCGATGATGGTCGTTGGGGTGGGGAGGTGCGTGAGTAATGAAGAAGATTGAGAAGATGCCTGAATGGTCAAGATCAATGATCCAGATCAGGCTCACCGCCATGGAGGTTGATTCGCTGGCAGTCCTGCTCCACGAGCATGTGCTTCACGGCGACTGCCCGTATCCGCACCTGAAGGAGTTGGCTACGGCGCTGTGCGAGATGAGCCGAGTGGAGTGGGTAAAGGAGCAAGGCTGATGGCTGACAAAGAGTGGACGCACGATCAACTGATGCAGTTGTGCGATGCGGCGAACAAGTTGACGCCTGACGAGATGCGTAGGCATATCGCATGGTTCGCTCTGATGGATGAGGACATCCGTAATGGGGATCTCGTTCCCTTTGAGCCGGGTGACATTGGTTGCCCGGGTTTGGATGATTTCAGAGAGGAGCAAGGCTGATGCGTGGCTTTACTGCGATGGAGCAGGTGTTGTTTACACGGGTTGCGGATTGCCCGAACAATGGGTCGGGTCCGTGTGGGTTGGCGCATACTTGTGTGGACTATTTCACGGATGACGATGGCGTTGTCCGGGTGAAGAAGAAGGAGGAAGCGTAATGCTTTGCATGAAGATGGTTGATGGCGAGGTGATCCTCTACGAAAACCCTTCGATGGATGCGGTCTGGGAACGGATGAAAGCCGATTCGCTGGCTGAGGGCTACGACTTGGACAACGTGGAGGTGCTGGATGGGTTGTTGCAGGCAGCGTTTGACGACGACGACGAGGAGGATGATGGCAATGTTCTGGACTAGAGTAGTTCAGGTGGTTCTCTGCACCGGTGTGGTGTGGGGTTTAGGCGCTGCGGTGAGGATGCTGTGGCACGACTGGAAGGAATGGTAATGACAATACATGACCTGTGCGAGATGAGGGCGTTGTCCCCTGAGCAGGAGTATGACAATGAGTTGCGTTGGGAGGTGTTGATGGCGCAGGCGCCGGGCGATACGCGTGCCGAATGGTTGGATGTGTGGTTGTCGCCGGTGATCCTGACGCCTGAGATACTGGACATCCTTGGAGATGTCCCTGATGAGGCGCGTTTGGAGTGCAAGTTTCACGAAGGGCTGCCCGTTTACCGGGTGGCATAACCAAAGGAGAAGCAAATGAGTCACGAAATAGAACGACGGACAGCAGATGAGATTGATGCCAAGGGCAGGAACCGGTTCCTGTTCTTTGAGATTGCCAATGTCATGGAGTTTCAGCCGGAACAGTACAACCAAGGAACATGGGGGTCGTACGTGCCTAACTGGTATTCCGACGAGAACATCAGGGAGACGTTTGCGGATGTGAACGGGTACCGTCCTGAGGCTACTGACGACTACAACTGGTCGAAGGTGGAGGAGTGTGGTACGGCGATGTGTATTGCCGGGCACGCTGCGGCGATGACCGGGTGGTTCCCAACCATTGACACCAGTGTGTCATGTGATGGGCACCACCCGCGGGTGTCGTGGTCGTCTGTCAGCAGGCAGAAGCACGACAGTTACCTGTATGGCCGGAGTGTCTCTGATGTTGCGGAGGAGGCGTTGGGTCTTCTCCCGGATGAGGCGTCGCGTCTGTTCGCTGGTGGGGCGACGTGGACGCCGGATCAGATTCGTGGGTTCGGTAGGGGTGAGCCGATTCTGCCCGGCGATGTGAGTAGCGCATGAAGTCTGATTCGGCGCACACGACGAGATGCTTTGATCGCATCTCAGATGAGTTGTTCAAGATGGTCGTGGATGAGGAGGAGTCTGCGCTGCGGCAGGGTATGGACACGACGTTGGATTACACCATCAACTGGCACCGTATGAGGGTGTTGGGGGCTGTGGCTGCGATGCTACAGGAGGTTGGTGTAGAGTTTCTGACCGACTTTGATAAGGATGGTTGGATGTGTAAGGTAGGTTTGTACGATGAGTGAGGAGGAGATGCATCCGATGTGTGAGGTGTGCGGCAAGTACATCTTTGCTGTTGACGGCTGTAAGGGCCACCGAAAAGAGGAGGAAGGTAATGAGTCAGAGTGATGCAGAGTTTGATCGCGCACTAGGTGCGTGGGAGGACCGCCAGTTGCTGGACCATTTGGCGAAGGAAGAGGAATGGGACTTCGCCCATGATCAGGCCGAAGGGGCGGTTTGGGATATGAGACTGAGTGAACTCTACAAGATGTCACCTGTGGGTGTGGAAAGGAAGATTGAGGAAGTGGCAGAGCGTATGATTGAGCATGTTGCTCAACTGATAGTGGATGGAGGAGATGATGGTTACGACGATTGAAGTATCTGACCCGGTTGACTACGTGGAACTCACGAAGCGGCTGATACTGATTCTTGAACATCGTGTAGATGAGAGTGGTCAGATCGTGTTGCTCACGGGCTGTCGGCATTTCTCTAAGCAGGTGGACGGGGATGACGGCAAGTTTCGTGGGATGGCGTTCGGAATAGAAGAGATGGAATGGGAGGAAATGAAATGAAAGATGAAACGTACAACGGTTGGACTAACCGTGAGACTTGGGCATGGAATCTGCTCGTGTCTAACGACCAGTACCTACAGGAGCATTTCGTGGAGGTGTGTGTGAACACACGGCGGGCCCACGTGACCACCTCCAACCCGGTTTGGCCCCTCACGGAGCATCGGGTGGGTGACTGGTTGGAGGACGCCTTCAACGAGATGATCTACGAGTTCCAAGACGACGGTGGGCATGAGTCTGAACTTGTGTTCCGGCGTGAGATCGGTTCGTTCTGGCGCATCAACTGGAGCGAGATCGGTGAGCATTACATCGTAATGATGGACGAGTACGAAGGGGTGTCGGCATAATGAAACTACCAAAGGTTGAACACCCGACGGATCGTCCCAACTTTACGGTTGTGACGTTGAACGGTGGAGATGAGCGAGAGTTGTGGTTGGCGTTCAGTTACGAGACTTGCGTGGGTGTCATGCGCCCGACGTGGGACAAGTGGGTTGTGCGTCAGAACGAATGGGGGCCGACCACGGGCAAGCACATGAACTTGCTGAACAGCGATCATGATGATCGGTGGAACAAGCCGGAGTTTGAGTTCATCTTGGAACGGACGATGGAGGAGAACAATGCGTGACGAGTGGGAGTATCTGGTTCGGCTCAACGTCAAGGGTGAGTTCGTCATGCGGATATGGGCTGACGAACTCGCCAGCGCGTCGGCCATGGCGTACGATCAAATGCGGGAGGTGTTGCCGGGATGGTGTGCCATCCAGATTGAGGGAGTCAAGAAGGCTGATCCTCCGTCGATGCGGTACTTCCTGCGTGACATGGAGGAGTTGTTGAATGAATGAGATATTCATAGGCCAGAGGTACCCCTCCAACACGAACGAGCGGTGTTTGGAGTGCCATCGGGTGTTTGACCTGATGGACGAAACCGACGCTCAGGAGTTCTACTACGGACACGACTGTGAAGCACAGTGAACGGTCATAGTTTCGCTGCAACACACGACAACGAACGTGTGGAATGCACATGGTGTCTTGCCTCACCGCTGAGTGCGGAAGGGCAAGCGAAATGCCCCGAGATTCTCTACAGAGAAGCACGGGACAGGTTGCGGGCCAGCAGGCTCGCTCAAGTCCACGTTGTCCGTGAGGATGATGTGGAACTGGATAGGATGGCCGAAGACTTCGGTCATAACAACAAGGAGGAACAGTAATAATGGAAATCAACGGAACGGTAGAGTCAACGGAAATGGAGTTCACTGTAGAGGTGGACACGGACGAAGTGTGGCGTGATATTGAGGATCAGGTCAACGAGGTTGCCTACGAGCAGGGCAGGGAGGCGGCGCGTGACGAGATCCAGAACGGCGCCATTGACGTGGACTTCACTCAGGGTGCAATAGACCTGCTGGAAGACTACAGCCCCGGTAACGGGTGCGGTTTGGCCCGTCTGTTTGAGACAGCGGTTCAGGGTGCTGTGACGGTCAACGACTTCTTGAAGGATGTCGTGCTGGAGCAGGTCGGTGAGCATCAGGATGGCAACCCGCAGACCGCTGGTTTGTCGGAGGATGCGGTGCGTGAAATCGTGCGCACGGAGATCCGTCACGCTCTGGCCGACGCCTCAAGCGGCGTGCGGGAGCGGCAGTTGGCTGCACCCACCGCCTGAAATCAAGTAGAGTAAACACAACAAAGGAGATGAGCATGGAAGTATTTGACACACACGAGGGACACCACTTTCTCACCAAGGACAAGGTGGAGCATCCGTTGGATGCCCATGTTGTCATGGAGGAGGCTGGTGCCCTGTTTGATGTGGCTTACCCCGCATCGGCGTACGAACTGGACGTGCCGTGGGGCGGGGCGATGGTCCACACCCCCCGGGTTCAGGAAGGCGCCAACGCTGGTACTCCGCTACACAAGTATGTGATTCGCACCGACACGATGGACGTGTTGGGGCTGCACTCGCATAAGTATGCGGAGACTGAGGGGTACCGTTACATCGCTGACATGGCGGAGGAACTGTTCCCGCAGAAGACCACATCCTGCACGGTGTTTGGTGTAGGGGAGAAGATTGCGGTAACGCAGGAACTCGTCGCACCGGTGGACTTGGGGGACGGTGATGTCATCCAACCCCAGATCTGTTGGATCACCTCGTACAATGGGGTGTGGGCTACGTCGGTCTACGATCTGACGGAACGGTTGTTCTGTCAGAACCAGTTGATTGGCAAGCCTCTGGTGAAGGTGAAGCACACCAAGAACCATGACAGCCTGTTGGAGATGCGGGTACGTATCCTTGAGGGGTCGATTGCTAGGGCTGAGGCTTTGGCAAGTATGGCCCGGGTTCTCAAGGATCAGGAGTACACGGATGCGCAGTTTACCCTGTTGACGGAGCAGGTGTTGCCGCTTGCGGACGATCTGACTGATCGTCAGCGTAGCAACGTGTATGATCGGCGTTCGTACTGCAATACGGCGTGGAATGCGGAGCGCGTTGAGTTCGGTGCAGGTAACCGTTGGATGGCATACAATGCCGTTCAGGGCGCTGAGCAGCACAGGATCAATGGGCGTGCCCGAGGCGGATCGTATGATCCGATGAAGGCGATGGAGAAGGCCATTGACAACAAGACCCCGTTGGCAGAGCGTGCAATGGCCCTGCTGGCGGTCTAAACCAAACAAGAAAAGGAGAATGTTCCATGTATGTATGGACCCGAGGAGAGATAGCCGAGGCATTCGGCGTGAGCGTAGGCACCGTGTCCTATTGGACCAAGGTGTGGGGTTCCGAAACGGACCACCCATTCCCCGAACCAATAGCGGTACTGGCCCTGCCTAGAAGGCGACACCAGCAGGTGTTCGACCCGGGCGCGATGCAGGTGTGGTGGGCTGACCTGCCTGAAGCCAAGCATCGAAAGATGTCGAAGGCGCAGACTGGGGTGCGCAGGCCCCGGACCGCCCCGACAAGGGCAACCACGCAGACGATGGATGAATCCATCAGGGAACTGGAAGCATCTATGGAGTTGTTGGTTGAAACGATCAACGAACTAGAGGTCCTGCGAGCAAAGGTGCGATATGGCTGATACTCCCCGAGTGGGAGAGATGATCGTCTACTGCACGTTCTCAGGTATGAGGCGTGCGGTAGAGGTCACCGCTGTGCATGAGGTTGTCAAGAATGGGCGCCCCGGCTTTGACGGGGTGGACACGAGCGGCAACTCGTGCTGGGGGTACAACGATCAGATCGTCCCCGAAGAAGAAGCGTACGTTTGGATACTGAAGGCGAACGCACCATGAGTATCATCACGATACGGACCCAGTGTCGTGGTTGTCCACGGATAACCCGAACCGATGTAGACGAGGACAAACTGCAAGAGTTTCTTGACAGGCGTGAACTGGTCCAAGAGTTGTTTCCTCTACACAATCGGGAGCAACGTGAGGCAATCATGGGTTATCGCAACGGGCACTATCTGTGCCCCAAGTGTTGGCCGGATGAACAGGCACCGGAAGACGAGGTGGAAGAGTGAGCATCACGCCGACCGGTCCTGAACAGACCATCACACGCAAACAACTGCTCGCTCATCGTGACGCCGAAGCGAAACGGCTGCGCGAGGAGTGGGCAAAGGAGAAAGAGGATGCAAATGATAAGCCTACAGGCTAGGGGGGCGGTGCCCCTTGTATGGCATGTTGCCGAAGGCTACGGTGATGGGCTACGACCGTTCATTGGACGGGTACTGGCCCACCTGTCAGGTCCAAGATGGAGCCACCCATACGTCGTTTGGAACATGGCCTCAGATGACGGGGTATCGTTTCGGTGTGAGCGCGGCGACTACTGTGATACAATCGGACAAGCCGAAGAGATCTTTGCCCAAAGGGCACAGACCGTCCCCCGAAGGGGCGGAGTAACCAACCAAGGAGAAAATGAGAATGGCTAAGATACTGGAAGCACTACCCCCGCAGATCCGCAAGGGAAAGGCGGAGCAGTACCCGTGGGCTGACTGGTTTGACGGTCAGGCGCGGCTACTGGAAAGTGGCATCGACTATGATGCCGAGACTGTCAGCATGAAGTCTTGCGCTTACGCTGCTGCACGGCGGCATGGCGTGAAGATTGCGTTGCGGACAGTCGGTGACGATCTGGCTCTACAGTCTCTGTAGAACGGATCTGACACAGGTCGTGTGGGGTCGGGGTCCCCTCCTTTCGCCCCGGCCCCACACACACTGAGAGGAGATACATGGCAAGCAACGAAGAACTACAGGTAGAGATAGCCGAACTGAGGGTTGCCGTTCAAGGCATGTTCGGGATGCTCAAACATCTCACCGTCGAAATCGGTGATTTCTCACATACTTTGTCCGAAGTTGGCACCCAGTTTATGACAAGAATGGGTTTCATTTGGGAGTCTTTAGGCGGCAAAGTTTCTGAAGAAAACGCCCCGCAATCCGACGAAGAACCAGTTGAGGATCCGGGCGGCGAAGTGATTCAGTTCAAGCCCCGCGACAGCGAGGAGCCCGCCGACGCCTGACCCGGCTGTAGCAGCCCATGGCATGGCATGGTGTATTTAGGCTAGTACATGCCATGCCATGCCATGGGGGCATCCACCACCCACGACCACCGACCTGCTAGGATTGAATCATGCAACCAACCGACGACCGAATCGTTCTACGCCAATCATGGCTGGGAGAACTGGCAATGTGCCCCGAAAGGGCACGCCAGTCAATGCTTGGGATAAGCCAAGACACCCAGTCCACCTCCACCATGCTGGGGACCGCCGTCCACTACGGCATCGAACAATGTTTGACCGAAGTCATGGAAACCGGGAAACCTCTAACGAGGGCCAAGACCGTTTCCATGGCGACGAAGTTCTGGGATGACCACCGGGACGAGATCGTTCGCTGGAACCACAAGGAGGACGAGCCGGTAGAAATCATCAAGGCCAACGCTGGCGTGTGGTGGGACGAGGTGCGACCCAACGTGCGCCCCACGGCGGTGGAGTGGACGTTTGAGTTGCCACTCGTGGTGGATCACAAGCCGGAGATATGGCTCAAGGGAACGATTGACTGTGTGCAGGAGTTTCCGCAACCAATCATTGACTGGAAGAACCCGGGGCGTAAGCCATCCTCCGAGTGGGAGAAGAAGCGTTGGTCGGTGCAGGCCGCAGCGTACACTTGGGCGGTAGCGTCACAGGCCGACAACGGTCTGAGCGAACCGTTGGGATTCCAGTTCGTGCATCTCGTGAAGGGAACGGTGCATTCAACTCTTGTAGATTTCGGACCTGCGGAGTGGGCCAGTCTGGTTGCGCTGGCTCGCTCTGCGGGTACACTCATAAACGCCGACCTACCGGTGTGGCCCCTCAACATGACGGGCTGGCATTGCGCCCCCAAATGGTGCGGGGCGTGGGCTACGTGCCGCGGTAGGTTTGCGGGACCAGATCCATGGAACCAACTATAGAAAGGTAGACCCATGGTTGCAGCAACAGCAAAGAAAGCAGAAAACAGCATTACGGTATTCCGTAGGCAGGTCATTCAGACGGGGAGTTACGAACCCGCTGAAGCGTCCTGTTCGGTGACCATCAGTGTGGACGACGGCACGTCAGAGGAGGAGGTTGCAGACCTGATTACCCGATGGGGATCGGTGCTGGAACTATCCAACTACGAGGCGTTGGGTGTCGGCTACGAGATTGCGGAGGACGGCACCGTGGCGATGCTTGAAAAAAGCATTCCCGGGGCTAGTGCGAGTGGACCCCCAGCCGTGGCCCCGGCCCCGGCTGCACCCCCGGCTCCTGCCGGTGGCGGAGGCGGAAGCCTTGAGGATGTCTGGCGTAACCTGATGGATCACCAGTCAGACTGGTGGGACCCGAACTGGTCCAAGAAGATGGACCCGAACTCCAACTTCAACAAGAAGGGGCCGGACTACAAGCGCCGGTCCGACGGCAAGGGGCTGTGGTTGACGAAGCAGGACGGGTCGTGTCTGGTACCCGGCTGGTTCGTGTGCCCGTTCACGGGTAAGACTGCTGCCGATCTGGCGTCTATCGGGGCACAGATCAGGGCCTGACCGTGGCGACCATCATCCCAAAGGATGAGGTCGCTGCCCGCCTCGCCGCCGCCCAGCAGGGCGACGGTGGGGCGGCAGGCCACCCTCCGCAACCAAACAGGTGGTCGCTGACCACCACAGTCGTAGATGAACTCATCGGGTTCATCCGTAACCCATCGGAACGGTGGTATCTGGGGTTCCCTGAGGTGGACCTCGCCACCCGCGGTATCGGCAAGGGCGAAGTATTGATGGTGGTGGGGCGATCCCACACCGGCAAGTCTCAGATGCTGTTGAACAGCATGGTCACCAATCTGGTGAACGACCCCGAAGCCCACGTCGTGATCTTCTCCATGGATGAGCCGCGTGAACTTGTGGCGATGAAAGTGTTCTGCCTGCTGCAAGGGCGGTCCTCCACCGATGTAGAGGAATCAATCAAGGCGGGCGATGAGGCCACGTTGCAGGCCATGCGTGACACCGCCAAGAATGAGATGTCTCGCATCGCCATCGTGGACGAGTCTCTCACGTTGGACATGATGGCTGAAACAATGGACGAGGTGCGGGAGTGGTGGGGATGCAACCCGTCGTTCTGCATGATCGACTATCTGGAACTGCTACCCGGTGGGGAATCTGACGCCACCGGTGTGACCTCCAAGGCTCAGGCGGTGAAGCGTTGGGCGAAGACGCAGCGGGTACCCATCGGGCTGGTGCATCAGGCTGGGCGTGGCGCCTCTTCCCCCGGGTACTCTGCCGGTATCTACGCTGGCCGGTACGGTGGCGAACAGGAAGCAATCTTCGTCATTGAGGTGTACCGGAAGAAGGACCGTCAAACCCTGTCTGACTGGGAGAAACGGTACCACGAGAACAGCATCAATCTGAACGTGTGCAAGAACAAGCGCACGGCACGGATGGTGGACCAGACGTACTATCTGGATCCGGCGTGCGGCCAGATACATCCGTACTGGGAGGAGTTGATTCCCGGTGGACAAAGATGAGATAGCCAACAACTTTGCCGTACTGTTTCGCGGCGGCAAGGTGGCGTTGGACACCGACGGCGAGTTCCGACCGTGGACAACAGACTCCGGTGGGTTCCAACCAGCAGACGGCAAGGACTGGCTGTCCATAGCGTACGACCACCTGTGGGCAGGCCCATCCGTGGGGGTGTACCCGCTGGTGCTGCACGACGAGCAGTTCAACGTGTACTGGGGGTGCGTGGACTGGGACACGGGGCCGCAGGAATCCATGATCCACGCACGCAACGTGCGAACGGCGCTGGAACAACTGGGTGTCACCGGATGGGTGGAACGGTCACGGTCCAAAGGGTTCCACCTGTGGGTGTTCTTCACCGATGCGGTCCCGGCTGTAGCAGCGCGACGTGGGTTGCTTGCCGTGTGCGATCTTGTTGATGCCCCCACCACCGAAGTAAATCCTAAACAGGTTGAACTGAGTGGACGTGGATGGGGGAACGGGGTTCGCCTCCCGTACGGGCACCTGCGACAGCGGGGCGGTTACAACGAGGTAACAAACCCCGAAGCAACCATCAGCATCGTGCCTGTAACCCAGTTCGTACCCGAAGCAATGGAATCCCGCACCACCCCTGCCGACTGGGAGGCCGTCACAGCCCTGTGGAGGCCCCCTGAGCGCCCCCGCAGGGCCGACACGGGTACTACCCCCACCACAGGCCCTCTGGAGGGCTTAGCGGCCTTCATACGGCGCCTCGGTCCCGAACCCTCACCGCACAAACCAACAGGGGACCGCTCCATCGCCATGTGGAAACTCGCCTGCGCAATGACACGCCAAGGATACAGCCGACAAACTATGCTACGAGAACTACGAGGAGCCGACATCGAATGGGGACGCAAGTTCGCTAACCGCCAAGACTGCACAGACCAACTCGAACAACTCCTAGACAACGCATACAAGGACGTGCATCAACAGTGACCGACACATACACCGTCGTCGTAGAACGCCGACCCAAGGTGAAAGCCCGACCCCGGCACACCAAAGGCGGCAAAGTATTCACCCCAGCCAGCACCCTCCAAGAAGAAGACTACGTTGCGCAGGCATGGAAAGACCAAGTAGGCGAAAAAATCTCCGGCTCAATCGAAGTATCAGTCGTCTACTCACCCGACGCCACCATCCTGCACGTCACCTCGTCACCACACAACGCAAAGACGCTACGAGGCGACTTGGACAACTACGTCAAACTGACGTTGGACGCGTTGAACGAAGTGGCTTGGGATGACGACAGTCAGGTGGTGCGCATCCACGCATCCAAGGTGGACCGTCAGGAACCATGATCCACTACGTCGTTCCCCCCACCATGAAACGGGACGCCGAACAGATGGCCGACGAAATGGGCAAGTTGAACAACTCCATACGGCAAGGCGACGGCAACGTCTACGGGTTCATAGGCGAACTGGTGTTTGCCCACCTCACCGGGGCCAACCAGAACAACACGTACGACTGGGATGTCGAAATGCCAGACAGCCGCACCGTCGATGTCAAAAGCAAATGCGTCACATCACCACCCATGCCGCACTACGAATGCTCAGTGGCATCCATCGGAACCAACCAGAACTGCGACTACTACGCCTTCATGCGGGTCCTCAAAGACTGCACCGAAGCATGGTATCTGGGATCCATACCCAAGAAAGACTTCCTCAACCAAGCCACGTTCATGGAAGCAGGGGTATGGGAAGACCCATCCAACGGGTGGACCCCCACCATCGACTGTTACAACCTGCCAATCAGCGACCTGCACCTAGACGAAAACAACCCGGAGAACCTCTCACCGCTACCCCAGTAAGGTATACTCTGATGTGTGGCAACACGGCGAGAATACCCCACCGACCCAACCAACTGGTTCAGAAGCATATCTGGCAGCGACAGAGAACGCGCCCTATCGGGGTCACGCCCGCTGACAGAAACCGAAGCAATAATGCGGTTGGCCCCCCACCAGGACGCACCCGCCCCATCCCTGCTGGAAACAATAGCCCTAAAGGAAGCGGTAGGTGACGCAGTAGCCGGGCTGGACGACGAAGACGAATGGATCTTCAACGCCCTGTTCATCGAACAACTGTCATTGAGAACAGCAGGACGTGTACTGGGCATACCCAAAACGTCGCTGGCGCGCAGACGCGACTACATCAGGAGACAGTTGATGGCGACCCTAGCGGAATCGCCCGCCGTGGTCCAATGGCTCAGAGAAGGACTAGGACTCCGTGCCTTCCAAGCATCGGCGGAGCATCCCCATGAGAGAACCGGTCCACACGGCAAACGCCTGCTGCGCATCGTCCACCCCGTCCATGCCAGCGTAGAACGCCGCCAACAAATGTTCGGCCTCTTCGGGGTCGAACACCAGCAGCATCCCCAGCAGCCCATCGGGTGACCACTTGGCGTGAATGCCATCGTGGGTGTCGAACAGATGGGCTGACTCCTGAAGTTCAGCGTAGATTTCTTCCTCTACGTACGCGTGTTCCGTGCTGAACTGTGCCCATGCCGCCTCTAGGTCCTCCACGTTACCCGGCTACCTTCTCCTGTGCGTACGTCTTCACAACGCTGAGCGTCGCAGCAACCGCCGCGACGACCGCCGTCTTGGCCGAAGCCAAATCGCTGATGACAAACACCGCCAAAAAAGCCTGCGCGAAAGTCCACGCAGCCCGTTCAATCATGTTGCTCACTTCTTCTTCCCCTTGTTAGATCGTCTGGAGTAGTCGTAGGCAATGGCAGCGGCCTGATCCCGAGGATAACCCTCACCGATCAGAGTGCCAATGTTTCGTGCAATGGCGTTCTGGCTCTTACCGCGCTTCAACGGCACGGCTAGTACCCGGGCCGACGCGGCTTCTTCGGCCCCACCTCAATCACGCAGCGCCTTGCGGGCACCGCTCTTCGACGGCGAACCGACATGACCGATACCGCTGCCCCGCTTGACACTGGTGACCAGAACCTGACCGGCCTGCACCTTCTTGGGTGTCGAACCATCCCTCATCGTGACCTACTTTCCGAAGGGACGGCCACCAAAAGCGGCATTCCCCAGATTAGTGCCACGCAGATACGCAGCAGCCTTCTTCGCCTTCTGCGACATGTCCCACATGTTGAATGACGACGTTGAGTCGTACGGCTGATCGTCCTGAGAGCCAAATGTGTCCTCGAACGAACCGTACCCTTTACCCTTTGGCATTATCTGTTCCTCACTGTAAGAACAAGGCACCGAACGTGTTACCGTCCACCACCCCGTTGACTTTCAGAAACCCCTGCGATTCCTGAAACTGCTTGACCGCTGACCTAGTGCGTTTACCGAAGATCCCGTCAACGACACCGGCATCAAAGCCGCGGTCGTTCAACCGTGACTGCACCAGCCTGACCGGCAACCCGCGGGCGCCACGCTTCAACGGCTTGCCTTCAACCTGCGCCCGCAGATCCCTGAAGTACAGGATGATGGCATCCCAATCAACCATTGATGGTTCCTTCGGGGCAGCCATACCGCTCTCAACCCAGTCCCCCAACCAATCCCCGGGACACGTAGTGGTGCCCTTGCGGCGATGCGTTTCAACCCACAACCCGCGGCCAAACCACTTCTCAGCCTCAGCGATTACCGTCTGGATCGACTCAAGAACATTCGCATGAGGCTGCTGGTACCCCCACCCCGTATAGCAGATGGACATCGACTTGGCGTTCCAACCGTTGGTTGCCGCACCGCGGGCTTCCCAGCCTCTACCCTCAAAGATCGTTCCCGTTTCATCCACCAACCAGTTGTATGCGATCCCATCCCACCCCTTGGAGAGATGGTGACGCTCAAAGGCGTGGACGGCACCGGTGCCTCTGGGGCCGTTCTCTACACCAGAGTGATGCACAACGACGCCTTCGACGCGCCCGTGGCTGATCCGGTGGAAGCCCTTGCCGCCCGGGGGCGGGGTGGCTCCCCACTGGTAGCGAGAAACGTACTTCATACTCATAAGCCTTAGTGTCCCGTCACCGTGTTCTGCTGATGATGTCCATGCGGTCGCTGCGTTGGGCCAGCCGGTCGTATCTCTGGCTTGTCAGCCAGTTCGACTGAACCTCCGGTGTATTGAAGTTAGCAGACATACCGAACATGGTGCTCAACAAAGAGCGGGTGAAGTTTCGCTGGTACTTGGGTTCGTTCGGCAGGAGGCGCCGCACCAGCCCAAGAGTCGGCAAAGCGTTCGTTATCAGGTAGATGTGATGGTCACGCATCTTCCATTCGCCGCTCGGGGAGCGCACAGCGACCCCAGCCAATGACAACGCATCCATCACGAACGGCACACCAGAGATGGCAACAGGGGCCTTCTGGTAGCGGCCACTGAACGGGATCCCGTTGAACACCTGCTTCCCGAACGCCACCTCCAACGGTGCCTTCAGGATCGGTGAGGCGCTGGACAACAGGGTCGTTGCCGCCTTCTTCCAGCCGCCCCGCTGGAACGGGTCGTACCGCCCCAAGTCTTGGAACGGAATGTCGGGCGCCGTGTAGACAGTGCCGCCCTTGGCAGCAAATGGCAGGCGCACCCCGAACGGCTCCAAGAAATAGTCCGGCACAACCCCTTCGCTTTCAGTTCCCAACTCAAGGTTCCGCTTCGCAGACAACAACTTGTTGTACTTGTCCGGGTGCTTCATGATCTGCTGCAACTGGTACGGCACGTTCTTCCGTGTCCACGTATAGAACGGGAAGATAGACTTCATCCACTTGCGCTCAAACTGTGTCAACTCGTCATAGTCGAACTGCGACTTGGCGATGCGTGCAAGCGCATCATCCACAGAGCCGCCGTACCGCAACGTGTCCATCCCCACACCCAGCCGTACAACGTCCTCCACCCAACTGTTCACCGTACGCACAGACTGATACGGTGCGAACCGTGGCGACCACGGCTTCAACGACACCGAATACTGCTTGCCTCCACCAGAACGGCGACCCACCAGCAACTCCATGCTGCGGGCGTTCCTCAAACCAATCCCCAGTTCCACAGCAGACACCGCCTGACCGCCGCCACGCACCCCAGCCTCCAACAACTCCACGTAACTACGCAGATCGGCGTCATCGGCACTCTTGGCAAGGCCACGGGCTGCCCGCAGGAACGAAATGTTCTTATCCCTCGCCTCCCGCGCAATGCGGAACGTCATCGCCGTGGATGAAACAATCTCGTTCAGGTTGACCCCATCCAGCCATGCGTTGAAGAACGCACCGAAGATGTTGCGCTGAACGAACCCGGGTGTAGCGATCATTGCCGACTTCAGGTATGTCTGAACCTTGTTCCACCCCTTCCACAAGAGTCCCCATTCCTCGTGGTCGTTTATCTTGGCGAACGCGTTGATGATCTCCAACATGTCCTTGTCCAACGCTGCGTCACCAGACATCAGCGTCCACGGACCCCACTGTGACTTGGAGACAGCATCCTTGAGAGCGACCTGAGCGGTCTTCCGCTCCCCGGCGTTGAGCGCAAAGATCCCTTCCCTCACGGACTTGTCGGGGACGACGCCCGGACGGTCCAGCCCGGTGGCACGCCCCTGAACCTCGTTCATTACGTCCTTGAACGCCTGCTCTATCCTGTTGGGTCGTGCCGCCCCAGCACGCGCCTCCCGTGTAACAACATCAGTCGCCGGTTCAACGGAGAACAAACGACCCTCACCCAGCAGACGCTGGAACTCAGCCAACTCATCATCACCCGCAGTCTCAAGGAAATGCGCCCACTCCCTCAACTCCCTGTCAGACGCCTCCTTCTCCAACCACGCAATGTCCTCAAGATTGTTCTTAGCCCTCTGCGCCTCATCGTTCCCGTACTTCGTGACCCGCACCACCTCCGCCTGAGCGTCAGTCAGATTCTTTGTGGCCGTCGTGTGCGCCGCCTCCAACTCCTTGCCGAACTCCAACCGGGCCACAACCTCATCAACCGTCTGCTGCTTCCCACCAATCGTCAACGTGCGCTGTTCACCCTGCCCGCCAACCACAACATCCCGAACAGCCCCAGATCGGAAG
>PVBE011054286.1_pt1 | contig 17409 bp, 17 predicted proteins | sample 1631181 | NCBI WGS metagenome assembly PVBE01 (sample SAMN08397723, study PRJNA350692) | Marine metagenome, whole genome shotgun sequencing project. | isolation source: water | place: Pacific Ocean | collected 2012-04 | reverse complement strand
GGGCGTATCATCGGGACAAGTCGGAGCAGATGAAAGTAATGCGCAACGCGCAGCGCATGAAGCCGGGCTTTCTCGTCAACACGAACCCCGACGCGCTGAACGGCCCGCCGATTATGATGGAGGGCGGCGTGGTGCTCGGAGGCAACAGCCGCACAATGTCGATGCAACGCATCTATGCAGAGCACCCCGACAAGGCCGCGGAGTACCGCGAGTATCTCGAAGCGAACATGCACCAGGCGGGATTCTCTGCCGCAGACCTCGAAGGGATGGAGCATCCGATCCTCGTGCGCGTGGTCGATACAGAGGGCCACGACGTCAATCTACTCGTGCGCCAAATGAATGAGTCGTTCATCCAGCAGATGGACCCGCGCACGATGCAGGTTGCGATGGGGCGTCGGTTGACGACGGAGAATCTCACCGAGCTCGCGGGCACGATGGACCCTGACGAGACGCTACGTGCCTACCTGGACACGTCCAGAGCAAAGGGGTTCGTCGCCACGTTGGGCAAGGCTGGCGTGATCGACGATCGCAACCGGAGCCAATACCTAAAGAAAAACGGGAAGCTCAACGAGGATGGTAAGCAGCTCGTGGAAAGGATCTTGGTGGGTCACCTGATCCCCGATCCCGACCTACTCTCGAACACCAACGCGAGGATGCTCGGCGCTATCGCCCGCGTGGTGCCGTATTTGGTGCAGGCCGAAGGCAGCTCAGAGAAGTACAACATCCGTGGAGCTCTCCGGGACGCACTGGATGGACATATCCGCATGCACGACATGGGGTTTCACCCGAAGCAGGGCGCTACCGAGTCCGAGCGCGCGGCTGCGGTGCGCAGCACCCGATCGCAGATGACCGATCTTTTCACCGGAGATCACCCCGTGCTGGCCGATGAACGCACCGGGATGCTGTTCGATGTGATGGTCAAGCACGGCGGACCCGTGCGTTTGGCGAAAGTTTTTCGCGAGTACGCGGTGCAAGCCGCCGCAAACCCGGAAGGCCAACAGGCGTTGATCGGGGATGTCCCCGAGCCCGAGGACATCTTGCGCAACGCTATCGCGACACTGGACAGCAAAGAGGCACGCGAGGAAGCTCGCGCTGCACGGATCAAAGCGGCGGTCAGCGGCGGGGGACTGTTTAGATCGTTCGCGGCGGCTAAGGCTAGACTGGAGGGTCTCCGATGAAGGTTGAGGTCCATGAGTCGTACCTCGGTGAGTTTGATCTGGGTCCACGAGAGATCGAGGCCAAGTTGTCGCGAGCCCTTGCGGCGACGCTCACCGAGCTCACCAAAGCCGACACGTACCAGAGCCACACGTTCGAGCCAAAGGTTGGCGACAGCATCAAAAACGTCAATCCGAAGTGCAAGCACTTTAAGTCGCAGGGCGTGGTCACCGCGGTCAAGGCGCTGCCTGGCGGGAAGGGTACGACGGTCCAGTACCGGTGCGTCAACGATGGACCGACCTGGAAATCTGGCGACATCCTCGAAAAGACCCTTGACCAGCTCGCGCCACGCGCGGACAAGCTCCGCAAAGCTCATGGAGGCGGTGAGGTCGACGTGCTCGAAGACCTCACCCAGCATGTCGCGGAGCTCTACAGGCAACGTGTGACGCAGCTGCAACAAGCCATCACCGAGGTAATCCGTGAAAGCTGACGTGCTGATGACGCAGATCTCCCGGCTGATTCAAGATCACCACGACGCATTCCGTGTGCAGCTGCTTGGTGGGCAAGCAGGGATCACGCCTGGACGGATTCGACAGCTCATCGACAACGGTACGATCACCACTGAGCAGCTCGATGGGTTCCGCGTTCCCGGACTCGACAACAACGTGGATTACTACGAATACGTCCACATGGTGTCGCGGGTGTTCGATGACACGGACCCCGAGCTCCGGCACGAGCTGCGGCGATGGACGCCAGAGCAGTGGGGCGCAGCCATCGACACCAAGTACGAACAGGTCTGGCAAGCCCCGCCCCCCGAGCCCGTGGGGGGTGAGGTCGTCTTCGAGCGCCCTGGCGTGGAGCTCGAAACCGAAGCCGTGACGACACCGGCTGCTCCCGAGTACCTCGCGCAGAACGAAGCCTTCGCGTATGAGGCCGCGGTTGAGCGCGCTGGTGTGTACGCGCAGCGGCTCGGCGAAACGATGGAGGAGGAGCTCGGGCAGTTTGTCGCGGACGCCATCGCGGACCACGATGATCCCGAGGTGCTGTCGCTGGAAATCATGCGTCGGACGGACGACTGGGAACACAACTGGGAACGCGTCGCCAGGACCGAGATCCAAGGCGCGTACAACGAGGGCCGTGTGATGTCGGCGATCAACAACTACGGGACCGAAGCCCAGATCGCCAAGGTCACCGAGACCGGTGCGTGTGGTGCCTGTCGCTCTCTCTACCGTGACGGTGAGAACAACCCCAAGGTGTTCACCGCGGCAGAGCTCCTGGAGAACGGCAGCAACGTGGGCAGATCCCGCCGCAACTGGGTACCTACGATCTGGCCCGCGCATCCTAACTGCCGATGTGACACCACGGTGGTACCGCCTGGTCTGGTCGTAGGAAGCTATGGCGAGCTCCGGCTCCCCGAGGAGATGACATGATCGATACCTTTGCCGTATGGACCCCGTTCGAGGTGGGGCTCGCGAAGTCAAACCCCAACCCCAACGGCGGAGACGCCGAACCGCTCACTGCTCGCATCGGCGGGATCATCTCGATGGAGTCAAAGGACCAGCAAGGCGAAACCTTGCTACAAGAGGGTTTAGACTGGTCCTATTTTCTCGAAAAGGGCTGGTTCAACTACGAACATCGCGCCGGACCTGACAACGTGCTCGGACATCCCGAGACCGTGACGTCTGTCCGCCACGGGGGCAAACCCGCTACGCGCGTTGAGGGGGTCTTGTACCTGGCAAAAGCCAGAGCCCGCGACATCTATGAGACGGCGCAAGCCATGCAAAAAGCAGGTACTAGCAGGCGTCTCGGGTTCAGCGTTGAGGGACAGGTGGTGCAGCGCGACGGCATGGACTCGAAGCGGATCAAAAAGGCGCGGGTGCTGAACGTGGCTTTGACCGCGCACCCCGTACATCCCGACGCGCGGCTCGAAGTCCTGGTGCGCAGTCTAATGGGCGCAGGTGGCGTGGGATACCAGTCCCCGGCGGTGCCAAGTGGAGATCCGGGTGCGGTGCTGTCACCGCTGATACCTCAATCCATTGAGCCCGTGGGATCACTGGCAGGGTATGCTGCCACAGCGTTCCGCCGTGAGCGGATGTCGCTAGAAGAACTAGCGCTTTTGCTAACCACCACATTCCCGCACGTGAACATGGCACAAGCGATGTCAATCGCCGTCGAGATCCAGCGGGCTGTCCGATAAGGAGCAAAAAATGGACCTCTTTGAACGCCTCCGTGCCGCTGGAATCAGCGCGTCCGAAGCGACGGACATCGTCCAAGAGCATGCGGATGTCGCCACTGGTGATATCGACGTAGATCGACTCACCAAAGCCATGGAAGGCGTCGCGTCTTCGTTTGGTGAAGCCGCGCCCCCGAGCGCGGTAGACGCCGCGGTTCAAGAGGCCAGCGACATCGTGGACGCTGTGACGAAGGGCGCGGATGCGCTCCTGGTAGAGCAGCGCACCCAGTACGAAGCGCTGGCCAAGGGCATGTTGGCGCTCGCCGACGAGGTCCGCGACCTCCGTAGCACGATGAGCTCCGGCACTGCCGAGCTGCAAAAGTCGCTCACGGCAGTCGCCGATGAACCTGTTGCACGCCGCTCGATCTCAGCGGAGTACATCCCGGCTCCTGGCGAGATGAACACGGACGACGGGCTCGGCTATAACGAGCTCCTGAACAAAGCGATCAACGAGTTGAAGTCCACAGGGTCCCGCGACCGGGCCGTCGAACTCCGCAAAGCGGTCTCGATGCTCGAATCCGGGTTCTCCGTCACCCACGTGTCCGCACAGTTCGGTATCAACTAGGAGTCCCTTAAAATGAGACAGCTCCCCCAGCTCAATGACATGGTCTCCGTAGGGGACCTCACCCGACTCAACCAGGCGCTGCGCAAAGCCGCAGTCGACTACCAAACCAGCGCGGTCCCATCCGCGGTCGCTGGTGCAAGCCTTTCGCCACTGGTCCCGCAGTCGATCGAGGGCACGCTCACGAGCGCTACTTTCACGATGAAAGAGCTCGCGCTCTGGCCCGCGATCCCGAAGACCTCCGTGACCAGTACGGTGCACGAGTACAACGTGATCAAGAGCCACGGCTTGGACCTCGACCCCTTCATTAGCGAGGGCGGCGCGGGCGTACTGAACCTTTCGGAATACAGCCGAGAGTTCCTGAAAATCAAGTTCATGGCAGAGCGCAGGTCCGTTACCGACGTCGCTACGCTCGTGAATATCCTCGGCTCGAACCCCAGCGCCATCGCTGAAGAGACCGAGCGCGGCACCTTGTCGCTCATGCAAAAGGTTGAGTATCAGCTTTGGCATGGCAACGAGGATATGAACTCGCTGGGGTTTGATGGGGTTTTCAAACAGATCGAGGATGCTGGCGGAGACAACATCACCGACCTTGCGGGTGGGGAGCTCACTCCCGATGCTCTCCAGGACATCCTCGCGCAGACCACCGCCGCTCCAAACTTCGGGCGACCGGACTGCATCTATGTCGAGCCTCGCGTGTACAGCTCGCTGATCCAACAGACCGTGAACTACGGTCGTCATGATCAGATGAGCTCGTCGAACGGTACTCTGACCTTTGGCGTATCCCAGCTGGCCATCAACAGCCCGCTTGGACCCGTCCCGGTCAAGTCCGCACCGTTCTTGTACACCTCGAACAAGGCTCCGGCAGCGAGCTCCGGCCATAGTGTCACGGCTGCGGTAATCTCGGCAGGTCCTGCGATGGCTGGCACGGGCGGCTTCGCCAGTGCAGACATTGGGACCTACTACTACAAGATCGTTCCCGTGGTCAACGAGAAGGGCTATGGCGCTGCGGTCACGTCTGGCGCGGCAGCGGTTGCTACCGCGGGCCATAAAGTGACTATCACCATGTCTGACGTGACAGAGCACTCCTACTACCGGGTCTACCGCTCGGAGAAGGACGCCGCGGATGCGTCGAACTGTACCTGGATCATGGACGTCAAGAAGACTGCCGGTGCCGTTACGCTCATCGTGGACGACAACTCGGCGCGAACCAAGACCTCCAAGGTTCTGATCGCGCAGCACGATCCCGGTGTGTTTCAGTTTGTCAGGATGTTGGACTTCCTGCGGCGTCCGCTCGCCGAGGTCGACACCCAACGCCCGTTCTTGCTGATGCTTTTCGGCAGCCCGGTCGTTAAGGTGCCGTCCAAGCTGGCGATGCTGAAGAACGTTGGGAGTTAAGGACTCGTCAACGCGGGTTCCAACCGAGGAGGTTTAGCCAATGGGGATACGCCACACGAGGCTCACGAGCTGCACGCTCTGTGCTGATGAGTTGTCTTTTGAGGTAGATGCCCAAGGGCGGCTAGTGCCCGACCCTTCCCCAGAGCTCGCGGGCCGCTTGTTGCAGCTCGCGAACTTCGAGGCGATTGCGGATCTCCCCGCACCCGTCGCGAAACCGAAACCCGCACCCCGCACCACCAAGAAGAGGCGTGCGAAAAAGACTGAGGAGTCCTGATGGCCATCATCCCAGAGAAGACCGCGACACGGTTTGACGCCGCGAATCCGCCAAAGGGGCTCAACCTGGCGCAAGAGATTCGCACTGCGGTGCAGGGTAACGGGACGTCCCAGGCAAAGATGACCGGCGGACAGGTCACGATCGCCAACGGGGCGACCACCGCCACGGTCACCGGTCTGGACGCGTTCGATGGCGCCATGGTGTTTCTGACCCCCGCGCAGGCCGATACATACGCGTCGGTCCACTGGTACGGCGCAGTAGCCAGCGGCACGCTGACGGTAACGGTCGATACGGACCCCGGAAACGCGGCGGGCTTGAAGCTGAACTACATGTTGCTGACACAGGCTACCTTGACCTGAGCCTGCCTCGGGAGGAGCCGTGGCGGATATCTACGATGCGCTGACACCTACCTGGCTGAAAAGTACATTTTTGCTGGGTATCGACCTCACGCTCGACGATGGCACGGCCTACCCCGATGTCATCTATGAGCAGTCGCTCAGGGCCGCGGTGGCGTACCTGGAGCACGAGATCGGGATCGTCATCGACAAGCGGGTGGTCACGACCGAGCGCCACGATGCGCTCGACATCAACCGGGAATCGTGGTGGGGCTTCAGGCTCGATCAGCGCCCCGTGCTGTCTTTCCAGAGGTGGCAGCTCCAGTTCGGATCATTCAACCCTGTAGATATGCCGGTGGGTTGGCTCCAGCTGCTCTCAGCGATTGGTGGGCAAGTCCATTTGATCCCGTCCCAGGAGCAGCTAGGATCTTTCTTGTATTCCGCGGGAGTGCCGCTGCTCATGGGCGGCTTCATGCACCCGTATCACTACCTGCCTGGCTATTTCGGGTTCGACTACACTGCCGGGTTCGACATGCGGGACGGGACGGCCACGATCCCTAGCGGTCAGACAGAGGTGACGGTTACGCTGGCGTCCGACATCGTCGAGCCCTACCAGGCGGCGAGCCTCTCGGGTGCAAGCGCGCTCGGCACGTTGTCCATCGAGGCGATCTCCGCGAGCTCGTTCAAGATCAAATCTACCGTGGCCGCGTCTGGCGATCAGGTCGTGACATGGTCCGTCACAACCGTACCGTCAGACATCATGCACTGCCTCGGGCTCAAGGCGTCGCTGCTACCCATCGACATTGCGGGTGACCTCATCGCCGGGGCCGGGGTCGCCAACTTCAGTATCGGGGCGGATGGGATCCATCAAAGTTTGGGGACCACCAGCTCGGCAACAAACTCGGGCTACGGTAGCCGCCGAAAATCGTACGAAAGAGAGCTCAAAAGCCTATTACCGGCACTTCGCGCAAAGTACAAGACCATGAACTTTGGCGTGATCTAATGGACTTTGCCTCCCGCCAACCGGACAAGCTCCGTCCCCGGATAGACTTTCGGCCAGAGGACTTTCGCAAGCTGCTGTTCATGCGCGGGATGGATCTGGTCTGGGAGCAAGGTCAGCTCTGTCCCTGTCGGCGGCAAGCGGTTGACTATGTAGGTACGCGGATGGGTCAGGCGGACGCGCTCGGCGTACAGGGGGAGAGCTCGGAGCCGCGCCCCGATTGTGATCTCTGCGAGGGCTCAGGCTACTTCTGGCACTCCGCGCAGACGGTCAAGGCGCTAGTCACGAGAGCCTCGAACACACCAGAGGCTTACGCGGCCTGGGGTGAGCGAGCTCGCGCCATGGTGTTTCTGACGATGCTTCCCGAGCACATGCCGACGTTCCTCGACCGGTTCACCATGGAGGACTCGGTGATCACGTTCCGGGAGAGCAGGTTGCGTACAGCGGGCGCGCTGGAGGCACTGCGGTATCCCATCGTGACGAGATCTCTCGACCTGGCAGCGGGACAGACCGCCGTCAACGTCTTGCACTTACAAGCTGCGAACAGCTCTGGTGTCGCGAGCTCTGGGCTGACAAAGACGCAAGACACCGACTTTGCGGTAACCGATGGCAAGATCGACTGGACGCTCGGCGTGGCGGCGGGGACAGCTCCCGCAGAGGGGGACCGCTACAGCGTCTCGTACTATGCGTCTCCTCGATACGTGGTGACAGACCATCCTCACGCCTACCGCGACACGTTCGGCAAGGTGAAGGTGATTACCCCGGCCTTTACCCCGCTCCCCGTGCAGTGTTCCGCGGTCCTCGACTTCTTGGGTGACTTATGACTCCCGCAGAGCTGTACGCCGCCGTAGGGATGGACCGCGCGGGCCGAGGCAGACGCATGCAGCGTATGGGAGATGCCATCGTCGCCGAGTGGGCAGCGCAAGCGCGCCAGTACGGGGACATGTCGGGATCGATCTCCACCTACGTCAAGGCGATCACGATTCAAAGAGTCACCGAGAACACGGTGGTTGTGGAGCTCCCCGGACGCAAGTCGCGAGGCCAGCGCGCTTTTAGAGCTCGCACACTGGAGTTTGGGTTGGGGCCTACGGGGATCGGCTCGGAGGGGCCGTTCGATGCGCGCAGGTGGCTCCTCACCCGCCAGAGCGCCAAGGCACGGGGCCGGATTAAACCCGGCGCAAACGGTCCATATAGAGACGTGCCGTTTACGCTGACGGCGTCGAAGATCAAGCAGCTCGGTGGACAGAGCGCACTCGACAAAGCCAGGGGGCTTGCACCTACGCGGGTGAGAGGAGGCTCCTGGAGCGGGCCATCACTCGCCCGTGGCTACACCGCGATCATCAACAACCCGAATACCAGGATCCCACACAAGACCGACCGGCTACACGGGATCCGCCGCATGGTGGGTAAGAGCGGCAGCACCGCGCGATTTATCACGTTTCGTCGAGCCTCGTGGGCTGGCGAGCCCTGGATGCACCGCGGCGTGCGAGCTCGCCACATCGCGGAGCGCGTGACAGAGCTGCTCCCGCAGATCTGGAAAAGGGTGGCATAATGGCGGCACTCTTTGACCTGCACATGCTCATCGCACTCAACAACGGGTGGCTGCGTATGACGGGGGCGACATCGACGACGGACAAAGGCAAAACCAACTTCCGCAACTGCTTTCCGATGGTCGAGACTGCTGTAGTCGACTCCTGGTTCACCGAGCTCACGTCCGCCACCAAGCCGGTGCGCTTCCGATCGTTTGGCTCGCCAGGTCAAGACGGGTTCCCGCTGGTCATCGTGAAGCTCGAATCCGAGACCCCACACACTGAGGTACTTGGGGATGTCCTGACGCCGTTTCTGGAGGGGACACCGGTAAAAGCGCGCGGTCGGTATCTCCTGGGGAACGTCGTCGCCCAAGAGGTGGATGTCTACGTGGCGACGCAGAGCCACGAGCTTACCCGAGCGCTGTACACGTGCGTGCGGGCGCTGATTCACAGGATCGTCCCGACGCTGCTCGAAGCAGGGTATGTCGATGTGCGGTTCCTGAGTGCCGCGGAGATCCTGCCTGACGAGCAGCTGCTCTCGGAAGACGCGGGTATCTTCACCCGTCACATGCGTTGGAAAGCCCTTGCTACAATAGAGGCGTATCCCCTTGAGGATGGTACGGCCGTCGTGGACAGCGGCACCGCATGGTATGTGAATATCGAAGATCTTACCGGCGGCAAAGTGTCCGCGATAGAATGACCCCAGGAGAGACCCATGCCCAGTAGCGTCACAATCGACGGATCTCGGATCTACCGCCCTGGTGTCTATGGCGTCATTGATGCCAGCTCGCTCGGGGGGTCAGGGATCTCCACAGGCAACCTCGCGGTGGTCGGCCCGTTCCCTACAATCGAGCAAAACACACCGTTGACGTTTACCTCAGCGCGAGCGGTTCGGGATTTCGATCCCGAGGACCTCACCCTCCAGCTGATCGCGCGGCTGGCGTTTGCGCCGTCCACGGACTCGCGCGTACCCGGCGGGGCGGGGTCGCTCACCGTCGTCAACACCCAGACCACCGCGCAAGCGGGGTACGGCATAGCGGACAAGGACGCAGCGGGGTCGTTGGTGTTGCAGTCCCAGCTCTGGGGGACCAAGGGTAACCGCACGTACGGGAGGATCTCGGTCAACGCTGCCTCAGCGACGGCGGTGGACATCCTGATCACCCGTGGGACTACGTCCGAGAGCTTCAACGCGTTGGAGTCCGGTCCTGTCGCGGACTTCTACCATCAGGGCACGCAGCTATCCGCGGTGACGTTCGCGGTCAGCCCCACGCGGCTCCTCTGGGAGTGGCGCAAGGATCATGTGTTCACGGCTCCCGGTGGGGCGCAGAGCACCGCGTACTCGGCGCTCACCGAGACGGTCGTACAAAACGGGGAGACGGTGACGGTGACGGCTGTCAACGGGACAGGCGGCGGAGTCTTCGCGTCCGGCAAGACGCTCACCGTGACCGTGGTGGGACTGGACGCCGCTGGAGCTGCGCAGACGGTCGTGACGACGATCACCTACGCCGAGTTCAATGCCAGTACGACCACTAAGACGCCCACCGAGACGTGGTCTAAGATCACGGAGATCACCTACGCACATGATGACACGGCGTTCAACGGCACGGCACAAGTCACGACGGCAGCGTACGATCTCGACCTTACGACGGATTTTGACTACATCGGACAGGTGACCGCGTTTGTCGCGAACAACGCATCCAAGGGGTGGAAAGCCGACGCGCTGCACCCGCGGATCAACAAGATCCCCGCCAACCAGATCGACGCCGCGAGCGCGATCAACACTCAGAATGGGGCGGGGAGCTCAACCAACAAGCACACCGCACGAGCGGACCTCTGGTACATCGTCGATGCGATGGCATCGTCGAGCCTGGTGACCGCCACGCGGCATGCCAGCGCCACTACACGCCCTGGACCTGCGAGTCTGGTAGGCTTTTCGTCGGACACCTATTTTGTCGGCGGCTCGGTGGGCGTGACAGCGGACGCGGACTACGATGACGCTCTCCAAGTCATCGAGAACAGCGACGTCCAGATCGTCATCCCGATGAGCGAGAATCTCACGGTCCACAAGAAGTTGATCACCCATTGTGTCACCGCAGCTCTCGCGGGCTACGAGCGCAACGCGTACGTCGGGATCCCGAAGTCGCAGACTCTGGCGGCTGCGTTCACGGACTACACCTCAAAGCTGAACTCTCGCCATGTGGCTGCGTTCGGCCAAGAGATCCAAGTTGAAAACGCATCTGGCGAACTCGAATACGTCTCGCCCGTGTACGGCGCGATCATGCTCGCGGGGATGCAGGCCGGAACGTCGGTAGCTACGCCGTTGACCTGGAAGCGTCCGAGCGTCTACGCGACTCGCGAGAGCTGGGACCGCAACCGCGACGCCAACGAGGCAATCAGCAAGGGGCTGATCAACCTGTCGAGCGATACCCTTGGGATCCGCGTTGAGCGGTCTGTCACCACGCACCTCGAAGACGACAACCCGATCTACAGCGAGGTCACCGCAAACGAGTCGATCAACACCAGCGTGCGGGACTTGCGAGCCGAGGTCAAAGGCAAGATCGGTGACGCGATGTACGCCAACACTGCGGGCAAGATGAAGTCGGTCGTGGAGGCTCGGTTGAACAGACAGATCAAAGACGGGATCATCAAGGCTTGGCGAAATGTCAGCCTTGCTGACCTCGGTGATCGCATCGACATCACCTACGAGGTCGCCGCCGTCGAACCTCTGAACTTCATTATCTTGCGCGCCAACGTCGTGCGGATCGCATCGGAGACCTGATATGCCTACACCCATCTCTGGCGCGAGAGCGCGCCTGTATTTCAACGGGACGACCCTCGCGGGCTGGTGTACCAATGTGCGTGTCAGTGAGAACACCCAACTGCAACGGGTAGACGTTCTCGGTGACATCGACTCCCAGGAGATCGAGCCGATCGGGCGGACGGTCACGATGACCGCGGATTTTGTGCGGATCTTGGCGGAGTCGCTTGAGGAAATGGGGCTCTGGCCCCGCGGCGGCACCGCGGAGATCCTCTCCTTTCCCGAGATGTCGGCCACGATCTTTGATGAGGTCGGCGGAGCTGCGATCTACTCGATCGAGGGGATCCGGTGTGAGGCGCGCAACTTTACGTTTGACCGGGGCAACCTGGCGCAAGTCAACGCGACGTTCCAAGCGCGGCGCGTCTTCGATGAGACAGGCCCCTGATGGCGCTAGATCTACGACAACTGCGTGAATCAGCGACCGATACCCCCGATGTGCCTCCCGAGCTCGTGGCACGAGAGCACCAGTTCACTTGCAGCTACACGGCTCCGGATGGTCAGGAGCACACCGATGAGCTCGTTTCGCGGATTCTCGACGGGGATGAGCGGATTCTCGTGGCTCGTCTAGCCGCTCGGCGCGCGGCCTGCGTCTGGGAGCACCTCCCGGCAACCCACGCAGCGCGGATCTGGGCTATCGCAACCGTGGCGGTGCAGCTGCGAGAACCTCCAGACTGGGTGGGCACGTGGGCTGTCGAAGATGACAGCCTGCTCTTTTCGATCTTTGACGTGTTGCAGACTCACGAATCATTTTTTTTTCGCGGAGGTCGAGCTCCGGGTCAAACAGAGGAGAACCCATCCCGCGTGGCCATATCTTCAAGCCTCGCTACCAGACCTTCCCCGAAGCCAGCATGACCCCGCGCAGTCGAGCCTCTCGCCTGCGGATCTCCACGAGGCGATCCTACTGCGGTTCTCGGACGACGATTGGAAGCGGTACCGCTCTCCCGTCCTGGGAGCTGGAGAAACCGGTGATAGTGTCGTGGACGAGTGGGAGCAGGCCCTAGAACGGGGTGAGATCTCTATCCACGAGGATGTCGCCGAATGAGCCAGCTCCGATCAGAGATTGTTGTTACCGTATCTGACAGGGACGCGCAACAGGCTCTCGATGAGATCCTGCGCAAGCTGGAGCGCGCACGCGAGCTCTCCAGGGATCTCGGTTTCGGGGCGGGCGGAGCTGGTGCCGCTGGCGCAGCTGGAGCAGCTGGGGGGACGGGACCGCCCGCGGGCAACACGACATCCACCGCTGATGACGACGACAAGACCGGGCGAGTAACCGGCGGCCTTGGCAGGCGAACTTTCCGTGCAGGGCTTGGAGCTGCTCAGACGGGCGCAGGGATCCTCTCGTCAGGTGCGCAGAACCCGGCGTTCTCGATCCAGCTGTTTGGCCGCGCCGTCGTGGGCATGACAGACGCGCTCGACAAAGGCGTCTCAAAGATGATCGATCAGGCGGGGGACCTGTTCGAGTCTATCCCCGTCTTCGGCTCGATCCTTTCTGGGGGCGCAGCAACCGCGGCGATGGCGTCGCGGGTCGGCTCCACGCTGCTCAACGAGGCGGTGATGGGCCGCTATGAGAAAGTCATGCAGCTCGCGAACATCGAGCGCCCCATGGCGCAAGCGGGGATCACAGGCGGTTTCAGCGGAGGGGTCAACGCGCCGTTCATGGGGCAGGCGGCAAAGCTCGGTTTCAGACCGCAAGAGGCCGCGCAAATGATGGCGCAGTTCTCCCGGTCCATCGGCGTCGCGGGCGGGGGGGCGGCGGCGTACGGACAAGGGGTGGACCCCTTCGAGGCGGCGCTGTCTGGACTGTCGCCCGAGATGATCGCCCGCTACGTCTCGCTTGGCGGGCCTGGCGGGGGCGCGGTGAATGGGGTCCGTGGCGCAGCTCGGGCTGTATCAGGCACCATCGGTACCATGTACGATCAAGGGCTCCGCGGTGCCAAAGTAGACGAGGCCCTAGCGCGGATCAGCTCCGCAACCACGCAGATGGCTGAACAGGGGCTGAACCTCAACCTGGGGAACGTCAACCAGGCGATGACGGACCTTGCGGCGACGGGCAAGGCCCGCGGCGGTCAAAACGTCTTCGGCGGCATGCACGCCGTCCGTGGAGCGCTGAAGCTGTCCCAGATGGGGCCAAACGCATCGAAGCAGCTTACAAGTGGGTTCGGGGGCCTGGCTACCGCAGCTATCCAAGCGTGGGCTTTTGGGCAGACCGATTCGCTGGCAGAAGCCAAAATACTCATGGAGGATATCGGTCAGGATCCCATGCGCGCACGCGAGATCGTCGTAGGACAGCTCGGTGCAGAGACGGGAGCTCTGGCGTTTTCGGACTCGGGATTCTCCATGCGCCAGGGCCAAGCCCTGACAGGACCACAAGCAACTGGACAGGTGATTAAGGGCATGGGCGGGGCGGGGGCTGGTGACGTCCCCTACTCGGCTCTGATGGCTACGAACGAGCAAGCGCTGATGTCGCTAGTAGCGCAAGGGGCGGCACAAAATAAAGCGATGATCGGCGCGATGCAGAAAATCGAAGGGACGATGACCGAGCTTTCCGAGTTTGCCGCTGGTTATTTGATTGGTGTCGATAATCTCTTGCGCAGACTGACGGGGCTGTGATGGACGCGCATACTGAAGCCCGCGCAGGTGTCGTGCCGCAAGTCGTGTTCCACGGGTTCACCCCGGAGGGCGCACAAGAGAATGAATATGGGCGCTCGAACATCGACAGAGCGACCACCGTCACCCAATACGTCCAGTCGTTGTCCTGGACGCACTCTGTCCAGAATCCGTTCGAGACGATTCAGCTTGAGCTCAAGTTTCCGGGGAGTGTTTTTCAGGCGATCATGCCGGGGATCCGGCTGCACACAACCACGCGAGCTCCGTCTACGGGTTTCTGGGTCGTGCTCTACCTGCCTAATGACCGCGGCGGTGACGTCGAGACGTGGAGTGCGATTCACTGGGGGTACTGCACGCAGATGCAGATCCGCTCTGTGTCCGACCCTGGACTTGGAACCCAGATGGTGTCCGTGTCCGTGCAATGCGAGTCCTGGGTGGGTTTGCTCCAGCGCAACACGGTATTTGTGGCGGGCGGCGCGAACTACGTGCGCGAGGGCTCCGCCTATGATCTCCGCGGCTGGTCAAAGGCGATGGCCGCGCTGATCGCGTCCTCGGTTGGCGATCCTCCAGGGATCCCGTTCGCAAAGGTCTTCAACACGATGGCCGTGCAGCTACTGCCTAACAGCTTGGCCTGCGGGATGGGTGCGTACATGCGCTGGCCCGACGGCTCTACGGAGATCCCCTACAGTTCGGGACCGGCGGACACGTCCGTGGCCAGCACGAGCCAGCCCGTAAGCGCCAAGTGCTACAAGGTTTCAGATGTCATCCGGGTCGTCCACGACAGGGAGAGCTGCGCCAAGCACGCGCCGCTCCGCGTACTGCAACACAAAGCGGTGTCCGGGATGGGTGTAGCCAACATGGGGCAGACGATCGCGCGGGGTACAACCTGGAGCTTTCTGCAATCGACGTTCTTTCCGTCTCCGTACATCGAGTGTTTCCCCACGCTGGAGTGGCCGATCCTGACCGAGATCGGCGTGCTGTCTTCCAAGATTGTCTCGGACTCCATCGCTGCGGCGTCGGCGTACGTCGCCGAGGGGCTAGACGGCTCGGGAGCGCCCTACTACGAAAAGCCGCTTGCATCGACGCTAACGAACGACGACATCACGACGGATTGGGTGATCACAATGCCCGCGCCGTTTAACGGGGACCTCAACGATCCCGACTTCCCACTAGGCGAGGCGTTCGGAGGCGCAAACCCTTGTTTGATCTACCGCATGCGGCCAACGCTGTTCACGGCCATCAACACTAATGAGGGGACGCGGAGACTCCGTGCGGATCTTGGCGGTGAGATCGACGAAGCGTACTACAAGACAGTCACAGGGATGAGCTCTAGTGAGAAGATGGGGATCAACCAGGCCACGCATGTTGTATCCCCCGCACAGAACATGGCCCCAAACCCCTGGTACAACTGGCTCGCGTCCGAGGTCTACGACACGTCGTGGACCTACAGCGAAGATTCACGGGTCAACATGGTTTTCACGAAGACTCCATACCCGATACAGTCGCAGCTCGAAGTGACGGACTTGGCGGGAGCCCCGATCGTCTGCAACCCTGACGTATCAAAGCACGGGCTACGGATGCGTACGATTGACTGGCCTTTCTACCCACCACGTGGGGTGGAGCAATCCGAAGCGACCATACAAGATCACCTCACCAGTCTCAACGAGGAGCTCTGGCTGGCTACGGCGTCTAACGGGCACGGCCACTTTCTGGGTCAAGGCACCGTCCGAGGCGTATACAAGCCGTGGGTCAAGGCGGGTCACTACACGGTGGTGTACTGGCGGCACGAGCCGGGGGAGACGGGGGAGACGTCGTGGGCACCTTTCATTCACGACGGCGGGGAGTCCTCACCCGCGGGATTCTTTGCGTACATCACGTCCGTGACACATCAAGTGACCGCCGGTCGGAACGGCGCGATCACCGCCCTGACCACCATGCAGCTAGACCGGGTATCGGTCGCGAGCGGGGCCGAAAAAGCTGCTGTGAACTATCCGCCGAGCGGCGAGATCATCCTCCTGGACAAGCCTCTGGTCATTGATCCCACCACGGGACAGCAGATCACCGGGACCGTTGAGACCAACGAGGACGGCACGATCACGTTCACGCCAGATCCCGTGGCGGGGGACTGATGCTACCTGGCGGATTTGGCGCGAACCATCCAGGGGCGGTGAGGCCCGCGAAGGTCATGCGGTACTACTACGATCCCGTGCTGGAGATCCCCGTCTGCGATGTCGTAGACAGCTACGGCGGGACGTACGTCGGCGTACGTGTGATCACTCCAGGCGGAGGAGATCCCAAAAACTTTGAGCTGCGCCCCCCGCCCGTAGACGATCCCGAGATCGCTGCGGAAGTCACAGGGGAGGTCCTGCTAGTGCTTGGCGATGGCATTAAGGGGATCCCCTACGTGCTCGGCACCTGCTACGTCGCCGACCTGGCGTCACAAGTGACCACGGACACCACGGACACGGGGGACGACAAAGAGTACGACGATCTCAACCACGTCTATGACCGCGTTACCCGCCACCGCGGCGCGCGGATGGTGTTCAGCTATTCGGGTACCTGGGTACTCGACCTCACGAGCACGCAGCGGCCCGCGCGTTTCCAGCTCGACAAAGACAGCTACCTGCGGATCTCCCAGGATGACGAGGCCGAGGAGTACGTGCTGCTCGGCACTAAGACGCTGGAGCATCTTCGAGCCGTCCACAAGCGGCTTGACGCGCTCGCGGACGCGATCAAAGCCAACGGGGACGATATCACCTTGATCATGGCGCATACGCACGAGCTCGCGCTCACTGCCACGCCGCCAATCGCGAACAAGTCAACGTCACTTAGCTCGGTGGTCGGATCGAACCCGACGACCGCGAGGTACCCTTTCGACTTTGGTGACTCGGAGTCCATCGCGCACGCATCAGACGGCGGCAGTGATAATCTGGTCGCGGGATGTTTCAGGATCAGTGACATCCCTTACAGCGATCAGGAGTAACTATGGCGCTCTGGGACAACATCACGGCACCGAAAGGCTACCACCTGTACCGCGAGCACGAGGGGACAGCGCTCGGGATCCCCGTCCCTGCCTCTGGGCCGCTCGCTGACCTGTTCGCCTTGGAGACGGACTACATCCTAGAGATGTACATCCCAGGTGAGGACGGGATGTCGATGTTTCACTCGGCGGTAGCCCTACCCCTTCCACCTGAGTCGATGCAGATCAGCCGCGACGCGGCAACGCAGATCACACCGACGCTCGGGTATCTGCCGATCCGAGAGCACTCGCTTACGCGGCAGCTCTCGATCCGCATGCGCGGGCGCTCGGGCGTAGCCGTGCGCCAGGGGCATGATCGCAAAGGGGCGATCGTCACCAAGTCAGGCCCCGACCTCGTGCGCGAGTTCGACGCGTTCCTCGATAAGTACCAGCGCACTTGTCACGACTACGCTACGCATTACCGCAACCCGAGCACCGCCGCGAGAGCGCAAGTCGTCTCCATGGCGGGCGGGCCGTAT
>PVBE011010101.1_pt1 | contig 17413 bp, 16 predicted proteins | sample 1631181 | NCBI WGS metagenome assembly PVBE01 (sample SAMN08397723, study PRJNA350692) | Marine metagenome, whole genome shotgun sequencing project. | isolation source: water | place: Pacific Ocean | collected 2012-04 | reverse complement strand
GGCGGTGTCGGAAGACCCCGCCGTGCTGGAGGCGCCTGGCTCGGGCGGCCCCTACCGGTTGGTCGGAACCGATCCGGAGCTCGGGCTGGCCCTCTTTGCGTTGTAGCCCCCCGATTCAGCGCCGGCCTTCACGACGACTTCTCCCACGGCGCTGCACTCCGGTGCCTTCGTGGCGGCGGTCACGCGATCGTCGAGTGGGGGGCTTCGGATCGCCCCTGGATACCTCGGCGCGATCCGATCGACGCCCGTGGGTGGGGAAGCGCTGCCCTCGTTGGATGTGTCGATCCCGCTGCCGGTCGCAACCGAGGCCGCGGCCATCGTCGATCTGGACGGGAACCTGTTGGGCGTGTCCCTCCGGCTGCGTGACGGTGTGCACGCCTTGACCTCGGGGCACGCGCTCCGCATCGTCGAGCGGCTGCGAGAGAACCCGTTCTGTCACAGCCTGGAGGTGATCGCGCTGCCCCCGGCGGTTCGCGAGCTGCTGTCGATCGAGGGGGGCGTCCTGCTCGAGCGCGTGCGGCGCGAGGCGTTCGTGCCGGAGCCGTCGATCCTGGCAGGTGACGTGCTCCTCGAATGGGGCGGGGAGACCGTTTCGGACGTCGACCACTTCCGTGAGCTCTACGAGCAGGAGGTGGCCGGGGCGCTCGTGCGCTATCGAGTGCTCCGCGACCGTCGCCGGGTGTCCGGTGGCACGGTGATGCCCGATGCGTCCTGCCGGCCGGTGGGAGAGCCGCCGGTCGTGTTTCCCGCGGTCGGCGTGCGCCTGCGGTGGACCGACCCACGAGGGGAGGGGCCCGAGGATCGCGCGTTGCGGGTCGTGGCGGTCGACCCCGACGGTCCGGCGCGTCGCGCTGGGCTCACGGAGGACGATTGGCTCACCGCGCTCGACGGTCGTCCGGTCGACCAGCAGCTGGTCGACCGGCTGTTCGGTGGCTTCGAGACCCGCCGGGGCGCGATGCTGGTCAAGGTGTGGCGTGCGGGTCGCGTTCGGCTGCTGGCCCTGCAGCCGGCGGGCACCCCGTAGGTCTTAACGGTCGCGATGGCGAGATCGCTCTCCCAGGTGATCGCGAGGTTGGGGCGGCGAGTGTCGCCATGGGAGTGGGCCGTCGTCTGGTTTCGCTCCTCGTTCCTGCCCTCCCAGAACTACCTCGTCCTGCTCTCGGTGGTCGTTGGTGTGCTGACGGGGTTCGGCTCGGTCGGCTTCATCGTCGTGCTGCAAACCATCGCCAACTTCGCTCAGCAGCGGGTCGCGACCGCGCTCGACGTGCTCGGGCCGGCGCGACTCGTGCTCCTGCCGGCGCTCGGGGGGCTGATGGTAGGTCCGCTGATCGACCGGTTCGCGAAGGAGGCCAGGGGGCATGGGGTGCCCGAGGTGATGACGGCGCTGGCGACCCGCGGTGGCGAGATCCGCAAGCGTGTCGTCGCCGTCAAGGTCATCGCCTCGTCCTTGACGATCGGGTTCGGGGGAGCGGCGGGGCGCGAGGGACCGATGGTGCAGATTGGCTCGGCGATCGGGTCGGCCATCGGTCAGTGGACCAGGCTGTCCACGCGCAACGTGCGCACCCTGGTGGCGTGCGGAGCCGCGGGCGGGGTGGCGGCGACGTTCAACGCGCCCATCGCCGGAGCGATCTTCTCGATGGAAGTCCTGATGGGGCGTATCCACACCGACTTCCTCCTCGTGCTGCTCACCTCCCTGAGCTCCTGCATGATCGCCCGGCACTATCTCGGCAACTATCCCGCGTTCATCGCCCCGGCCTACGAGCTCGTCAGCCCGGGCGAGCTGCCGCTCTATTTCTTCATGGGCATTCTGATCGGCCTGGCCGCGATGGGGTATCTGCGGCTCCTGTATCGCGCCGAGGACGTCTTCGGGCGCTGGCAGTTTCCCGACGCGCTCAAGCCAGCCGTCGGTGGCCTCATCGTGGGCCTGGTCCTCCGCTACTTTCCGCAGGTCTATGGGGCCGGGTTCCCCGCGATCGAGTCGGCCCTCTGGGTGCGCTTCCCCTGGGAGCTCCTGCTGGGACTCTTCTTCGCCCAGGTGGTCGCCAACTGTGCCACCTTGGGTTCCGGTGGGTCGGGCGGGGTGTTCGCGCCCAGTCTGTACATGGGTGCGATGTTGGGCGGTGCCTTCGGGACCTTCGCGCACGTCTTGTTTCCCGACTGGACGGCCGGCTCTGGCGCCTATGCCTTGGTCGGCATGGCGGCCTTCTTCGCGGCGGCGGGCAAGGCCCCCGCTACGTCGATCCTGATCTTGTTCGAGATGACCAACGACTATCGGATCGTCCTGCCCTTGATGGCCGCGACCGTCGGCAGCGTCTACCTGTCCCACCGATTTCTGCCACACAGCATCTACACGTTGAAGCTGCACAATCGAGGCATCCGCTACCCGTACGAGGACGAGCCCGAGAGCGCGCGTCTGCCGGTGTCACGGGTTCAGCAGACGAGCTCATAGCCTTGCTACTTCGTCAGTTTGCCCGTGGTGCGGAACCCCGTTCGCCAGGCAAGCCGTGAAGGCGGCCAGCCTCCGGAGGTCACATACTCCCGGTATGCTCGCTGGCGGGTGACGACGGACCATGGTATCCTCGTCGCGCCTCCTCCCAGCAGGCACGTTCCATCGATCCCGATTCGCGGGTCGGTCACCGTTCACGAGATTGCTCCCGGGGCCAGGCGGATTATCAGGATGAGACCAACGGTCTGGGCAGGAGTCTGCCTTGCGAGTCTTCTCTCGTTCTGCGCTCCGGAGCACGCGCAAGCGCAGTTCAGGTCCGTCGGCGAACGCTACGTGGTCGAGATCCTGGGTGGCGAGTGGTTCCCCCCGCCCAACCCGGTGATCGTCAGAGACGCGCCATCGGTGCCGGGTACCGAGATCAACTTCGCCGTGGATCTGGGCGTGACCTCGAGGCGATTCTCAATGTGGCGGCTCGGGGTACGGCTCGCCCAACGGCAGAAGGCGCGGGTCGAGTGGCTGCCCATCCGATATAGCGCCGAGACCGTGACCCAGCGATCCCTCATCTATGACGGGATCACGTTTGCGGCCGGCCTGCCCACGGTGTCCGAGCTCGAGTGGCTGGCTTGGCGCTTCGGTTACGAGTACGACCTGATCGCTCATGAGCGAGGATTCGTTGGCATCATCGCCGAGGTCAAGTATGCCGAGGTCAAGTCACGGATCGCGAACGCCGAGGCGGTCGCCGGGACGCGGACCCGGGTGGCGATCCCCGGCGTCGGGGCGATCGGGCGCGTGTATCTGGTGCGGTTCATCGCGATCACCGGCGAGGTCAGCGGAATCAACCTGGGTGGTAGCGGTGCAGACCGTCGACGCTATCTGGACTACGACGTCTCGGGCACGATCAACTTCAACGACAGCTTCGGCCTGCAGGGTGGAACGCGGTCCATGGACATGCGCTACCGTCTCGGTCGCGATGCGGGTAGCATCGAGGTTCGCGAGAAGTACTTCGCGGCCGTCGTGAGATTCTAGTGGTCTGAGACGCGGGCTAGCAGCCCGTGGTGAAAGTCCTGCGTCGCACCAAGACCCGCCGTGAGAGATGCCGTGCTCGGCCGGGGCGAGGCGCAACGAGCGAAGATACCGGGAGTATTTGACCCGTCGTGAACAACGCCCAGCGCGGCTGGAGCCGGGATGCGGCGCCGGTCGACTGCAGCAGGACTTTTGCCACGGGCTGCTAGGGCGTGATCACGACTTGCAGCTCCTTGGGGCCGTGCACGCCACGCGTCAAGACTAGCTCGATGTCTGCGGTCCGGCTGGGCCCGGTCACGATCACCAGGTTGCTCCCCTCGGTCAGGCTCTCGGGGTGGGCCGCCAGGAACGTCCCCAGAGATTCGTAGATCGCGCGGCGGGAGACGAGCGCGACGTGTACCGGCGGGAGGAGCGACGCCAGCCGACTGCGCCCCACCCCACTGGCCAGCATCAGCGAGCCCGTGTCGGCCAACCCCCCGAGTGCCCCCGTCAGCCCGACCGAGACCTCGGCGAGGTCCCGGAGCGTAGCGGACCGTGCCTCGCCACGGGGGGGGAGCCGGGGCACTTCGACCCGGAGACCGCGTCGGGTCAGCAGGGCGCCGATCCCGGTCAGCGGCAGCGACTGGTCCTCCCACGCGAGAATCCGACCCGGGCCTTGTCGGCCTACGAGTGTGACCAGGAGCTCGGCGGCTTCAGCGGTCTCCGAGACGTGGTGCACGTGCCCTGAGAGCTCCTCGAGCGCGGCCACGAAGCAGGCGAGAAGCCGATCGGCGGGTGTGGTGTCCGGGGAGCGTTCGGGTGATCCCGGATGCTCCTTGCTCGCGTCCGGCAACACCGTCTCTCGGAGCGACCGGCGCACCGAGCCCAGCACGTCGCCGCGGCTCACGATCGACGCCTCGCGGTGTGGGACGCGAGGAACGATCGCGGCGCGAAGGCTGGGAAGTCGCGGTGCGCCGTCCAGGCCGACAGCGGTCCGGGGAGCCGGGTGATCCACCCGTCGTCGGCCGCACGGCGGGTGACCGTGGCGGCCAGTCGCACGCCTAGCCGGAACCACCGTGGCCTGAGCGCGAGGCTCCTGTAGAGCGCCATGCCAGCTCGCAGCCAGCGTGGCGTGAGACGCACGGCGGCGGGTTGGTGCCGGAGCTCGAGCAGCATCCGTGGAATATCGATGCGGACCGGGCAGGCATCGCGGCACGCGCCGCACAGCGTGCTGGCGTGCGGCAGGTCGGCTCCTTGGCCTAGATCCGTCAGGCCGGGAGTGACGATGGAGCCGACCGGGCCCGAATACACCGAGCCGTAGGCGTGCCCTCCGATCTGCTGGTACACCGGGCACACGTTCAGGCACGCACCACACCGGATGCAGTACAGAATCTCGGCGACGGCGCTGCCGAGCACACGGCTGCGGCCGTTGTCGACCAGCACGACGTGGAGCTCCTCCGGGCCGTCCGGTTCCTCGTCCGTCGAGGCGGAGCCGTCGGCGGAGCGGGCCGCTGCACCCCGTCTGGGTCCGGTGATGATGTTCGTGTAGGCCGTCAGCTTCTGTCCGGTGCCGCTTCGCGCCAGCACCTGCAGCATCACCTCGAGATCGCCGATCGTGGGCACCAGCCGCTCGATGCCCATGACGGCCACATGGATGGCCGGCAGGGTCGTTGTGAGCCGACCATTACCCTCGTTGGTGACGAGACAGAGGCTGCCGGTCTCGGCCACCCCGAAGTTGACGCCGCTGATCCCCATGTCCGCACGCAGGAAGTCGTCCCGGAGCTGCCGCCGGGCGAAGTCGGTCATGGTCGAGACGTCGCGGACGTCGGCGTCCGTCGCCCCCAGGCGCTCGCGGAAGAGCTGCGCCACGTCCTGGCGCGTCTTGTGGATGATCGGGGCGATGATGTGCGAGGGGGGCTCGCCCGCGAGCTGCGCGATGTACTCGCCGAGATCCGTCTCGATGACCTCGATACCTTCCGCCTCGAGTCGATCGTTGAGCCCGAGCTCTTCCGAGACCATCGACTTGGACTTGACGACCGACCGCACACCCCGTGCCCGGGCGACCTCCGTGACGTACCCGGTCGCTGCCGCCGCGGTGGTCGCCCAGTGCACCTGCCCGCCGTGGCGCGTGACAGCGTCGGCGAACTGGGCCAGGTAGCGGTCGAGGTTGGCAACGGTGTGGGCCCGGATGCGCCGCGCGCGATCGCGTACGGCGTCCGAATCGGGGAGCGCCCCGAACGCCATCCGCTGGCCGTTCACCAGCCGCCGGGTCGTCGCCTCGAGCGCCTGGCGGAGGCGCGGGTCCCCCAGCGCGCGGTCGATGCGCCGGTGGAACGTGGCGGGGACATTCGGGGTCCGCGCGTCCATCATCCCTCGCCGCTCGAAGCCCCGCCGGCGGGGATGTGACGCCGGTCGACTGCGGCGGGACTTTCCCCACGGGTCGCCAGGATTTCCGCGATGTGCCGTACGCGGACGGGGCTGCCGCGACGCCTGAGCCCTCCCATCATGTGCATGAGACAGCTCACGTCGGTCACGATGACGGTATCGGCACTCGAGGCCTCGATGGCGTCCAGCTTGCGACCCAGGATCGCTCCCGAGACGCCGCCCATCTCCAGGGAGAACAAGCCGCCGAAGCCACAGCAGGTGTCGGCGTCGTCCAGCGGCGTGCGCTCGATGCCTGCGACGTGGTCCAGCAAGGTTTGGGGCTGCGTCTCGATCCCCAAGCCTCGAAGGCCGTGACAGCAGGCATGGTAGGTGAGGCAGCCGCGGCACGTCGCTCCGACGTCAGGGACGCCGACGACGTCCACAACGAATTGGCTGAGCTCGAACGTTCGTGCCGCGACGGCCTTGGCCTTGTTCCGGTATGGCTCCTCGTCGGCGAACAAGATCGGATACTGGTGCACCAGCATGTCGGCACAGGAGCCGGACGGAACCACGATCGGCGCCTCGTCGCGCGTCAGCACGTCGAGCGTATGGCGGCCCATCGCGCGCGCATCCCGCCAGAGGCCGGCATTGAACGCGGGCTGGCCACAGCACGTCTGGTCCAGGGGGACGTCCGTTTCCACGCCGAGTCGCTCGAGGACCGCGACAGCGGCGTGTCCAACTTCTGGATACAGCGCGTCGACCAGGCACGTGGCCATCAGTTGAGCGCGCTCGGGCGGCGCCGGCTTGCGGGGGGGCGGAGACATCGTCACTCCCGGGTCAGGGGCAGGGTGAGCGCCGGGAGGATCGGCCGAGCGACGGCTACGGGCTTCCCCCTGGTGCGGTCGCCACGTCGTTCAGCGACCAGTCGTAGGAAAGATAGCCCACGCGCGCCTTGTCAGACTTCGCCAGTGCAGCGGCCTCCGGCGGGCCGAACGTCGCCACGACGGCCAAGACCGAGCGCTCCTTCGCGGGTCGACCGCCGGGCAGTTGCGACGCGAACTCCGCGATGAAGTCGTCGCCGTACCAGTCCAGGATACTCGAGAGCTCGAGCCGGGAGCCGCGCAGCTGCAGGCCGTGCTCGCTCCCCAGGTAGGCGCGCGCGGCGGCGTCCAGCTGCGCGTCGAGCCGCTCAGCGATGTAGGGCTCCGGCTGCAGCGGCGGACAGCTCACCGACGCACAGTTCACCGCAAAGTGGGCCCTGGCTTCCTTGAAGGTCGGGCGCAAGATCTCGTGCTCGATCTGGTCGAGCGTCACCGACCGGCCGCCGGCCTCCCAGCGCAGCTCGTCCCAGACCCCGTCGATCTGTCGGATGCTGTTGCTCGGATGCAGGCTGAACCAGCCCCCCTCGATCGGGTAGTTGTCCACGATGGACCGGAGGGTGAAGACGTTGTAGGCGTTGATCCAAAAGGCGATCTGCTGCGTCCGGGTCCAGGAGTCGTAGGCCGTCGATGACACCCGGCCGAGCTCCTCGACCACGGCGTCCAGCTGCTGGCGATTCTTGACGAGGGCGGCGTAGTCGACGCGGGGGACCTGGACGTGAGCGTCGAGGACCTTCGCGTAGGCCCGGTAGCCGTGGTCGAAGGGGGCCTGCGCCTGGGCGCTCACCCCCGTGATCGACAGCGTAGCCGCGAGGGCCGGCGCCAGGATTCGGGTTGACCAGTGGGCGATCCGTGTCTTCATGGCGAGCCTCCACATGCCGCGTCTGACCGTCCTGACGATCTGACCGGCTCCCACAGTCAGACGCCTCGAAGGAGCCGCCCGTTGCGTCCAGCCTCCCTCGAGGGTCGCCGCCGCCTCAGGGTAGCACCGACACGGCCTCCACGTCGCACGACTTCTGGTCAATCCGACAAAGGCGTACTAGTGCAGTGCGTCCTAAATACGGGGCATGACTTCGCGGCGGGGCATCCCGCCTGGCGGCGTTGCTCCTCGGTCACAAATCCCCAATGTGCTCCCTCGTCGCGCCTGGCCACCCGGGCGCCGCGCCACGAATTGACGCCGCGTATTTCGGACGCACTACACTAGAATGGCTGGTCTGGCTCGTTTCGGTCCCCGGGCGACGGCCGGAACGCGGAGCGCGAGGACCGGCCACGACGATGGCAGACGAGCGACCAGACTCGCCAGGGCAGACCGACCATCCCCGAACGCCGGGACCGTCCGCACTCTCCGCCGACCAGATCGACCACGTGGGCCGGCTCGTAACCCTGGGCCGGGTCGTGCCCGGGGCCATCCACGACTTGAACAACTCGCTGCAGGTGGCGGCCGGGTTGGTAGAGCTGGTGAGCGCTCGGGACGACCTGCCGGCCGACGTGTCGTCCAGGCTGCAGAAGGCGTCCACGCACCTCGCCCGGGCGGTGGCGCTCGTGAACGACCTGCGGGGGCTCGTGCGAGGCCCCACGCCGGTGCGGCCGCTGATCGACCTGCGTCGCGTGGCGGAACGGGCCCTGGTTTTCAGTCGGTACCGGCTCAGCCGCGCCGGCGTCATGGGCAAGCTCGTAGCGCCGTCGGCGAACGCGCTACCCAACGTCGTACGCGTGGATTCGGCGGCCATGCAGCAGGTCGTGCTCGAGCTGATCGAGAACGCCGTCGAGGCGCTGGCGGGTCGACCGGACGGCACGGTGTGCGTCGATGTACGGCGGCAGGATCACCACGTGGTGCTGACGGTCGCGGACGACGGTCCAGGCGTTCCGGCGGCGGTGCGCGACCGGATCTTCGAGCCGTTCTTCGGAACCGGGGCCACCGCCGATGCGCTGGGCCTGGGCCTGTGGGTGGCGCGGGAGATCGTCCGAGGGCACGCCGGGCGCCTGACCCTCGGGACGTCGCCGCAGGGTGGGGCGGTGTTTGCGGTCGAGTTGCCGGTCGGCGTCGAGGGCTGCTAGCAGCCCTCTCACCACTGGCGGCTGAGGCGCGTGCCTCAGGCTGCGGAGAACTCCTTCGGCAGGTTCAAGCGGTTGAGCTTGTCGATCAGCGTCGTCCGGCTCAGGTGTAGCAGCCTGGCGGCCTGGCGCTTGTTCCCGCCCGTCTTCTCGAGGCAGCGCAAGATCAGCTCGCGTTCGAGTTGCGAGACGACCGACGTAAAGTTGATACCTCGTGGACACTGCGAGCGACACGGATTTCAAGGGTGGGGGCTCCACGAATCGCAGGGGCCGCCGCCTGCGGGAGGCGGAGGGCATGGATCAGAGCGTCGTCCTGGAGGCCGTGGTAGTGCACGAGCCGAAGCCCGAGGGTGGAGCCGACGTCGCGCAGATAGCCGAGCACAATGCCCGCGTCGAGGTGGACCAGCCGATACGCGAAGCCGCGGTACTTGCGTTCGACTCGTCCCAGGTGTGCGGTGCCGACGATGGCCCACGCGGGGAGGTCGGCGCTGCCCATGGCGACGCTCAGAACCACCGGGCTCGTCTCGGGAAGCCTCTCCAGCACGTGGCGCGGCGCGTGGTAGCGATACAGGCCAGCGCGCAGGCCGGGGATGCGCCGCGCGATCACGAAGAGCTCCGGAGACTCGAGGCCTCCACCCGATGGCGCGAGACGTCGAGGTCGCCCGTGCCCTCGGTCCTCGTACCCGGCGCCATAGTGCAGGAGGGTGCTCAGCTGCGGCAGGCGCAGCGAGGTCGGCCGTCCGAGCGAAACCCAGGGCGCCGGTGCGTTCAGGGGGAGGGGCGTTGGGAGGGGATGGACCTGGCTGCCGTAGTACGGCTCGCTCAGACCGGCGGTCAGCTCGAGGTTGTGTGGGCGGTAGTGCTCTTGATGGGCGCGGAGGTTGCGTAGACGATACGGCGGCGGGGAGGTGGATCGATGTAGCACCCAGGCCGAGAACGCCGGGGCGGCCGGCGACAGTCGTCGACCTTGCAGTCCGCATGCGGCGCAGCCTGGCACGCCCGCGACGTAGTAGAAGCGGCTCGTCAGACCCTGTCGACCGAGGCGGTACCGCCGCAGACCGCCGTGCAGCGGTGGGCACGCCACATGGCCGAGGACGTTGACCGCCTGGAGCGCCGCGAGGGCCGTCCAGAAAGCTGTCGCCGTCGGCCGGGCGTTTCCCCGAGGTCTCGCGTGCGCGCGGCTGACGCACCGGTAGCAGCCGGGAGAGCGGTCGACGAACAGCGGGCCGATCTGGGTGGACGACCGACCGACCACGACGAGGAACACCATTTCCCCGCGGAGGCGCGCCGCTTCGATCACGGTCGTTGGGTCGTCACGGTCCCGCGTGACGACGACGACGACCAGGCTGTGACGATCACCACCGGGTGCCGACTCGCGTGCCAGGCGCACTCGCCCGATGCCGCAGCCACGTAGCTGGGCAGCCATGAGGTCCACGCCATCGCTGGAGCCCGCGAGGAGCACGCTCGCCTCGGCGAGGCGGTCGAGTGCCTCGCCGCGGTTGCGGTTCACCCGTGTCACGTCGAGGAACCGACCGAGGAACGCATCCACGTCTTCTAACCCGGGCCGAGGCGTGGGCGGCCGACCATCCTCGAGCAGTCCCCGACTGCACAGCAGCGCGACGATGTCCCGTACTTCTGGCGGCCCGAGGCCTGGTGCGACGCGCGCGATGTCCTCGAGCCCCCGCTGTCCGTCCATCAGTCGCAGAAGGGGCGGTAGGGTCGTCCGCGCGGCCACTCCCCTGATCAGCTGCATGTGCTCGGTCCCGACGAACAGCAAACCGTCTGGCGCGAACGGGAGCACGAGAATCTCGGGTGGGAGCCGTGGGCGGGCCGGCACGACCAGGTTGGGATCGCCGTCGAATTGCCGTCCCACCACCGCGGCAGTCACCATGTGGGTCGCCTTCCTCATCGTGCGATCCGGTCGTCTCGAGATCGACGACGACGCGCCCGCTCGGCCTCCAGTCTGGGGGCCAGGTGGTCGACGAAACGAGCGCCTGGCCTCACTGGAGCCCCGGGGCCACAGCGGCGACAGCCGTGGATCGGCACGACCCGGTGCTCTCGCACGTCGCCCGTCACCAGGTCCACGACGCGGAGGCGTCCGGCCGCTTCGGGCCCAGCCGACGCGTCGTCGCGGAGGGCCGCCGCGGCAAGCCACGCCATCGGGGGGAGAAATCCCGGAGGTCCCATCGTGTCGTTCGCGGCGTAGGCGGCGTGCAGGTAGGTCTCGCGCTCTGGATGGGGCCGATGGGTCAGCTGCCGGCGCCGGAAGCACTGGTAGCACGGTCCATGCCCGGGAACGACCAACGGCCCACACACCAGCTCGCGCTCGAATGGGTAGGCGGCCGACCACGCGATGCCCAGCTGCCAGCAGTCGCGGTCCAGACGATCGCACTCGGCATCGAACGGACGCCAGAGGGGCACAGCGACGAAACCCTCTCCCGCGGTGTGTCCGGCGAGAGGGCGACCGCTGCCGACCAGCCTCCGTGTGCCGGTCTTCGGATCGGACGCCAGAATCTCGGCGGTGGCGAGCCCGAATCGGCCTTCGGCGAGCACCAGGAGGGAGGTCACGCGAACGGCTGGGGATCGGGGTTGATCCGATCCTCGGTGAGTCGCCCGCGGCCGGCCTGCACGCCGTAGCGATACAGCCTTGGGTGGCCCAGGAACCGGGCTCGGTGGACGGGGCTCATCGGGAGGAATCCGGGCACGACGACGCGGATGACCCAGAGGCCCCCCTGTCGGACCTCGTCCGTGGTCAGGTCGACGGCCACCGCGTCGGTGCCGAGCGCCCGCAGACGGTTGACCAGCAGCTCGAGGCGGGCGAGGTCGTCTCGTGGGTCCGCGATCTGGATCTCGTCGAGACGACGCCGGGTCCGACCTCGCAGCAGGAAGTCGAAGGCCCGCCTACGCTCCGGCCGGCCCATGTAGACCGCACCATCCTGGAGGTGCGTGAAATCCGTGACCCGATCCGGCAGCGGGTGTGGGGTCTGGAGGACGACCTGCGCCGGTGCGGCCTCCCGCATGGTCTTGGCACACGCCGCGGCCACGTCGAAGTCGGTCGCGCAATTCACGTACTGCGAGAGCCTCGGGTGCCCCGACCTGACTTGCACGGCGTAGACGGTCGGGATCCCGATGTCGGTCGTGGCGTCGAACAGGTGGTGCTGCACCAGGCTGTGCCTCTGGACCGATAGGTGCGCCTCGAGGTCGCCGTCGAGTGGCGGCGTGAGGTCGATCCGGGCCAGTGGCAGGCGCAACAACCAGGTCAGGGTGATGGCGTCCCGCTCGATCGACTCACAGATCGCCACGACCAGCGCGCGAATTGGGTTGGTGTGGGCCGCGACACCCGTGGAGATCGGTAGCCAGAAGCGTTCTGCCGGTCGAGGCTTCACGTACAGATGGCTCATGACCGCGGGCACGTACCGTTCGCAGCCATCGACGAGCGAGTAGCCGAGCGCCCAGCGTATGGGCTGGCTGGCGTCGGCCGGCCGGAGCGGACAGGCGGGGTCCGCGTACTCTCGGTCAGAGCACCGGGGGACGGTCCGCAGATCGAGCGCCTGTTCGCCCAGGTCACGGCCGCTGGCCACGACGAAGTCGTCCTCGTCGTGGGCCATCGTGCAGTAGCGCTCCGCGCCCTCCGCGACCGCTTTGATCCAGGCGGTCTCGGCGTCAAGGTCGGCGCCGGCTCCCCCCAGCGGCTCACCTGCCACGCTCGTGCCCAACTGGGTCGACACGTGCGGGAAGGTCATCGTCAGATTGCCGAGCGAGGTCACACCGACCTCGAACCGCGGCGCCGTCGGGTCCTGGGCGAGCACCCCCACGTCCTCCATCACGCCCACGCGTGGCTGCACGAGGCGAAGGAACGCATGGCGATGGCGGTCGGGAAACGGAGGGGCCTCGCGGCGCGGCCGCGGGTTCATGCCTGGTCCTCCCGTTCTGCGGCGCCCTCCAGGAGTGCGCCCAGGTAGGCCTCCTCGAGGACGGTGAGGCCGAGCCGGTTGTTCATCAGGTGCGCGAAGTTGAGCGACAGGCGCTCGAGGTCGATCGCGCCGATCCGGTGGAGTCGCGCGTAGTCCGCCTTGGCGTCCGCCAGGCGGTGCTGCCAACCGGTCACGAGGGCACGCATCCGGGGCGTCAGGTCGTCGGGTGGGGTCACGACGGGGACCGCGGCCTCATGTAGTCGGCGTCCCTTCTCGCGAAAGCGAGCGCGCCAATCGGAGGCCGCGGCCGACTCACCACCGAGCCAGTACAGTGAGTAGTCCCGCCAGAAGCGCGCGACGTTGTATCGGGGGATCAACGTGCCCCTGACGGTGTCCATGAGACCGGGGGCAACGCTCTTGCGCGAGCACCGCCCGGCGATCTCCTCCTCGAGGACGGCGAGAGCGATTCCACTCGAGACCTCGAACGTTCGCTCCGCGATCGGCATGCCCGTCGGTCCGCCGTAGGTTGCCCACTCGGGCTCGTACGGCTCGGCGGCGAGCCGTGTCGCGGTGGTGACGCCCCTACGCGGCGCGACGACCGGATAGTCCAGGCCGGTGGTCCTCGGGGTGGGCACCAGAGAGCGGTACGACGAGACGGCGAGGGTCGGGAGCTCGCCCAGGACCTGTCGGCAGATCGCCTCGACTCGTCGTCGTTGGGGCTCGGTTTCTCCGGCCACCGGTTTCAGTCGGAGCCGGAGGTGCACGCCCGTGGGGTCGACGTATCGCAGGAAGAACCAGCAGTCGAAGCTCGCGTCGCGGAGGACGCGCGACAACGTGTGCTCGATGAGAGCGTCGAAGCGGTCGACCGCTCCCCCCAGGTAGAGCTTGAAATAGAGCCAGTCGCTGGCGCCGGGCGGGGTCGCGCTCATCGCTCCTCCATGTCGAACCTGAAGCTGTGCGTTGCCACAAACACGGCGAGCATCGTCCAGGCTGCGACGAGGAGCGCGTCGAGCCAAACCGGGAGCAGGCCCGCCGAGCCAGTGATGATCTGTCGCAGCATGTCGGAGAGGTGGGTCAGAGGAACCATGAGTACCAGGAGTCGCAGGTGCCCGACTGCACCGAGGTCGAACAACACCTGTCCCAAGGCCAGCATGGTGAAGTTGGTGAGCATGACGAGGAGCAAGCCAGACTCGAGGCTGGGCGCGACGCCGGCCAGCGCGTAGCCAATCGCCACGAGCATCAGCGTCCCGAGCGCGCTGGCGACGCAGAGGGCGGCCAGACCGCTGGCGACACGTACGTCGAACACGTACACGCCCAGGCCTAGGAGGAGCCCTACCTGCAAGCCGGCGATCAGGAATCGCGGCGCGATCTGCGATAGCGCGACCAGCAGCCGCGATGCGGGCGTCGTCGAGAGATGCCGCAGCGTCCCACGCTCTCGAGACCGCAGCAATGGAGCCGCCGTGGCGAAGAGGCCCAGCTGCAGGAGGGCCATCGCGATGAGCCCTGGGAAGATGAAGGCGAAAGGCGTGGTCTGCCGCGCCGCTTGCCGCTCGATGCGGTAGCCGATCGGCACCGAGGCGGCGGTCTCGTGCCGAGCCATGCGGACGCGTGCCCCATCCAGCACCGTGGTCGCCAGGGCGGACCAGCGGTCGTCGACGAGTAGCCGGAAGGGCATCGCGTCCGCCCATCCTGCCTGGCCGCCGATCAGCAGCGCCGCCAGCCGGCCCTCGCGGAGCTGCTGTCGACCCTCGTCGGCGGCGACGCGGCGGACCTCGACGAGCCGGGTCGACGACAGCGCGTCGACGAGCGAGTCGATCGGCGCTCCCTCGGCGGCGATCCCGAAGTCGAACGTGAACGGCCGGCGTGAGCCGTCCGCGATGCCGAACAACAAGAGGAACAACAGCGGGAACAGGAAGCTGAAGAAGGTGGCGACCGGGTCGCGCCAGAGCTCTCGCGCCTGCATCTCGCAGAGCGTCAGGAGCGGGCGCAGTGCGTGGGCGGTTGCCATCGACGTCTCGCCATCCCTCAGCTGCGGATGCGCCGACCCGTGAGGCTGAGAAACACATCCTCGAGGTTGGGTCGCTCGACCCGGAGGTGCTCGATGGTCAGTCCGCGGGTGGCCATGATCGCCTGCAAGGTCAACTCGAGGCGAACCGTCCGGGCCGTGACGATGCGACGGGAGGTCCGGACCGGGTCCGTGCTGACCGAGATGCGGTCCGCGCCCAGGAACCCTGGTGAGGACGAGAAGATGGAGGTGTCTCCCGAGGCGGTGAAGCGGATGGCGGTGCCCGGCCCGTGACGCTCGACGAGCGCGTCGGGTGTGCCCGCGGCGAGCACGCGCCCGTGATCGAGAATGACGACACGGTCGCAAAGATGCTGCGCCTCCTCCATCTGGTGGGTCGTCAGGATGATGGTCCGACCGTCAGCCGGCGCCTCGTTGCGTAGCAGGTCCCAGACGGCGTGGCGACCTTGGGGATCGAGCTCCGCGGTTGGCTCGTCCAGGAACAGCAGCTCGGGATTGCCGACGAGCGCCATCGCGACGGTCAGGCGTCGTAGTTGACCACCCGAGAGTCGGCCGACTCGGACGTCGTGCTTCTCCTGCAGGCCCAGCTGATCCAGCAGACGGTGGGGACACCGCGGGCGGGGGTACAGCGCGCCGTACTGCCTCAGGATCTCGTGGACCGTCAGCAGCTTCGGCAGCGCTGTCTTCTGCATGGCGATGCCCATGCGTGCCCGGATGGCTCGAGAGAGTTGCCGGGAGTCGGCTCCGAGCACGGACGCGTGTCCGTCGTCGGGCGACCTCAGGCCCTCCAGAATCTCGAGCACGGTGGTCTTCCCGGCACCGTTGGGTCCGAGGATACCCACGACCTCGCCTCGGCGAGCCGCGAAAGTCACACCACGAACGGCCTCGGTCGGCCCGTATCGTTTCCACAGGTTGTCGACCCGTGCGGTGGCCTCGAAATCCGCGGGTGCGAGTCGGATGGCCGTCGGGGGACCTTGCAGCCTCACGGGGCGTGGGGACGACCCGGGCCGTTCGTCGGTGCGTGGTCCGTCGCGCGCCGTCCGAGGTCTCGGGCCGTGCCGTGCCGCGTCAGGCATACTCGTCACCGCAGCTGATGACGCAGCCCACGCTCGAGAAGCTGCCGAGACACCCACCGCTCGAGCTGAAGCTCGACGCCGAGGAGAGACAGTCCGAGAGCTGCTGCAGCTGCTCGGGGAGCTCTTCAGCGAACAAATCGAGGGACTCGTCCTCCGTGGGCTCGAGGTCGAGCGGATGGCTGATGATGTCGTGCACGGCGAGCTCCTTTCTGATGTGGACTGGACGTCCGGTTTCTGGGTGACTCGGTCTCGCAAGGTTCGTTCCGGACGAAGGTGGTGTTCGACACGGGCCGATGGACCCGTTCCGTGGCAGAAACGCCGATCGACGCCGGTCAGCGAGACGTCAGTTTCTGTCTGTCGGCGAGGTCGCGGACCGAGCCTGGCTCCTCCGTGCCCCGTTCCGCGCACGTGCAACGATGGGCGAGGTCGGTTGACTGACCTCCGGCTTTGTCCCATAATCGCGACCAGCCTCGCCTTGGGTCATGCCAGAGTCGCTGCGAAGGGACACGACCTCACCACAGGGCGATCTTGGGATCGACCGCGATACCAAGGTCGAGCAGCTTCTCGTCCTCGGTTTGGACCACTACTTCGCTGGAAAGTACGAGCAGGCGATCCACGTGTGGACACGGGTCCTGTTCGTGGACCGCGGCCACGCCCGGGCGCGCGCCTACATCGAGCGTGCACGTAGCGCGCTGGCGGAGCGACAGCGAGAGTCCGAGGAGCTCCTCCACGTGGGGGCCGAGGCCTTCAGCCGCGGAGAGGTCTCGGCAGCCAGACGGCTCCTGAGCTCGGCGGTCGAGAGTGGCGGTCCCCGGGAGGAAGCACTCGCTCTGCTGGATCGACTCGATCGTCTGGACCCCGGCGTCCCAGAGCCGAATGCGGTGCCGACCACGCGGCGATCGGGCCGCGTCAGATTCCGGCGTGAGCGGAAGGCCCCCCGGGTCTCGGTCAGGTCTCCCTCCCTCGGGACGCTGCCGATCGTGCTGCTCATCGGTGCGGCGGTGGCAGCGACCTACGCGGCGATCGTGTCGTTCGGTGGTGACCGGGCTTGGCTCCCCGGAGCTGCGCCCACGCCCGCACCGGTCGTACGGATCCTTCCAGAGGAGCCCGTACCGGTTCCGTCTGCCTCCGAGCTCGCCTTGGCGCGTGCTCGCCTGCTGTTCGAGCGCGGGCATCTCCACGAATCGATGTTCGCCCTCGACGGCGTCAGGCCTGGGGACGCCCTCAGACCCGATGCCGACGCGCTCCGTGCGGTGATCCAGCGTGCCCTCCTGTCGGGCACGGTGCCGAGCCGGACGTCGGGCAAGGTACTCGCCGACGCGCGACCGTCCGAACGATGAAGTGCCCCAAGTGTCAGTACATCGGCTTCGAGGTCACCGAACGGTGCCGCAACTGCGGCTACGACCTCTCGACCGCGGTCGACGTCCGGGCGGCGCCCTCGGTCGACGAGGATGACGCGCTGGACCTGCCGCTCACTGCCTTCGAACCCGGGGAGCTTCCGGTCGATCCGGGAGAGTCTGCCTCGTCCGTGGACGTCGGACTGGATGCGCCCGCGACCGCGGGCGACCTGCCCTTGTTCACCGACGAGCCCAGGCGGCGGCCACGAGCCCGTCCCAGGCCGACGCCCGTCCCGACCCCGCGCGCGCCGCTGAGCG
>PVBE010585256.1_pt1 | contig 17413 bp, 14 predicted proteins | sample 1631181 | NCBI WGS metagenome assembly PVBE01 (sample SAMN08397723, study PRJNA350692) | Marine metagenome, whole genome shotgun sequencing project. | isolation source: water | place: Pacific Ocean | collected 2012-04 | reverse complement strand
GTCCAGGCCAAGCTGGCCGACATGCTGACCGAGATCACCAAGGCGCAGCTCGTCTCCTGGCGCCTGGGTAAGCTGAAGGAAGCGGGCAAGGCCAAGCACTACCACGTCTCGCTGGCCAAGCGCAACAACGTCGCGATCGCGCTGGACATCGCGCGTGAGGCTCGGGATCTGCTCGGTGGCAACGGGATCATCGACGAGTACCAGACGATGCGGCACATGTGCAATCTCGAGACGGTCAAGACGTACGAGGGCACGCACAACATCCACACCCTGGTTCTCGGCGAGTACATCACCGGGATTCCCGCGTACCGTTGAGCGAGGGGGAGCTGAGCGGGAAGTGGGCGCTGGTCTGCGGCAGTAGTCAGGGGATCGGCCGGGCCTCTGCGGAGGTCCTGGCGGCGAGGGGGGCGACGATCCTGCTCGTCGCCCGGAACGTCGAGGCGCTCGAGTCGGTCCGCGCCGGACTGAGCGGTGAGGGGCATCAGCTGCTGGCCCATGACTTCACCGATCCCGAGGGGCTCGGCGCTGCGTTGGATCAACGGCTGGCGGACCTGGGTCCGATCGAGATTCTGGTCAACAACACCGGCGGCCCGCCGCGCGGTCCGCTGACCGAGGCCGGGCCGGAGGACTTCTTGCGGGCGGTGCGGATGCACGTCGTGGCCAGTCAGCTGTTGTTACAGCGCGTGCTGCCCGGCATGCGACAGGCCGGCTATGGGCGGGTGATCAATATCATCTCGATCTCGGTCAAGGCACCGATCCCCGGGCTGGGCGTGTCCAACACGACGCGCGGCGCGATGGCCAGCTGGGCCAAGACGATGGCCGGGGAGCTGGGACCGCACGGCATCACCGTCAACAACGTGCTGCCGGGATACACCGACACCGCTCGGCTGCGCTCGCTGATCGCCGCGATCGCGGCCGAGACGGGGCAGACCGAGAACCAGGTGATCGCAACCATGAAGAGCAACGTGCCGGTCGGCCGCTTCGCCAGCGCGGACGAGATCGCGTCGGCCGTGGGCTTTCTGGCCTCCCCGGCGGCCGGCTACATCAACGGAATCAACCTGCCGGTGGACGGAGGACGGGTGCGCTCGCTCTGAGGCCTGTGGCCGGGCAGAAGAAGGACGACAGGCCGGGGGCCCACTGGGCGCGTCGAGGCGTCGGCCCCAGCGAGGGGCCATCGCGGTACCCACATCGATCGCTGCGATCCCATCGGTGAGTCCGCCACGTCAAGATCCGGCAGCGGGCGTTGATGTTCTGGGAAGCTACTTCCTCTCGCGGATCGCTCCGGTCTCCCGGTCGACCTCCTCGTCGTCGGCGAGCGGGCGGACGATCTTCCACGTGCCGTCGATTTTCTTCACCAAGAGACGGTTGGCGGTCCCCTTGCCGCCGTCCAGCTGGTAGACCGCCCGCGCGTAGCCGCCCCGCTTGTTCTTGGCCAGATCGATGTAGATGAACTGTACGCGGATCCCTTTCCCTGGGTGCGCCCGTTTCAGCTTCTGCTCCAGCCAGCGACCAGCGGCCAGGGAGATCGATTCGCCGTCGAGATTCTCTCCCGACGGTGGCCGGACCGGGTGGGCTTCCGGGACCTGGTCCTTGCGCAGCGTCCGCACGGCCTTCCATTTGTCCTCTTCCTTGATCAGCTGCACCTTGCACCAGGTTTCGCCGGAGCCGGCGGTCCGGTAGTGGACGGCGATCGTCGCCCAGTTCAGCCAGGGGACCTCGATCCCTCCCTCGCTGCGGCTGATGATCGGACGCTTGCCGGATAGCTCGCGCTTCAGGTGCTCGACCGCCAGATGCCGCTGCAGCAGCGGGTCGGTGATCGTCAGGTCGATCGGCTTGCCGTCGGCGCCGAGATGAAACCAGTTGACGGGGAGCTCGAAGCTCCCGCCGATCGCCCCCTCGCCGCGGTTCGCGAGGCACAGCTGGAGCTTCACCGGCATGCGCCCGTCCTTGATCTTGCCGAACTCGAGCCGCATCGCGTATTGCTTCAGCTGGCGCCCCAGCAGCTTGAGGGTCCCCTGTTTGCGGTATAACAGCTCCAGGTCGGGGCGCCCCTTGGTCGTCCGCCGGTCGACCGAGAGGATCTGCCCTTCGCTCGGCCTCTTGGGGAGGGTCAACTGGAGATTCAGGTTGTGGTCGCCCCCCTTGACCTTGTAGTCGTGCGTGATCGTCAGCCAGCGGCGCACGAGCGAGTATTTGGCCGCGCCGAACGCAAATCTGAGCCCCATCAGCTCTCCGTGCAGCGAGCCGGTAGGCAGCGTGCCGCGGGTCACCTCCCGGACCCACGGGACCGGCTTGTCGACAAACTCCTTGACTGGCTCCTTGGGGAGCTGGGGCATGCTCGACAAGCTTTTAATCTGGTGGATTCGCCAGTGACCGTCCACGTTGCGGAAGGTGATGCGGGCCTTCTCGGCGCTCTTCTTGTCGTCGCCAGCGTCCATGATAAGGAGCTTGCCCGTGGCGCTGTGGCCTTCGATCTGGACGTCTTGCTGTAGCTCCCCCAACTCATAAGGGAGCAGCATTAGAGCCCGGAGACCTTGGGTGAGTTCGGCGAGGTTCTTGTTTCCTCCAAGGCTGGCGTTGTGGCGCATCACCTCGGCGAAGAGTGCCGGAACATCCTTGACCGTCTGGAACAGGGTCAGCACCTTTTCCGGCTCAGGTGCCCCCCGTTGCAGTGCCGTTAGGGCACTCAGCTTGAAGCCATGGCGGGTCAGGAGGTCCCCGAGTTTTTTCGTCCTGGTCGGGTCCGGTTCGAAGGTGCTGGGGTTGAATGTCGAGACCCTGGCCATGGCGATGCTTGCGCCGGCCAGCCCGGCGCGCCCCAAGGGGCTCAGCTGGGTGGCGAAGCCCCGGTAGTCCTTCTTTTTCAGGGCTTCTTTGGCTGCCTGGAACGTCTCGCGTGGCGATCCCTGAGGCGGTTTCGACGGCCCTTTTGGCACACTTGGAGAGCCTTGCCCTGCTTTTGGGACTCTCTGGGTCTCCTTGCGCGACGGTCGCGTGGAGCTCGGCGAACTCAGCCGATTCTTCGCTGGCGGCTTCGTCGTTTTGCGCGACTGTGTGCTCGAGATCGGCGTGCTCAGTGGCATTCTCCGCCGCGGTTTCGTGTTCGGCGGTTCTTGCGGGGCTTTCGGCGACTGGTCGCATGCGATGAGTACGACTGAGAGGGTTGCGAACATTAGCGCGTTGAGGGGCTTCATCCGTTTCTCCGGAGTGACCATGAACGAAATGCGCGACGGTTTAATCATCGCACGCTGGGTTCGCCTGGGAGCTCGGCGATTTGCTCGATCCACATGCGCAGCAGGACGCCCCACATCCGCTCTCCCTCTTCGGCGGAGGAGGCAGCCGGATCGCCGAAGTAGGCTCCCGCAGCGCCCATCTCTTCGAAGGTCGGGACGCCGGCGCGCATTTTCTTGACCAGACCGAGCCATTGCGGGGCCAGCTCGCGCAGCCGGTCGGCGCGCACTCTGTCGGCAAACCGGCTGGCCAGCATCAGCGAGGTCTCGTAACTCCCCGCGTGGCAGTCACCGGTCTTGAACTCCTCGGACAGCTCGAGCGCCCAGGGCTTGCGGCAATGGTCGACGAAAAGCAGCTCTGGTCCTCCCTCGAGGGCGCTGCCGGCTTGCTGGATCACGGCCAGGTGCGCCGGCTCCAGATGGCTGTTGATCAGGGCCACTCGTTTCGCCCCATGGCGGGCCAGGCCGAGGAGTAGCTCGCGCAGTAGCTGGCCGGCGGTCTGGGGGCTGATCGAGAGGGTGCCGGGAAATCCGCGGGCGTATTCGGTGACGGCAAAGCTGAGCGGGGCCAGGACCACGGCGGGCGGGCTGTCACCCAGCGCTACTTGCAGGCGAAAGCAGAGCTCCAGCGAGAGATAGACGTCGGTTTGCAGCGGGAGGTGCGGACCGTGGGCCTCCGTGGCCCCGATCGGCAGTAGTCCGACGGCGCCTGCGGCGAACGCATCGCGCGCCTGCTCCCAGGTCAAGTCCGGCAGGTAACCTGCGGTTCCCATCCGTCAGCTTGCCAGGCCCGCCTCGGCATCCCGCCGGAGCTTGCCCCGGTCGACCTTGCCCAGGTGGGTCCGTGGTAGGTCCGCCATGAATACCACTTCGCGGGGGTACTTGTAGGGCTCGAGCATGTCCCGAACCCACTGCTTGAGGGCTTCGGCCAGCTGCTCGTCGGACTCGCCGCGGGTCACGACGTAGGCGTAGGGTTTGACCAGCGCGCTGGTGTCGGTCACGCCGATGACCGCCGCCTCGGTCACCGTCTCGTGCTGCAGCAGGCAGTTCTCCACTTCTTTCGGGGTGAGCCACTTGCCGCCCACCTTGAGCATGTCGTCGCCCCGGCCGCAGTAGGTGTAGTATCCATCGGCGTCGCGCATCATCATGTCGCCGGAGAAGTACCAGTTGCCGTGGAACGCCTCTTCGGACTTCTCGCTCTGCTGCCAGTACTGGATTGCACGCGAGTGGCCTCGGACCCGCATCCGGCCGATCTCGCCGTTCGGCACCTCGTTGCCGTCGTCGTCGACCAGGCGGATCTCGAAGCCGGGCACCACCCGTCCGAGAGTGCCGGGTTTTACGTCATCGGGGGCATTGGAGACGAAGATGTGCCACATCTCCGCCGTGCCGAGTCCGTCCAGCAGGGGTATCTCGCCAAAAGTCTCGTTCCAGCGGTCGTGCAGCGAGACCGGGAGCGCTTCTCCGGCCGAGGTGGCCAGCCGCAGGCAGGAGAGATCCTGAGCGGCTGCTTCCGGATGGCTGACCATGTTATTGATCATCGTCGGCACGTTGATCAGGATCGTCGGACGGTGCTGGCGGATCTGTTCGAACAGGGCGTCGGCGGTGCAGCGCTCGGGAAACAGCACGGTGGTGGCGCCGACCGCGAAGGGGAACAGGAAGTTGGAGCCGGTGGCGTAGCCGAAGTACAGCTTGGGTACCGCCAGGGTGATGTCGCTCTCGGTGTAGCCAATCACGCCCTTGGCGTAGAGCTCGGTGGTGTTGGCGAAGGAGGTGTGAGATTGGACGACCGCCTTCGGCTTGCCAGTGGTGCCCCCCGAGAAGAGCCAGATTGCCGGGTCGTCACGATGCGTTGGCGCCTCGTCAAGGGTATCGCTCAGCTGTTCGGGATCGAACGCCGCGTGGTTGCCCGCCGAACCGCCGACGACCAGCAGCTGCTGCAGGTGATGCGCCTCCGCGGCCGCTTCTTCGAAGGCGGGCAGGTGGTCGGCGTGGACGATGGCGACCTTGGCCCGCGTATAGTTGTAGAAATAGAGGATGTCGTCCTTCTTGAGGTGACAGTTGGCCATCACGACCACCGCGCCGATCTTGAGGACCCCGAACAGCGCCGCAGGAAACTCGGGGATGTCCGGCAGGGCGATCAGCACCCGGTTTTCCTGCTCGACGTTCAGCTCGCGCAGGCGGTTGCCGAACTTGTGTGCCAGGCTCTGTATATCACGGTACGTCGAGCGACGGTCGCCGCAGATCACGGCAGTCTTGTCGGCCAGGCCGCCGGACACCTGGTCGTCGAGGTAGTAGCTGGCGATGTTGTAACTCTCGGGGGGATTGAAGGACATCGGGGTCGTTATCCTCTTTATTCGTGTTCTACTTCCAATATATGTGTTCGACTGCGGACTTCCCTGTGGGGTCGCCCTGGCGCACGGTGGGGCAGCTGGTTGCGACTCTTCGCTGTTCTACCGGCCTCCCGGCCCCGACGCGAGTGCCCAGTCTACCATGCAGAGTCTTGACGGTTTGGAGGATTGAGCCGAAAGTATGCTGTGCCCGACCTGAAAAACAAATGTGCCGTCGTCACCGGTGGCAGTCGTGGGATTGGCGCGGCCGTTTCTCGCGCCCTGGCCGCAGCTGGCGCCACGGTTATCGTCGCCGCGCGTTCGCAGCCGTCGATCGACGCCCTGGTTTCAGAGCTGGGAGATTCGGCCCGCGGTGTGATCTGTGACGTGGCGGATCCAGCCAGCATCGACGCGCTGGCCGAGTCGGCCGGTGTCGTCGATATTCTGGTCAACAACGCCGGCATCGGTTTCTCGGCCCCGATTCGTGCACTGACGCTGGAGGACTGGAACCGTGTGATGGCGATCAACGCGACGGGGACTTTTCTGTGCACCCAGGCCTTTCTGAGCGGGATGGCCGAGCGAGGCTGGGGGCGAGTGGTCAACGTGGCCTCGGTTGCCGCGACCGTCGGGGGCCCGTACATCGCCGCCTATGCAGCATCCAAGCATGCGGTGCTGGGCTTCACTCGCAGCGCTGCCTACGAGGTGGCTCGCGCCGGCGTGACGGTCAACGCCGTCTGTCCCGGATATGTGGATACCGAGATGACTCGATCATCGGTGGCCAACATCGTCGCCAAGACCGAGCTGGACGAGCAGCTGGCGCTGGAGAAGATCCTCGCCGCAAACCCCCAGCAGCGGCTGCTGTCGGCCGACGAGGTCGCGGCTCAGGTGGTCTGGCTGTGTGATGATGCGTCGAGTGGCGTCAACGGTCAGGCGATCGTGATCAATGGTGGAGGGATGCTCTCGTGAGCCTGGAAATGATCAACCCCCCGTCCTGGGGCGCTCCCAAGGGGTACAGTAACGGCATGCTGGCGCCCGCCGGAGGGCGGCTGTTGTTCATCGCGGGCCAGATCGGCTGGGATGCCAACCAGCAGCTCGTGTCGAGTGAATTCGCTGGCCAGTTCGGTCAGGCGCTGGCCAATGTGGTGGCCGTGGTGCGTGAGGCTGGCGGAGGGCCCGCCGACATTGCACGGCTGACGATTTACGTGACGGACAAGCAGGCCTATCTGAATGACCTGAAAGGGGTTGGCGCTGCCTATCGGGAGGTGCTGGGCAGGCACTTTCCGGCCATGGCGCTGCTCGAGATCAAGGGTCTGGTCGAGGATGGCGCACTGCTCGAGATCGAGGGGACTGCCGTCCTCTCCGCGTAGCAACCGGAGATTCCGATGCCCATTTCACCCAGCAGCTTCCGGTACCAGTTCGATGTTGAGACAGGCGTCGCGACGATCACGCTCAACCGTCCCGATCGTCTCAATGCGCTGACCTTCGAGGTCTATCAAGAGCTGACCGACTCGTTTGTTGCGCTAGATACCGAACCCGACGTGCGGTCAGTCCTGTTGACCGGAGCGGGTCGTGGGTTCTGCTCCGGCGGCGACGTCGAGGACATCATCGGGGCGCTGTTCGAGCAGGACTATCAGGGGTTGCTCGAGTTTACTCGGCTGACCGGAGCGCTGGTGCTGTCGATCCGCCGCTGCCGCCGGCCGGTGATCGCTGCGCTCAACGGGACGGTGGCTGGCGCGGGTGCCGTGATTGCGGCTGCCTGTGACATCCGGGTGGCTTCCGAGAAGGCCAAGATCGCCTATCTGTTCACGCGGGTGGGGTTGTCCGGAGCAGACATGGGGGCGTCCTGGCTGTTGCCGCGAATCATCGGCTTCGGGCGCGCCACGGAGCTGCTGATGACTGGCAAGTTCATCGACGCCAGCGAGGCCCACCGAATTGGACTCTATAACAGCGTCCACCCGGTCGATGATGTGGTCGCGCAGGCCAGGAATGTCGCCGAAGAGTTGGCCCGCGGACCGTCCTTCGCACTGGAAATCAGCAAGGATAGCCTCAACCGCGAGGCGTCGATGGATCTGGCGTCCGCCATCGAGCACGAGGCACAGATCCAGGCCCTGTGCATGCAGAATCCCAACTTTCGCGAGTCTTACGAGGCGTTCGTGGCCAAGCGTAAGCCGGTTTTCGAATGAGGCCGTCGACTGACACTGTCCGGGCTTTTCTCGAAGAGCGGCATCTTGCTCTGGCCGAGTCGCTGGGGGATTTCTGCGAGACGCAGATCGCGACCTTGCCGATGGTTGAGGATGACGAGGCGGCTCGCCAGCAAGCTCGCGAGGCGCTCTCCAGGATGGGGCGGCACGGTCTGATTCGGCACGCGCTGCCGCAGGCCTATGGCGGTCTGGCCGAGGCGCCGGATTGGCGCGCCTGCGTGATGGTGCGTGAGGCGCTGGCCGGATCCTCGCCGCTGGCTGATGCGATCTACGCCTTGCAGTGCCTGGGGTCGATCCCGATCGTGCTCTACGGGAGTGACGAGCTCAAGCAGAAATGGCTACCTGGCGTGTGTGCGGGAGAACTGATGGCGGCCTTCGCGATGACCGAGCCGGAGGCCGGTTCCGATGTCTCGGGCATCCAGACGACGGCCACCGCTGACGGCGACGACTATCTGCTCGTCGGGGAGAAGATCTACATCTCGAATGCAGGGATCGCCGACTACTACGTGGTCTTTGCCAGCACAGACCCGGAGAAAGGCAACAAGGGGTTGTCCTGCTTCGTCGTGCCGGCGGATGCACCCGGCCTGCGCTATGCCGGCCCACACCTGCTCAGTGCGCCCCACCCCCTCGGACGGCTGGCGTTCGAGAACTGTCGCGTGCCGGCGGGCAATCGGCTGGGGCAGGAGGGGGAGGGGTTCAAGGTTGGCATGGCCACGCTCGATCGGCTGCGGGCGACGGTCGCGGCCGCCGCCTGTGGTATGGGGGCGCGGGCGCTGGCCGAGGCCGTGGACCATGCCATTTCCCGGCGTCAGTTCGGCAAGCCGCTCTCGGAGAAGCAGCTGATCCAGGACAAACTTGCCGGAATGGCGACCGAGCTGGCAGCCTCGCGGCTACTGGTCTATCGCGCGGCCTGGGAGAAGGATGGAGGCGCTGACCGCGTGACGCTGGAATCGGCGATGGCCAAGGCGTTTGCCACCGAGGCAGCCCAGCGAATCGTGGATCAGGCGGTTCAGATTCTCGGCGGCAAGGGCGTGGTGATCGGCCACCCGGTCGAGCATCTGTATCGTGCGGTTCGCGCGCTGCGAATCTATGAGGGAACCACCGAGATCCAGCACCTGATCATCGCCGGTCATCTGCTGCGGGGCCGGGACTGATGTGGCGGCCCAGCGAGAAGATCAAGCACCCGCTGCCCGAGGCACGCTGGCCGACCGCGGAAGAAGCGGCGACGTCGCGCTGGTTCAGCCCGATCAACATCGGGCCGATCGAGCTGGCGCAGCGCACCTGGGTGCCGGCGATGGTCCCATGGCGTTCCAACGAGGACGGGTTGGTCACGCCGGAGGTGCTCGGCTGGTACGAGCGATTCGCGGTGGGCCGGCCGGGCACGCTGGTGGTCGAGGCAACCGGCATCCGCGACATTCCCAGCGGTCCGCTGCTGCGCATCGGTCACGACCGTTTTCTTCCTGGGTTGCGCGAGCTGGTCGAGACTGTGCGGCGGGCCAGTGAGGGCCAGACCCGCCTGCTGATCCAGATCATCGATTTCCTGTCCATTCGGCGCAGGCCGCCCAAGGAGAAGTACTTCCGCCGCTTCCTGACGATCACCGATCGGCACCGTGAGGCACTGGAGATGGCCGACGCGCCGGAGCAGCATGTACGCGAGGCACTGCTGGCGCTGGAAGACGAGGCCTACGACGTGATTCTCGACGAGCGTGAGCTGGAGTCGCTGCGCAAGGGGTATCGCGAGCGGGTGACCGACATGCAGCTGCCGCACGTCGCGGAGCTGCCCGCCGTCCTGCCTGGGATGTTTGCCGAGGCGGCTGGCCGGGCGGAGCAGGCCGGTTTCGACGGGGTCGAGCTGCACTACGCCCACGCTTACACGATGGCCTCGTTCCTCTCGGCTCTCAATGACCGCACGGATGGTTACGGCGGCTCCCGCGAGAACCGGGTGCGGCTGCCGCTGGAGGTCTACCGCGCCGTCCGTCAGCGGGTCGGTCGGAGAATTGCTCTGGGCTGCCGTTATCTGACCGACGAGATCATCGCGGATGGCAGCCGTCTCGATGACGCGATTTATTTCGGGGTGGAGTTCGCTGCCGCCGGTATGGACTTCATCTCGCTTTCGCGCGGCGGCAAGTTCGAGGATGCGGCGCAGCCCAAGTTGGGTTGGGCGGTTTATCCCTATACCGGGGAGAGCGGCTACGAGTGCATGCCGACGGTGATCTCTGACGCGGCGGGTCCATTCGGACGCAACGTGGAGGCGGCGGACGCGGTGCGATGCGCGATTCATGATGCGGGGCATCAGACGCCGGTCGTGGTCGCGGGGGGAATCCAGAACTTCGAGCAGGCCGAGGTGATCCTCCAGCGCGGTCAGGCCGATATCGTCGGCGCGGCGCGCCAGTCGCTGGCGGATCCGGACTGGTTCCGTAAGGTGCAGCTCGGCCGCGGAGACGAGGTGCGGCGCTGCAAGTTCACCAATTACTGCGAGGCTCTGGACCAGAAGCACGAGCAGGTCACCTGCCAGCTGTGGGATCGCAAGCAGCTGGACGAACCGGGTGTGCCGCTGGCCGCCGATGGCAAGCGGCGACTGGTTGCGCCGGCCTGGACGGAGCAGCGACGATGAGTCTACACGCTCTAAGGCAGGCCTTGTCTGTTTGTCCGCTCGGGCTTGTTGGCGCGGCGCGGAATCAGGAACTGTCGCTCGTCGAATCGAAGGGGGGTAGGCGGTTCCCCGAGCACCACGACGTGTTGTTCACGAAACCGAATAAACAACGGCAGGCGCGGATCGGGCGTCAATCCGAGAAGGGCAGCGTCCTTGTCGCCATGGGCGCGGGCCATCTGTCGGTCCAGAAGAGTCTGATCGAACGACTTCGATCGAAGGGATACCAGTTTGTCCGAATCAACAACTAGCGGAACGGATCTGCCGACCCCGCCGCGACCGGGTGATCTGACCTACAACACCTACCTGAAGGTGTCGGAGTTGCTCTCGTTACAGCATCCGCAATCCGATCCGCAGCATCACGACGAGATGCTGTTCATCATCATTCACCAAGCGTACGAGCTCTGGTTCAAGCTGATCTTGCACGAGCTGGATTTCGCGATCCGCTACATGGGGCAGGCCCGGGTGTTGCGGGCCAGACACTTCGTCAACCGGGTGGTGGAGATCATGCGCCTGCTGGTCCCGCAGATTCACATTCTCGAGACGATGACCCCGGCCGAGTTTCTGCAGTTTCGCGACAGGCTGGATCCGGCCAGCGGGTTCCAGTCGATCCAGTTTCGGGAGCTGGAGTTCATGGCGGGGCTCAAGGATGCGCGCTATCTGCGCTTCTTCGATCATGTTCCCCAGCAAAAGGCACAGCTCGAGCGGCGTCTGTCGCAGCCGGATCTGCGGGATGCTTACTACGCGATGCTGCGCGGTATGGACTTCGACCTGCCGGAGGATATCTCGCGCGAGGCACTGGTTCCCGGCAGCGCGGCGGAGCAGCAGGTGCTCCAGGCGCTGGTGCCGATCTACCAGGATCCGGAGCGTAGCCTGCCTCTTTACCTGCTCAGTGAGTCGCTGGTCGATCTCGACGAACATCTGGCACTGTGGCGTGAGCACCATGTTCGCGTGGTGGAGCGCATCATCGGCTTCAAGCGGGGAACCGGTGGGTCGAGCGGAGCGGCTTATCTTCGCAGCCGGACCACGATCAAGTGCTTCCCCTGTCTGTGGGATGTTCGCACCCTGCTGGAGAAGATCTCGTGAGCCAGTCCCTCGAGTCTTATCGCGAGCTCTTCCCGATTCTCTCGCGCAAGACCTACCTGGCGAGCCACTCCCTGGGGGCCGTCCCGCGCGCCACCCAGGAGTCACTGCGCCGGTTCTTCGACGTCTGGGCGGATCAGGGGATCCTGGCGTGGGACGGTGAATGGTGGGAGTCGGTCACCACCTTCAACGAAACCGTCGAGGGAATCATCGGAGCTGCGGCGGGCACCGTGGCACCGATGCAGAACGCAACACGTGGGATGGCGGCAGTGGCCAGCTGTTTCGAATACGGGGAGGAGCGCAACCGGATCGTGATGACCGACCTCGAGTTCGTCACCAGCTTTCCGTTCTGGCGTGGCCAGGAGGCGCTCGGCGCCGAGATCGTGATCGTCGAGTCGGAAGATGGTATCAGCGTGCCCGTCGAGAGACTCTGTGCGGCGATCGACGAGCGGACACTGCTCGTCCCGACGAGCCATGTTTACTTTCGTTCGGGGGCGATACAGGACCTTGGTGGTGTGGTCCGAGCGGCGCATGCGGTTGGCGCCCATGTACTGGGCGACGGATATCAGGCGGTCGGCACGGTGCCGGTCGATGTCGAGGCGCTGGGGATCGATTTCTATGTTGGTGGGAGCCACAAGTGGCTTTGTGGGGGGGCGGGCGCCGGGTTCCTCTATGTGCGTCCGGAGCTGGTTGGCCAGTTGAGGCCGCGGCTCTCCGGCTGGTTTGGCCTGGACAACCCGTTCGGTTACGGGGTCGGGACCGGTCGCGGCAACCCGCACGAGACGGCCTGGCGTTTCCTCGGTGGCACCCCCAACGTGCCGGCGATGTACGCAGCAATCGAAGGCCTCAAGTTGGTCAAGGAGATGGGTTCTAGCGCGATCAAGGAGGTGCAGGACGGGCTGACCGAGCAGGTCATCACACAGGCGGACGCTCGCGGGTTCGAGGTCCGCACGCCGAGGGATCCGGGGTCCCGTTCGGGGATGGTTTGCCTGGAGTTCGAGGGCTCCCAGGCTGCGTCGGAGGAGCTGACTGCACGGGAGATCATCGTCGACTGGCGCCCGGACTGCGGCTTGCGGGTCTCGCCCCACTACTATAATAATAGTGCAGATATCGAGCGCTTCTACGTCGCGCTCGACCAGCTGCAACAGATCGGAGGGTAGCCGATGCGAACGCTATTGACGGTGCTGGCGGTGATCGTCGTGACCGCCTGTGGTTCGACTGACGAGAAGTACCGTTCGCCTTTCATCGGCTCGATGAGCGTGGGCGGCAAGGGTCAAAGGAAGGGTCCGGGCCTGGATCCGGGTGCTCGGAAGGAGTACTCCCTGGAAGATATGCAGGAGAGCGCTGACAAGATCAACCGTCGCGTTCAATCACGCTAGCTCCCTTCTCGATCCGCTCAGATGCTCTATCGTCGCGGCTGGATGGCCCTCGCCGCTTGCGTGCTGCTTGCGATCACCGCCTATCTGGGCGGCCACGCGATCAACGTGCCGGTGCGCTACAGTCTGGACAGCCTCTTTTTGTCCAAGGACCAGAAACTCGAGGATTACGAGCGCTTCGTCAAGGATTTCGGCAGCGACGATAATGTGCTGCTGGTGATGTACGAGGCCGACGACGTCCTCGGGGAGAGCTCGCTGAGAGCGCTGGCCGAGACGGGTCGGCGGCTGGAGCGCGTCCCGGGGGTCGTGAACCAGGCCAACCTGGTCGAGGTCGTGCATCTGCTGGATCAGCTTCGCCGGGGCGCGCTGTTCACCGGGTTTTCCAAAGAAATCCGGGATCTGCCGGGGCTGCTCCGACGCGCCTCTCAGTTGCGCCAAGGCCTGTTGGACGAGGGCTCTTGCTTCGAGGGAACGCTGTTGAGTTCCGACGCCAGGGCAACGCTGATCTACCTCCAGATCTCTGCGGAAGCCCGGTCCGACAGCAAGCTGCGAGCCGCGCTGCTGGCCGGTGCGCGGGGGATCTTCGCCGATGTGGCAGCCCGGTATGGCGGACGGTTCTCGCTGGCTGGGATCCCGGTGATCGAAGCTCAGTACGAGGTCCAGGTGCTCAACGACCAGCGGATATTCCTGCCCGCCGGCGTGCTTCTGTTCGTGGTGCTGCTAGCGCTCTATTTCCGTCGATTGCTGGGTGTCCTCCTGCCGATGATCTGCATCGTGGCTGCGATCAGCTGGACGATCGGCATCCTGACCTTGACCGGGGGGTCGCTGAATATCGTCACGGGTTCCCTGCCGGTTCTCTTGATGGTGATCGGTGTGACCGACGCGATCCATGTGATGGCGACCTACTATCGCCGGCTGAGCGACGGGGACGCACCGATCCTGGCACTGCGCGAGACGTTTCGCGAGATGCGTGTGGCCTGCTTCATCACCTCGTTCACGACGGCTGTTGGCTTCCTTTCACTCGTCCTGGTCAACGTCGAGGTCCTTCAGCGATTCGGTCTCTACGCGGCGCTGGGGCTGATGCTGTGCTATCTGCTGACGATGGGGGGCATCTGGATCGGGCTGGTTTTGACGGGTCGGGAGAGGCAGTCTGGGCCGCCTGCCGAGTTGCCCGCACCCGACCCGGTCGACGCTCCCCCTGGGCCCGTGGGGCTGCTGCCATGGTTTGGGCTGGCGCTAGGCATCCTGGCCTTTTCGTTCTTCGGCTGGGTCATCTTCAAGCAACTCAGGCCGGAGAGCCGCTGGTTTCAGGACTTCGACAGGTCCGCTTCGATTTATCGAGATGCGATGCGGATCCAGGAGAAGGTCACCGGCGTTTTTGCGCTGGAGATCGTCCTCGAAGGCGACTCCGGTGAGTGGTTGCGACCGGAGCGACTTCAGGCGCTGGCCGCGGCGTCTCGGGATCTGGAGCGGCTGGTTGAGGTCACCTCGGTCCACTCACTGGCCGATCTGCTTGCGGAGGCGAACTACTGGACTGTCGGCAAGCGCGAGATCCCTCGCAATGCTCGGCAGATCAGGGCGATGATCGACACGGTCAAGCGGCGTGGTGGCGGTAGGATGCTCAAGCGACTGTATTACCAGGACAAGATTCATCTCACGGTCCGGATGCGCGACATCGGTTCGCGCAGATTCCAGCCCTTGGCCAGGCAGATTCGATCTGATCTGGCACGACACGGCATCAAGCCTCGCGGCAGTCACAAGGTGATCTACACGGGCAAGAGCGTGCTGGCGGGTAGAGCGATGGACGAGGTGGTGCGCAATATGGTCTCGAGTCTCGGGTTCGCGCTGATATTCATCTCACTGACGATGGTCGTGTTGTTTCGCTCGATCAAGATCGGGCTGCTTTCGATGGTTCCCAACGTCTTTCCGATCGTCGTCACGCTGGGGATGATGCCGCTGATCGGTGTCGACCTCAACTTCTCGACGATGTTTGTTTTCTCGATTGCGCTGGGGATCGCTGTCGACGACACGATCCATGTTCTGGCGCGTTACCAGTACGAGCAGCAGTTCGGACTGGATGGCGTGATCCAGCGAACATTGCGTTCGGTGGGTAAGGTGATCGTGGCCACCACCTTCTTTCTGATGGCTGGAGTTTCGGTGCTCTACCTGTCAGATTTTCGCTTCTTGCACAACTTTGCGCTGCTGATGCAAGTCACACTGGTTGCAGCGCTTGTCGGAGATCTGGTCATCCTTCCGGCGCTGCTTGCGCTGGTGAATCTACCGTGCCCGGATAGCAAGTGAGGGCGGTGGCCCATCTGTCAGCAGTGCCCTTGGTGCGGTGGCTGAGGGGATAACTGCGAGTGGACAGTGCCGAAATTCGGGCATAAAATCAGGCTCGACGTGAGATTCGAAATATTCAACGACAAGCTGCGGAAGTTGCGGTGCTGGAGGCTGTACTGGTTTCGCGTACCGCCTGGCAGCAGCCGACCTGGGTTGATCCTGTTCCCGTGGAGTCCATGCCGTCTGGCTTGTGGGCTGGCCGGAATCCTCGACATCCACCGTGGGGTGGCGCCGGTGTCGGAGAGTACGCTGGCGTCATTGGCTCAGGTGATCCTCGAGAAGCCGCTCGACCTCGCGTCTGATGGCAGTGGAGGAGAGGAGTTTCTGGGTGGCTGGGCAGCGCTGAATTCGCTGCGCGAGGCGGTCCAGGCTCGCCGCTGTGGACCTGGCCTGCAGGCCCTGCTCGCCGATGGCGAGGCAGAGGAGGAGGCCCGTCGGCTGGCGGACCAGCTGAGCACCTTTATCGAAGGTCAGGAAGCTGGGCTGAGCCGAGTCGCGGATCAGTTGCCGTCGGCGGCGTTGGAGGAGTATCAGCGGCGGCTCGTCCGCCTGAAGGATGCTGCCTGGACTCTGGGCTGTGAGGTGCTGCGGGCAGTCGATGGCGTTCGCGAGCTCGGCGCCGATGCCCGGCTGACCGGCGATCGGGTTCTCGAGTTATACCGGATTCACAACACCTTGGAGAACCTCAACCGACTGGAGATCCGCGGTCGCGACTCCGCGGGCCTGTCGTTGATCTTCAGTTATCCGGGGGATTCGTGGGATCAGGTGCAGCGTCGGGTCGTCGGCAATGGCAAGGAGAGCCAGCTCTCCAGCCGACTCGAGGCAAGATTCAGCAGCGGCGCGATGGTGATGCGTCCGCCGAAGAATGGTCGCCCGGGGTCGGTGACGGTTGGCTGGCGTGTGGCAGCCGAGATCGGCAAGCTGGGCGAGAACGTCAACTTCCTCCGCCGTGAGATTCGTACTGATGGGCTGCTGGCGGATTTGCTGGATACGGCCTATTCCGATCTGACAGTGACGGCCCACACAAGATGGGCGTCGAATGGCATCATCAACCTGCCCAACTGTCACCCGCTGGACAACCTCAGCCTGAGTGAGTCGGACAATGGCTACGAGCCGCCCGAGGCCACGATCCACGTGGTACTCAATGGCGACATCGACAACTACGAGAGCCTGCGGACTTCTTTCGAGGCTTTCAGCGGCCGGCGGATCGAACCTCAGGTGACGACCGACGCGAAAATCATCGCTCTGGAGGTCGAGCGCAATTATCTGGAGGTCGGAGATCTGCAGGAGGCGTTCCGCTTGGCCTGCAGCGCGTTCGATGGGTCGTCGGCGATCGCGATGCACAGCGATCTGGAGCCCGGCAAGGTTTTCTTGTCGCTGAAGGGCAGCGGACAGGCTCTGTACATCGGACTGCTCCAGGACGGTGGCTATGTCTACGCCTCCGAGGTCTACGGGCTCGTCGGGCAGACTTCGCGTTACCTGGCAATGGACGGGGAGGCGGGGGGGCAGGTCGTCGTGCTGGACGCCCATTCGGAAGGTGGTCTGGCCGGGATTCGCGCTCTGCAGCACGATGGGACGGCGATCACGCTGAGCGTCGAGTCGAATATCCGTCAGGCGCAGATCACGACTCGTGATATCGACCGCGAGGACTACGAGCACTACTTTCTCAAGGAGATACACCAGTCACCAATCTCGGTAGAGAAGACGCTGCGGGGCAAGTTCACGATCGAGGATGGTGAACCGGTTTTCAACTTTGGCGACGAGATCCTGCCCGGGCGACTGAGCGACCGGCTGACCAGCGGCAGCATCCGCAAGATCCTGCTGATCGGCCAGGGGACGGCAGCTGTTGCGGCCGAGGCGATCGCGCTATTTTTCTGCGAGTATCTGGGCGGTAGCGGACCGGTGATCAGTGCGCTGAAGGCCTCTGAGCTGTCTGGTTTTCACCTGCGGCCATCGATGGAGGACACCTTGGTGATCTGTGTGACCCAGAGCGGGACCACGACCGACACCAATCGCGCTGTCGAGATGGTCTGTGCTCGGGGTGCGGCGACGATGGCGATCGTCAATCGACGAGACTCGGCGATCACCGAGATGGTGGATGGGGTGTACTACACCAGCGATGGGCGCGACATCGAGATGTCGGTCGCATCGACCAAGGCGTTCTACAGCCAGGTGGCTGCGGGGCTGGTGATCTCCCTGCGCCTGG